>Ga0209048_10005500_pt1 | contig 11946 bp, 12 predicted proteins | sample FrelakmetCRP12CR_FD_187146 | JGI IMG/M metagenome (GOLD analysis project Ga0209048, IMG submission 187146) | Freshwater lake sediment microbial communities from the University of Notre Dame, USA, for methane emissions studies - CRP12 CR (SPAdes)... | ecosystem: Environmental > Aquatic >... | reverse complement strand
GGCGTCGATCGTCGTTGCAGTCAAGCAAGTGCGCCCAGGGGGCGATCCACTCCCGTTGCCCAGTTACATGACGCCCGGTGCCGCAGGCATGGACCTGTTGGCTGACGTCGGCGCGCCGGTTGGGGTGGAGCCTGGGGCGCGCGTGCTGATCCCGACTGGTATCGCCATCGAGCTCCCGCCGGGCTTCGAGGCACAGGTGCGCCCGCGCAGCGGACTGGCACTGCGCCACGGGGTCACGCTGCTCAACTCACCGGGGACGATCGACTCCGACTATCGCGGTGAGATCCAAGTCCTGATGATCAACCTGGGCGACCAGCCCTACAGCGTGCGGCGCGGTGACCGCATTGCGCAGATGATAGTTGCGCCGGTGGCACGCGCGGAGCTGCGCGAGGTCGATGCCCTCGGCGACAGCCGCCGCGGTCCGGGTGGCTTCGGTCACACGGGCGTGGAATGACCCCCCAGGTGAGACTCTCGATTTTCTCCGAGACAGCCCTTCGAGATGCCGCCAAAAGAAGGCGGCTCCTCAGGGCGAACGGAAAAGTTTATGTGATTCAAAATCCAATGACTCCCAGACCGTTCGTGCTGAGGCTCTCGAAGCACGCTCTTTGGATTTATCGACACTCTCAGGTGACGGCACGCGCCAGATGCGCTAGATTACTTCTCACGTAGAGGCAGGGGTGGCTGGCTCCGCCTTCCTTCCGCAGCACGCAACTGGAAAATGGGAACGAACGATCGAAGTAGGGAGAGCTATTTGTTCGCAAAGGGTTCGCGATGATTGACCGCTACACCCGCCCGGAAATGGGCGCCATCTGGGACGAAGAGGAGAAGCTGCGCATCTGGCTCGAGGTGGAGCTGCTCGCCTGCGAGGCGCTCGCCGCGCGCGGCGAGATTCCTTCCGAGGTCCCAGCGACACTGCGCGCACGCGCCAAGGTCAACGTCGCGCGCATGCGCGAGATCGAGCGCGAGGTGGCACACGACATCATCGCCTTCGTCACCTCGGTGGCGGAGCACTGTGGGCCCGAAGGCCGCTACTTGCACATGGGCCTGACGTCCTCGGACGTCCTCGATACGGCGTTCGCGGTCCAACTCGTTCGTGCCGCCGATCTGCTCGTCAAAGATGCCAGCGAGCTGGCCGACGCGATTCGTAGCCAGGCGGAACGCCACCGCGGCACGGTGATGGTCGGACGTACCCACGGGATTCACGCCGAGCCGATCACCTTCGGGATCAAGCTGGCCGGCTGGTATGCGGAGATGCAGCGCAACCTGGAGCGGTTGCGCGCGGCCCGTGAAGACGTGGCCTACGGCACGCTGTCCGGGGCGGTCGGCACGTTTGCGCATCTTGCCCCTGAAGTGGAAGCCTACGTGTGCGGGCGCCTCGACTTGCGACCCGAGCCGGTGGCGACACAGGTCGTGCCGCGCGATCGCCACGCGCAGTACTTCGCTACATTGGCAGTGGTCGCCGGCTCCATCGAGCGCTTCGCGATAGAGATTCGCCACCTGCAGCGCAGTGAGGTTGCCGAGGCGCAAGAACCCTTCGGGGGTGCTCAGAAGGGCTCGTCGGCGATGCCGCACAAGCGCAACCCCATCCTTACCGAGAACGTCACGGGTCTCGCGCGGCTCCTGCGCGCCTACGCCGGCGCCGCGCTGGAAAACATCGCGCTCTGGCACGAGCGCGACATCAGCCACTCGTCCGTCGAGCGCGTCATCGCGCCCGATGCAACCATCGCCCTCGACTTCATGCTGCATCGCATGACCGGTGTGGTGCGCGACCTCGTCGTGCACCCGGATACCATGCAGCAGAACCTGGAGCGCTGGCGCGGCGCTGTGTTCTCGGAAGCCATCCTGTTGGCGCTGGTGCGCAAAGGTGTGGCCCGCGAGGAAGCCTATCGCTGGGTGCAACGCAACGGCATGAAGGCGATGGAGGGCGCCGACTTCCGCACCGAGGTGGCGCGCGATCCCGACATCGGAAAATATCTCAACGCTGCCGAAGTGCAGGAACTCTTCGACCTGCGTCACCACTTGCGCTATGAAGAGCTGCTCTTCGGACGGGCTTTTGGAGGGGAGGCATGGAAAAGCGGGAACTAATCTACGAGGGCAAGGCGAAGCGCGTCTACACCACTGACAACCCGGACCTCGTCATCCAGTACTTCAAGGACGATGCGACCGCCTTCAACGCGAAGAAGAAGGGGACCATCGTCTCCAAGGGCATTCTCAACAACGAGATCAGCGAGACATTCTTCCGCTTGCTGGAAAGCAAGGGCGTGCCGACGCATTTCGTCGAGCGCCTCAACGACCGCGAGATGCTAGTGAAACGGCTCGACATCATCCCGGTCGAAACCGTCGTCCGCAACATCATCGCCGGCAGCCTGGCGAAGCGCCTCGGCATGGAGGAGGGCAAGTCGCTCCCCGCGCCGATCGTCGAGTACTACTACAAGAGCGATGCGCTCGATGATCCGATGATCAACCAGTGGCACGTGACCGTCTTCGGCATGGCCACCGAGGCGGAGTTGAAGACCCTCACCGATATGGCGCTGAAGATCAACGCCGTCCTGCGTGCATTCCTGGAGAGCAAAGCCATCCTGCTGGTCGATGGCAAGCTGGAGTTCGGCCGCCACAAGGGGCAGATCCTGCTCGGGGACGAAATCTGCCCGGACACGTGCCGCTTCTGGGATGCGACGACTCGCGAGAAACTCGACAAGGACCGCTTCCGCCAGGACCTCGGCGGTGTCGAAGAGGCCTATCACGAAGTACACCGCCGGGTGTGCTCCGCAGCCTGAGGAGAACGCCGTGCGCGCTCGGGTCTACATCATGCCGAAGAAGGACGTGCTCGACCCGCAGGGCAAGGCGATCGAGCATTCGTTGCACGCGCTGGGGTACACGGAGGCGCGTGATGTCCATTTGGGGAAGTACGTCGACCTCAATTTGGAAGGTGTCGACCGGCAGGCGGCGGAACGCCGGACGGACGAGATGTGCCGCAAGCTGCTGGCCAACGGTGTGATCGAAGACTACCGCTTCGAGATTGAGGAGTAGCGCAATGCGGTGGGGCGTAGTCACGTTTCCCGGTTCGAACGACGATCATGACGCGTTGTACGTCGTCGATCACGTGCTCGGTGAAGACGCGGTGTCGCTGTGGCACAAGGATCGCGACCTCAAAGGTGTCGACTGCGTCATCCTGCCCGGTGGGTTTTCCTACGGCGACTACCTGCGCTGTGGCGCCATGGCGCGGTTCTCGCCGATCATGGAGAGCGTCGTGGAGTTCGCGCACGCCGGCGGCCTGGTGCTCGGCATCTGCAACGGTTTCCAGGTGCTGTGTGAAGCGGGCCTGTTGCCCGGTGCACTCATTCGCAACCGTGGCTTGCAGTTCGTCTGCACTCGCGTGCATGTGCGCCTGGAGGAGACGGAGACGCCGTTTACTTGCCGCTGCACACGTGGCGAGATTCTGACCATCCCGATCAAGCATGGGGAAGGCTGCTACATCGCCGACGCTGTGACCCTCGACCGACTAGAGAACAACCATCAAGTGGTGCTGCGCTACGTTGACACCAGCGGGCGGGCGACGGCGGAGGCCAACCCGAACGGCTCGCTGAACAACATTGCGGGCATCGTCAACGAACAGCGCAACGTTTTTGGCCTGATGCCCCATCCGGAGCACGCCACCGAGAAGCTGCTCGGTGGGGAGGACGGGCTGAAGCTCTTCCAGTCCCTCGTGGCGGCGCATGGTGAGGGCGCGCAACGACGGGTCGCTGCGCTGGCGCCGGGGCACTGATGGCAATGCCGGCGCACACCGCCGCGATCACCGAGGTCGAAGCGGCTGAGCACGGGCTGACGGTGCTGGAGTACGCCCGCATCTGCGAGGTGCTGCGGCGCGCCCCGAACTTCACCGAACTCGGCGTGCTCTCGGTGATGTGGTCGGAGCATTGCAGCTACAAGAGCTCGCGACGCTTGCTGAAGAACCTGCCAACGCGCGGCCCGCGTGTGCTGCAAGGTCCCGGCGAGAATGCCGGCGTCATCGACATCGGCGACGGTTTGGCCGTGGCCTTCAAGATCGAAAGCCACAATCACCCGTCATTCGTCGAGCCCTACCAAGGTGCGGCAACTGGCGTGGGCGGCATCCTGCGCGACGTCTTTACGATGGGCGCGCGGCCGATCGCCAACCTCAACTCTCTGCGCTTCGGCAGCTTCGATCATCCGCGCACCCGCTTCCTGGTGAATGGTGTGGTCGCCGGTATCGGCGGCTACGGCAACAGCATCGGCGTGCCTACGGTCGGTGGCGAGGCGTACTTCGACGCCGGCTACAACGAAAACATCCTGGTCAACGCATTCACGCTTGGCGTGGTGCGCTCCGACCGCATCTTCCGCGCGTGCGCCGCCGGCGTCGGCAACCCAGTCATGTACGTGGGTTCGAAGACCGGTCGCGACGGCATCCACGGCGCCAGCTTGCTGGCCTCCGCCGAGTTCAGCGGCGCAGCCGAGGAGAAGCGTCCGACTGTGCAAGTGGGCGACCCGTTTACCGAAAAGCTGCTGCTCGAAGCCTGCCTCGAACTGATGGAGCAAGACGCCATCGTGGCGATCCAAGACATGGGTGCCGCCGGCCTGACCAGCTCGAGCGTGGAAATGGCGGGCCGCGGCGGCACCGGGATCATCATCGACTTGGACAAAGTGCCTTTGCGCGAAATCAACATGACGCCGTACGAGATCCTGCTGTCGGAGTCGCAGGAGCGGATGCTGATCGTGGCGCGCGCCGGCGCCGAAGACGTGGTGCGCCGGGTGTTCGCGAAATGGGACCTGGATGCGTCAGTGATCGGCCACGTGACGGACGACGCAATGCTGCGAGTGATGTGTCGCGGCACCGAGGTGGCGTGCTTACCGATCGCCTTGCTCACCGACGAAGCCCCCGCGTACGAGCGTCCGGCCGCCCCGCCTGCGGACTTCGAAGAGCAGCAGGAGCTGCAACTCGACCGTATCCCACTGCCGGGCGACTACAACGAAACGCTCCTGACGTTGCTCGACTCGCCGAACATCGCGTCAAAGCGGTGGGTGTTCCGCCAGTACGATTTCCTGGTGCGCAGCAACACGGTGGTGGGTCCCGGTTCCGATGCTGCCGTCATCCGCATCAAAGGCACGCATAAGGGTGTCGCGCTCAGCGTCGACTGCAACAGCCGGTATTGCGCGCTGGACCCCTACGTCGGGGCGATGATCGCGGTGGTCGAGAGTGCGCGCAACGTCGTCTGCGCCGGTGCCGAACCGCTCGGCATCACCGACTGCCTGAACTTTGGCAACCCCGAGAAGCCGGCCATCATGTGGCAGTTCGCGGAATCAGTGCGCGGCATTCGCGACGCCTGCGTGGCGTTGGGCGTGCCGGTGGTCAGCGGCAACGTCAGCTTCTACAACGAGACCGAAGGCCACGCCATTCCGCCGACGCCGACGATCGCCATGGTGGGCTTACTCGAGCACGTCGACCGTCACATGACGCAGTGGTTCAAGGCCGAAGGCGACTCCATCGTGCTGCTCGGTCGCACCCGCGAAGAGCTGGGCGCGAGCGAATACTTGGCGCTCGCCCACGGTCTGGTGCGCGGCGCGCCGCCGTGGATCGACCTCGACGTGGAGAAGCAAGTGCAGCGCGTCTGTCTCAGTGCCATCGCCGAAGGTCTCGTGCGTTCGGCGCACGACGTCGGGGAAGGCGGGTTGGCCGTGGCATTGGCCGAGTGCTGCATCTGCGGCCCCGGTCCGGATCTCGGAGCGGTGATTGAGCTGGAAGGAGCAGTCCGGCCGGACGCGCTGCTGTTCGGTGAGAGTCAGTCGCGCATTCTCGTATCGCTGCGCCGGCGCAACCTCGGTCGCCTGCGGGAATTGGCGACGGCGGCGGACGTGCCGTTCGCGTTGCTGGGCGAGGTGCGCGGCCGGCGTTTGGTGATCAGTCCGCTGGTGGATGTGGGGTTGGAGGAGATCCAGCGCGCGTGGGCAACGGCGCTGCCACGCCGCATGGCGGTGTGACACGACCCGAACGGCGGGAGGAACGGCGATGCTTGATCGCTTTCGCGAGGAATGCGGGATCGTAGGGGTCTTCGGCCATCCGGAAGCGGCGAACCTCGTCTACCTCAGCTTGTACGCCCTGCAACACCGCGGCCAGGAGTCCGCAGGGATCGTGTCCGCCAAGGACGACATCCTGATCTCGCACCGTGCGCTCGGGTTGGTCGCGGACATCTTCAACGAGGACATCGTCCGCCGGCTCGAAGGCACCGCCGCGATCGGCCATAACCGCTACTCGACCTCCGGCCAGACGTTGCTCAAGAACACGCAGCCGTTCGTCGTCGAGTACGGGCGCGGCGGCTTGGCCATGGCGCACAATGGGAACCTGGTCAACGCCGTCGAGTTGCGCGAGCAGCTGGAGCGTGAGGGATCGATCTTTCAATCGACCGTCGACACCGAGGTCATCGTCCACCTCATGGCGGGGTCGAAGGGCGAGCGCACCGTCGATCGCGTCGTCGCGGCGCTGGCGCAGGTGCGCGGCGCGTACTCGTTGGTCTTCCTGACACCCCGTGAACTGATCGCGGCGCGCGATCCCAACGGTTTTCGCCCGCTGGTGCTGGGGCGCATCAAAGACGCCGTGGTGGTGGCGTCGGAGACCTGCGCCCTCGATCTCATCGGTGCAACGTACGAACGCGAGATCGAGCCCGGCGAAGTGGTGCGCGTGTCGGCGTCGGGTGTCGAGAGCTTCCACCCCTTTCCAGCCGCGCCACGCACCAGTTGCGTCTTCGAGTACATCTACTTCGCGCGTCCCGACAGTCGCGTCTACGACCGCAACGTCTACGAGGTGCGCAAGGAGCTCGGCCGCCAACTGGCGCGCGAGCATCCGGTGGACGCGGACATTGTCATCCCGGTGCCCGACTCCGGCGTGCCGGCGGCGCTCGGCTATGCCGAGCAAGCCAAGCTGCCGTTCGAGATGGGGCTCATCCGTAACCACTACGTCGGCCGCACCTTCATCGAGCCGCGCGACGCCATCCGTCACTTCGGCGTGAAGGTGAAGCTGAATGCGCAAGCTGACGTGCTGCGTGGCAAGCGGGTGGTGGTGGTCGACGATTCCATCGTGCGCGGCACGACGAGCAAAAAAATCGTGCAGATGCTGCGCCACGCGGGCGCCGCAGAAGTGCACATGCGCATCAGCTCGCCGCCCACCACCGGCTCCTGTTACTACGGTGTCGACACGCCGACCAGCGAAGAGCTGATTGCCTCAAACAACTCGAACGAAGGCATCCGCGAGTTCATCACGGCCGACAGTCTCGGCTACCTCAGCGTGCGCGGCATGTACAGCTTCCTCAAGAACGGCGACGCCAACGGCTTCTGCGCCGCCTGCTTCACCGGCCGCTACCCGGTCGCGGTCAGCGACCAGGGCCGGACCCATCAACTCGTGCTGTTCGAGGCGAAGGAGCGGTAGCGTTCGGGCAGGTACACTCAGGAACAGCCACGGCAACGGTCTTCGGTGCCGCCTGCTTCACAGGCCGCTACGTGGTCGCGTCCGAGAGTCCTTGCCTTATTCGTCTGCCAACGCGATCTGGTTTACGAAGTTCGTGTTCCCAGATACGGAGAACGTGCCATCCCAGTCTCCGCAGCGCGAGGGTTACAGCCCGGTCGCGCCTACGATTCCCTGCGACGAACCTACAAGATGGCCCTGTTCGTAGACGGGTGTTTTTGGCATGGCTGCCCTCGCTCTTATCGACGGCCCGGCTCCAACCGGGAATATTGGGATGCTAAAGATGTCAGACTCGAAGTTCTCTATCAGATCCATCAGCCGCTCCCCATCCCACTCGCATGTGTCCCAGGCGTGGTCAGGTTGGGTACGGAACAGAGCGTATATAATCTCTTCCTCATCCTTCCCAGCAGATCCTTCCCATGCGGCCACACCTTTCCCTTTGGCATGCTTCTCAAGCTCCGTTCGCAACTGTCTGCGGGTAAACACGCGAAAGCCGATTTCTCGCAACCTGAGCAGTCCCAGGGCCACTTTCGCGTCGTGAGTTCGCAGGAGTACGTGGCGAACCGTTGAGAGGTTCGGGTGAACATGCAGCGCCCCGTGCCGACGCCCGAGGCGCACGTATGCAAAACCATCCTCAGAACGCGCAAGGTCCAACTGTCGGGCGTTCTCATACCAGGCGACCAGCACCATGTGCTCGGCAGGCGGAAGCGCTCGGTACGTAACCATTTACGCTTCCGGAGAGTGCATCATGGAGGGGCGGGTCAGGCGGCAAGGCCCGGGGGTAAGATCCGTTGCTTCCCGTGATGTGTGCTTCAACTGCCTCGCCTCTCGCTGACAATCCCCACCTCCACCACTCCCGCCTTTTCATTCAAGCGGTACCCGATCTTGAGCTCCCCAGGCTCCCAGACGCGCTCGCCCGGCGCCGGATTGCCGTCCGGGCACAGCTCGCGGCTGCCCTCTGGCTTCGCGTCCTTCTCCAAGCGCAGGAGCAGAAGCGCCAGCATTCGGCACTTCGCTCGATCGCTCTGATGAAGCTGCTGCAAGACAACCTTCACCTGGTCCGATACAAGGACGCTATATTTCGCCGAGCTCACTCAGAACCTTGCGCAGAGGGGTCTTACGGCCCCTGAGCGCCTCGCGGAGCTGTAGGCTCGTGACCCGGTCTTCCATTTCTTGAAGCCGGCGAAACCGGTCCATCTCTACCAGCACCGCAACAGGGTTGCTGCGCCGCTGGATGACAATGGAGCCGTGGGATCGGCGCACCTCGTCCACCAGCTCGGACAGTTTCGCTTTGGCCTCTGAGAGCGCAATCTGCTTCATATTGGCACCTCTATCTTCTTGACCAAAATAGTCTATTAGGTCAGGATGGTCAACGCATGGCGACCGTGTTCTTTGCGGATGTCCTCGGCTTTTCAGCTCTCAGTCGGACCGCCAACGCGGCGCCGGCCGTCGATGCCCTGAGCGATCTCGCCAGCATCTTTTCCACGCAGAGCAGTATTGCCCGCTACCTGCAAGCGCCCGCGTGGCGTCGTCGCTACGGCCTGAGCGATTCGATCTTCCTCGTCGCCAATGATCCGACAGAGGCCTGTGCGGCAGCCGCCGAGGTCTTCTTCAACCTGGCCTTCTACAACAGCACGGCCGACCGTCCCGTGCTGCTACGTGGAGCGATCACGATGGGCGACGTTCGAGAGATCGGCCCGCTCTTCCCCGAGACGGCGAACGCCAACGTGGTCGGTGATGCAGTCGTGCGAGCCGTTCAGTTGGAAAGGTGCGGTGCGAAAGGCCCGCGGCTATTGGTGTCGGACGAGGTTGTTGGTGCGTTGCCTGCCGAGTTTACTTCTTGGATGCTCGACCAAACCGCCGAGGGACCTGCTGAACTCCTCTGGCTGCTCACGCCCGATCCGAAGGTTACCGAGCCACTCATGGTTGCTGACGTGTGTCGGGCCGCAACCCGGCTCTTGCGGATGCAATCGCAGGACGCAGAAGCGGCGCCGCATCTCGTAGCGTACCTCGATCTGCTCGCACGCTCGCTGGAGCGCCTTCGCGAGCGCGATGCGAACGCCGCTGCGACGGCTCTTGCCACGGTCAATTTCCGCGCCGTCCGACCCATTCTCCAGTCGTTGCTTACGACCAGCCGCATTCCTGAATTCCTTCTGCTGGAGCGGATCGACGCGCTGATTGGGAAATGAATTAATCCCCTCGGCCTTTGCGCTCCGGACCGAGGTTTGCTTTGTTTGAACGGTTCACATTCAACCATGATCCCATGAAGTGCCCCTTCTGCCACGACCTCGACAACCGAGTCATTGACTCACGGCTCGCCAAGGACGGCGGGATGATCCGCCGGCGGCGCGAGTGTGAACACTGCAAGCGGCGCTTCACGACCTATGAGCGGGTCGAGGAGATGCTGCCGATGATCGTGAAGAAAGATGGGCGCCGCGAGGTGTTCGACCGGCTGAAGATCGTTGCCGGGCTGAAGAAAGCATGCGAGAAGCGGCCGGTGAGCGTTACCGCCATCGAGCAGACCGCTGACCGCATCGAGCAGTTGCTGCAAGAGCGCGGCGAGAAGGAAATTCCCAGCTCGGTGATCGGCGAGGCCATCATGCGCGAGCTGCACAAGCTCGATCAGGTGGCGTACGTCCGTTTCGCGTCGGTGTATCGTTCATTCAAAGATGTCGGCGAGTTCATGCGCGAGCTGCAGGATTTGATCAAGGAGCGGCAGGGCGGGTCGGCGGCGCGGAAGCGGGGTCCCGACCGAGTCCATCCGAAGTGAGTGGTGACGCTTGCGTGTCCGATATCTGATTCCCTCACCTGACCTCTCCCGGGGGGAGAGGAACCTCAACCCGTGCGGGCGAGCGCGTGCCTCGAATGCTTCGTCGCGATGACGCCCACTATATGCGCCTGGCGTTGCGCCTCGGACGGCGCGGCCTCGGGCGCACGAGCCCGAATCCGCCGGTCGGCGCAGTGGTGGTCGCGGGGCGGACGATTGTTGGTCGCGGCTACCATCACAAGGCCGGTCAGCCGCACGGGGAGGCCGAAGCGCTGCATGATGCGGGCGCGCAGGCGCGCGGCGCGACGCTCTACGTGACGCTCGAGCCGTGCGCCCATCACGGACGCACGCCGCCGTGCGTCGATGCGGCGATTGCCGCCGGCGTGCGGCGCGTGGTCATCGGCACGCGTGATCCAAACCCGCATGTCCGAGGCAACGGCGCGGCGCGCCTGCGCGCCGCGGGTATGGACGTCACTATGGGTGTCGAGCAAGCCGCCTGCGACGAGCTCATCGCCCCGTTCCGCAAGCACATCACCACCGGGCTGCCGCTGGTCACGCTGAAGCTGGCCGCGTCGCTGGACGGGCGCATCGCGACGGCAACCGGCGAGTCGCGCTGGATCACTGGTGAAGTCAGCCGGCGCTACGTGCATCGCCTGCGCGCGGAACACGACGCCATCCTCGTCGGCGCGGAGACCGTGCTTCACGATGATCCCGAGCTGACCTGCCGGGTCCGCGGCGGACGCAACCCGCTGCGCGTCATCCTCGACGGCCGCCTCCGCCTACCGCTCAGCGCCAAGGTGCTGACAAAGACCCAGGCAGCGCCCACCCTCGTCGTCACCGGCCAACAGGCATCCGCGGCGAAGATCCGGCAGATCGAGGCGCGCGGGGCGATGGTGATGTGCTTGCCGGCCACAGCAGGACGTTTCTCAATGACACAGTTGATGCGGGCGCTGGGAAAACGCAACGTGGCATCGCTGCTGATCGAAGGAGGAGCGACAGCGGCGGCGGCAGCGCTCGCGGCGCGCGTCGTGGATCGGCTGCTGATCTTCTACGCGCCCAAGCTGATTGGCGGTGACGGGCGCCCCATGCTAGGTCCACTAGGTGTCCGCCGTCTGCTCCGGGCGCCGCGCCTGGGACCGTTGCGGGTGCGGCGACTTGCGGGAGACGTGCTAGTTGCTACAGAAGTGTTGAACGACCGATGACAACCGATCCGATCGACAAGGCCCTGCAGGAGATCCGCGCCGGGCGGATGATCATCCTGGCCGATGGGGCGCACGGCGAGGCACAAGTGTGCATGGCCGCCGAGTTGGTGACGCCCGATGCGATCAACTTCATGGCGACGCACGCTCGCGGCCTCGTCTGCCTGTCGCTGACGCGCGAGCGGATGCGCCAGCTCGGCATCCCGCTGATGGTGCCGGATGCAGTGGGCAGCCGCCAGCCGTTCGGTGCATCGATCGAAGCGCGGCGCGGCGTGAGCACCGGCATCTCTGCCGGCGACCGCGCCACCACCATCCTGGCTGCTGTGGCTGATGATGCCGGTCCGGACGACGTCGTGATGCCGGGACACATCTTTCCAATCCTCGCGCGCGAGGGTGGCGTGCTGGTGCGCGCCGCGCTCACCGAAGCGTCGGTCGACGTGGCCCGTCTGGCGGGCCTGAAGCCGGCGGGCGCCGTCTGCACGATACTCGACGACCAGGGCGCTGTGGCG
>Ga0209048_10005499_pt1 | contig 11947 bp, 11 predicted proteins | sample FrelakmetCRP12CR_FD_187146 | JGI IMG/M metagenome (GOLD analysis project Ga0209048, IMG submission 187146) | Freshwater lake sediment microbial communities from the University of Notre Dame, USA, for methane emissions studies - CRP12 CR (SPAdes)... | ecosystem: Environmental > Aquatic >... | reverse complement strand
CGAGCTCGACGCGGAACCCCTGGTTCACGTTCAACAGGAACTCGACCGCCCGCAGCACGCCGTCGAGCTCGTTGCCCGGGAGGTCGAGGCCGCGTCCCCGTCCCGTGCCCACGGCCAGGAACAGCGCCTCGTGGCGGTGCAGCAACTCGTCGAACGAAGCGTCGCGACCCACGACGAACGAGGTGTGCACCTCGATGCCGAGCTCGACGATCGCCTCGGTCTCCCGGGCGATCAACTCCCGCGGCAGTCGGTACTCCGGTATGCCGAGCACCATCATCCCGCCCAGCCGGTCGGCCGCCTCGTACACCGTGACCGCGTGCCCGGCGAGGCGGAGATCGCACGCCGCGGCCAGCCCGGCAGGGCCACCACCGATCACTCCGACCGGGGTTCCCACCGCAGCCGGCACCGGACCGTGGGCCTCGTGCCAGACGGCCGTCGACTCGAAGCTCTCCACGCCGTAGCGCTCGGCGACGAAGCGCTTGAGCGCACGGATCGCGATGGGAGCGTCGACGGTGCCGCGCCGGCACGCCGCCTCGCAGGGAGCGGCGCAGACCCGACCGCAGATCGACGCGAACGGGTTGGGCCGTCGCGCGATCAGATACGCGTCACGGAGGCGACCTTCGGCGATGGCGGTGACGTAGCCGCCGGCGTCGGTGTGCACTGGACAGGCGGCCCGGCAGGGCTCGTTGTCCCAGAGCCAACGCGCGTCAGGAACGGGCGGGGGTGGGGCCACGTCAGACCAGCCCGCGGGCCTGAAGTCGGCGCAGTGCCCACCCCAGACCGATGACGGTCATCATGGTGAGCGCCGTGGCGATCCACATGCGGGCATCGCGGGAGAGCCCCGTGAGATTGGTGAGCGCCGCGTTGGCACCCACCACCCCCACACCGACGGCCACGGCGAGGACGACCACAGCGGTGAGGATGGCCCGGGGCCACCCGATCGAGCTGCGATCGGGTGACCCGTGCTCAGAGGGCTCGCTCACGTGACGGTGAACGGCGCACGCATGCCCATCGCGTAGTGCTTGGCGATGTTGCACACGATCGCGTAGCTCCCTGCCGGCAGGGTGACGGTGTAGGAGGCGGTGCCACCGGGCTGGATCTCACCGCTGTCACCCAGGATGCCGTCCTCGCTCACCTTGTCGATCTCGTCGCCGGAGGTGGACACCTCGAGCTTGTCGTAGGTCACGCCCGCCGGGAGCGGGAGCACCAGCGCCTCGTGCACGATCGTGCCGCTGTTCTTCACGTTGAACGTGACCGGACCAGCTTTCGCAGTGGACGGGTTGACCGTCATCGTCATCGTGCCGTCCAGACCGTTCGTGTCACCAACATCGATAGCAACCGTCGTCGCTCCCGCTGCGGTCGTCACCGACACCCCCCCGCCACCACTCGTCGAACTCGTGGAGCTCGACGAGGAGGTCTTGGAACTGGAACAGCCAACCATGGCGAGGCCGAGGGCCACCACCACCACGAACGGGAACATGCGCGTACGAGTCATCGGGAATCGCTTTCTTTCGGGGGCGGGACCTTCGAACCGTACGGACGCGCCCCGGGGAGAGGCAGGGCCAAAGGACCCATGACGAACAGCCATTCCGGCATTTCCGGGCGCAATTATGAGAGGACCATGAGAATCGGCCCCCGTTCCGACCTCGTCTCGCGCTCGTCTCACCGCGTTGGGTGGTCAGATTCCCGACACGTCTTGACGGGCCCCTCCGGAATGAACGATCATTCCGGAGTGCTCAGCACGATCGTCAGCGAACCCGGCGTCGCCACCCCAGCCAAGCAGGCGGCGATCCTCGACGCGGCACTCGAGCTGTTCAGCGAGCGCACCTTCGAAGGGACCGCCATGCCGGTGCTGGCCGGTCGGGCTGGGGTAGGCGCAGGCACGATCTACCGCTACTTCCCCTCGAAAGAGGCCCTGGTCAACGCGTTGTACCAGCGCTGGAAGTTGGCCTTCGCCGAGGCCATCAGCCCCCCGCTGCCCGACGGCGTGAGCACCCGGGCGCAGTTCGGCGTGCTGTGGCGCCGCCTCGTGGACTTCGCCCGGGCCAACCCGGTCGCGTTCACCTTCCTCGAGACGCATCACCACGCGGGCTACCTCGATGACGAAAGCGCGGCCATCAGCGACGAGATCGACCAGCCGCTGCTGGCCTGGATCCGGGAGGGTCAGCGCACCGGGGTGCTACGCCCGGGGTCGCCCGACGCGCTGTTGGCCCTCGCCTACGGCGCCTTCGTCGGCCTGTTCAAGACCCTCCGCCGCCAGGGCCGGCCCCTCTCGGCCGCCACCGCGGCGCTCTCCGAAGACGCGGTCTGGGCGTTGCTCACCGGATGAACCCGGCCGTGCCCTCCTCCCGAAAGGAACCGTCATGCCCACCGTTTTGTTGACCGGGTGCTCATCGGGCATCGGCGCGGCCTCGGCCCGCCTGCTGGCCGCACGGGGCCACACCGTGATCGCCACCGCCCGCCGCATCGACACCCTGGCCCCGCTGGCCGAGGCCGGCTGTCGCACCCTCGCCCTCGACGTCACCGACGAGGCCTCGATCACCGCCGCGGTCGACGAGGCGGGGCCGGTCGACGCGTTGGTGAACAACGCGGGCTACGGCGAGTACGGCCCGGTCGAGGAGGTGCCGATCGACGCCGCCCGCCGCGAGTTCGAGACCAACCTGTTCGGGCCGGCCCGCCTTGCGCAGCTACTGCTGCCTCACATGCGGGAGCAGGGCTGGGGGCGCATCGTGAACATGTCGTCGATGGGCGGTCGCTTCACGCTGCCCGGCGGGGGTTGGTACCACGCCAGCAAGCACGCCCTCGAATCGCTCACCGACGCGCTGCGCTTCGAGGTCGCCGGCTTCGGGGTGGGAGTCGTGCTCATCGAGCCGGGCCCGATCACGACCAACTTCGCCACCACGGCCGTTGGCGAGCAGGAAGCCCCCACGGCCGACACCGACGGGCCGTACGGCCCCTTCAACCAGGCGCTCGCCGACACCGTGCACAGTGCCTACACGGGCAGCGGCGCCCGGTTCGCGGCACCGCCCGAGGCCGTAGCGGCGGTCGTGGCCAAGGCGATTGAAGCCAAACGGCCGAAGGCCCGCTATCCCGTCACCGCGTACGCGCGGGTGTTGATCCGCACGCGCAAGTGGCTTCCCGACCGGGGCTGGGACGCGGTGATGCGCAGCCAGTTCACCTCACCGCGCCCCGCGGGCTGAGCGGATCTCAGTCGGCCGAGAGGCCCGCGGCGAGCATCGCCCGCCACTCGCGCTCGTCGAGGTGCAGCGGCTCGGTGGTGTCGACGAACTCGCTCAGCACGTCCACGAAGCGATGCGGCTCCTCGGTGTGGGGGAAGTGACCGGAGTCGAAGATCTCGAGCCGGCTGCCGGCGATGGCGTCGTGGGCGGCGAAGGCGTGGTCGACCGGGATGATCGGGTCGCGGCGCCCCCACATGATGAGCGTGGGTACCCGACTCGACAGATAGAGCCGATCGTTCGCGCTCACGGTCTGACCGCCGACGTCGACCACCGAGCGCAGCGTGCGCACGAACGCGTCGCGGTTGCCGGGCTCGGTGAGCGAGACGTAGCTGCGCCACTCCTCCTCCGCATGGGGCGCGCGGATGCCGAGGCGGTAGAGCGCGCGACTCACGGCATTGCCGACATCGCGCACGAACGACGGGAAGAGCACGGGCATGAGGTACTCGGCCCCGGGCAGGCTCAGCAGGCGCAGCATCCACGACACCTCGGGCCCGAGGCCGCCGCTCGACACCAGCACCAACCGCTCGCACAGCTCCGGATGCTGGTACGCGAGCTGCATGGCGATGCCGCCACCCAGCGACTGGCCCACCAGGGTCACCCGGTCGATGCCGAGGGCCGCGGTGAGATCGCGCAGTGTGTTGGCGTGGGCGCCGAGCGAGTAGTCGTGGCGCGGCTTGTCGGACCCACCGTGACCGAGCAGATCGGGGGCTATCACGCGGTACTGGCGCGAGAGCAGGGGCAGCACCGACCGCCACGTGCTCGAGCTCCCGGCCATGCCGTGTACCAACAGCAGCACCGGACGATCGGGGTCGAGATCCTCGCCGCCGTCGCGGTAGCAGACCCGGTGGCCGTGCAGGATCACGCTTCGCTTCTCAGGGGTTCCCACAACGCCAAGCTACCGGTGGGTAACCACACCCGCCAGGGACCGTCGGCACGGCAGGCCCCGGCACCGGTAGATTCCCGGCACCCGCCCGGCGCGCGCCGACGGCCGGCGGACAGGGGGCCGAGCGCACGATGACCGACGATCTTCCCGGCGGGTGGGGACCGACCCTCGACGATCTGGCGCGCCGCCGGGCCGACGCCCGGGCCATGGGCGGACCCGACCGGCTGGCCCGTCACCACGGCTCGGGCAAGCTCGACGCCCGGGCCCGGGTAGCCCACCTGCTCGACGAGGGATCGTTCCGCGAGCTGGGAACGCTGGTCGGCGAGCTGCCCGCCGACGCGGTCGTGGCCGGCACCGGCACGATCGGCGGGCGGCCGGTCATGGTCGGCGCCGAGGACTTCACGACCGCCGCCGGTTCGATCGGCGCCGGCAGCAACGCCAAGCGCTACCGCATCTCCGAGCTCGCCCTGCAGGAACGGGTGCCGCTCGTCATGCTGCTCGAAGGGGCCGGCTACCGCCCGACCGAGCGCTCGCACGGCCGCTCCCCCACCGATCTGCTGATCCAGGCCGAGTGCTCAGGGCGGATCCCCATCATCACCGGGGTCATGGGCCCGTCGGCAGGCCACGGGGCGCTCATCGCCCCCATGTCGGACTTCTCGGTCATGACCGAGCAGGGGGCGATCTTCACCGCCGGCCCGCCCGTCGTGCGCGACTCGATCGGCGAGGAGATCACCAAGGAGGATCTGGGTGGCCCGTCGGTGGCCCTGGCCAGCGGGCTCATCCACAACCTGGCCGCCGACGACCGGGCCGCACTCGATCAGATCCGGTGGTACCTCTCGTACTTCCCGTCGAGCGCCTGGTCGTACCCTCCCGGTCGCACCGGCGCCGACCGGGGACCACGGGCGGTCGACGAGCTGCTCGAGATCATCCCTCGGGACGGCCGCAAGGTCTACGACATGCGCCATGTGGTCGACGTTCTGGTCGACGACCACGAGTGGCTCGAGGTGCAGTCGGGCTTCGGGCCCGCCATCATCTGCGCCCTCGCCCACCTGGGCGGTGAGTCGGTGGCCATCGTCGCCAACCAGCCCATGGTGCTGGCCGGCTCGATCGACGCCGAGGCCGCATCGAAGGCGGCGCACTTCGTCACCGTGGCCGACGCGTTCCACGTGCCGCTGATCTTCCTCTCCGACAATCCCGGGATGCTGCCGGGCTCGGCTTCCGAGCGGGCCGGCGTGCTGCGCGCCGGCGCCCGGATGTTCGCGGCCCAGACGGTCGCAACCACACCGAAGATCAACGTGACGATCCGCAAGGCCTACGGCTTCGGCTCCATGGTGATGGCCATGATCGGCTTCGACCACCAGACCGCCACCTACGCCTTCCCTGGGGCCACCCTCGGCGCCATGGGCGCGAGCGCGTCCGGCCGCGCGATCGGCGCCGACGCCTCGGAGGCCGAGCAACTGCGCGATGCCGAGCTGCAGGCGTCGTACCGGTCGGCGGGCAACCTCGGCTTCGACGAGCTGATCGACCCTCGAGAGACCCGCGACGTCCTGCTCAACGCCTTGGCGCGGGCCGGTTCCCGACGCCAGGCTCCGGCGGCGCCGGTGCCGCGCACGGCGATAACGCCATGAAGCTCGGCCTGCGCCTGGAGCTGTACCGCTCCGCGGCGCTCGACGTGCCCGTCGAGCTGGTGCGCGCCGCCGAGCACCTCGGCTACCACTCGGTGTGGACGGCCGAGGCCTACGGTTCGGATGCCCTCTCGCCGCTCGCGTACCTCGCGGCGCTCACCGATCGCATCAACCTGGGCACGTCGGTCGCCCAGCTCGCGGCCCGACCGCCGGCCACGCTCGCCATGCACGCCATGACCATCGACGCGCTCGCCGGGGGCGGGCGCATGATCGTCGGCATCGGTGTGTCGGGCCCCCAGATCGTCGAAGGCTGGTACGGCCAGCCCTGGGGGCGGCCGAACGCTCGCGTCCGCGACTACGTCACCATCCTGCGCAAGGTGCTCGACCGCGAGGGCCCGGTCACCCACGAGGGACCCGAGATCTCGCTGCCCTACAAGGGCCCGGGGGCGCTGGGTCAGGGCAAGGCGCTCAAGTCGATCCTGCACCCGCCCGGGCGCATCCCCGTCTGGCTGGCGTCGGGCGGGACCCGCAACACCGAGCTGTGCGCCGAGTTGTGCGACGGCTGGCTGCCCATGGGCCTCGGCCCCGACGGCATGGGGGCCTACCGCGACGGGTTGGAACGCGGCTTCGCCAAGCGCACCGACGGCCGGTCTGCCGACGACTTCGAGATCTTCACGTCGTGCAACGTGACCATCACCGACGATGTGCAGGGCGCGCTCGACGCCGTGCGCCCCCTGACGGCGATGTACGTCGGCGGCATGGGGAGCGCTACCCATAACTACCACCGCGAGGCCATGGCCCGGCGGGGATTCCCGGAGGCAGCCGCCCGTATCCACGAGCTGTGGCAGGCGGGGCGCAAGGACGACGCCGTCGCCGCGGTGCCCGACGAGTACCTCGAGCAGAACACGCTCCTCGGCTCGGTCGACCGCATCCGCCATCGCTGGGAGACCGACGTCGCGCCCCGCGAGGTCACCGGGCTCATCATCGGCGCATCCCAGCTCGAGGCGGTCGAGCTCGTCGCCGACCTGGCCGGCAGCCGCGACCAACAGGAGGCCTGACGCCGTGACCTACGACTTCATCGAGGTCGACACCTCGGCACCGAGGGTGGCCCGCATCACGCTCAACCGCCCCGAGAAGCGCAACGCCATCTCGACCCCGCTGCGCACCGAGCTCCTCGCCGCGCTCCAGGCCAACGACAGCGACCCCGAGGTGGGCATCACCATCATCCGCGGTGCCGGAGCCTGCTTCTCGTCGGGCTACGACCTGTCCAGCGCGTTGATGGACGACCCGCCGTTGTACTCGGCCCCGGGCGACGGCCAGTGGGCCCGCCAGGCCAACGACACCTGGTTCTCCATCTGGGACCTGGCCAAGCCGGTGATCGCCCAGATCCACGGCTACGCCATCGCCGGCGCGACCGAGCTGGCCTCGGCCTGCGATCTCGTCTACGTGGCCGATGACGCGGCCATCAGCTATCCGGTGGTGCGCGTGGCCAGCCCACCGGACTGGCAATACCACACGGTGCTGCTGGGGATGCGCCGGGCCATGGAGCTGATGCTCACCGGCGACCCGATCAGCGGTGTCGAGGCCGAGCGCATCGGTTTCGCCAACCGCGCCTACCCCGCCGCCGCGCTCGAGGACGAGGTGCTCGCCATCGCCGCTCGCATCGCCGACATACCGAGCGACCTCACCCAGATCAACAAGCGGTCGATCCACCGCGCCTTCGACGTGTGGGGAGCACGGGCCGCGATCCGAGCCGGCACCGAGTTGCAGGCGCTGGCCGGCCACACCGAGACCGCGGCCCGGTTCCGGGTCAATGCACTCGAGGCGGTGAAGAGGGCTACGTCAGAGCAGCGCTGACGCGAGACGACACCGCGTCAGAGCAGCGCTGACGATCAGGTGCGTACCGGCCGGCCGGCGCGGGCCCGGCCGATCTGGTCGGAGGTGGGCCAGTGCACGTCGTGGGCCAGGCCGACCTGTTCCATGCACCGGATGAGGCGAGCCGACGGGTCCCACTGACCGGGGAGCATGCCGTGACGGGCCGATCGGGGCAGGGCGTGATGGCCGTTGTGCCACGACTCACCGAAGGAGGCCACGGCCAGCACGGCGACGTTGGTGCTGTACTCGTCGGTCGGGAAGGGACGTCGTCCGACCCAGTGGCAGATGGAGTTGACGCTCCACGTCACATGGTGCAGCACGAAGATCCGCACGCCACCTGCCCACAGCAGCGCGGTGAGGGCCGCGCCGATGCTGCCGCCCAACAGGTACCCGATACCGAACGGGATTAGCAGCGACGCTACGCACAGCACGGGGAACAGGCGGTCAACGACCACGATGTCGCGGTCGGCCAGCAGGTCGCGGGCATAGCGCGACCACGGCGTCCGGGTGGTGCCGAACAGCCATCCGACGTGGGCGTGGAGCAGGCCACGCAGGCGGGCACGAAGGCCGTCGCCGTACTCGTAGGGCGAGTGCGGGTCGCCGGGTCGGTCGGTGAAGGCGTGGTGACGGCGGTGGTCGGCCACCCAGCCGATGGGCCCGCCCTCGAAGCCGAGCGATCCCACCACGGCCAGCGCGACCTTCAACGGACGGGAGGTGGTGAACGAGCGATGGGTCAGCAGGCGGTGGTACCCGACGGTGATGCCGAACCCGACGACGACGTAGAGCACCGCGGCGAGCACGATGTCACGCAACCCGACCCCCTCGCCCCAGAAGCGGACGATGGCGTACACGAGCGCCGCCACCGGAGCGCCGACGAAGAGGAGGGTCACGAGCCGCTCGACCCAACTGACCGTCACGGTGTCGTAGACCGGTCCTTCGGCGGGTGCTTCAGGGACAACGGGATCGACGACATCGACGACGGGCACAATTACTCCTGGAGGGGGCGATTGGTCCCCTGACGGGGACCGTGCAGAGAACCAGCCACCTCGGAGCGGGCATTGCACCACGGCCCTGATCGACCGTTGGGTCCAGGGTAGACCCAGTGACCAGAACCTGACCACCGGGAACGAACGTCCGTGCCGGGCGGGCGCCTCGAGGTGAGGTGCTACCAGGTGTCGACGAAGGGGCGCTTGGTGCCCCGCTCCTGGGGCGCCGGAGCCCACGAGGCGAACGCCGCCGCGATCCACCGGCGGGAATCGGCGGGGTCGATGACCTCGTCGATCTCGAAGTAGGTCGCCGTGGAGAGCCCTCTGCCCGCGGCGTAGGCCCGCGCCACCAGGTCGGCATAGAGCGCGTCGCGCTGATCGGGATCTTCGACCGCCTCGAGCTCGCGCCGGAAGCCGAGCTTGACCGCGCCCTCGAGCCCCATGCCCCCGAACTCACCGGTCGGCCAGGCCACGGTGAACACCGGCGCCTTGAAGCTGCCACCCGCCATCGACTGCGCGCCGAGGCCGTAGCCCTTGCGCAACACGACGGTGACGAACGGGACCGTGAGGCTGGCGGCGGTGACGAACATGCGGCTCACGTGGCGCACCAGGGCGGTCTGCTCGGCCTCGGGGCCCACCATGAAGCCGGGCGTGTCGCAGAGGAACACCAGCGGCAGGTCGAACGCATCGCACAGTTGCATGAACCGGGCGGCCTTGTCGGCCCCGTCGGCGTCGATGGCTCCCCCGAGGTGCGTGGGGTCGTTGGCGATGACGCCCATGGGCCGTCCCTCGACCCGCGCCAACGCGGTGACCATGCCGGGCCCGAAGCCGCGCCGCAGCTCGAGCACGGAGTCGACGTCGGCCAGGCCCTCGAGCACGGCGCGCACGTCGTAGACCCGGAGCCGGTTCTCGGGCACCAGGTGGCGCAGCACGCGCTGGTCGGCGCACGTCCACTCGTCGCTCGCGCCCTGGAAGTACGACAGGTAGCGGCGGGCCACGTCGACCGCCTCGGCCTCGTCGACCACGGCGACGTCGACGACACCGTTGGGGACCTGTACCGACATCGGCCCGATCTCCTCGGGCCGGTACACGCCGAGTCCCGCGCCCTCGATCATCGCCGGCCCGCCCAGCCCGATGTTCGCGTCGGCGGTGGCGATGACGACATCGCAGCAGCCCAGGAGCGCGGCGTTCCCGGCGAAGCACCGACCGGCCACCACGCCCACCAGTGGCACCCGGCCGCTGAGCTCGGCGAACAATCGGAACGCCATGCAGTCGAGACCCGACGGGCCGATGCCGTCGGTGTCGCCGGGGCGGCCGCCTCCGCCCTCGGCGAAGAGCACCACGGGAAGCCCCAGCCGGTCGGCGAGCTCGAACAGCCGGTCCTTCTTGCGGTGGTTCTGGAGGCCCTGGGTGCCGGCCAGCACCGTGTAGTCGTAGGAGAGCGCGACCACCTGCCCACCGTTGACGGCGCCGAGGCCGCCAACGAGCCCGTCCGCAGGGGTGCGCTCGATGAGCTCCTCGACCGAACGGCGCCGGCGCTGGGCCGCGATCACGAGCGGCCCGTACTCGACGAAGCTCCCGGCGTCGCACAGGTCGTCGATGTTCTCGCGCGTCGTGCGGTGACCGGTCTTGCGCCGCCGGGCCACCGCGTCGGGCCGCTGCTCGTCGAGGCCGATGTGGTGCCGCTCGATCACCTCGGCCAGGTCGGGGCGCTCCCGCTCGAGATCGACCGCGACCACCGCCACCGCGTCATCGGTCGCCGCCACGCCCCGCTCGAGCACGACGAGCACGTCACCGGGACGCACGATGTCACCGACGACCACACCCACGTCGACCACGACCCCGCCGTGCTCGGCGGTGACGACGTGCTCCATCTTCATCGACTCGAGCACCACCACCGCCCGTCCGGCGGCGACCGACGCGCCGGCCCGGACGTCGACGCTCACGACCGTGCCCTGCAACGGTGCCTCGACCGTGACGCGACCCTGGTGTTCCATGGGTGTGTTCTAGCCGCGGGCCAGTGGGTTCGGTGTTGGGGCCTCCACTCGGCGCAGAGTGTTGGTGTCGGTGTGGTGGAACAGCTCGTCGCGGCCGGCGATGTCGAGCACGGTGTCCTCGTCGTAGGTCCAGGTTCCGTCGTCGTGCACCGACACCTTGATACGGAACTCGACGGTGCGGAACGCCTGATCGAGGAACGGCGCCGAACAGATGCCGAAGGTGGTCGAGCCCAGGTCGGCCCGCAGCTCGAACTCGGTGGCACCGGGTGCGGCGGTTCCCGACGCCATGGCGACCAACGCCCTCGGGATCGCGAGCGTCTGGATCACCGTGCGGGTGGCCGGCTCCCAGAGCCAGTAGCCGACCTGGTCGTGGAAGGTCTCGACCTCGCCCGGCTTCACGATGTGCACGTGGTAGCGCAGGCCGTAGTACAGCTGGGGCCCGTTGGTCTGCGGGTCGGTGGGCTGCAACTCGTAGCGCTCGACGTAGGCATCGGTCTCCGTGCCGTCGACGACCGGGTGCACGTCGGTGCCCGGCGTCCCCTCCCACACCCCGGCCAGCGGTGCCAGCGGGCCGAGGTTGGCCAGGGTGTCAGGGTCGGCGTCGGGTTCGGCGTAGATGTCCGCGGGCAACTCGCTCATCGGGCGAGCGTACCGCCGAGCGCGACGGACGATCGGGCCCGCTCAGGCCCCGTTGGCACCCGCGCCGCTCGCGCCGTCGCCGAGCACCGAGCGGAGGGCCTGGGCCGCGCCCATCAGGCCCGCGCTCTCGTAGGGGATCACGACCTTGGCGTTGTCGCTGTCGGCGAACTTGGCCAGCGTGTCGAGCTGCAGGATGGCGACGAGGGTCTGATCGGGGGCGGCCGAGGCGATGGCGCCGTAGACCGTGGCGATGGCCTGGGCCCGGCCCTCGGACTCGAGGATGGCGGCCTGGCGGGCACCCTCGGCCCGCAGGATGGCGGCCTGACGAGCACCTTCGGCCTGGCGCACGACGGCCTGCGACTCGCCTTCGGCGACGTTGATGGCCGACTGCTGGGCGCCCTCGGACTGCAGGATGCGGGCCCGCTTCTCCTGGTCGGCCTGCTTCTGCAGCGCCAGCGCCTGGAGGATCTGCGGCGGTGGGGCGATCTCCACGATCTCGATCCGGCTGATGCGGATACCCCACTTGTCGGTGACGACCTCCATCTGCTCCTGCACGTCGGTGTTGATGCGTTCGCGCTCGGAGAGCGCCTCGTCGAGGGTCATGGTGCCGATGACCGAGCGCAGCGCGGTGCGGGCCAGCGCGTCGATGGCGACGTCGAAGTTCTTGACGCTGAACAGCGCCTGCTTGGCGTCGACGACCTGG
>Ga0209048_10005498_pt1 | contig 11947 bp, 5 predicted proteins | sample FrelakmetCRP12CR_FD_187146 | JGI IMG/M metagenome (GOLD analysis project Ga0209048, IMG submission 187146) | Freshwater lake sediment microbial communities from the University of Notre Dame, USA, for methane emissions studies - CRP12 CR (SPAdes)... | ecosystem: Environmental > Aquatic >... | reverse complement strand
GAAGGCGAAGACGCCGCCGTCGGAGGCCACCATCCAGTAGCCGCCACCGTCGGCCGTCGGGGCGATGCCGACGATCGGCTTGTTGAGCGGCGTGGCGCCGAGCGATCCGGCGAACTTGGCGTCGCCGAAGGCGAAGACGCCGCCGTCGGAGGCCACCATCCAGTAGCCCTGGTTGTCCGGCGTGCCGGCGGCGCCGACGATGGGCTTGTTGAGGTGGGTGCCACCCTCGGAGCCGAAGAAGGCGGAGCTCCCGAACGCGAACACGCCGCCGTCAGAGGCTGCGAGCCGGTAGCCCGAGGCCAGGCGGGAGATGACCGGCAGCACATCGAGCGTCGACGGCATCGCCGTCGCGGAGCCGATGGCGTAGACCTGCCAGAGATCGCCGGCGTTGAGGGTGACGTTCAGGGGGCCGAGAACCGTGGTCGGGGTGCCCGCCAGGTTGACCGCGACGGTGTGGGGTCCGGCCGGGAGGACGGCGTCGGCCGAGTTGGGGTTGGTCAGGTTGGAGATGGCCTTGGCGCCGTCGACGTACACGTCAACCGCCGGTGCCTGGGCCGTGTGGCGGACGCTGACCCGGGTCTTGCCTGCGGGCAGGGCGGAGCTGTCGTTGACGAAGGCGTTGAGCGTCGGCGTGCCACCCGCCGACAGGTTGGCGATCAGCGAGACGTTCTTGCCGCCCGGGACCGCCACCGGCGTGGCGGGGATGGCGACCGTCGACGTCCCGGCGACGTTGACCGAGATCGTGTACGTGGCGGCGGGAAGGAGCAGCCGCACCGTGGCCTTGGGCTTGAAGTTCGGGATCGCCACCGTCCCGTTGACATAGACGTCGACCGTCACGCCCGGGATGCCGTGGATCACGGTCACCGCGCTCACGGCGGTCGCCGTCCCCGCGGCACGGCCGGTCACTCCCGCATGCTCGGAAGCGGCGGTCGCGCCCGCCGGCACGGTCGAAGCCAGGATGGCGAGGGCGGCGGCGGCACATGCCGACAGCCCAATGGTCAGTCGGGTCTTCATCGCTTCTCCTTGTTCTCGGGAGTGTGACGGCGCGCGCTGCAGCGACGCATCCTATGGCATATTCGCCGCGATCCCGCGTTCGGTTGCAGGGACCCACGGGCCAGCGCCGGTGAGGACACCACGAACCCGAGCGTTCCCGTCTTCCACCGCTCGGTGCCGGCGGCATCGACGGCGTGCACGGACAGGTCGAGCGACCCCCAGTGGGTCGTGCCGTCGTCCCCGATGGCCGCCGACGTCCATACCGAGTTGCCCGTCGGGAAGACCCACTTCGCCGTGCCGTCGGGGTGGACGGCGTAGGCGCTGCCCCCGGTGTTGCCGGCGAAGAGCGTGCCGTCGGCGCCCGCCTCGACGTTGCCCTCCCACCAGTTCACCCGCTGGCCCGTGGTCGAGCGCTGGTCGGCCCGGTGCGTCCAGATGACCCGCCGGGCGGCGGGCAGGTCCTGGGGGTCGCTCCGCAGGTGGTGGAGGCGCTCGTCGCCCGAGCCGACCGTGATCGGGCTCGTGCCGAGCGCGGGGTCGTACCGGCCGATCACGGCCGCCGAGTCGATGATCCCGCGGGTCTCGAACCGCCACCGCCGGGTGCCGTCCGGGTTCAGGGCGTGGAAACCGCCATCAGCCGAGCCGACGTACACCGCGCCGTCACCGCCGATCACGGGCGTCGAGAAGATGCCCCTCCCCGCCTGGAACGATCACGGCCGGTCACCGGTATATCGGGCGGGGACCGGGCTGGCGCCGGTGTTGCGCCGGTCGTGGCGCATCTGCGGCCACGGGGAGCTCGACTGCACGGCCGTGTCGTAGCCGTCGTCGACCGGTGCCCTGGACCGGTGCCCCCCGTTGGTGCAGCCCGCCACGAGGAACGCCGCGAACCCGGGGAACGGGTCGGGCCCGCGTCAGGCACGGGTCGGACGGCGACCGCCGGGCCGGCGCGCTATGACAGGGGCGCATGGACCCCGGTGATGCGCCCGAGACCGCCGGCCCCTCCGGACCGGGACCGTGCGAGCCGGCGACGTCCACCGGGGGCGAGCGGTCCGCGCTCGCGCCGCTGCTCCTCGGGTGGGGGGCGACCGTGGCGGAGGTCGAGGCGGCCGAGAGGAGCGGCTCAACCGGCGAGCTCGCCCTCGAGGTCGCCCTTCGTCCGCCGGGCGGAGCCGTCCCCTTCGCCGACGCTGCCGCGCAGTCCGGGCTCGACCCCTCGGAGGCGGCCCAGCTGTGGCGGGCGTTGGGCTTCCCGGACCCTGGCGCGGCCGGAGTCTCGCTGGCCGCCGACCAGGTCGAGGCGCTCCGGTTCCTCTCGGTGGCCTGGCATGACGTGCTCGGCGGGCAGACGACCCTTCAGCTGGCCAGGGTGGTCGGCGCGTCCATGGCCTCCATCGCCGAATCGGTTGTCGACGGCTTCCGGCTCGAGGTCGAGCTCCCCCGGCGGGTGGCCGGTGACGACTACGGGGAGGTGGTCCGGGACTTCGTGACCCTGGCCTCGACGATGTTCCCGCCGTTCATCGCCACCCTGGACGCCGTCCTCCGCCGCCATGTCGTCAACGCCGCCCGCGGCATGTGGTCCACCGACGAGGAGATGGCCACCGTGACACGGACGCGCGCGGTCGGATTCGTCGACCTCGTCGGGTACACCGTCGCGGCCCACACGCTCTCGCCGCGGGCGTTGGCCGCCGCGATGGAGCGCTTCGAGGGCCAGGCCACCGACCTGGTGGTCGGCGCCGGGGGCCGGCTCGTCAAGCTCATCGGCGACGAGGCGATGTTCGTGGTGGAGGACCCGGCCGCCGCCTGCGAGCTGGCGCTGTCGCTGGCTGCCCGATTCGACGGCGACCCGGAGCTGCCTCCGGTCCGAACGGCGCTCGCCGCCGGCCCGGTCGTCGCCCTCCACGGCGACTACTACGGCGACGTGGTCAACCTGGCCGCTCGCCTGGTCAAGCTCGCCGATCCGTCGCGGGTGGTGGTCTCGGCGTCCGTCCGGGACGCCGTCGACGGGCCGTTCCACTTCGAGCCGCTCCCACCCGGGCTCCTGAAGGGCTTCCACGGGCTGGTGAGCGCCTTCCGGCTGGAGCGGTGCGAGGCGCACCTCGACCGTTGAAGCCTCGGCGGGCGACCGGGCCGGGGTGTCAAGCTCGCAGGCGTGACGACAGGCGCCCGACCGGCCTCCACCGCCGTCTACCTCGAGTCAGGCACGCGGCGGGTCTTCGCCTGCTCCCTCGACTGGCCCGGCTGGTGCCGGTCGGGGAGGAACGCGGCGCAGGCGCTCCTGGCGCTCGGGGCGGCTGCCCCTCGATACGCGCTGGTTGCATCGGAGGCAGGCATCGCCTTCCCCGACCGTGCCGGCGAGGCCTTCGACGTGGTCGAGCGGGTCCCCGGCTCGGCGTCGACGGACTTCGGGGCGCCCGGCGCCATCGCGTCGGGCGACCTCGCGCCGCTGACGGCGGCGGAGGCCCGTCGCCTCGCCGCGCTGGTGGCCGCCGCCTGGACGGTCTTCGACCGCGTGGTCGCCGGCGCGCCACCCGAGCTCCGGAAGGGCCCTCGCGGTGGCGGTCGCGACCGCGACGCCGTCGTCGGGCACGTGCTGGAGGCCGAGGCCTCCTACGCACGCAAGCTCGGCCTGCGCCACCGCCCACCCTCGGCCCGCGATGCGGGCGCCGTCTCGGCGCTGCGCGCGGCGATCGTCGACACGCTGCGCCACGCCCGGACGGGGGCGCCCGTCGTGGCGAAGGGCTGGCCACCACGCTACGCGGCGCGGCGCATCGCCTGGCACGCCCTCGACCACGCGTGGGAGATCGAGGACCGCAGCGGGCCGCCCCCGGGCTGACCGCCGCACCCGGCGATCCGGGCACGGGGACGCGCCGCTCACCCTCGACCGTCCGGATCGCCGACGACGATGCCGCTCCTGCACCCACCACTGCTTGCCGTTGCGCTCCCCGCTGTTGTGGTGGAGGCGATCACCCGGCCGTCGGCGCCCGTGAACGCTCTCGTCAAGGAGCTGGGTCAGCGCCTGCATGTCAGCGGTGTTGAAGGCTTCGTACCCCTGTCGCACTCGGCGTTCTCATCTGCCATGGTCATGATGCTGCGCTCCTCTGTCGGTCGTCCGGCCACGGGTGCGACCGGGTGCCGTCGATCGTGCGCCGCCCGCCACGGCGAGCGGCCCGGTCCCGGAGCAGCTCGACGGGCGGTGAGGGCCATGGCCCGGCGCACGTGCTGGCGGCGGACGGCCGCGCTAGGGTCTTCCCACTAGCCACATAAGCCCCATGAGCAACAATGGTGACAGCACGGATGGCGCCGGCCACCCGTCCGCTCGACCGCTGGGTGGATCGTCTGCGAACCAGGCCGTCGACCCGTGGACCGGAGGAGCCTCGGATGACCCGTGGACGCAAAGAGCGAGCACGTGCACGCGAACGGACCCGGCGGATCCTCGCCCTCCCGGTCGCGGCCGTCACCGCCGGCGTGCCCGCCTCGGCCCTGGCCTACCGGGGCGAGTCGACCACCGGCACCCGCCACCACTGGGCCGTCGACCCGACCCTCGGCGGCCGCCTGGCCGCGTGGACGGCCGTGCGGCTCCCCCCGGGTGGCAGCGCCCCCGCGCCGATCGGACCGGCCGGGGACAGGTCAACGGTGCCACGGCCGGCGGGCCCGGGTGAGGGCACCTACACGGTGGTGCGGGGCGACAGCCTGACCCGGATCGCCCGCCACTTCGGCGTGGACGTCCGGCTCCTCGCCGCCCGCAACGCGCTGCGGATGTCCCGGATCCTGAAGGCCGGGACCTCGCTCGTCATCCCCGCCAGCCGGGCGCCGACCTACCCGCCGGCCGTCCTCGCCGCCGCCGCCCGCGACCGGGCGGCCATGGCCGCCCTCACCAGGGCGCCCCGCTCGCAGGTCCGCCGGCTCGTGGTCCAGCAGGCCAAGGAGGCCGGCGTTCCGGCGTCGCTCGCGCTGGCCATCACCGCGCAGGAGTCGGGGTTCCAGCAGGGCGTCGTCTCGGATGCCGACGCCATCGGCGCCATGCAGGTCCTCCCCTCCACGGCTGCGTCCCTGGCGACCACGGTGCTGCACCGGCCGCTCAACCTGTTCGACGTCCGGGACAACGTGCTCGCCGGCGTGACGCTCCTCCATCAGCTGCTCGCCGCGGCGACGGTCGCCGACGCCGTTGCGGGCTACTACCAGGGCCTCCCGGGCGTGCGGGCCCGGGGCATGGACTCCGACACGCGGGTCTACGTGGCCGACGTCCTGGCCCTCCAGCGCGGGTTCGGCTAGGCGAGACGACGGCGCGGCCCGGCCGGGCCGCGCACCGCCGCGGCAGGGCGGGCCCGGGTGAGGCCCGTGGGAACGCCCGCGCCACACCGGGGGCGGTGATGTCAGCGCGCCTGCCTACGCTTCCCGGCGATGGGGGTCGGGATCGAGTGGGTGGGCTACGGGCGGGACGCGGCGGAGGCGCTGCGCGCCAGGATCGCCATCGCCAAGGGCGGCGAACCGCTGGCGCCGGTGACCGTGGTGGTCCCCTCCAACCAGGTGGGGGTGGCCGCCCGACGGCTGTTGGCGTCCGGCGCCCTCGGGCCGGTGTGCGGCCGTGGCACCGGCCTCGTCGGGGTGACCTTCCTCACGCCCTATCGCCTGGCCGAGCTGCTCGGCGCCGCCCGGCTCGCAGCCTCCGGGCGGCGCCCGGTGTCAACACCCGTGCTGGCTGCGGCGATCCGGGCGTCGCTGGCCGAGGACCCCGGCCTCTTCCGGCCGGTGGCGGCCCACCCGGCGACGGAGACGGCGCTCGCCGCGGCCTACCGGGAGCTGCGCGACCTGTCGCCGGAGGCGCTTGTCGCCGTCTCGACGGGCGGGGAGCGGGCGGCCGACGTCGTCCGCCTCCACCGGGCGGCCCGCGCCCGCCTCGAGGGGGCCTGGTACGACGAAGAGGATCTGATGGCCAGCGCCGCCGAGGCACTCAGGGCCGGGGAGGGCGTCGCCGGAGCCCTCGGTACCGTGGTCGCCTACCTCCCCCAGCGGCTCAGCCGCCACGCCGCGACGCTGCTCACCGCCGCGGCCGACACCACCGACCTCGCCGTCCTGGCGGGGACGACCGGACAGCCCGACGCCGACCACGAGGTGAGGTCGTCCCTCGACCGGCTGGGCGGCGGGCCCCCACCCCCGGTCTTCGGGCCCCAGGACCTGGTCGGTGCCGACCGGACCCGGTTCGTCACGACCTCCGACGCCGACGACGAGGTCCGCGCCGCGGTGCGGGCCGTGGTCGACGCCGCCCGCTCCGGCGTCCCCCTCGACCGCGTCGCCGTGCTCCACGCCAGCGCGGAGCCCTACGCCCGGATCATCCACGAGCAGCTCGCCGCGGCCGGCATCGCGGCCAACGGCAGCGCGGTCATGCCCGTGTCGGCCCGGCTGGTGGGCCGGGCCCTGCTCGACCTCCTGGCGCTGCCCGAGGGCGGGTTCAGCCGCCAGGACGTCTGCGACTGGCTGGCCGCCGCCCCGGTCCTGCACCGCGGCCGATGGGCCCCGGTCACGGCATGGGAGCGCCTGTCGCGTGACGCCGGCGTGGTGGCCGGCCGGAGCGAGTGGGACCAGCGACTCGCCTCGCTCGCCGACGAGCTCGAGGGCCGGGCGGTCGAGGCCGAGGCCGACCCCGACGGGGCCGCCTGGAAGGCCGAGCGATGGCGGGGAGCGGCCGCCCGGGCCCGGGGCCTGCGGGACTTCGCGCTGGCGGTCATCGACGATCTGACGGATGCGGCAACCCGGGACCGTCCCTGGCCGGACCACGCCGCTTGGGCCCGCGAGCGGCTCGCCCGCCTGATCGGGGGCGCCGCGCGGCGGGACGGGTGGCCGGTGGCGGAGCGCAAGGCCGCTGAGCGGGTCGAGCTGGGTCTCGAGCGGCTGGCCGCCCTCGGCTCGGTGGAGGGCCCCGTCGGGCTCGACGTCTTCATCCGCACCCTGCAGCTCGAGCTCGACGCCGACCTCGGGCGGGTGGGCCGCTTCGGAGAAGGCGTCCTCGTCGGCCCGGTCGCCATGGGCGTCGGGCTCGACCTCGACCTCGTCGTCATCGTGGGTCTGGCCGAAGGGTCCTTCCCCACCGCGGTCCGGGACGACTCGCTGCTGCCCGACCACGAGCGCGAGGTCGTCGGGGGCCAGCTGGCCCTCCGGCGCGAGCGAGTCGGCCGTGAGCATCGAGAGCTGCTGGCGAGCCTGGCCGGTGCCCGCCGGCACGTGCTCTGCCTGCCGCGGGGCGACCTGCGCCGCAGCAACGAGCGCGTGCCCTCCCGGTGGGCCGTCGAGCTCGCCTCGGCCATGGCCGGGGACCGGTGGTCGTCGCGCGAGCTGCTGCGGACGGCGGTCGGGTGGGTCGAGCACGTCCCGTCGTTCGACGCCGGCCTGCGTCGAGTCGGGTTCCCCGCCACCGAGCAGGAGTACCGCCTGCGCGCCCTGCTCGCCGACCCGGTCGCCCAGTCCGAGCCCGATGCCATCGCACGGAGCCCGGACGCGGTCCTCGCCCGGGGTGCCGCGGCCGTCACCGCCCGCCGCGGCACCCGCTTCACCCCCTTCGACGGCAACCTCGCCGGTCTCGACATCCCGTCTCCGGCCTCGATCGCGACCTCAGCGACCCGGCTCGAGCGATGGGCGGGCTGCCCGTTCGCGTACCTGATGGCCGACGTCCTCGACGTGGCGGAGGTCGAGCACCCGGAGGATCTGCTCAGGATCTCGCCGCTGACCCGGGGCGGGCTCGTCCATCGCGCCCTCGAGCAGTTCGTCGGCGAGGTCCTCGTCCGCGACCCCGGCCGGCAGCCGACGCCCGACGAGCCGTGGTCGGAGACCGACCACGAGCGGATGGCCGCCATCGGGGCGGTCCTCTGCGACGAGTACCAGGCCAGGGGCCTCACCGGGCGACCGATCTTCTGGCGGCGCGACCGTCGGGACATCCTGGAGGAGCTCCGGTTGTTCCTGCTCCATGACAGCGACGACCGAGCCGCACGCCGGAGCCGGCCGGTCGCCGCCGAGCTGCCCTTCGGGCTCCCGGGGTCGGCATTGGAGGCTGTCGCGCTGAGGCTCCCCGACGGCCGCACGGTCCGGCTCCGGGGCAAGGCCGACCGCGTCGACCGGGCCGAGGACGGCACGGTCTACGTGATCGACTACAAGACGGGCAGCGCCACCTCGTTCGCGAGCCTGAGCGAGCAGGACCCCGACCTTCAGGGCCGCAAACTGCAGCTTCCGGTGTACGCGGAGGCGGCCAGGCTGCACCAGGGCCGCCCCGACGCCCCGGTCGTTGCCGAGTACTGGTTCGTGTCCATCGCCGCCGGCTTCGAGCGCCGCGGCTACCCCGTCAACGCTGAGGTCCTCGAGCGGGTGAGCCAGACGCTGGGGACGATCGTGGCAGGGATCGAGGCCGGTGTCTTCCCGGCCCATCCGACCGCCACCAGCTCGTCACCACGGGTTGCGTGCCCCTACTGCGACCCCGACGGGCTCGGCGTCAGCGACCTGCGACGGCAATGGGAGCGCAAGCGCCTCGACCCGGCAGTCGCGGCCTACGCCGAGCTCGCCGAGCCGACCGGGGAGCCGGCCGGCGAGGACGAGCAGGCGGCCGAGGACGACCAGGCGGCCGTCAGTGACTGACCCGTGGAGACCGCCCGACCAGGACGCCCGTGACCGCATCGCCGGGTCACTCGACACGACCCTGTTCGTGGAGGCCGGTGCCGGCTCGGGCAAGACCCGGGAGCTGGTGAACCGGGTGCTGGCGCTGGTGACGACCGGGGCGGCCGAGCTGCGGGGAGTGGCCGCCATCACGTTCACCGACAAGGCCGCCGCCGAGCTGCGCGATCGCATCCGTGACCAACTCGAGCGACGCACGCTCGGGTCGGATGCCGTGGTCGCCGAGCGGTGCCAGCAGGCCTTGGACCAGCTCGACAGCGCGGCGATCGGCACCCTCCACGCGTTCGCCCAGCGGCTGCTGAGCGAGCACCCGGTCGAGGCCGGCCTGCCACCCCGGGTCGAGGTGCTCGACGAGGTCAGCTCGGGGATCGCGTTCGAACGGCGGTGGGCGGCCTTCCGGGACCGGCTGCTGGCCGACCCGGCGCTGGAGCGGACCATCCTGCTCCTCTCGGCCACCGGCGTGAGGCCCGAGGCGCTTCGCTCCCTGGCCGAGGCGTTCGACGACAACTGGGATCTGGTCGAGGTCCGGGTCGCGCCGGATGCGCCGGACCCACCAGCCCTGCAGCCGCTCCTCACCGACGCCCTCGGGGCGCTCGACACGATCGGTGCGGCGCGGGTCCACTGCCTCGACGACGGTGACCTGCTCCGAGCCCGGATCGACGAGATCACCGCCTACGCCGACCGGCTGCGGTCGATCGACGACGAGGTCGACCTGGTCGCGGCGCTCCACGGCGAGGGACCGGTCAAGCAGCCCACGTTCGCGGTGAGGAGACTGGGCCGGAAGGCGAACTGGGACCTCGACCTCGACGCGCTCCGGTCCCGGGTCGCCGACGCCGCCCCGACCCTGGCCGCCGTCGGCGACCAGGTCACCCAGGCGTGCGCCCGGCGGCTGGCCGCCGAGATCCGCCGGTTCACGCTCGCGGCGGCCGGAGAGCGCCGTGCCGCGGGCCAGCTCGAGTTCCACGATCTGCTGGTGCTCGCCCGCCGCCTGCTTCGCGACCCGGATCGCGGGCCGGCGGTACGGGCGCGACTCCACCGGCGATACGGGCGCATCCTGCTCGACGAGTTCCAGGACACCGACCCGATCCAGATCGAGCTCGCCGTGCGGATCGCCGCCGACGAGCCCGCGAGCCCGGACGCGGGGGCCCTTCCGTGGACCGAGGTGCCGACGACGCCGGGACATCTGTTCATCGTCGGCGACCCCAAGCAGTCGATCTACCGATTCCGCCGCGCGGACATCTCCGTGTTCCTCGAGGCCCGGGAGCGGTTCGGCGCCACCCTGGCGGGGACGGTCGAGCTCACCGCCAACTTCCGCACCGGCGCACCCATCATCGGCTGGGTCAACGCGACCTTCGCGACCCTCATGGCGGAACCGCCCGAGGTCGCGACGCCGCCGTCCCAGGCCGCCTACCTGGCGCTCCACCCGGTGCGCGGCGCGGCGCCCGCGGGACCGGCCGTGGCCGTGCTCGGTCGGAGCGCCCACCCCAACCCGACCCGGGCCGACGAGCTGCGGGCGGTCGAGGCGGCCGACGTGGCGGCGACCGTGGTCCGGGCCAAGGACGAGGGATGGATGGTCGACGATCCCGACAACCCCGACCCGGGGTGGCGGCCGGCCCGCCTGGGCGACATCACGATCCTGGTGCCGGCCCGCACCTCGCTGCCGTTCCTCGAGGACGCCCTCGAGCTGGCCGGGATCCCCTTCCGAGCCGAATCGAGCTCGCTGGTCTACGCCACTCGGGTGGTGCGCGACCTGCTCATGGTCCTGCGGGCGGTGGACGACCCGACCGACCACCTCTGCGTCGTGTCCGCGCTCCGCACGCCGCTGCTCGGATGCGGCGACGACGACCTGTTCCGCTTCAAGGTCGAACGGGGAGGGCGGTGGGACTACCTCGCCGACCAACCCGGGACCGTTCCTGCCGACGACCACGTGGCCCGCCGCCTGGCGTACCTCCGGTCCCTGCACGGCGAGCACCACTGGCGGACGCCGTCGGAGCTCCTGGACCGGATCGTGCGGGACCGCCGCGCGATGGAGCTCGGCTTCGCGGAGCGGCGGCCCCGCGACGTGTGGCGCCGCCTCCGATTCGTGATCGATCAGGCCCGGGCGTGGAGCGAGGCGACCGGGGGCAGCCTCCGCCAGTACCTGCGCTGGGTCGAGCACCAGGCCGCCGAGGGGTCACGGGTCATCGAGTCGGTCCTTCCCGAGACGGACGACGACGCCGTGCGGATCATGACGATCCACGCCGCCAAGGGCCTCGAGTTCCCGATCACGATCGTGTCGGGACTCACGACCGCCCCGCGCTCCCAGCGCGCGGCGGCCGAGGTGGTGTTCCCTGCCACGGGCGACCCCGGGTACGGGTTCGGGAGCCGGGTGCGCACGTCCGAGTACCTCGAGTGGAAGCCCATCGACGAGCAGATGGGGCTCCACGAGCGGATCAGGCTGCTGTACGTGGCGTGCACGCGGGCCCGCGACCACCTCGTGGTGTCCGTGCACCGCAAGGCTCGGACGTCGGAGCCGAGCCCCGGCGCCCGCACCAACGCCGAGCTCCTCGTCGAGGGGATGGGCGCCGAGCTCGAGCGGATCCCGGACGCGCCCGGTCGCGGGGCGGCCGCCACCCCGGGACCGATCCACCTCGCGCCCACGCCCCCGCCCTTCGACGCGTGGGCGGAGGAGCTGCAGGCCGCACTGGCCCGCGGCAGGCGGCCGACGGCCGTGGCCGCCACCGCTCTCACGGAGGAGGGAACCCCGGACGCCGGGGACGACCCCGGCCTGCAGAAGCGTCCGCGCGACCTCGACCTTCCCCCGTGGCTCAAGGGCCGCTACGGCACCGCCGTGGGCCGGGCCGTCCACGCCGTCCTCCAGACGATCGACCTCGACACCGGCCTCGGGCTCGAGGGTGCCGTGGCCGCCCAGTGCCAGGCCGAGGCCGTAGGCGACCGTGTCGAGACCGTGCGTTCCCTGGTCGTCGCCGCCATCGCCTCGGCGTCCGTCCGAGAGGCAGCGGCGTGCCCGCACTGGCGGGAGGTGTACGTCTGCACACCCCTCGGGGCCTCACGCCTGCTCGAGGGCTACGTCGACCTGCTCTACCGGGGGCCCGACGGGCTCGTGGTGGTCGACTACAAGACGGCGGCCACGTCGGACCCCCTCGAGCTGGACGACCGGGTCCAGGGGTACCGCTTCCAGGGCGCCTCCTACGCGCTGGCCGTCGCGGCGGCGACGGGCGAGGCGGTGACCCGGGTCACCTTCGTCTTCCTCACGCCGGAGGGTGCCGTCGAACGTCACCTGCCGGACGTCGCCGCC
>Ga0209048_10005497_pt1 | contig 11948 bp, 8 predicted proteins | sample FrelakmetCRP12CR_FD_187146 | JGI IMG/M metagenome (GOLD analysis project Ga0209048, IMG submission 187146) | Freshwater lake sediment microbial communities from the University of Notre Dame, USA, for methane emissions studies - CRP12 CR (SPAdes)... | ecosystem: Environmental > Aquatic >... | reverse complement strand
AGCGATACAGCTGTAGTCAGAACGTCGAACCCGGATCGCACGCCAAGTGCATGAATTGCAAAGGCAAACTCGGCCGCGGTTGACTGGAACTTCAGTCTAGGCAATTGCGTCGCGAAGCTGGCCCAAAATTCGCGCCTACGCTGCACACCAGTAGCGGTGCTTCGGCCCGGCGCACGTGGGCGCGACCGTACACTTGCAGCCATGAGCGACGAAGCGGGCCCAGGCACGACGGTGCACATCCCTCTGGGCGAGCGCAGTTACGACATCCGGATCGGCCGCGGCCTGCTCGACGAGGGCGCGAGCTTCGACGGCTTGCCGGCGGGAAGCTGCGCTGTCATCGTCACCAATGAACGCGTCGCGCCACTGTACGCGCGGCGGTTGAAGGCAGTACTCGACGCCCGTCACGCACGCGTGCTGGTGATCGAACTGCCGGACGGCGAGGCGCACAAGGACTGGACCTCGCTGAACGCGATCTTCGACGCCTTGCTCGCCGCCGGATGCGACCGCAAGACCGTGCTGTTCGCGCTCGGTGGCGGCGTGGTCGGCGACATCGCCGGTTTTGCCGCGGCGTGCTACATGCGCGGCATTGCGTTCGTGCAGGTGCCGACGACGCTGCTCGCGCAGGTGGACTCCTCGGTTGGGGGCAAGACAGCGATCAATCACCCGCTCGGCAAGAACATGATCGGCGCGTTCTACCAGCCACTGCGCGTCATCGCCGACCTGGCCACGCTCGATACGCTGCCGCAGCGTGAGATCGCTGCCGGCCTCGCCGAGATCATCAAGTACGGACCGATCGCCGACGACGCGTTTCTCACCTGGCTCGAGGCGAACCTCGACGCGCTGCTTGCGCGCGATGCCGCGGCACTCGCGCACGCCGTGCACCGCTCGTGCGAGATCAAGGCCCGGGTCGTTGGCCAGGATGAACGCGAGGGTGGCCTGCGCGCGATCCTCAACTTCGGCCACACCTTTGGCCATGCGATCGAGTCGGGTCTGGGCTACGGTCAGTGGCTGCACGGCGAGGCGGTGGGCTGCGGCATGGTGATGGCGGCGGACCTGTCGGTCAGGCTCGGCCTGATCGGCGCGGCTTACGCGAAGCGGCTGTCGCGGCTCGTCGCTCGCGCAGGCTTGCCGACGCTGGGGCCGGCACTGGGCGTAGCGCGCTACATGGAGCTGATGCGCGTCGACAAGAAGGCCGAAGGCGGCATGGCGCGTTTTGTCGTGATCGAAACGCCCGGTCGCGCGGGCGTTCGCACGGCGCCCGATGCACTGGTCGCCCAGGTCATCGCCGCGAACACCGCCTGACGCGCCCAGATGCTCAAGCCCTACGCGTGTGATCCCCTGCAGTCGCGCGGCCGGCGTTACCCGCAGGCCAGCGCGCCGACGCACAACGAGTTCCAGAGCGATCGCGACCGCATCGTGCACTGCACCGCGTTCAGGCGCCTGGTCTACAAGACGCAGGTGTTCCTGAACCATGAAGGCGACCTGTTCCGCACCCGGCTGACGCACTCGCTCGAAGTCGCACAGCTCGGCCGCGCTATCGCGCGTGAACTCGGCCTGAACGAGGATCTGGTCGAGGCAATCGCGCTGGCGCACGATTTGGGGCACACGCCGTTCGGCCACGCTGGGCAGGACGCCCTGAACGAATGCCTGCGCGCCGCTCGCCCGCCGCACGCCGGCTTCGAGCACAACCTGCAAAGCCTACGCGTGGTGGACTGGCTCGAAGAGCGCTATCCGACCTACGACGGCCTCAACCTCAGCTTCGAAACGCGCGAGGGAATCCTCAAGCACTGCTCGCGGCGCCATGCCGAGCGGCTGCTGCAGCGCGAGCCCGGCGGCGTCGGCCTGCGCTTCATCGAGGGTACCCAGCCGAGCCTCGAGGCCCAGCTGTGCAACCTCGCCGACGAGATCGCGTACAACGCGCATGACATCGACGACGGCGTGCGGTCGGGGCTGCTGACGCTCGATCAGCTCGACGCCATCGAGCTGTTTGCGGCTTGCCGCGACGAGGCGCTGGCCGCGTTTGCGCAACTCGCCGGACGCCGACTGCTGTTCGATGCGATCCGGCGCATGCTCTCGCGCCAGGTCGAAGACCTCGTCTCAGCGACCTCCGCCGCGCTCGAAGCTGCGGCACCTGCGAGCGCACAGGCGGTGCGGGAGTTGCCGCCACTGATCCAGTTCAGTGCCGACATGCGGTCGCAGAATCGAGCTCTCAAGCGGTTCCTGTACGACAACTTGTACCGCCACCCCCAGGTCGTCGAGACGACGGGCCGGGCAAGGCGGGTGGTTGCCGATCTCTATGCGGCGTATGCCGGCGATCCGGCAGCCCTGCCGCCAGCAGTGGCTGGGCAGGCGAGGCCGCACCGGGCCATTGCCGACTACATCGCAGGCATGACCGACCGCTACGCGTTGCGTGAGCATCAACGCCTGACGGGCGAGACACTGTTCCCATGAGCGATCGATCGACCCGGACTACGGCTACTTCAGCGGCGGCCGCGTCGCATCCGCAGCAGGGGGCCTGATGGCCCGCCTCGCACGCCTTGCCGCTGCCGGCCAGATTCACCTCCTGATCCAGCGTGGCCACAATGGCCAGCCGGTCTTCGTCGACCGCGCCGACCGCGAGACTTACCTGCGGCTTCTGCGCGACGCGGCGGTCACGAGCCAAGTGGCGATCCACGCCTACGCGCTGACCGAAAACGAAGTGATGCTGCTGGCCACGCCCCTTGATGCGACTGGCATGAGCCGCATGATGCAGTCGCTGGGGCGGCGATACGTTGCCGCCTTCAACCGCCGCCATGGCCGCAGCGGCACGTTGTGGGACGGGCGCTTTCGCGCGACCGTGGTCGAAGCCGAACACCACTTTGCGGCTTGCCTTTGCTATGTCGAACTTGCGCCGCTGCGGGCCGGGCTTGGGCGCGATGCGCAGGCGTATCCGTGGTCGAGCGCGCGCCACCACCTGGGGCTCGCGAGCGACCCGCTCGTGTCGGAGCATCCGCTGGCGTGGAGGATGGGCAACACCCCCTTCGAGCGCGAGGCGGCGCATCGGCAACTGCTCGAGCGGGCGCTTACTCCACAGCAGCTCGAAGGCATCAAGGAGGCAACGCTCAAGGGCTGGGCGCTAGGATCGGACAGCTTCGTCGGCGCGATCCAGGAACAAACGGGTCGACGGGCGAGACCTGGCCGGCGCGGTCGACCGCGCAAGCATGTCGAGCCGAACGGGACATGACTATGTCCCCTATTTATGGTTTAGGTTCACTTGCAATGTATTAAAGCGAGCCTGACCCTATTAAAAGTTCCTTGATGCAATTGTTGCGTTGCACTATCCTTCGCAGCTCCCGGTCAACAGCAGCTGCCGAGCCACGCCCAGGCGGCGCCCCGAGGGCTGCATAGGACCACCCGGGGACGGGCGCCGAGCGCGCCTCGGGGCCAATTTGGAGAGCGCCATGCACCAGGCAGCCACCGCGGTGGCGTCCCCAGAAGAACTGCGAGACGCGTCGCGCCACGGCGTGTACGACGGAGCGCTCGAGCACGACGCGTGCGGGGTCGGCTTCGTGGCCCACATCAAGGGCCGCAAGGCGCACGACGTCATCGATCAGGGGCTGCTGATCCTGAAGAACCTCGATCACCGCGGCGCGGTTGGGGCCGACAAGCTGATGGGTGACGGCGCCGGCATCCTGATCCAGATCCCGGACGACTTCTACCGCGCCGACATGGCCGCGCGTGGCGTGACCTTGCCACCGCCGGGCGAGTACGGCGTAGGGATGATCTTCCTGCCGAAGGAGCACGCCTCGCGCCTCGCCTGCGAACAGGAACTCGAGCGCGCGATCAAGGCCGAGGGCCAGGTGCTGCTCGGCTGGCGCGACGTTCCGGTCGACAAGAACATGCCGATGTCGCCCAACGTGCGCGCAAAAGAGCCGGTGATCCGCCAGGTCTTCATCGGCCGTGGCCCGGACGTGATCGTCCCTGACGCGCTCGAGCGCAAGCTCTACGTGATCCGCAAGACGGCTTCGAGCGCGATCCAGCACCTCACGCTGACGCACAGCCGCGAGTACTACGTGCCGAGCATGTCATGCCGCACCGTCATCTACAAGGGCCTGCTACTTGCCGACCAGGTGGGCGAGTACTACCTCGATCTGCAGGATCAGCGCGTCGTCTCGGCGCTGGCCCTCGTCCACCAGCGCTTCTCGACCAACACCTTTCCCGAGTGGCCGCTCGCGCATCCGTACCGCCTGGTCGCGCACAACGGCGAGATCAACACCGTCAAGGGCAACTTCAACTGGATGCGGGCACGCGAGGGCGTGATGAAGTCACCCGTTCTCGGCGACGACTTGAAGAAGCTGTACCCGATCAGCTTCGAGGGCCAGAGCGATACGGCCACGTTCGACAACACGCTCGAATTGCTGACGATGAGCGGCTACTCGCTCGCCCACGCCGCGATGATGATGATCCCCGAAGCGTGGGAGCAGCACGCGACGATGGACGAGCGCCGCCGGGCGTTCTACGAGTACCACGCGGCGATGCTCGAGCCCTGGGACGGGCCGGCGGCGATGGTCTTCACCGATGGCCGCCAGATCGGCGCCACGCTGGACCGCAACGGCCTCAGGCCCGCGCGCTACATCGTCACCGACGACGACCTCGTGGTGATGGCTTCGGAATCGGGCGTGCTGCCGATCCCGGAAAACCGGATCGTCAAGAAATGGCGCCTGCAGCCGGGCAAGATGTTCCTGATCGACCTCGACCAGGGCCGCATCGTCGACGACGAGGAACTCAAGCACCAGTTCGCCTCGGCCAAGCCGTACCGGCAATGGATCGAGAGCGTGCGCGTCAAGCTCGAGGACATCCCGGTCGACGCGGCGGCAACCTCGTTCGACGAGTCGCTGCTCGACCGCCAGCAGGCCTTCGGCTACACGCAGGAGGACATCAAGTTTCTGCTCGCCCCGATGGCGCAGGCCGGCGAGGAAGCCATAGGCTCGATGGGCAACGACTCGCCGCTGGCGGTGCTGTCGGACAGGAGCAAGCCGCTCTACAACTACTTCAAGCAACTGTTCGCACAGGTCACGAACCCGCCAATCGATCCGATCCGTGAAGCGATCGTGATGTCGCTGGTGTCGTTCGTGGGACCGAAACCGAACCTGCTTGACATCAACGCCGTCAACCCGCCGATGCGGCTCGAGGTGCCGCAGCCGATCCTGGACTTCGACGACATGGTGCGGCTGCGTCAGATCGAGCGCCACACCGGCGCCAAGTTCAAGAGCTACGAGATCGACATCACGTACCCGCTCGCCTGGGGCGACGAGGGCGTCGAAGCCAAGCTCGCGTCGCTCTGCGCCGAGACGGTGGACGCGATCAAGACCGGGCACAACATCCTCATCGTCACGGATCGCGCGATGGACCGCGAGCATGTCGCGATACCGGCGTTGCTCGCGCTGTCGGCGATCCATCAGCACCTGGTGCGCGAAGGGCTGCGCACCACGGCTGGCCTTGTCGTCGAAACCGGTTCGGCGCGCGAGGTGCATCACTTCGCACTGCTGGCCGGCTACGGCGCCGAAGCGATCCACCCCTACCTCGCGCTCGAGACACTGGCGAATCTGAATCCGGCCGGAGACTTGAGCGCCGAGAAGGCCATCGCCAACTACATCAAGGCGGTCGGCAAGGGGCTGTCCAAGATCATGTCGAAGATGGGCGTCTCGACCTACATGTCGTACTGCGGCGCGCAGCTGTTCGAGGCGATCGGGCTCGACCGCGCGCTGATCGAGAAGTTCTTCCGCGGCACCGCAAGCCAGGTCGGCGGCATCGGCGTGTTCGAGGTCGCCGAGGAGGCGATCCGCATGCACCGCGCCGCCTTCGGCGCCGACCCGCTGCTCGCCGATCGCCTCGACGCGGGAGGCGAGTACGCCTGGCGAGTGCGCGGCGAAGAGCACATGTGGACGCCCGACGCGATCGCCAAGCTGCAGCACAGCGTGCGCGGCAACCGCTTCGAGACCTACAAGGAATACGCGCAGATCATCAACGACCAGTCGCGACGCCACATGACGCTGCGCGGGTTGTTCGAGTTCAAGCTCGACCCGGCGCGGGCGATCGCGCTCGACGAGGTCGAGCCGGCGTCCGAGATCGTCAAGCGTTTCGCCACCGGCGCGATGTCGCTCGGCTCGATCTCGACCGAAGCCCACACGACGCTCGCGGTGGCGATGAACCGCATCGGCGGCAAGAGCAACACCGGCGAGGGCGGCGAAGACCCGGCGCGCTATCGCAACGAGCTCAAGGGCATCCCGATCGCAAAGGGGACGAAGATCAGCGACGTCGTCGGCGCCAAGGTGATCGAGGTCGACTACGCGCTCGAGGCCGGCGACTCGCTGCGCAGCAAGATCAAGCAGGTCGCTTCGGGGCGCTTTGGCGTGACGACCGAGTACCTCGTCTCGGCGGACCAGATCCAGATCAAGATGGCGCAGGGCGCCAAGCCGGGCGAGGGCGGCCAGCTGCCAGGCGGCAAGGTCAGCGAGTACATCGGCTTCCTGCGCTACTCCGTGCCCGGTGTCGGGCTGATCTCGCCGCCACCGCACCACGACATCTACTCGATCGAGGATCTGGCGCAACTGATCCACGACCTGAAGAACGCCAATTCGCGCGCGAGCATCAGCGTCAAGCTCGTCAGCGAGGTCGGCGTCGGCACCGTCGCCGCGGGCGTGGCCAAGGCCAAGGCCGACCATGTCGTGATCGCCGGCCACGACGGCGGCACTGGCGCTTCGCCGTGGAGTTCGATCAAGCACGCCGGCACGCCATGGGAGCTCGGCCTCGCGGAGACGCAGCAGACGCTGGTGCTCAACCGCCTTCGCGGCCGCATCCGCGTCCAGGCCGACGGGCAGATGAAGACCGGGCGCGACGTCGTGATCGGCGCGCTGCTCGGCGCCGACGAGTTCGGCTTCGCCACCGCGCCGCTTGTCGCCGAAGGCTGCATCATGATGCGCAAGTGCCACCTCAACACCTGCCCGGTCGGCGTCGCGACGCAGGACCCGGTGCTGCGGCGCAGGTTCGCGGGCCGCCCCGAGCACGTGGTGAACTACTTCTTCTTCGTCGCCGAGGAGGTGCGGACCCTGATGGCGCAGCTCGGCATCCGTAGGTTCGACCAGTTGATCGGCCGCAGTGACCTGCTCGACACGAAGAAGGGCGTCAACCACTGGAAGGCCAAGGGCCTCGACTTCAGCCGAATATTCCACCAGCCTTCAGCGCCGGCCGACGTGCCGCGCTACCAGATCGAGGCGCAGGACCACGGCCTTGAACGCGCGCTCGACGTGCGCCTGATCGAGAAGTGCCTGCCCGCTCTCGAGCGTGGCGAGAAGGTGCAGTTCATGGAGGAGGCGCGCAACGGCAACCGCACCGTTGGCGCGATGCTCTCGGGCGAACTCATCAGGCGCCGTCCCGAGGGCTTGCCCGACCACACGATCTTCATCCAGATGGAGGGCACCGGAGGACAGAGCTTCGGCGCCTTCCTCGCCAGCGGCATCACGCTGTACCTGATCGGCGACGCCAACGACTACACCGGCAAGGGCCTGTCCGGCGGACGCATCGTCGTGCGGCCGAGCATAGAGTTCCGCGGCGACGCGACGCAGAACATCATCGTCGGCAACACGGTGCTCTACGGCGCCACCGGCGGCGAGGCCTTCCTGCGCGGCGTCGCCGGCGAGCGCTTCGCGGTGCGCCTTTCCGGCGCTTCGGCGGTGGTCGAAGGAACCGGCGATCACGGCTGCGAATACATGACCGGCGGAACCGTCGTCGTGCTCGGCCGGACGGGCCGCAACTTCGCCGCTGGCATGAGCGGCGGCATCGCCTTCGTGTACGACGAGCACGGCGACTTTGCGCGCCGCTGCAACAGCGCGATGGTGACGCTCGAGAAGGTGCCGACCGCAGCCGAGCAGGCCGCCAGTGTCGATCCGGCGCTGTGGCACCGGGTGGGCGGCCAGGCGCAGGCCGACGAGACGCTGCTGCGCAAGCTGGTCGAGGAGCACCACCGCTGGACCGGATCGCTGCGCGCACGCGACATTCTCGACCACTGGGCCGAGCGGCTGCCCAGGTTCGTCAAGGTCTTCCCGCACGAGTACCGGCGCGCGCTGGGCGAGATGGCCGCGCGGGGCCGGGCCGAGGCCACGATCGTCAAGGCACGCGCCGCCGACGCGCCGGCCACCACCGCCTGAGCGCTGGCGCCGACCCGACATCGACAGAGAACCGAGCCATGGGAAGAGTCACCGGCTTCATCGAGTACGAACGCCTGGAGGAAGCCTACGCGCCCGTCCAGGCGCGGCTGAAGAACTACCGCGAATTCGTCGCCGGGCTCACGGCCGACGCGGCCAAGGTGCAGGCCGCGCGCTGCATGGACTGCGGCATCCCGTTCTGCAACAACGGCTGCCCGGTCAACAACGTCATCCCCGACTTCAACGACCTCGTCTACCGCGGCGACTGGAAGAGCGCGAGCGATGTTCTGCACAGCACGAACAACTTCCCCGAATTCACCGGCCGCATCTGCCCGGCGCCGTGCGAAGCGGCGTGTACGCTCAACGTCAACGACGACGCGGTCGGCATCAAGAGCATCGAGCGCGCGATCATCGACCGTGCGTGGGAAGAAGGCTGGGTCGCGGCGCAGCCGCCGGCGCGGCTTACGGGCAAGAAGGTAGCCGTCGTCGGGTCCGGGCCGGCGGGCCTTGCGGCGGCACAGCAGCTCGCGCGTGCCGGGCACGCAGTGACGGTATTCGAGAAGAACGACCGCGTCGGCGGCCTGCTGCGTTACGGCATCCCCGACTTCAAGCTCGAGAAGAGCCACATCGACCGCCGCGTCGCGCAGATGCAGGCCGAGGGCGTGAGCTTTCGCACCGGCGTGCTCGTCGGCGCGCTGCCCGAAGGCAGCAGGGTCACGAGCTGGGCCAAGGAGACCCTCAGCGCGGAGCAACTGCAAAGCGAGTTCGATGCCGTGCTGCTCTCCGGTGGCGCCGAGGCGTCGCGCGACCTGCCGGTTCCGGGTCGCGAGCTGGCGGGCATCCACTTCGCGATGGAGTTCCTGCCGCAGCAGAACAAGGTCAACGCGGGCGACAAGGTCAAGGGACAGCTTTCGGCAGCTGGCAAGCACGTTGTCGTGATCGGCGGCGGAGATACGGGCAGCGACTGCGTCGGCACGAGCAACCGCCACGGCGCCAAGAGCGTGACGCAGTTCGAGCTGCTGGCCATGCCGCCCGAGCAGGAGAACAGGCCTCTCGTCTGGCCCTACTGGCCGGTCAAGCTGCGCACCTCGTCGAGCCACGAGGAGGGCTGCGAGCGCGAGTTCGCGATCGCGACCAAGCAATTCATCGCCGGCTCGGGCAAGGACGCCGGCAAGGTCAAGGCGCTGAAGACCGTGCGCGTGCAGTGGGAAGGCGCGGCGATGGTCGAGGTGCCGGGCAGCGAGCAGACCTTTGCGGCGGACCTGGTGCTGCTCGCCATGGGCTTCGTCGGGCCGGTCGCGAGCGTGCTCGATGCCTTCGGCGTCGACAAGGACCCGCGCGGCAACGCCAAGGCGCACACCGAGGCCATCGGCGGCTACGCGACGAGCGTGGCCAAGGTCTTCGCCGCGGGCGACATGCGGCGCGGTCAATCGCTCGTCGTGTGGGCGATCCGCGAGGGTCGCCAGGCGGCCAGAGCCGTCGACGAGTACCTGATGGGGGCGAGCGACCTGCCGCGCTGAGCTGATCCCTGCGGGTCGATCGGATTGCTGCGACGGGCAGGCCGCATTGCGGCTTGCGCAGGGGGGTCAGCGAACCGCTTGCGTTGCGTCCAGGCCATACCTGGGGGTGTCCGCCTGCCGTTCGTCGCCCGCAAGCGACCGCTCATACGCCAGGGCCTCCGCACGCGTGACATCCGTCCGATGGTTCGAGAGAGTTGTGTTGTACCTTGATGCCCGTCCACTCGAACCGTCCTGTCGGCAAACGACGAGACGAGCCGGGCGGGTCCGATACAGGGATTGCTCAGATGAACACTCACCTCCCATGCCACCGACCGCTGCGCGGTGCTACCGCGCGTGGCCCGCATCAGCGCCGCGAAACCCGTGGCTTCACGCTGATCGAGGTCATGATCACGGTCGCGATCATCGCCATCTTGGCTGCCATCGCACTGCCGTCCTATGCCGACTACATGCGGCGCGGCGTACTGCCTGAAGCGTTCACCTACCTGTCCGACTTCAAGGTGAAGATGGAGCAGTACTACCAGGACAACCGCAGCTACGGGAACGCGGCCTGTGCCGACACCAATCCGCCGTCGTGGAGCGGATTCGCGCCGCCATCGGCCAAGTACTTCACCTTTGCCTGCGCGCTGAGCAACGGCGGCCAGGGCTACACGCTGACTGCAACCGGAAGCGCCGGCCGCGCCACGGGCCACGTCTACACGCTGGACTTCAGCAACACCAAGGGAACGACAACCTTCAAGGGTGCGACCGTGAACACGACCGGCTGCTGGCTCGTCAGCGGGAGCGAGTGCTGAGAGGCATGGTCATGCGCCAACGTGGAGTGACTCTGATCGAGATCGCGGTGACGCTCGCGGTGCTCGGCCTGATGCTTGCGGTCGCGATGCCGGAGGCGACCGACTGGATGCGCAACACGCGCATCCGCAACGCCGCCGAGTCGGCGCAAAACGGTCTGAACAAGGCCCGGATGGAGTCGCTGCGCCGCAATCAGGTCGTCAGCTACTGGATGGTCTCGGATCGCACCAGCGCCTGCGCGCTGTCGTCGAGTTCCGCGTCCTGGGTCGTCAGCGTCGACGACCCGTCCGGGCACTGCGCAGACAGCCCGTCGACGACGGTGGCGCCGCGCATCGTCGAAGTCTATGGCGCCGGCGACGGCGCCGGCGACGTCGTCGTCGGCGCACTCAGTGCCGGCGGAGCCGCGGCGACGAGCGTCAGCTTCAACGGCTTCGGTCAGGTCGTCAGCGGCGGCGCGCCGATCGCGACGATCAACCTTTCGAATGCGAATGCCAGCTCGCGCAAGCTTCGCGTGACCGTATCGACCGGCGGCGCGATCCGCATGTGCGATCCGCTCGCCGCCGCTGGCGACACGAGGGCGTGTTCATGACACGCACCCGCACAGGAGGCGCAATGACCGCGTTCAAGACCACCGCGCGCCGCGGGCCGGCGCGACGCGCCAGTTCAGGCATCGTGCTCATCGAGGCGCTGGTCGGCATCCTGATCTTTGCGCTCGGCGTGCTCGGCATCGTCGGCCTGCAGGCGGCGATGGTCAAGGCGCAGTCCTCTAGCAAGTACCGTGGCGACGCCGCCTATCTGGCGAGCGGCATCCTCGGCGCCATGTGGTCCGACGACATCGCCAACAACCTGGCCAAGTACACGACCGCGGGCTGCGCGGCCTATGCGCCGTGCAACGACTGGAAGAACAAGGTTGCCGAGGCGTTGCCCGGCGGCAGCACGGCGATCACGGTGGATGCGGCCAACAACGTCACCGTCACCGTCGGGTGGACCGTTCCCGACGAGGGCACTCACAGCTATTCGACCAGCGGGTCGCTCCAGCCCTGAGGCAGCCACGATGATCTCCTCACCGTCAATCCATCCGGCAGCGCGCCCCCGCCGCGGCTTTTCGCTCGTCGAGCTGATGGTCGGCCTGGCCGTGGGCCTGGTGGCGACGGTCGTCGTCGTCCAGGTGCTCAGCTTCGCCGAAGGCCAGAAGCGCAGCACCACGACCGGCGCCGACGCGCAGGTGAGCGGCGCGCTGGCGCTGTACGCGATCCAGCGCGACGTCGAGATGGCGGGCTACGGCTTCTCGAGCAGCCCCGGCTCGCTCGGCTGCGCACTCGCCTACAGCTACGGGGGTACCGCGATCGCGGGCTTTCCCGCCACGCTGGCGCCGGTGTCGATCACGCAGGGAGCGGGCGGCGCGCCGGACAGTCTTCGCGTTCTGTACAGCAACAAGACCAGTGCATCGGTTCCC
>Ga0209048_10005496_pt1 | contig 11948 bp, 10 predicted proteins | sample FrelakmetCRP12CR_FD_187146 | JGI IMG/M metagenome (GOLD analysis project Ga0209048, IMG submission 187146) | Freshwater lake sediment microbial communities from the University of Notre Dame, USA, for methane emissions studies - CRP12 CR (SPAdes)... | ecosystem: Environmental > Aquatic >... | reverse complement strand
CACGACCCTCGACGCGGCCCGGGCCGCCCGCCGGGCCGGGGTCCGAGAGGTCACCGTGATCGCCCTCGAGTCCCCCGAGGAGATCCCCGCCGACTTCGAGGAGATCGAGGAGGCCGAGCGCGAGGGCATCCACATCGTGTTCCGCCGCGGCCCCCACCGGATCCTCGGCGAGGGTGGCGTCACCGGCATCGAGACGGTCGGGGTGGTGTCGGTGTTCGACGCCGAGGGCCGGTTCGCCCCGGTGTTCGCCCCGGGCGACCTCGCCGTGTTCCCGGCCGACACCGTGATCCTGGCTGTCGGGCAGGCCCCGGACACCGGCTTCATCCCCGACTCGGCCGGCGTCGAGCGGACCCGCCCCGGCGGGGTGAAGGTCGACGCCGACCTGCGCACCACCAACCCGAGGGTGTGGGCCGGCGGCGACGTCGCCTTCGGCCCCCGCAACCTGATCGACGCCATCGCCGACGGTCGCCGGGCGGCCGCGTCCATCCACGGCGCCCTCACCGGCGAGACCCCCCGGCGGGCGAGCGAGGTGCCCATCGAGCTCGTGCCCCGTCCCGGCTACCGCCGCCTCGCCACCGGCTACGACGCCATCGCCCGGGTCCCGGTCCCGGTGTCGCCGATCGATCGAAGGGTCGGTTTCGCCGAGGTCGAGACCGGCTACGACGAGGCGCAAGCCGTGCTCGAGGGCCTGCGCTGCCTGCGCTGCTTCGACAACATCATGCTGCGACCCGAGCTGTGCATCCTGTGCGGCCTCTGCGTCGACGTCTGCCCGATCAACTGCATCTCGATCGTGCGGGCCGACCAGGCCGGGCTGGGGACGGCCTCCCAGTCGGCCCTGGTGCTCGACGAGGATCTGTGCATCCGCTGCGGCCTGTGCGTGAACCGCTGTCCCCCGTCCGCGCTCGTGATGGTGAACGCCAAGGAGGTCGTCCCGTGACCGACCAGATCGTCGACACCGACCCCGATTCGCCGTCGCCGGAGCGCAGCGGGCTCGAGCCCGGTGGCTACCCGGTGGCCGAGGGTCCGTTCCAGGCCGTCCAGCGCAGCGAGGCGTGGCAGTCGGTGTTCCGCCACCCCCAGCTCGACACGCCGCGGGGCCGGGCCCTGCAGTCGTTCTCGAACGTCTTCCTGCACATCTACCCGGTGAAGGTCCCGGCCCGGGTGCTGCGGCTGCGGTACTCGTTCCGTCTCGGCTACATCGCCACGGTGCTGTTCGCCATCCTGCTCGCCACCGGCGTCTACCTGATGTTCTTCTACACGCCCTCGGTCACCTCGGCCTACGGCGACATGCAGAAGCTGCGCACCGGGGTCGGCTTCGGTCAGCTCGTGCGCAACGTGCACCGGTGGTCGGCCCACCTGATGGTCCTGGTCGTCATCATCCACCTGGCTCGCGTCTTCTACGCCGGTGCCTACAAGCGGCCGCGCCAGTTCAACTGGGTGCTCGGGGTCGGCCTCCTGGCCATCACCCTCGGGTTCTCCTTCACCGGCTACCTGCTGCCGTGGGACCAGCTGAGCTACTGGGCCGTCACCGTCGGGACCGGCCTGGTCAACTACATCCCGATCTTCGGCAGCACCGTGCGAGACCTCCTGATCGGCGGCGAGCAGATCGGCCAGGCGACGCTGCTGCGCTTCTACGCCCTGCACGTCGCCGTCCTGCCCATCTCGCTCGCCCTGCTGCTGACGGTCCACATCTGGCGGGTCCGCAAGGACGGTTTCGCGGTGCAACGCGGCGGTCACGGAGCCTTCGCCGAGGAGGCCACCGAGCTCCCCGAGATGAACGTCGTGCTGCCCCCTGCCGTGGGCACTGCCGCGGCCGAGCCGCCGGTCTCGTCGGTTCCGGCGGTGGCACCGCCCGACGACGGCCGGCGGGTGCGGCTCCTCGGTGTCGTCGACCGCCAGTCGGTCACGGCCGAGGAGCGCCTGACCGACGACACGGTGTTCACCTGGCCGCACCTGCTCGTGCGCCACGTCGTGGTCGGGCTCGGCACGTCCGCCGTGGTGCTCGCCCTCGGGGTGTTCTTCGCCGCGCCGCTGCGCGGCATCGCCAACCCCAACCTCACCCCGGAGCCGGCCAAGGCCCCCTGGTACTTCGTCGGGCTCCAGGAGCTCCTCAACCACTTCGACCCGCTGGTCGCCGGGATCTTCGTGCCGACGGCCGCCTTCGTGGTCTTCGTGCTGCTGCCCTACATCGATCGCAACCCCTACACCGAGGCCCGCCGTCGCAAGGTCGCCATCACGATCTTCACCACGGTGCTCGTGGTCGCGGTCTCCCTGACCGTCGTCGGGGCCCTGTTCCGGGGGCCCGGCTGGCAGCTCATCGCCCCCTGGCGCCGCTCGTACCTGGAGCTCTGAGGAGTACCCATGGCTAGGACCGTCACCCGGCGCAGCGTGCTGCGCACCGGCTGGAAGATCGGCGGCGGGCTGCTGGTGGCCGCCGCCGGCTGGACCTCCTACGAGCTCCTGCGCCCCCTGACCAGCACCGCGGCCGGCGGGAAGATCAGCGTCGGCAACAAGGCCGATTTCGAGGTGGGCAAGGCGAAGTACTACGCCGAGGGTCGCCTCTACGTCACCGCCGTGAACGATCCCACGACCAACAAGCCGCAGCTGTTCGCCCTCGCCCAGAAGTGCCCCCACCTGGGTTGCCGTGTGCCGTTCTGCGACAGCTCGGGCCGCTTCGAGTGCAACTGCCACGGGTCGATCTTCAACTTGGCCGGGGAGTGGATCCAGGGGCCCGCCCCGCGGGGCATGGACAGCCACCCGCTCACGGTCGACGCGTCGGGCAACGTCGTCGTCGACACCAGCAAGACCACGAGCGGCCCGGACCACTCGTCCAACGTCTACTCCAAGACCGCCAAGGGGCCGGCCTGCGCCGGCGGGAACGGGTGAGCGACCCATGCCCAAGACACGCCCTGAACCTCGTGAGTTCGAGCCCGACTGGCTGCAGCGCAGCCTCGAGCGCCACTACATCGTCGGCCTCGTCTTCATGGCCGTGCTCATCGCCGCCTTCCCCCTGTATCGCATCCGGGAGCCCCACCTGCGCAGGGACGCGAGCTCCGAGCTGCAGGCCGGCTACATCGCCGCAGGCAACGACCTGTTCGCGAAGAACTGCGCCGGGTGCCACGGCAAGCAGGGCACCGGAGGCGGCGAGGGCCCCACGCTCAACTCCAAGGGCTTCCTGTCCGAGACCACCGACGCTCAGATCCAGCTGCTGATCGCCGGCGGGGTGTCCGGGTCAGCCATGCCGCCCTGGAGCATCGACTACGGCGGAACCCTGACCGACGAGCAGGTCAAGAGCCTCACCGTCTACCTGCGCAGCCTGCAGCCCAACGCCCCCGACATCCCGAAGTGGCGCTCGGGGGCCAAGAAGTAGGCCGGTCGGCCCTGGCCCGTGTCGGGTCCCCGACGGACAATCGAGTGGTGGCCCACCCCGTGGAGGGCCGACGGAAGGGTCCGGCGATGGGCGAGTTCGTGGCGTGGTTCGACGAGTTGGGCAAGGGCGACGTCGCCGTCGCCGGGGGCAAGGGCGCCAACCTCGGCGAGATGACCCGCGCGGGGCTGCCCGTCCCTCCCGGGTTCGTGCTGACGACGCAGGCCTACCTGGCGGCCATGGACGAGGCGGGCGTGCGCCAGCGCCTGCGCGAGCTGCTCTCGGGCTCGGACCTCTCGACGCCCGAGGCGGTGACGGCCGTCGCCGCCGAGCTGCGGGGCATCGTCGCCGCCACCGTCTTGCCGGTGAAGGTCCGAGACGCCCTCCTCGACGCCTACCACCGCCTCGGCACCGGCGTCGCGGTGGCCGTGCGCTCCTCGGCCACCGCCGAGGACACCGCCGGCACGTCGTTCGCCGGGATGCACTCGACGTTCACCGACGTCGTGGGCGACGAGGCCCTGCTGGCCAAGGTGGTGGACTGCTGGGTGTCGCTCTACAAGGACCGGGTCGTGTCCTACCGGTCGGCCATGGGGCTGCTCGACGAGGCGGCGCTGGCCGTCGTCGTCCAGCAGATGGTTCCCTCGGAGCGCTCGGGCGTGATGTTCACCGTCGACCCGTCGACCGGCGACCGGTCGCTGCTCGTCATCGAGGGCGCCTTCGGTCTCGGCGAGGTCGTCGTGAGCGGCCAGGTCGAGCCGGACACCTACGTCGTGCACCGTGACGGCCCCCGCATCGCCTCGGTGCGCATCGGGGTGAAGAGCCACCAGCTCGTGCGCGGCCCCGGCGGCGACGACGTCCGGGTCGACTTCACGCCCGAGGAGGGCGGCCGCCGGGTGCTCGACGACGGCGAGGTCCTGGCCCTGGCCGACCTCGGTCTGCGGGTCGAGGCCCACTACGGCGAACCGCAGGACGTCGAGTGGGCGATCGCCGGCGGGCGCACGCTGCTCGTGCAGTCGCGCCCGATCACGACGCTGGTCGCACCGAGCGCCGAGCCCGGAGCCGTCCTGGTCCAGGGCCTCGGCGCCGCGCCGGGCATCGCCGTCGGGCGGGTGAGGGTGCTGAGCGACCCCAGGCAGGGTGCCGCGTTGCGGGAGGGGGAGATCCTCGTCGCCCCGATGACCAACCCCGACTGGGTGCCCACCATCCGGCGTGCCGCCGCCGTGGTCACCGACAGCGGGGGCATGACCTGCCATGCGGCGATCGTGAGCCGCGAGCTCTCGGTCCCCTGCATCGTGGGGGCCCGTACGGCCACGTCGGTCCTGCGCGACGGCGAGCTCGTCACCGTCGACGGCAGCCGTGGCACGGTCGTCGAGGGCGGCGTCGCGGCCCCGGTCGGGGTGGTGAGGGCGACCCCTCCTGTCGCCGCCGGGGCGCCCGAGGCGCTCGGCACCCGGTTGTACGTGAACCTCGCCGTCGCCGACCACGCCGAGGAGGTGGCGGCCCTGGCCGTCGACGGCGTGGGCCTGCTGCGGGCCGAGTTCCTCCTGACCGAGGCGCTCGGCGGGGTGCACCCCCGCGAGCTGCTGGCCCGGGGCGAGAGCGACGCCTTCCTGGCGCGCATGTCGGGCTCCTTGCTGCGGATCACGCGGGCCTTCGCCCCCCGGCCGGTCGTGTACCGCACGATCGACTTCCGGACCAACGAGTTCCGGGGCCTCGAGGGCGGCGAGCGCTTCGAGCCGGTGGAGAGCAACCCGATGATCGGCTACCGGGGCTGCTACCGCTACGTGCGCGAGCCCGAGCTGTTCGCCCTGGAGCTCGAGCTCCTGGCCCGGGTGCGCGACGAGACCCCGAACCTGCACCTGATGATCCCGTTCGTGCGCACCCGCTGGGAGCTCGAGGCCTGCCTCGAGGCGGTCGACGCCAGCCCGCTCGGTCGCCAGCGCGGCCTGCACCGCTGGGTGATGGCCGAGGTGCCCTCGGTCGTCTACCGGATCCCCGAGTACGCGGCCCTCGGCATCGACGGGGTGTCGATCGGCTCGAACGACCTCACCCAGCTGATGCTCGGCGTCGACCGCGACTCCGAGGTGTGCGCCGAGCTGTTCGACGAGATGGACGCCGCCGTGGTGGACGCCATCGCCCGGATCATCGCCGCCTCCCGCCAGGCGGGGATCACCTCGTCGCTGTGCGGCCAGGCCCCGTCGAACCGGCCCGAGTTCGCCGAGCACCTCGTGCGCATGGGCATCACGTCGATCTCGGTGAACCCCGATGCCGTCGATGCGGCCCGCCGGGCGATCGGGTCGGCGGAGCGCCGCCTGCTGGTCGAGGCGGCCCGATCCCGCTGACCCGGGTCGGGCGGCTCAGGCCGTCGCGGACTGCCGCTGGCGGCGCCGGTGCAGCCCGTAGCCGACGCCGGCCACGCCCAGCCCCACGAGCGGGAGGGCGACGGCGAACGGCGCCTCGGGCACCTGCGCGTTGCCGGCGAACACGTTCACCCAGGTCGGCTGCTGGTCGGTGACGGGTCCGACACGGTCGACCGATGTCGACAGGAACGAGACGTCGTACGGATACCCGCCGCCGCTGCGCTCACCGAGGATGCCCATGTTGATCGAGTCGTTACAGGTCGCGTTTGCGGTACCGATGTTGCCGCCGGCGCACAGGATGTCGCCTGCGCCCACCTGGCGCTGGAGCGTTACGAACTTGTTGTCGGGGGAGAACACGGGGTTCGTGTCCGTCGCCCCGGTCGGCGCGCTGAAGAGGGCGAAGGCGTCGGTCCCGAGCGACATTCCACCGGGGTCGTGGCGGTAGGCCATGGTCAGGATCTGCGAGGCACCGTTGTTGACGGTCGGGTCGGTGCGCTGGAACACGATGCGCCCGGCGTCGGAGGCGATGTCGGGCTTGTCGTCGCTGAAGGTGGTCTGTGTCGTGCACCCGGGCGGCCAGGCATAGGTGCCCGAAGCCGGGATCGTCACCTGGCAGCTGGTCTCGCCGGCCGACAGGCGGGACAGGTTGGTCAGGGTGTTCGCCGCCGTGTCGAGGAGGATGAGCTCGTGGTGCTGGCTGGCCTGCGAGACGAACACGATCCTTCGTTGGTCCGTCGGGTCGTACGTCGGGGTGTCCACGGCCGCCCCGTTCGGATCGATGAACAGCGGCGTGGGCGTGGCGGTGGGCAAGCCGCCGGCCGTGTCGTTGACGGTGTAGAGCCCCGGCACGCCGGCGCGCGTGCTGACGAACAGCACGGTGGTGTTGTCCGGGGCGAACACCGGCCGGGAGTCCTGACCGCCGATCGTCAGCTGGCGGGTGGGCGGGAGCCCGGCCAGGGTGGGGGAGGGGGCGAAGGGGACCTCCCAGATGCTCGGTGTGCCACCGGTCGGGCTGGCGGAGCAGTCGCTCTGGAACACGACCTTGTCACCGAGGTAGGACGCCGACGGCTCGGTGTCGTTGCCACCGGTGGTGCAGTTCGGGTCGACCGTCGGGGCGGCGAGCTGGTTCACGTCGCCCGGGGTGTAGGACACGCACGGGGTCGTCTTGCTCGGGTGCACGGGCGAGGTCGCGGGGTTGGTGACGAGGCAGGCGACCGTGGAAGGGTCGATCGTCACGAGGCCGGCCTGGCCCTGCGCGGCGATGTGCGGGGATGCGGTCTGGTCGATCGTCCGGTAGCTCGACCAGACGACACGGCCGTTGCCGTAGGAGGGCGGCAGGTAGGAGGCGCCCGCGGGGACGACCGGTGCGACGACCACGCCCAGCGCGATCAGGGCGGTGCCGACGGCGATCGCCAGCCGGTCGAGACCCAGGCCGGCGAACCGGCCCGAGCTACTTGTGGCGGAGAGCCGGGGGCGGGCCATCGGCCCACTCTCGTGACCTGGGGTTACATCGACGTGCCCGTGGCGGGGAACGTTTCGCCATCAGCAGGTGAACGATCGGCTCGGATCGGGTGACGGACCGTGAACCGCTCGGTGCTCTCCGTCAGGCCGAGGCCGGCTCCCAGAGCTGGAAGCCGCCGAGGATCCCGGCGGTGTTGTCGATCACCGTCACCCGGTCCCCGAGCCCGAGCACCCCGAGGTCGACGTTGACGGCGTTGCCGCCCCCGACGAACAGGTGGTCGAAGAACACGAGGGCGTCGAAGTTGGCGAGGGCCTCGGCCACGCGGGCGTTCCAGGGGCCGTCACCGATCTCGTGGCGGGCCGCGTCGCCGATCTGGCGGTCGTAGGTCTCGCCCTCCCGGAAGGGCTGGTGGGCCAGCTCCAGGTGCGGCGCGAGGTGACCGTCGCTGAACAGGGCCGTCCCGACGCCGGTGCCGAGGGTCACCACCATCTCGAGCCCACGGCCCCGTACGACGGCGGCTCCCTGCATGTCGGCGTCGTTGGCCACCCTGGTCGGGCGGCCGAGGCGGGCCTGGACGGCCGAGGCCAGGTCGAAGCGGTGCCAGGCGGCGTCGAGGTCGGGGTCGACCTCGGTCTCCGGGCCGCCGACGGTGTTGAACTTCGGTGCCGACAGGATCCGCCCGGAGCGCACCATCCCGGGGAACCCGACCGAGATCCGGTCGTAGGCGGGCAGGGGGACGACGAGGCGGGCCAGCTCCTCGACCATGCGTTCGGGACCCATCGGGTAGGTGGTGACGGTCTGGACGCGGGGCGCGGTCATCGCCCCGTCGGCGTCGAGCACCGAGGCCTTCAGACCGGTGCCGCCGACGTCGATCGCCAGGGTGATCGGGCCCCGAGCTGGGGCGAGGTGCTCCACGGGGTCAGTCTTGCCTGCCGGGGCTGTCAGGCTCGCCTGCCGGCGCTGGCGCCGCGAGGGGGCGGGGGCCGGCGGGGCGGGAGGGCGAGGGCGAGGGCGACGCCTCAGCTGTCGGCGACAGCCAGGGCCCGGGCCAGGACCAGGTCGAGCAGGGCCAGCATGGTCTGCTTCACGGCGGCGCGGGAGCGGGCGTCGGTCCCCACGAGGGGGATGTCGGGGTCGAGATCGAGCGCGGCCCGGACGTCGTCGAGCCCGTGGGCCAGGACGCCGTCGAAGCGGTTCACGGCGACGACGAACGGGATCTCCATCTTCTCGAAGTAGTCGATCGCCGGGAAGCAGTCGTCGATCCGGCGGGTGTCGACGAGCACGACGGCACCGAGGGCGCCCTGGCACAGGTCGTCCCACATGAAGCCGAACCGGTCCTGCCCGGGTGTGCCGAACAGGTACAGGATGAGGCTCTCGTCGACCGTGATGCGGCCGAAGTCCATGGCCACCGTCGTCGTGGTCTTCGAGGTGACCTCGCCGCGGTTGTCGACGCCGACCGACATCGACGTCATGGCCGCTTCGGTGGTGAGCGGGTCGATCTCGCTGATCGCTCCGACGAGGGTGGTCTTGCCGACGCCGAAGCCGCCGGCGATGATGATCTTGACCGGGATCGGCGCCGGCCGCACCGCGGGTGCCGCCGTCCGCTGGTCAGAGTGCACGTACGCCATTGATCAACCTCGCGATCAGGGTGATGTCCTTGTTCGGCGCCAGCGGGGCGACGTGGAGCTCGAGCAGTCCGTCTCCGGCCAGGTCGCCGGTGAGGACCCGGGCGACCCCGATGGGGACGCGGAGCTTGGCGCTGATCTCGGCCACCGACACCGGTCCGGTGGCCAGGGCGATGATCTGGCGCTGCTCGGGGCCGACGCGACCGAGGGCACCGAAGCCCCGCACGGTCGTGATGACGAGCGTCTCGAAGCCGATGCGCCCGTCGGCCGCCCTCGTCCTCCCCTGGGTCAGGAAGTACGGACGCACGCCGACGTCGTCGACGGTCGCCTCCGGCTCGGCGTCTCGTCGGGGCGCACGGGCCAGGAAGGGGCGGACGAAGAGCTCGTCACTCACAGAGCCAGCGAAGCTTTCAGCTCGGCGACGAGCTCGGGGGTGAGCTGGTTGCCGAAGCGCTCGACGAGCAGGGTCATCTCGTAGCCGACGAGGCCGAGGTCGCAGTCCCGGCGGGCCATCACACCGAGCGAGGACCCACCGCTGATGGCGCAGCCGAACAGGAAGCCGTGGCGCATCTCGACCACGATCTGGCTCACGCCGCCCTTCCCGAGGACCCTCGAGGCGCCGTCGCTCAGGCTGCGCAGCCCCGAGATGATGGCGGCCATCTTGTCCGCGGCCGCCCGGTCGAGGTTGGACGAGGCCGCCATCAGCAACCCGTCGGAGGACACGGCGATGGCCTGTTCGACCCCGGCGGTGCTCTCGACGAACGACGTCAGGAGCCAGTTCACATTGCGGGCCTGCGTGCTGAGGGTGGTCGTCATGCGGGGTCTCCTCCGGGGGGATCGCTGGGCGCGGTGACTTCACGACCGCGGGCCACGCCCCGGGCGAAGCTGGTGAGCGCCGAGCGCACGTGGGTGGCGTCGCGGGTGGGGGTGTCGTCGTCGGTCGCCGAGGGGCCGGTGTCGGGGAGCTGGGCGCCGCGGACCCGGCGGCGCAGACCGCCGGGGGTGGCGTCGAGATCCCCGTCCAGGGTGGTCCCGGCCGCCACGGTTCCGGCAACCACGGTTCCGGCCGCCACGGTTCCAGCCGCCACGGTTCCGGCCGGCGCCGCCGCGAGGGCGACCGGTGCCGCCGCGAGGGCGACCGGTGCCGGGGCGGTGAGCGGGAGTCCGGCAGCGTCCGGTGGCGGCGGAGCTCCGACCTGGGCCCGGTGCTGGCCGTCGGCCAGGCGCGAGAGCCGGGTCCGCACCTGGTTCGGATCGGGGGGCGGCAAGGCGTCCTCGGCCGAGGGGGCCGGGCCGGTGTCGAACAGGTTGGCGCCTCGCACCCGCCGGTGCAGCGAGGCAGGCGCACCGTTCCCGGCGGCGTCGTGGCCGGCCTCGCCGGCGGCGCCGCTCGACCCGGGGTCGGCGGCGACGAGCTCGGCCAGGCGGCGGTCGAGCTCGGGGGTGGCCGGGAGGGCATCGGCCAGGAGGGCCGGCGCCGGCGCGTCGGCCACCTGCTCGACCGGGGCTGCGGGCGGCGCGGGGGCCTCGAGCAGCTCGAGGGGCACGAGCACCTTCGCGGTGACCCCCTCGGCGGGCGACTCGGACAGCTGGACGGTGATGCTGTGACGGGCCCCGAGGCGCCCGACGACGAACAGACCGAGCACCTTCGAGGGGGCCTCCTCGAACCGGGCGACCTCGGCGATGCGGCGGTTGGCCTCGATCAGGTCGCTCGGGTTCATGCCGATGCCCTGGTCCACGATCGAGACGAGGTACCCCTCGTTCCGCTTCTTGCCGACGACGGTCACCCTGGTGGTGGGCGGCGAGAACGAGGTCGCGTTCTCGAGCAGCTCGGCCAGCAGGTGGGCGAGGTCGGCGGCGGCGTGGCCGCGCACCGTTGCCTCCTCGACGGAGGTGAGGTCGACGCGGTCGTAGGCCTCGATCTCGGACAGGGCCGAGCGGATGACGTCGGTGACCGGAACGGGCTTGGACCAGGTGCGGGCCGGTTCTGCGCCGGCCAGCACGAGCAGGCTCTCGGCGTTGCGGCGCATCCGGGTGGCGAGGTGGTCGAGACGGAACAGGTCCTCGAGGGTGTCGGCGTCGCGCTCGTTGCTCTCGAGGTCGGTGATGAACGACAGCTGGCGCGAGAGCAGGCTCTGGTTGCGCCGGCCGAGGTTCACGAACATCTCGGCCACGTTGCGCCGCATCCGGGCCTGATCGACGGCGAGGTCGAGCGCTGTGGTCTGCATGGCGGTCATGGCCCGGGCCAGGTCGGCGATCTCGTCACGGCTCTCGAGGGACACCGGCGACGGCAGCGGAGAGGCCGGCTGACCGACCTGGGCTGCGGCCACCGCCCCGGGCAGGGCGCGCTCGGCGATCTCGTTCGCGTTCGCGGTCAGGGCCCGCAGCGGCCGCGACACGGCGCGCACCACCATGATGCCGACGAGGACCGACAGCCCCGACAGGCCGCCGACCGCGATGAGCAGCAGCAGCAGGCGGTTGCCGATGAACGTCGAGGTCTGCTGCTGCAGGGCGTTCTGCTCGGCGTCGGCGAGGGTCACCACGTTGTCGATCGCGCTGCGGTGGCGCCGGTAGAGGCGTGAGAGGGCACCGGTGGCCAGGACTCGGGCCTGGTCACGGTTGCCGGCCAGCATCGCCGGCTTGAAGCCGCTGTCGATGAGCTGGAAGAACTCCCTGGCCGGCTGGTAGGCGTCCTGGAGCAGGGCGGTGGCGAGCGGCCCGGGCGGCAGCACCGACACCCAGTAGTCGTGGCGGCTGGCGAACCGGGCCTCCATCTGGGTCAGCATGTCGAGCTTCGGTGCGACGTCCACGGCCAGGTTGGTGTCGAGGGTGTCGAGCACCTCGGCGTAGGCCTCGACGACGTACTGGCTCGGCGGGTTCACGTCAGAGGTCAGGTCCTTGGCCACGGACAGCTCGCGGTAGCGAGGACCGTTGACCTGCACGGTGCGCAGCGTGACGAGGCCGAGGGTGATCACCATGACGAGGGCCAGCAGCGGGATCGCCAGCACCACGAGGAGCTTGGTTCGGATCTTCAGGTGACGGAACATGGGTGCCTCACGGTGCGGTCTCGCTCGGCCCCGTTCCCCACCACGACGCCGTCATCGCCCGACCGGGTGCTCGACCCGGAGCAGGTG
>Ga0209048_10005495_pt1 | contig 11950 bp, 9 predicted proteins | sample FrelakmetCRP12CR_FD_187146 | JGI IMG/M metagenome (GOLD analysis project Ga0209048, IMG submission 187146) | Freshwater lake sediment microbial communities from the University of Notre Dame, USA, for methane emissions studies - CRP12 CR (SPAdes)... | ecosystem: Environmental > Aquatic >... | reverse complement strand
CCCAGCACGTGCTCGTACGAATTTCGCCTCCTGCGCAAGCTAGTTGCTAGCTTCTGGTCGTGATTCCGTAGAACGCTACGCGTACGAGGTAATCGGCAATCTCCCGATCGCTATAGTTGCCCGTCATCTTCAAATACTCCACGGCCGGATCGCAAGTGCGCGCGTAGATCGAAAACAACACGACCTCCACGGGCACTCCCGCATCGATCACGCCTTGGGCCTGCGCGGCTCGCACTAGCGCACTCATCTGTTCATTGAGATTGAGCAGGCGCGTGACATACTGGCGGTTGGAGAGCAGGTTGCGCTGAAGGGTCTGGCTTGTGGACGGCAGGAGAGGGAGCCCACCGCGTAAACGCAAGTCCAGCGCCCAATTCAATACCGCACGCAGCTTCTCTTGGGGTGGCATGTCGGCCGGCAATTCCCCTAAAAACGTCAGAGCACGGTCGAGCAGGCGAATCATCGCTACGGCAGCCAGGGACTCCTTCGAGTCGAAATGCTTGTACAGACTCGCCTTAGCGATGCCTGCTTCGGCTGCAACTTCGTCGACCGTCATCAAGTCGTAGCCTTTGCGCGCGAGCAGCTCATGAGTAGCGTCCAGGATCGCGTCTTCGCGCACCTTCTGCTGTTGTTCTTTTACTGTGGGCCGTCCAAAGATTCCCATTGGTATATGTTGTGAACCGCTTGGTATCCAAGTTGATACAATTTGTATAGGAAGCTGCTTCCTAGTCTAAGGAGTTTGATGTATGTAATCGTGCAGTGCCGCTTGTCGACTGTCAACGTCGGTGAGTCGAACCTCCGCTCGTGTACAGACCGTATAGTATGAGTGCAGCCCTGCTGGCTTTGATTCAAGGCCACCAAAGTCAGGATTCTATGGAGCCGTGCCAGCTACTTGGGAGGTCGCGGTCGGCGGGCGGTGCCGAAGGCTAACAGCAGCCGCGGCGCCCTGCCGAAAACTCGGTGTGCGCGCGAAAGCAGGCAACAAAAAAGCTGGGCGGATCCGTATGCAATCGCCCAGCATGCCACGCGAGAACGCTGAATGCTTACTTCGGGAGGAGTACTGTGTCGATCACGTGGATAACACCGTTGGATGCCATCACATCAGCCTTGATGACCTTGGCATCGTTGACCATTACGCCCATGCTGTCCTTCTTGATCATGACGGACTGACCTTGCACCGTGACCAGCGGGCCGTTCACGAGGTCCTTGGCCAACAGTTCACCCGAAACGACGTGATAGGTAAGGATCTGTGTCAGCTTGGCCTTGTCTTTGAGCAGGGCATCCACCGTTCCGGCAGGCAGCTTGGCAAAGGCCGCATCGGTCGGCGCAAACACAGTCAATGGCCCCTTGCCCGACAGGGTCTCGACCAGACCGGCCGCCTGAACAGCGGCGACCAGCGTCTTGAACGAGCCCGCGGCAACGGCGGTTTCGACGATGTTCTTATCCGCCTTCGCTGGCGCGGCAGGCTTATCCTTCATGTCGGCGCAGGCCGATAGGGCTGCAATGGCGATAAGGGCAATAAAAGCACGGCGAGCATTCATGTAGTACGTTCCTTTTCAGATCAATTAGTTGCGATATTCCTGGCCACCTTTCAACGGCAGGATGCGGCAAAGCGGAGAAATTGGCGCGTCAAAGCATTGACAGGTCCAAGGCGTGTACGGGACAGCCCCAGCCCCGCGTAATCTCATCTGCACCAATTCGGCTATATATTATACTAAGTAGTATTAATAGTATATATGTTGGTATTTTAGGCTTACGCGCCCCGCCATAGCCATTGTCGCCGCGGATGCCGATGACAGGATTCGAGAACCGATGGCGGTTTGGCGGTATTGCACAGAGGGAACCCGCGAGACAAAGGCGACGCAAGCGCGGCTCCTGGCGTCTGCCAGGAGTCGGTGCTCAACGCAGCGGTGTTCGGGCCGGTCAGGTCAGCGGCCGACCGCCGTCGATCGGAATGATGCAGCCGTTGGAATACTTCAGGGTAGTGGCCACTGCCACAACGGCAGCACCGATTTCTCCGGCCGTGGCGAGGCGACGCAACGGCGTGCGCGCCGCCTGTTCGTCACGCCAAGTCTGATCAAGCCCTTTGACGAAGTCCGTGTCCACGAGACCGGGCGACACAGACACGACGCGGATCTCCGGCGCCAGCGCCCGAGCCAGTGACTTCGTCATCGAATCCATCGCGGCCTTCGATGCGCAATAAGCCACGTTGCTGCCCATCCCGGTCACGCCGGCGATGGACGAGATATTCACCACGAGGCCACTGCCGCGCTGTTTAAGCAATAGGCGGAACGCGCGCACAGCCGCGAAGGCGCTGCGCCAGTTTACGCGGAAGATATCGTCGATGATCTGATCATCGAGTGCGTCCAGGTCCGCATGCGGGACGAAACGCGTGATGCCAGCGCAATTTACCAGCACGTCGCAACGGCCGTGCTTTGACTCGACCTCCGCCGCCAGCAGGCGCAGCGCCTCGCTATCGTCAACTGCGACGCGTTTGGACCAATGCGCCTTTCCGGGGAGGCCGGCGAGCAGTCGCTCCGCCGCGTCGCGTCCGTTACGGTACGTAAACACTACCGTGGCGCCCGCTTGCGCAAAATGCTGGCAGATCTGCGACCCGATGCCGCCTGATCCCCCTGTTACCACCACTACCTGGCCATGCATGCTCGTGCGTCCTGCGATTCTATTCAACGGTGCGTGGTGGTTTTCAGGTGCCCATAGCGTTTCACGCGCAAGTCGGCCTGAGCTTTGTGCCCTGCAAATCCTTCGAGCGCGCACAGGCGGGAACAATACTCCCCGATCATTGCCGATGCTTCCGGCTTGACCTTCTGGTAAGTACAGGTCTTGAGGAACTTACCCACCCAAAGGCCGCCGGTATAGCGCGCAGCTTTGCGCGTGGGTAACGTGTGATTGGTACCGATCACTTTGTCTCCGTAAGAGACATTGGTCTCCGGCCCGAGAAACAGCGCGCCGTAGTTTGTCATCTTGCGCAGAAAGTAATCCGGATCCTTGGTCATCACCTGCACGTGTTCGGAGGCAATACGGTCGGCCTCCTGCACCATCTCGTCATAGCTGTCGCACACGATTACTTGGCCATAATCCTTCCATGCCTGACCCGCGACCGCACCGGTGGACAATGTCTTGAGCTGGCGCTCGACCTCGGCCATGGTTTCTCGTGCGAGTTTTTCAGAATTCGTGAGGAGGATTGCCGGTGAGTTCGGACCGTGCTCGGCTTGACCCAACAAATCCGTGGCGCACATTTCTCCATCCACGGTGTCGTCCGCGATGACCAGCGTCTCGGTCGGACCGGCGAACAGGTCGATACCCACGCGACCCGCAAGTTGGCGTTTGGCTTCCGCGACGTAAGCATTGCCCGGACCGGCGACCATATCGCAAGCTTGAATCGAGTCAGTGCCCACAGCCATCGCCGCGACGGCCTGCACACCGCCCACACAATAAATCGCATCCGCGCCCGCGAGGTGCATGGCGGTGACGATGGCGGGTGCAGGCTTGCCCTGGTAAGGGGGCGCACTGGCGATCACGCGCTTGACACCTGCAACCTTCGCTGTCAGCACAGTCATGTGGGCCGAGGCCAGCAGCGGATACTTGCCTCCGGGGACATAGCACCCCACGCTGTTGATCGGGATGTTCTTATGCCCGAGGATCACACCGGGCAACGTCTCCACCTCCACGTCCTTTAGCGCGTCCCTCTGGATCTGCGCGAAATTGCGAATCTGAGTCTGCGCGAACTTGATGTCGTCGATATCGCGCGGAGACATCGCCTCGATGCAGCCCTGGATCTCACTTTCGCTCAACTTGAAACTGGGCGGATCCCAATTGTCGAACTTCTTCGAGTACTCTCGTACCGCCTGGTCACCACGCCGCTCGATGTCGGCGAGAATGGTCTCGACGGTAGCGCGAACCTTGGCGGTATCGGCGGCGTCCTGCTCGGCGGTGATGCCGGTCTTCAAAAAACGGATCATGCTTTGTTCCTCGACTTATGGTTTCCAGGTCCAGCGCTGAACAGCCGTCCAGGCGCCGCCGGTCGACCTGGATTATAGGCGGGACGCCGCCGGCTCGTAAGATTGCCCGGGCCAGGTTGATCCGGTAGCATCGCGCGCTCGCCATGCCGCGAGCGGAAAGACCTCGATCTCGATGAAAACCCAAGGAAACCCTTGAGCGCGCATCCAACACCAGTACCCGCAACACCAGACTCTCCGCCTTCGCCCAAGCGCTGGTACGGCCTGATCGGAATGGGGCTTGGCATCTTCATGTTCACCCTCGACGGCAGCATCGTGAATGTCGCGCTGCCGACGCTGGTCAACTACTTCGGCACGACCTTCGCCACCGTTCAATGGGTGGTGCTCGTCTACTTACTCATCATCACTACGTTGGGACTGGGGGCCGGGCGCGTCGGCGATCTGTACGGCCGCAAGCGCGTTTATCTCGTTGGTCTGGGTATATTCACGGTCGCCTCTCTGCTTTGCGGCTTGTCCCCGGGAGTCCACTGGTTGATCGCCTGTCGCGCGCTGCAGGGACTCGGCGCCGTGTTTGTTTCGGCGTTGGGTGCCGCGATCATTGCACAGACTTTTCCGGCGAATGAGCGCGGCCGCGCGCTTGGCGTAATCGGGTCCAGCGTCACCCTCGGCGTCGCACTGGGGCCGTCGGTGGGAGGTCTGATCATCGCGCTCGCAGGCTGGCGATGGATGTTCCTCGTCAATATTCCGGTGGGCATTGCCGCCATGATCGTGGTTGGCCGCCTCATTCCCGACCTCCACACGACACCAGTAAAGGTGCGGTTCGACTGGGCTGGTCTGCTGTTATTCGCCACGTCGCTCGGGTGCTTGTCGTTTGCGCTGAATTGGGGACAGCGGTTGGGTTTCGCGACGACACCAGTGCTTGGCCTTTTCGCACTGGCCGCTGGAAGTTTCGTTCTCTTGCTGTATGTCGAGAGACGCGTCCCGGGCCCGATCCTCGATCTACAGATGTTCGCCGATCGCTCCTTCTCGCTGGGTCTACTGTCGAGCACGTTGGTGTTCGTAGTGGTCGGCGGCGCCGGCTTCATCATGCCTTTCTTCCTCGAACTGGTACTGGGTTACCCGATCGCTAAAGTCGGCTTGCTGATGGCTATCTCTCCGGTCCTGGGCGGTTTCATGGCACCTGTCGGCGGCGCCTTCGCGGATCGCTTCGGTCCACGCGGGGTCTCGCTGATCGGGGTCTGCGTGTTGACACTTGGCTGCTTCCTGCTCGCGACGCTGGACGAGACCACGAACGCTTTGCGATTTGCTTTGTGCGTCGCGCCGATGGGACTGGGCATGGGTCTATTCTCCGCGGCGAACAACACCAGCGTGCTGAACGCGGTGCCGCGCGAGCGCCTGGGTGCAGGGTCGGCCATGCTCTCTCTGGCACGCACTTTGGGACAAAGTACCGGAGTGCCATTGGTGGCATCGCTGTTCGGCGTCATCGCGCTGGGGCACGCCGGCGGAGCGAGTCACGAGGCGCTGCTCGGTCTGGCGCCGGCGTCCCTGGTTCACGGAGTGCGTGCATCATTTGCCGCCGCAGGTGGGATAGCGCTGCTCGCGGTCGCTGCGGGTTTGTGGCGGTTGCGCGCAAAGAAGAGCTGAGCTGGCTTGGGCTACACTTGCGCGCAAGGCCGTTGCCATCGATCGGCTGTGAAGAGATTGCGGAGTTGGGTATGAGGATCGCTGTTGTCGGAGCCGGGGCTATCGGCGGGTATCTAGGGGCCAAACTGTCTGCCGCGGGAGAGGAAGTCACGTTCATCGCCCGTGGACCAAACCTGGCGGCCATCCAGTCAAATGGACTGAAGTTGATCGAAGAGGGCGGTGCTGAGCTTCGTACTACGACTGCGCGAGCAGTCGAGAAGGCGAGCGACGCAGGCGCGCAAGATGTCGTGCTGCTCACTGTCAAGGCACATCAAGTTGCGGCGATAGCAGAGAGCTTGCAGCACCTGTGTCACCCCCAGACCACCATCGTAACCATGCAGAACGGCATCCCCTGGTGGTACTTCCATAAGCTCGCCGGTGAATACGAGGGCAAGCCTGTACACAGCGCCGATCCGGACGGCACTATTGCCCGCAGCATCGACCCCGGCAGAATCATCGGCAGCGTCGTGTATCCAGCGGCCAATCTGATTTCACCGGGCGTGGTCCAAGTGGTGGAGGGAAACCGATTCACGCTCGGCGAATTGGATGGATCGATAAGCGCGCGCGTGCAGGCGATCTCGACACGCCTGACGCAGGCAGGTTTCAAGGCGCCTGTCATTGCCGACATCCGCAGCGAAATCTGGCTGAAGCTGTGGGGAAATCTCAGCTTCAATCCCATCAGCGCATTGACGCACGCCACCTTGGTGGAGATTTGCCAATTTCCGCCGACCCGCGAACTCGCGACCCAGATGATGACTGAAGCGCAGACCATCGCGAACAAACTCGGCGTGACATTCAGAGTCAGCATCGAGCGCAGAATCGCCGGTGCCGAAAAAGTCGGGGCTCATAAGACCTCGATGTTGCAGGATGTCGAACAGGGCAGACCGATCGAGCTTGAAGCATTAGTGGGTTCAGTGGTCGAGCTGGGTACTTTGACTGGCACGCCGACTCCTTATATCAGCGCCGTCTATGCTTGCGCCAGTCTCCTAGCAAAGACGTTGGGCGCTCAGCACGGCAAGCTGTCGATCTCTTCCTGAGAGGACCATTCATGAGTACTTCCGCCACCAACGTAATCGGGTTGCTGGACGCCGGCGCGGCTGACGCAATCGCCATCAGCACACCCGGCGGCATCCCGCTCACCTATCGCGCACTGCGTGCTCTGGCCGCTGATACAGTTGCTGCGCTGAACGCGAAGGGTATCGGCCGCGGCGACCGTGTCGCGATCGTGCTCGACAACGGACCGGAGATGGCGGCTGCGTTCATGTGTGTCGCCGCCGGGGCTACGGCTGCTCCATTGAATCCCGCTTACCGAGCCGACGAATTCGAATTCTATTTGTCCGACCTGAATGCTCGCATCCTGATCATCGAGCGCGACAAGACTTCACCGGTGGTGGATGTCGCAAACAAGCTGGGCGTTCCGATCGTGCGCCTTGCCGCCACTCCCGAGCAAGGAGCCGGCAGCTTTGCTCTCGCATTTCCGGATGCACTCGGAGCAGCTCGGGCTTCAGGTTCAGGACCAGCCACCCCGGACGACATTGCACTGGTACTGCACACGTCGGGTACCACGTCGCGTCCCAAGATCGTCCCACTTGCTCAGCGCAACGTTTGCGCCTCGGCTCGAAACATTCGGACCACCCTTGCGTTGACGCCCGCGGATCGCGGACTGAATATCATGCCGCTCTTCCATATCCACGGCTTGATCGCCGGCACGCTGGCGCCTCTATCTGCGGGAAGCGAGGTGTGCTACACCACGGGTTTCAACGCGTTGAAATTCTTCCAGTGGGTCTCGGAGGTTCGTCCAACGTGGTACACGGCGGTGCCCACGATGCACCAGGTTATACTTTCCCGTGCTGGCAGGAACAAGGACGTGATCGAAGCAAACCCGCTGAGGTTCATCCGGTCGTCATCGTCTTCTCTGGCACCGCAAGTAATCAAGGAGCTCGAAGAAGTATTCGGCGCACCGGTGATCGAGTCGTACGGTATGACCGAGGCCGCGCATCAGATGTCCAGCAATCCACTACCGCCCGGCACGCGCAAGCCGGGGACCGTAGGGATCGCGGCGGGACCGGAGGTAGCGGTGATCGACGCCGATGGCAATCCGGTTGCACCGGGCGCTACCGGAGAGATTGCCATCCGCGGCGAGAACGTAACGTCGGGTTATGAGAACAATCCCAAGGCCAATGGTGAAGCCTTTGTCCGCGGCTGGTTTCGTACCGGCGATCAAGGCGTGATGGACGCAGAAGGATATCTGACCATCACAGGTCGGCTCAAAGAAATCATCAACCGAGGTGGTGAAAAAATCTCTCCGCGTGAAGTGGATGAGGTCCTGCTCGATCATCCGGCGGTTCAGCAATGCGTGACCTTTGCGGTACCGCATGACAAGCTGGGTGAGGAAGTGGCGGCAGCGGTGGTACTGCGCGAGGGTGCTCAAGCCGGTGAAAAGGATCTGCGCGAATTTCTCGCAATACGGTTGGCCGACTTCAAGGTCCCGCGCAAGATCCTGATTCTTTCCGAGATCCCGAAAGGTGCAACCGGCAAGATCCAACGCATCGGGCTCGCCCAGAAGCTCGGTTTGGCCTGATCGAGGCAGAAAAATGCCGGGGCGCCGGCCCCGGCCAAGACCTTCCTCGGGAGATGTTGCAGACCGCACCGGCTCACCCGACGTCCGCGTCGGCAAACCGTAGTCGACCCGCATTTTCAGGGTACGCCCTGCAGCCTTACAGATAGCATACGGATTCGGCCGCTGTGAGCAGTTTGTCGCAATGGAGGTTCAAATGGAGTTGAAGCCAGAAGCAACGCATGTAAGAGATCGCCGAACTTTCCTGTCGGTTTTCACGACTCTGACCGCAAGCATGCTGATCGGAGATTCCGGCCGCGCGCGAGCCGAGCCAACCTCGGCGGGACCAGCAGACCCCGCGTTGATCGAGAACCTGATTGCCGCCAATCGAATTTTAGCGATGGAAGGCGTCGTCGATGGCTATGGCCATGTCAGCGCACGCCACAACAAGGATCCGAATCGCTATCTGATCGCCCGCTCGGTAGCGCCGGAGCTGGTCACGACCGAGGACATCGTCGAGCTCGATCTTGACAGTAATCCAGTCGATTTGCGTGGACGCAAACTCTATCTCGAGCGCTTCATCCACGGGGAAATCTACAAGGCGCGCCCGGAGGTTAATTCTGTCGTCCACCATCATTCTGCGGCAGTAATTCCCTTTGGCGTAACGAACGTTCCCCTGCGGCCGGTGTATCACATGGCCGCGTTCGTCGGGCAGGGCGTGCCGGTGTTCGAAATTCGTACCGTCGGTGGCATGACGGATATGCTCGTGCGCACGCCCGAACTAGGCAAGGCGCTAGCCGACACCTTGGCCGACAAACCCGCTGCTCTTATGCGGGGACACGGCGCAGTGGTAGTTGGAGTCAGCGTGCCCGAGGCTGTCGCACGCAGCATCTACCTTCAAATGGACGCACGGCTACAGGCACAGGCCATGGCTTTGGCGAGCGACGTCACTTATCTCGATGCAGAAGAGGTTAACAAGATAGGTGGACAGGGCGGCTACGACCGCGCCTGGGAGCTATGGAAGCGTAAGGCGATGCAGCGGTAGAACCGCAAGTACCGCTAGTCCGTGTTGAGTCCCAGCGAGAGAGCGTCGTCTCGCTCTGTCGTCAAGCAGCGGCACGCACCGATGTCTTGGCGTTAGTGGCCTGATCGTAACGTGCAGTGCGGTTGCGCCCGGTGTTCTTGGCCACGTATAGGGCCTGGTCGGCCTGCTTGATGATCTCGGCCAGCGTATTCCCTCCGAACTCCACTGACGCGACTCCGAAGCTGCAGGTGATACGCACGTTGTCACCGGGAATCACGTTCGGTCCACACTTGGCCTCGATCTGAATACGTATGTGCTCTGCCAACTCGTAGGCCTTCTGGACCGTCGCCTCCGGAAGGAGAATACAGAACTCTTCACCGCCATAGCGACACAGGATATCCGCCGGGCACAACTCGGCCTGGATTGTCTTGGTAACGTGCTGGATCGCTTGATCACCAACCAGATGTCCGTAGCGGTCGTTGATGGACTTGAAATGATCGATGTCCACCATGACGCAACACACGTCCCTTCGATGCGCCGCGGACTCCCGGAACTGCTGCTGAGCCTGATTGAGGAAGGCACGACGGGTGAGCGCGCCGGTCAATTGATCGACGTCGGCAATGCGCTTGAGCTGGGCGTTGTGCTCTTCGATCTGCTTCTTTGCTACCTCCAATTGCGCAACCGAGTCCAACAGCGCCTGATTCATGTGCTCCACCACGGACAGATCGTCGAAGGTGACCAGGCACCCACGAACGGTATTGCCGTCGTCCATGATGGGTGCGCAGTTGATCGTCATTTTGAGCGGTTCTGCACCTTCCATCGGGATATGGATCGTCTCACCCGAGACCGAGGCAGCATCGCGCATCGCTCGCGCCCACGGATGTTGTTCCGCATCTTCCCCGACCGCGGCGACCAACCAGGGCAGGTCCTTGATACGTTTGCCTGTAAGCTCGACGTTGGCACCAGGATGCATGCCCCGGAACACGGAGTTTGCCAGCAATACGTGGCCTTGCTTGTCTACTACCAGCACACCCTCAGACAATGCATCGAAGGCAGTCCTGATGCGATCTGGAATGGCGGCCTTGGGATCCAACCGCTGCAGGATACGCCTGAGGTATAGATAAAAAACTCCAAAGCCTACCGTCAACATCAACAGAGTCAGCGACACACCAGGATATTTGAGCCAGCCGATGAGGGTCTGCGGAGTGGGCGGACGATAGGCAAGTTCGACTTGGCCCCAGACATCCTTGCCGGAGCTGATGGGTACCACTACGCTGGTGATCGTCGACTTGTTGTTGGCCGGCGGTATCCAATGCTTTTCGTGATTCCCCGTCTCTGCCAGGATCTCGCCACTTGCGCGGCGCACGGCGATGGACAACACCTCTTCATCGCGAGAGATCACCGCGTGCAAAGTGCGTCGCAACACATCGATCTGATCTGTCTGGACGAGTGCGGTGAGCTGTACGGCCAAAGCTTCGCTGGTGCGCTTGCGCACCTGTTTGGCCACGTCGCCAGCATCGGGCATCAGTCCCAAGAGGAGGTCTGCGGTCAAGAGCAGGAAAGCGGCCAGCGAAACCAGCCCCATACTGATGCGCGAGACTGGTCCCAGACGCAGAATTTTCACCGTGTTCTCTCCTCAATCCTATTAAGCCGCGCCTCATTGCACCGCACGGTGGGAACCTTCCAGCACCAGTGATACGGCCAGCTCATTGGCATCGGCATCGCGGTCGTCGGGTTCCAACCACTCGGCCTCATCTTCTTCATCGTCACGTCCAACGACCGGCAGCGGGTCGATATGTCGCCACGCCGGGGCCGAGGCCAGCAAGCTGCCTAACAATCCGCTGATGCGGCTCGCCCACCACACCACACCGACCGAGAGGGCAAGGCCGCCCATTTTCACCGAATCCATCAGGACCTGGATCTGGTCGCGCGGTGCTTCTTCACCGGCGTTCGGGAAGGCTGACTGCGTCGTCCAATCCGCGGGTTTGGACGATGTGAACGTAAGGCTTGCCAGCGTCATGGTCGGTGCCTGTGCGGCGGGTTCATCAGCATGTCGCGGGCTGTAGGTGTTCAGCGTCGCTTTGGGCTGCGGGGCTTGCCCACCGCGCGTCTCGCCGTCGGCAGAATCCTCCGGCATTTCGTTCAACTTCGCTATGATGCGGCCAGGTGAATACACTACCTGGAGACGGGGAACGCGCCCGCTATCCGATGACTCGCCATTGCCCGTGCCCGGCTGCGTTGGGTTACTCCCGGTCGGAGGAGGCGACGGCGGTACCACCACGGGAGGAGGTGGCGTCACTACTACTGGCGGGGTGACGTTAAATGCGATAGTGGCGGTGCTCGGTCCGCTGCTAAGGGCGCCGTCGTTGGCCTGCACCAAATAAGATGGTGCGTTCCCGCTGCCGTCCTGTACGAAACGCACCTGACCGCCGGTTACCTGAGCCTGCGTAAAGTTGGTTACGGCGACCCCTGGTGCGCTGATCAACTCGAAATGCCCCGCCTGCACACCCGACACCAGGAAGCTTAGCGTGGGGCCAGCACTGTCCACGTCCGTCGCACTCAGGTTGACGCTCGACAGCAGCACGGTTTGACCTTGGTTGATGGTTAACGTGTTGTTGCCTACGGTGGGCGCATCGTTGACCGCCACCACGTTCACGGTGGAAGCAATGGCCAGCGCGGTGGTGTTCTGTCCGCCGTTGGCCGTCCCTCCGC
>Ga0209048_10005494_pt1 | contig 11951 bp, 12 predicted proteins | sample FrelakmetCRP12CR_FD_187146 | JGI IMG/M metagenome (GOLD analysis project Ga0209048, IMG submission 187146) | Freshwater lake sediment microbial communities from the University of Notre Dame, USA, for methane emissions studies - CRP12 CR (SPAdes)... | ecosystem: Environmental > Aquatic >... | reverse complement strand
CCAGATGGGCCAGCGCGTGGTCCTTGTCGCCCGCCTCCCGGTAGGCCTCGAACAGCGACTCCAGGGCCAACGGATCGTCCGGGATAATCTCCAATAGTTGCTGGAAGGCCGCGATGTTGCCCTTCAAATCGCCTTCGCTGCCTGCCTTGATTTTCTCTTTATTCGCCATCATGATTATCACCCTCGGCTTGGCCGCACGTCCGGCAGCGGCCTTTATGGCCAGCCACTCATCGTAACACCATTTTTCATGCCAGCTTTGAGCGCCGGCCGCACGGGCGGTGCCCAACAGGCATCCGGCCGTTCAACCAGGCCCGCGTTGGACCTGTGACTTCTGAACATGGATTCGGCAGTTGAGACCACTACGAAACACCCGGCCTTCGTCCCTCGCTGCAGGTCGGGACTACGGCGGGCAAGCGCGAAAGGCGCTAAACAACATGATGAATCAGATAAAATCCCACCCTAATGCCCGGAAACGCCCTGTTTTCAGGGGCCGGGGCGACCGGGCGGCGGCCAGCGGGCCGGGGTGGCATCATTCCTGCTTAACAACTGGCATACCTGAGGAGTAGCGGGATATAGCGCATGGAAACGGAAAGCTCCAGCAGCAAATTGTACGAAATCTTTCTGCGCCGCCATATGGCCAGGGAGGACGTGCTCCAGGAGGCGCGCAAGGAGGCCGAGACGATGGGCTTTCGCCTGGAGAAAGTGCTGGTGGAGAAAAACCTCGTCTCGGCCACCGACATGGTGCTCGCGCTCTCCGAATATCTCAACATGCCCCCGATTACCCTGAGCCATTTCACGCCGGATCCCCAGTTGCTGAACGTGGCGCCGCATGAGGTGCTGTTGCGCCACCACATGCTGCCCCTGCATCGCTGCGGGCGCCTGCTGACCATGGCCATGGGCGATCCGTTCGATGTCATCGGCCCGGTCACCGTGCACGATCTGTCCGGCTTCGAAGTGGTGCCGGTGGTGGCGCCGGACCGGGAAATCACCGAGCTGCTCCAGCGGTTCATCCGCGAACCGACGCAGGGGCTGGAGGACATCCTCCGCGACGTGGCGGAAAGCGACGTCGAATTCGGCCTGGACCACACGGAGGAGATCAGCGTCGAGGAAATGATGGAAAGCGCGGAGGAGGCGCCCGTCATCCGCATCGTGAATTCCATCATGGTGGAAAGCCTGCGCAAACGGGCGAGCGATATCCACATCGAGCCCATGGAAAAAATCGTGCGCCTGCGGTATCGCATTGACGGCATGCTGTGCGAAAGCCCGAGCCCGCCCAAGCATTTGCAGGCGGCCATCGCTTCCCGCATCAAGATCATGTCCAACCTCAACATCGCCGAGCGGCGGGTGCCGCAGGACGGGCGGTTCAAGATCAAGGCCGTGGACAAGGAGGTGGACATCCGGGTGAGCTTCCTGCCCACCGTGCACGGCGAGAAAATCGTCATGCGCATCCTCGACAAATCCACCCTCGCCCCCGACCTGGAGGCGTTGCAACTGGACCCCCGGTCCCTGGCCAATCTGCGTTATGCCATCAGCCAGCCGCACGGCATGATCCTCGTCACCGGCCCCACCGGCAGCGGCAAGACCACCACGCTGTATTCCGCGCTGCAGGAGCTCAACCAGCCGGACGTCAACATCATCACGGTCGAAGATCCGGTGGAATATCAACTGCCCGGCATCAACCAGGTGCAGGCCCATGCCGAGATCGGCCTGACCTTCGCCGCCGGGCTGCGCTCGATTCTGCGCCAGGATCCCGACATCGTGCTGATCGGCGAAATCCGCGACAATGAGACCGCCGCGATCGCCGTGCAGGCCGCGCTGACCGGCCATCTGGTGCTCAGCACCCTGCACACCAACGACGCCGCCGGCGCCATCGCGCGCATGGTCTACATGGGTATCGAGCCGTTCCTGCTGGCCTCCTCGCTGCTCATGACCCAGGCGCAACGCCTGTTCCGCAAGCTGTGCGTCGCCTGCAAGCAGGAACGGGCGGTGCCGGCGGAGCTGTTGCGCGCCAACCACCTGGACCCGGAGGCCTTCCGCGGCGTGCCGCTGTTCCAGGCGCGCGGCTGTCCGAAATGCAACACCATCGGCTACCGCGGCCGCGGGGCGCTGATGGAAATTCTCCCGGCGGACGAGAACATCCGCCAGTTGATTCTAAAAAATGCCAGTAGCGGCGCCGTGGCGGAACAGGCGATCAAAAACGGCATGCTGACGCTGCGCGAAGCGGGCTTGCAGCGCGTCCGCGACGGCCTCACCACGCTGGAAGAAGTGCTGCGAGTCACGACCGCCGATTAGGAGCAACGACCATGGTCAGAACACCCCCATTGAATGGCGCGCGCGCGGCGGGCATGCCAGCCGGCACGCGGGCCAAAGCCGCGCCCGCCGCCAAGCTGCCCGGCGCGCGCAAGATTGTGCTGAACGAGCTGCCCATGTTCACCCGCCAACTCGGGGCCATGTTGTCCGCGGGCATGCCGCTCGTGCAGACCCTCTCGGCTTTGGAAGCCCAGATTACCAACAAGGTGTTCAAGCAGGTTGTCGCCGGCATCCGTCTGCAAATCGAGGGCGGCTCCATGTTCTCGGAGGCGCTGTGCCAATACCCCTCCATTTTCAACGAACTGTATGTCAGCCTCATCCGCGCCGGCGAATCGGGCGGCATTCTGACGGAATCCGCCGAGCAAATCGCCACCTTCCTGGAGGCCAATGGCAAACTGCGCCGCAAGGTCAAATCGGCCATGATGTATCCGCTCATCGTCATGAGCCTTGCGCTGGTACTGGCCACCGGCATGATCACCTTCATCGTGCCCGTTTTTGCCGGCATTTATAAAGACTTCGGCGGCCAGTTGCCCGCCCCGACGCAGGTCCTGGTGAACATCAGCAACCTGCTGCGCCACAACGGGTTGGTCGTCATTATCGTACTGGCCGTGCTGGTCTATGTCTTGCGGCGCTATCGCAAATCGCCGCAGGGCGCCTATCAATGGGATAGCTTCCGCCTCCGCTTCCCCATCGTCGGCGTGCTGGCGCGCAAGATCGCCGTCGCCCGCTTTGCCTCGACGTTTGCCCAACTGATCCACAGCGGCGTGCCGATCCTCAAGGGGTTGGAAGTTGTGGCCACTGCCACGGGCAATCTCGTGCTCGGGAAAGTGCTGTTGAACTCCCGCGCCGTCGTGGAGCGCGGCGAAGTCCTTTCCAAGGCCCTGCGCCAGAGCGGACAATTTCCGCCCATCCTGATCCACATGCTCGCCGCCGGGGAGCACACCGGGAAAATGGACGAGATGCTGAATAAAATCGCGGAGTTTTATGACGATGAAGTCTCCACCTCGCTCGCCGGCCTGACATCCATGATCGAACCCTTGTTAATGATCTTCCTGGGGGTGGTCATCGGCGGCATCGTAATCTGCATGTTTCTGCCGATTTTCAAGATGAGCGAGATCGTCAACTTCTAACCTTATCGAAAGATGAAATGACCGATCGGACACGTCCGGCGGCGGTTGAACAGCCCGCGGCAGCGCCGTCAGGCCGGCGGGCGTGGGTGGGCCTGCTGGCGACGCGCCTGCTGTTGTTGACGGGCTTCCTGCTGTTGTGGTTCGGCGTGCAGCTTGACGACAAGCTGTCACTGCGGGCTTTCGTGGCGTGCGCCTATGTGCTCACGATCCCGTTCACGATGCAGTTGCGCACTGTGCGCTGGATGGCGGAGTGGGCGCATCTTCTATTTGTGGCCGACATCCTCTTGGTCACCGGCCTGGTGTACGGCATCGGCAGAACCGACAGCGATCTGGTCCTGCTTTACCCCCTGGTGATCCTCGCCGCCGGTCTCACCACCACGCCCCGGCGCGCCATGCAGATTTCCGTCCTCAGCGTGCTCGCCTATGGGGGGCTGGCGATGCTGCTCGTGAGCGGCGCGCTCGGCCCCGGCAACCCCCGCTCCGCATCCGTCAGCGACGCCGTCATGCTCCGCATCATCGCCCTGCACGTCGCGGTCATCGTGTCGTTCGGCGCCACCGCCGTGTTCATCGCCCACTGCGGCGAGTATGTCAACCGCAGCTCCAGCCAGATGCGCCAGATCGCCGAAATCGTCTTTCACCACATCCGCGCCGGCCTGTTGCTGCTCGACAGCCACAGCCGCATTATCATGGCCAATGCGGGCGCCTGTCAGCTCCTCGGACGGACGGCCGCGAGCCTCCACGGGCAGCCACTCGCGGCGCTGACCGCCCCCACCCCCAACCCGGCCCCGGACGCCCAGGCGGAGCGCCCGGCCCCTGCGCCCCAGATTCTGCAACGCGCCGATGGCACCCGGTTCCCCATTGCCCAGGAAACCGTGCAACTGATGCTGCCGGCAGACATCCTGCCCGGCGTCGGCGGCTCCGGCCCCATGTCGGTCAGCATCATGGTCTTCATCGACCTCACCCCCATCCTGACCATACAATACGAGGCCAACTTGGCCAACACCATCCGGGTCATGAACAGCGCCGCCGCCGAAGTTGCCCACGAAATGCGCAATCCCTTGTCGGCGATCTCCGGCGCCATCCAGGTCATTAACAGCCTCGAACAAGCCGTTGCGCATGGTGAACTGAGTTGCGTCCGCCGTCTGGCCGTGGCCAAGCCGGAACTTCTCGCCCATATCATGGCCGAAACCGACCGCATGAATAGCACGATCGAGAAATTGATAAACACGGCGGAGTTCACTCCTGCCGCCATCACCAGCCAATTCCAACCCGCTCAGGACGCCGCCAAACCGGCGGTCGTCAATCCGACTGCCGTCAATCCGACTTGACACCGCCAGTGGTTGTGGGTATCCAAGCGGTGAGCACCATTACCAGTGGCGCGCCCGGGAGGCAACATGCGTTGTCCAAAGTGCGAGCAGGTGAATGATAAGGTGATTGACAGCCGCGCGGTTCGGAATGGCGACGTGATCCGCCGCCGCCGCGTCTGCCTGGCCTGCGGCTACCGGTTCACCACCTACGAGGAGGTCGTCAAGGCCGCGTTGCGCGTGATCAAGCGCGACGGCCGCCACGAGGAGTTCGACCGCAAGAAGCTCATGCATGGCGTGGAAGTCGCCTGCGAGAAGCGTCCCATCAGCGCGCAGCAAATCGAGGGTCTCGTGGATGCGGTGATTACGGAATTGGAGAGCGAGTACGACCGCGAAGTGTCCTCCACTGCTATCGGGCGCAAGATCATGGACCGCCTGGAAAAGCTCGACGAGGTGGCCTACGTCCGTTTCGCCTCGGTCTATCGCCGTTTCCGCGATGTGAACCAGTTCCTCAGCGAAGTCGAGGGACTCATCGGACGTCAATGATCTGGAACCTGTCCAACGCGGCGTCGTCCCGTTGCGCGGCGGGTCTGCCGACGGACATGCTCGCCACCGCCAGCACCGCGCTGGGCCTGCCGGCGGCCGTGCTGGACGAGGTGACGCGGGCGGTGATCGAGTTCGGCGCGGGCGCCGGGCCGAACATCGTCTCACCCGGCTGGCACATGGCGCGGGCGCTGTGGAGCGTGGGCGAGCACGCGGCGGCGCACGCGGTGGCGGCGGGCTTGCTGGCGGACGGCACACCCGACGCCGACGCGCGCCACGCCCTGGAGCAGCACGCCTTCGACCCGCACCTCGGTTTTCTCCTGGAGGTGCGCGTGCTGCGGCCGCTGCGGTGGCAGCATCAGCCGGAACAACCGGGGTGGACCCTGGATTTCAGCCGGCTGCAGCGCGACACCGCCGGCGAGCTGGCCCTGTTCCGCCTGAGCGGACTGCTGGGCATGCTGAAAACACTGGTCGGCCTGTGGGACGCCACGCGCGGCCGGGGGATCTTGGCGCTGAAGGCTTGGCCCGTGCCGCGGGAAGCCGAGGACTGCTGCCGCGCCTTCCTGGAGCGCTGCCGGCATGCGCGGGGCTGGCACGCTGCGCCGCAGGTGGTGCATTTGCATTGACTTCCGCGGCGTTTCTGTTATGAACGCCCCGCCGCCGATGAACGGTGACAGCAACGCAACAGGATTGGAATTCCCATGTCAATGCATCCGAGTTTGAAGTCGGCCAATAAGATTGCGGCCAAGCGCAACGTGCTCAAGCGCTTTGAGCGCATCGATATCCTCCGCAAAGCGGAAAAGTGGAAAGCGGGTGACCGGGCCTTCGGCCTGCCCAAAACCAGGCACGTGGCCGGATAAACACCGGCCAGCGGCCGACCCTTCCACACCACCATACCAGGAGTCGTGTGATGAAACATAAAACCTCCCGCCCGGGTGATTTTGCCGTCCGGGACCTCGCGCTGGCCGACTTCGGCCGCAAGGAGATCACCCTTGCGGAGTACGAGATGCCGGGCCTGATGGCCACGCGCGCGGAATTCGGCCCGCAGCAGCCGCTCCGGGGCGCGCGGATCACCGGCTCCCTGCACATGACCATCCAGACCGCCGTGCTGATCGAGACGCTGCAGCATCTCGGCGCCCAGGTGCGCTGGGCAAGCTGCAACATCTTTTCCACCCAGGACCATGCCGCCGCCGCCATTGCCGCCACCGGCACACCTGTCTTCGCCTGCAAGGGTGAAACGCTGGCAGACTATTGGGAATATACCGACCGCATCCTCGACTGGGGCGGCGGCCGCGGGCCGAACATGATCCTCGACGACGGCGGCGACGCCACCTTGTTCGTCCACCTCGGTTACCAGGCCGAGAACAATCCTGCCATTCTGGACCGCCGGCCAGGCAGCCCCGAAGAACAAATCTTGCTGACCCAGCTCAAACAGTCGCTCCGGCGCGACCCAAGCCGCTTTCACCGCATCGTCCCGGAGATCCGCGGCGTCAGCGAGGAGACCACCACCGGCGTCCACCGCCTCTACCAGATGCAACAGCGCGGCGAACTGCTCTTCCCGGTTTTCAACGTCAACGACTCGGTCACCAAGTCCAAGTTCGACAACATCTACGGCTGCCGCCACTCGCTGGTGGACGGCATCATGCGCGCAACGGATGTCATGCTCGCCGGCAAGGTCGCGGTTGTCGCCGGCTATGGCGACGTCGGCAAGGGTTCCTGCCAGAGTCTGCGCGGCCAGTGTGCCCGCGTGATCGTGACGGAGATCGACCCCATCTGCGCCCTGCAGGCGGCGATGGAGGGGTTCGAAGTCATGACCATGGACGAGGCCTGCCGGATCGGCGACATCTTCGTCACGGCCACCGGCTGCTGCGACGTGATCACCACGCGCCACATGCGGCAGATGAAGCACCTCGCCATCGTCTGCAACATCGGGCATTTCGACAGCGAAATCCAGGTCGAACCGATGCGAAAATATCCGTGGACCGAAATCAAGCCGCAGGTCCACCGCATCGACCTGCCCGGCGGCAAAAGCATGCTCCTGCTGGCGGAGGGCCGGCTGGTGAATCTCGGCTGCGCCACGGGGCACCCGAGCTTTGTCATGTCCAACAGCTTCACCAACCAGACCCTGGCGCAGATCGAGCTCTTCACCCAGCCTGGAAAATATCCGGTCGGCGTGTACACCCTGCCCAAGCGGCTGGACGAAAAGGTCGCCCGCCTGCACCTCGCTAAACTCGGCGCCCGGCTGGAGCAGCTCACCCCGAAGCAAGCCCGCTATCTGGGCCTGCCGGTTGCCGGGCCCTACAAGCCGGAGCACTACCGGTACTGAGCATATTTCCGGTAGAGCAACGCGTCCCCGCGGCGCCGTTCCTTCTGCGGCTCGGCCGGGCCTACTGCGCCGTAGCGTCCGGCGGCGCCGCGGGCGGCGGCCTTGACGGTTTCCATCAGACCTTCCCACGGCCGGCCCGCCACGGTGCCCAGGGCTTGCCTGAGTTGCAGCGCGCCCTTGTAGTGGAAATAATACTTCGGCGTTGCTAAGATGCCGCCACCGGTGAAAAGGACCAGGCAACGTTGGTTCATGCGCAGCGCGCTCGCGGCGGTCTGGCTCGGCGGCAGCCTGGCCGGCGGCGCTCCGGCCGCGGCGCCGCTGCGTATCGTCACCACGTTTTATCCCCTCTATATCGCCACGCGGAACATCACGGACCAGGTGCCGGGCGTGGAGACGATCAACCTGACGCGCCCCGCGGCCGGCTGCCTGCACGATTACCAGTTGACGCCCGCCGACCTGGTCACGCTGCAAACTGCGGACATCCTGGTGGCCAACGGCGCGGGGCTGGAGGCGTTTCTCGACAAGGCGCTGCGGCAGGCGCCGCGCGCCCGGGTGATCCAGGCCAGCGTCGGCATTCCCCTGCTCAACGGCAATCCGCACGTCTGGGTCAGCCCGGCGCTGGCCATCCGGCAGGTGGCCAACATCGCCGCCGGACTGACGCGGTACGATCCGCCGCGCGCCGGGCTCTACCGCGCCAACGCCGCGCGTTACACGGCGCAATTGCAGGCGCTGCGGGACATCATGCACCGGGCGTTGCAAGACCTGCCGTCCCGCGATATCATCACGTTCCATGAAGCGTTCCCGTATTTCGCGCAGGAATTCGGCCTGCGCGTGGCGGCGGTGATCGAACGCGAACCGGGCAGCGCACCCGATGCGCGGACCCTGGCGGCCACCATCGAAACGGTGAAGCGGCTGCGCGCGCCCGCCGTATTTGTAGAACCGCAGTATCCGGTGCGCGCCGCCGCGACCATTGCCCGCGAGACGGGCGCGCAGATCGCCATGCTTGACCCCTGCGTCACGGGCCCGCTGACACCGGACGCGTACCTGCGCAGTATGGAAAAGAACCTGGCGGAACTGCGGCGGGTGCTGAAGTAAGGCGCTCATGAGCACGGCGACTCGTCGAACCAGCGGGGCCAGGTTGCATCTCGCAAGTTCGCCGAACCTGATCATCAAGGTTCGATCACGGAACGAAAAGAGCATTGACACTGTTGTCTTCATTGTCCACACTGTACTACAGAACTATACAGAAGGAGCAGATTATGAGTACCGCTGTGTCCATTCGATTGCCGAGCGTTCTGGCCCAAGAACTCGATCACATCGCCGACGAAACGGATCGGCCCCGGTCTTTCCACATCCAGAAGGCCCTGGAGTCCTACATCGAGGATTTCGCCGACGTCCAGATCGCCCTGGATCGGCTTCGTGATCATAAGGACCCCGTCGTGTCCAGCCGTGAAATGAGGAAATCCCTTGGCCTTTGACATCACCTACAAGAAGAGCGTGGAGAAGGATCTTGCCAACCTCGGCAAGGCTGAGGCGCGGCGAGTAATTGACAAGGTCGAGAAGGACCTTGCCACGCGAGCGGATACGTATCCTGTCCTGAAGGGGCCGTTCTCAGGACTGCGGAAACTTCGCGTTGGCGACTACCGCGTCGTCTTCGCCATCCTCGGGCAACAGGTCCTCGTGCTCAGGATCGGACATCGCAGCGCGATCTACGACAGATGACATGCACTCGAAACCGCCACCGCTCTTCATGTTCATCAAGATGGTCGCTGGTCGTGGGAAAATTCCCCGATGGCTAGCCGGCCGCACCCGGCTGGTTCACTTACATGGCTGATCTCCATCCAGCGTCGTGTGGCGGCTGTTGCACCCGGCTGATGCAGTTCGGCGTCAAACTGGGCGGCGTCGCCGTGCTGGAGGACATCGAACTGCACGTCCATTGCGGCGAATTGTCCGCCCTGATCGGTCCGAACGGCGCGGGCAAAACCACGCTGTTCCGCGCCCTGCTGGGCGAAGTGCCGCACACCGGCCAGGTGCGCTTTGTGCATGCCGGCAGCGAGCAGCGGTTCGAATCGCCGCGCATCGGCTACGTGCCGCAGCAACTGGAGTTCGACCGGACCGCGCCGATCAGCGTGCGCGACCTGTTCGCCGCGGCCACGACGCGCCGGCCGCTGTGGGCCGGACTGGACCGGCGCCGCCGACAGGCGGCGCTCGACGCGCTGGCCCTGGTCGGGGCGCAGGATCTGTTCGCGCAAAACCTCGGTCAGCTTTCCGGCGGCGAGTTGCAGCGCGTGCTGCTTGCCCTGGCGCTGGATCCCCAACCCGACCTGCTGCTGCTCGACGAGCCGGTGTCCGGCGTGGATCAGGGCGGCATGGAGCTGTTCTACCGCATGGTGTCGCAGCTCCGCCGCCAGCTCGATCTTTCCATCCTGCTGATCACGCACGACCTGCCCGCCATTGCGCGCGTGGCTGACCGGATGATCTTCCTCAACCGCCGCGTACTGGCCGACGGTCCGCCGGCCGCCGTGCTGGCCAGCCCGCTGATCCGGCAGGTCTTCGGCCTGGAGTTCACCGGCCGCGAGCCGAGCTTTGTCCAGCGGCTGCCCGAGCATGGCGACTGTCCCCCGACGGCGCCGGCGCCGGCACGGGAGGCGACGCCATGACCGCCTGGCGCGAGCTGGTGGGCCTGTTACCCTGGGCTTGGGCGCACTACGCGTTCATGCAGAACGCGCTGCTGGCGGTGCTGCTCATCACGCCGCTCTTCGCCGCGCTGGGCTGCATGGTGGTGAATAGCCGCATGGCGTTCTTTTCCGAGGCGATCGGCCACGCCGCGCTGACCGGGATCGCCATCGGCGCGCTGGCCGGCTGCGCCGATCCGACCTTCGCCATCGTCGGCTTTTCCGTGCTGCTGGCATTCGCTGTGGCGCTGCTGCGCCGGTACAGCTTCGCCTCGACCGATACGGTCATCGGGCTCGTGATGGCCCTGGCCGTGGCCCTGGGCGTGGTACTCCTCTCGCGGGGCGGCGGCTTCAACCGCTACACGGCGTATTTGATCGGCGACTTGCTGACCATCACGCCGGCGGAACTCGCGCGGCTGGCGTTGGTGGCGGCGGCGGTCATGGCCGGCGGCGCCTGGTTCTTCAACCGGCTGTTCCTGGCGGTGCTGAACCCCGCCCTCGCCCGCAGCCGCGGCGTGAATGCCTGGGCCCAGGAAGCGCTGTTCTCGGCCGCCGTGGCGCTGGTCGTCGCCGTCAGCCTGGCTTGGGTCGGGCTGCTGGTGATCAACTCGCTGTTGATTCTGCCCGCCGCCACGGCGCGCAACCTCACCCGGCGAATGTCCAGCTACCTGCTGGTCGCGATGGCCGTCAGCGTCGCCGCCGGCGTGGCCGGGCTGCTGGCCTCCTATTACTGGGCCACCGCCACCGGCGCGACGATCGTGCTGGTGGCGATGGGTTTCTTTCTCCTCTCGCTCATTTTCCGGCGGTCCTGAGGCCGCCGGCCGCATGTTGAAGCAAACGATGATGTTGGACCGTAGGAGGGCGATATGGGCACGAACTGCGCGGCGAGCTTTCCGACCCGGTATTGGCAGGCGTTGCTGGATGGAACGGTGCAGTGCGACACCTGCCCGCATCACTGCAAATTAAAGGAGGGCCAGCACGGCATTTGCTTTGTGCGGGCCTGCCGGAACGGACAAATCGTCCTGACCACCTACGGCCGGTCCAGCGGCTTCTGCGTGGATCCGATCGAAAAGAAGCCGCTGAACCATTTTCTGCCCGGCACCTCCATCCTCTCCTTCGGCACCGCGGGCTGTAACCTGACCTGCAAGTTCTGCCAGAACTGGCATATCAGCCGTTCGCGCGAGACGGATACGCTGGCCGCGGAGGCGGCCCCTGCGACCATCGCCCGCGCGGCCCGGGAACTCGGCTGCCGCAGCGTCGCCTTCACCTACAACGACCCGGTGGTCTTTCTCGAATATGCCGTGGACGTGGCCCAAGCCTGCCATGCGGTCGGCGTCAAGACCGTCGCCGTCACCGCCGGCTACATCGAGCCGGAGCCGCGCCGTGATCTCTACGCGCACATGGACGCGGCCAACGTGGACCTCAAGGGCTTCACGGACGACTTCTATCGCCGGTTCTGCGGCGCGCGTCTTCAGCCGGTGCTCGACACCCTGGTCTATTTGGCCCGCGAAACCAAGGTCTGGCTGGAGCTCACCACGCTGCTCATTCCCGGCGCCAACGATTCCGACGCCGAACTCGACGCCCTCACCCGCTGGGTCGCCCGCGAACTCGGCCCGCACGTGCCGCTCCATTTTACCGCCTTCCACCCCACGTGGCAGATGAC
>Ga0209048_10005493_pt1 | contig 11955 bp, 13 predicted proteins | sample FrelakmetCRP12CR_FD_187146 | JGI IMG/M metagenome (GOLD analysis project Ga0209048, IMG submission 187146) | Freshwater lake sediment microbial communities from the University of Notre Dame, USA, for methane emissions studies - CRP12 CR (SPAdes)... | ecosystem: Environmental > Aquatic >... | reverse complement strand
GACTTTGTTGGCTCTGGCCACCTTAATTAAGCCCACCTCGGGCAGCGCCACGGTCAATGGTTTTGATATTAAAGAACAGCCGGACAAAGTTAGAAAATCGATTGGCATAGTTTTTCAGGATCCGAGTTCCGACGACATTTTAACCGGCTATGAGAACCTGAAACTGCACGGCATGCTTTATGGCATGCCGGCGGATTTGAGGGAGAAGAGAATAAAAGAAGTTTTACATTTAGTTGATCTGACAGACAGAAAAGACGATCTGGTAAAAAAATATTCCGGCGGCATGCGCAGAAGGCTGGAGCTGGCCCGCGGGCTCATGCACCGTCCCAAGGTTTTGTTTTTGGACGAGCCCACCCTTGGGCTTGATCCGCAATCCCGCGAGCATATCTGGGCATACATTGAAAAATTATCAAAAGAAGAAAAAATGAGCATAATAATCACGACCCATTACATGGAAGAAGCGGACAAACTCTGCAACCGGCTGGCGATTATTGATCATGGAAAAATATCGGCTTTGGATACGCCGGCAAAATTGAAAACGATTGTCGGCGGAGACATAGTCACCATGAAAATTACCGATCCGCACGCCGAAGAAATAAAGAAACTGGAATATGTTAAAAAAGTGGAAATAAAAAATAAAATAGTTTCTTTAACAGTAACAAACGCCAGCGAACACCTGCCGCAGATTTTGCAGATTATCGGCAAAGTCGAATCTGTGGAAGTGCATTCGCCGACCCTGGACGATGTCTTTCTGTATTATACGGGAAGAGAAATCAGGGAAGATTCGGCCGAGGGCGGATGGGCGGAAAGAGCTATGCATTTAACGACAAACAAATGAGCGAAATAAGCGGCATCGAAGCCATCTGGTACCGGGAACTGAAAGTATTTCTAAGAGAGAAATCAAGAATTGTCAGTTCCATCATTACCCCTGTTCTTTGGCTACTGATTTTCGGCGGTGGTCTGGGAAGCAGCGTCTCCATCCAGGGAACCAATTACCAGGCCTTTATTTACCCGGGCATTTTGGCGCAGGCGGTTTTGTTTACGTCAGTTTTTTACGGAGTCTATATCGTCTGGGACAGAAAAATAGATTTTCTTAAAGAAGTGCTGGTGGCTCCGATTTCCCGCACCTCCATATTTATCGGCAAAGTAATCGGCGGCACCACCGATTCGCTGATTCAGTCGTTAATTTTATTGTTTTTAGGATGGATTTTCGGCCGGTTCGGACTGATCAACGGATTGCACATTACCGTTGTTTCTTTCCTGCTGACGTTAATTATTCTGTTCCTTTCCATCATCTCCCTCACCAGCATCGGTTTGATTATCGGTTCCCAGATGGAAAGTCCGGAAGGATTCCAGCTGATTTCCAGTTTTCTTCTGTTTCCCATTTTTTTTCTTTCGGGCGCGCTTTTCCCCATTAACAGCCTGCCTGCTTGGCTGGCGCCGTTTACTTTTTTAAATCCGCTTACTTACACGGTGGACGCGCTTAGGAATGTTATTTTAGGCGCGTCACATTTTAGCCTGGCCCTTGATTTGTCGGTTATCGCCATATTTTCCGCGCTGGTCATCGCTATCGGCACTTATGCCTTTGAGAAGATGAAATTATAATCCACCCCAACATCTATTCAGCCGTCAATTACAGTCCCACGCCTCATTTTCCGGGGGCTTTTTAATAAAAGATGCAATCAAGTTTCTTGTCCGCATAATTTTGTGCTATATTATATATGCTCCAGGAAGAATTGAATAAGCATGTGAAAGTCAAAAAATTTAATTAAATAATACAGTTCCGATCGGATGAAATTCAATTTTTTTTAGAGCGCGTGAGTCGCGCATGTTATTTTAACATACACAGACACGGACATATGAAAGAAGGGTCCTTTAAAAAAAAGTATAAAAGATTTTTTAAAATTTTAGGGCCGGGAGTTATTACCGGTGCGGCTGACGACGATCCGTCGGGGATAACAACCTATACCCAGACGGGGGCGCAATTCGGCTATGGCCAGCTTTGGATGGCCGTTTTTCTGTTGCCGCTTATGACTGCCGTACAGGAAGCCTGCGCCCGCATCGGGGCCGTGAACGGAAAGGGGATAGTGGCGGTTTTAAAAGACCATTTCGGGAAAACGGCCTTGTATGCTGTTGTTATTCTGGTTTTACTGGCGAATACCATCAATATCGGCGCTGATTTGGGGGCAATGGCTGCCGCTGCCCGGTTGGTTGTGCCGGTTCCGTTTGCAATATTGATAATAATTTTTACGGTGACGATTCTGATTCTGGAAATTTTTACTTCATACCGCGTCTACAGGAAAATTTTAAAATGGTTTGCGCTGGCGCTTCTGGCATATCCGGTTACTTTGTTTTTGGTCAGACAGCCGTGGTTGGAATTGTTAAGGTCTACCTTTTTGCCACATATTGAATTTTCTTTTGCCTTCTTTTTTATAATCACCGGCGTTATCGGCACCACCATTTCGCCCTACATGTTTTTTTGGCAGGCTTCGGAAGAAGTGGAGGAAGAAAAATCGAAACATCTGCTGTCAAAAATCGGTTTGCCCAGAATTAATGGAAAATTTATCAGAAATTTGCGGCTTGATAATTTCGTTGGCATGCTTTCATCGCAGCTGACCACGTGGTGTATTATCGTGGTGTCGGCTACGGTCCTGCACTCCCACGGCATTACCAATGTTGCCACGGCCGCCGACGCGGCCAGAGCGCTTGAACCCCTGGTACAAACTTTTCCCAACGCCGGCCTGATTGCCAAAACGATTTTTGCCTTCGGCATAATCGGCCTGGGTCTCTTAAGCGTGCCGGTTCTTTCCGGCTCGGCGGCTTATGCGCTTTCGGAAGCTTTAAATTTCCGTTCCGGGCTTAATCTGAAATTGAAAAAAGCGCACGGATTTTACGGTATTATCACCATTGCCACTTTAATCGGCCTGATTATCAATTTTATCGGCATTGATCCGGTCAAAGCCCTGATTTTTACGGCCGTATTTAACGGCGTCGCATCCGTGCCGCTCATTTTCTTCATTGCCCGCATTGCTGGCAGCGAAAAAATTATGGGGAAATATAAAAGCGGGAAGTTGTCCAAAATACTGGTGTGGATAACTTTTGTTTTTACGGCAGCCGCGGCAGCGGCCATGTTTATTAGCTTTGGAAAATAATAACTTCGTTTTTTAACCATAAAGATATGTGGAAAAATATACTAATTTATATCACCGCAATTTTAATGGCGGAAGGCGTCGGTTTGATAGGCAGTATTTTTACCATGCCGAGCATTAACACCTGGTATGCTTCTTTGCTCAAGCCGTCATTTAATCCTCCGAATTGGATTTTTGGGCCGGTTTGGACGGTTTTGTTTTTGATGATGGGTGTTTCTCTGGCGCTTATAATAATCAGCGGCAGAAACAGTGCGTATTTTTGGCCGGCTGTCATTGCCTTTATCTTTCAGTTGGCGCTGAACATATTGTGGTCATTCGTATTTTTTTATCTCCACAACCCGTTATACGGATTCATTGAAATTTTATTTTTGCTCCTTGGAATTGCTCTGACAATTTTTTATTTTTATAAAATTAACCACGCTGCGGCCTGGCTGCTGGCGCCGTATATTTTATGGGTATGTTTTGCCGCAATTTTAACGGCATCTATCTGGAGACTGAATAGTGTGGTATAATGTATGACAAAGGTCGCTTTTTAAAACAATAAAATTTTTTAACGTTATTTAATATCTATATCTATGAAAAATGACAAGGAGAAAATGTGCGTCGGCGGCGCGGGGCCGTGCTCGAGCGGATGCTGGTGCGGTAAATGCATCAGATGGAAGCTTTTAAAATTATTTTTATGTCTGGCCGTGGCGTTTTTTGTATTCGTTTGCGGGTTAGGAGTCGGAGTAAAGATGAGCTATTACAAATTGGGCGGTGCGGGTAATGAGGGTTGGGGTATGGTGAAATATGGCGAGGTGGGAGAAAGCGGGCGGCCGGGCATGATGATAAAATTAATGAGCGCGGAAGAAGGGGCGTACGGCTTGACGGTTCAGTCCCACGCAATCAGACTCTTCGGCAATATTACCAAAATCGACGGCAATAAAATAACCGTCCTCGATAATTCCGCCAAGGAGCAGGTGATATTGTCCCAGCCGGAAACGATTATTACGGCCACCGGAACTGAAGTCGGGGTTGCCTCGCTGAAGGCCGGCATGAATATTGTATCTATCGGAGCCATGAATGCGGATAATCAGCTGTTGGCAAAGACAATCAGAGTGCAATAATCCGAATAATAAAAAATGTCCCGTATAAACCGGGACATTTTTTAATTTATTCTTTCTTCATGCGTCATATTTTATGTTTACTTTTGACCGGGTTATTATACCCGCTTTCCTGTTTTCTTGCTAATGTTTTTTGTGGTATAATAAAACACTATAAAAAGTTAATTAATTTTTAACGCATAGCTTATGAAGAAGGCAATATATGCAGCATCGGCCCTAATGGCCGGCTCGTTGCTATTATTCTGCGCCGGTTGCGGCGCCAAACAGCCAGCCAGCCAAAATCAGCCGGCTAGCGGCGAAAAAGCTTCTAATGTCGAGGAATTTACCGGAACCATGTCGGATTTAATGAAGCGCGGCAAACCCGTCCATTGCACTTACACAATTACCAAGGATAATGTCACGCAAAAAGGCGAAATGTTTATTTCCGGCACCAAAGCGCGCAGCGATATAGAAATAAATACCCCCGGCACCGGCACACAAAACGTGCATGCGATTGCGCTTGGCGACGATCAATATGTCTGGGGCGTGCAAGGGAAAATGGGCACTAAAATAACCATGAGCCTGGAAGATCAGCAGAAAATGGCGGAGCAAAACAAGGAAACTTATCAGCAAAACAGCAACGGCGCTCCCGATGTGTCCGCGCAGATTAATTTTAAGTGCACGGAGTGGAGCGTGGATGATTCCAAGTTTGAACCGCCGAAGGATATCCAGTTTCAGGACATGACGAATCTGTTTAAGAATTTCACCTCCGGCGCCGCCACCGGCAACAAGGTGGTGGATATGTGCAAATTATGCAATAGTTTGCCGGCGGGATCGGCCAAAGATTCATGTATAAAATCCAGCTGCAAATAATTTAATAACAATAAAAATCCCCCGATTGAAACCGGGGGATTTTTTATTCCGGCAAACGCAGCCTTTTTTTGACGAAAAAAAAGTAGTAGAAAATAACAGCCAAAAAAATGCCGGCCAAAACATCGAGCAAATAATGCTGTTTTAAAGTCATAGTTGAAACCATAATCGCCAGGGCCCAGGCCAGAAACCACATTCCCAGCCGGCGGTTCCGCCGCCTTAGAATCAAAGCCACAAACACGGACATCGTCACGTGCAGAGACGGAAAGCAATTTTGCGGAGTATCCAGTTTGGTTAAAAAATCATATAAAAACCGGCTGGACGGAGCTGTACCCGGCGGCAAATCGGGCCTGGGATAGGTGGTGGGATATAAAAGAAAAATCAGACTAAGAAACAGGATGATTTTAATTATGGTCACTACGGATTGATGCAAATCTTCCCGCCTGATAAGCAAAACCGCGGCCGCTATCTGCGGAAAAGTGGACAGGTAAATAATGACAGTCCAGGGAATAAAGGGTATGCGGTTTTCAAAAGCAAAAAGCGGCAAATAATGGGCGTTAAAAATATTCAGGTGGTTGGTGCCTAAATACAAAATAGCGAAAGCAACGCTAACTGAAAGCAGTGCGAACGCATGCGGATATTTCCGGAATTGTCTTGCTATAAAATCCATTTTGGTGAATAATAGATATATCGTATTATACAGATTTAATTAAAAAATTAAAATGGCGGGAAATTAATAAACCGTTTTGTTATATGTTAAAAAAAATCAGCATTTTTTTTGCGTTATGCCTCGGTTTGTTTTGGGCGGGGCATGTTTTGGCCGCCGAGCAGATAAACAGTTTTGACGTCAATGTCAAACTAAACAAAGACGCCAGTTTTATCGTCACTGAAAATATCGTATATGATTTCGGCGATGCGCAAAAGCACGGCATTTACCGCGATATTATTTATAAATATAATGCCCGCGGCGGCAATTTTGCCCTGCGCATTTCCAATATCAGCGTCACCGATGAAAATGACAATCCGTACAATTTTGAGACTTCCAATTCCGGAAACTATCTTGATATAAAAATCGGCGACGCGAACCAGACCATCACCGGCGCGCATACGTATAAAATTCAATATACGGTTGCCCGCGCCATCAATTATTTTGGCGACCACGATGAACTTTACTGGAACGCGACCGGCAACGAATGGCAGGTGCCGATTTTGAAATCATCGGCTACCATAGAATTTCCCGGAGAATTCCTCGCCGAAGACATAAGTTCTACCTGCTTTGCCGGCGCTTTCGGCAGTACTGATGCCTGTACGGCGCGCAGATTGCTGGGTAATAAAAATAATTATGTGACGGGCGCGGAATTCAGACAAAACACCCTTTCGGAACAGTCCGGCCTGACCATTGTTGTCGGTCTCCCGGCCGGAACATTGGCCAAGCCGACTCTCTGGCAGACTATCTGGGAAACCATTAAAGATAATTTCATCTTGCTTTTGCCGGCATTTGTCTTTATTTATCTTTACTGGCGCTGGTATAAATACGGCCGTGATCCGAAGGGCAAGGGAACAATCGTGGCGCAATACGAAGCGCCGGACGACCTGACCCCGGCAGAGGTGGGCTTGGTATATAACGAAAAAGTGCAAGCCAAAGACATGTCCGCGGAAATTATCAGCCTGGCCATCCGCGGTTATATGCGCATCAACCGCACGGAAAAAGGGCTGGTGTTCAAAAGTCCGGAATATGAATTTGAAAAGCTGAAACCCGGCGATGATTTAAGCAAGGATTTTGACAAAGAACTGTATGATGGCTTTTTTAAGAGCGGAGACAAGGTGACATTGTCCGATTTGCGCGATAATTTCTATAAAAATTACGCCGCGGCGAAGGCCATGGTTTACCAGGGCACCACCAAGGCCGGTTATTTCGGCAAGGATCCGGGACGCGTGCGCGTGGTATATATCACCCTCGGCGTCCTTAGTTTTTTCTGGGCGTTTTTTATCGGCGCGTTTTTCGGCGCCCTGGGTATTGCCAGCTTTCTTGTCTGCGGTATAATGATTTTCATTTTCGGCATGTTCATGCCGGCGCGCACGCAAAAAGGGGTTGATGCCAAAGAATATATCGAAGGCCTGAAATTGTACATGACCGTGGCGGAAAAAGACAGGATAAATTTCCATAATGCTCCGGAAAAAAATCCCCAGCGTTTTGAAAAGCTGTTGCCGTTTGCCATGGCGCTCGGAGTAGAAAATGAATGGGCCAAGCAGTTTGAGGGAATTTATAACCAGCAGCCCTCCTGGTACAACGATCCGACCCAGCAAACTTTTTCGGCGCTGTTTTTGGTTAACAGTCTCAGCACTTTTCAGACGCAGAGCCACGGCAGTATGGTATCTTCGCCATCCTCGGCCGGTTCGGGAGGCAGCGGTTTTAGCGGCGGCGGCTCGGGCGGGGGATTCGGCGGAGGCGGCGGAGGCAGCTGGTAAATTTGCTTTTTCAGGCGAAAATTGATATTATATTACTTAGATTCAAAAGTTAATATTTAATTTAATATGCGTACCAGAGACGTCATTTTATTGGTAATATTGGTTATCCTGCTCGTGATTGTAGGTTATTTTGTGTGGGGTAAAAAAGCGGAAAATAACCTTCAGCCCGCCGGAAAAGAACAAACCTTGGGCACCGCGGTTTCCACCAGTTCCACCGAGGCGGTGGCCAGTTCCACCACATCGACTTCGGCGACAAAGAAAACAACCACCAAAACAACCGCCAAAGCGCCATTGTCCGTCACCCAAAAATATTTGGACGCTTTAAAGGTTTATAAAAATGCGGGCTATTATTTCCAGTTTTTAAACTGCCATGCCGCGCCCGGATCCCTGACCATGAAAGCGGGCAGAAAATTCATGCTGGATAACAAAGATAACGCCGTCCGCTCGATAAAAATCGTTGGCGGACAATCTTTCCGCATCAGCGCGTATAATTACGCCATTGCCACCGCTCCGTATAAAGAAGGAATTTACTATATTACCTGCGATGGCGGCGGTTCGGCCCAGATAAAGGTGCAACTGTAAAAAATATCATGAAACCCCCCGATTTAATCGGGGGGTTTTTAGTAACTTGAAATACTTGAAATAATTTGCAGTTTGTGATAAATTATTACTTCCCGTTTGTGGCTGGATGTTCCAAAAGAATATCAGGCCCGCGGAAAAATTGCCGGATCTTGGGCTTTTGCCCGGAAAGGATAAAGGGGGAATGACCTGCTACATTGGGCCGTGTGCTCTGTTAAACAGGGTGGACGATCTCAGGGTCAAAACCATGTCGGTAAAGTTCACCCTCAAGGAAGTGCTGGAAGGGGTTGGGCAAACACCGCCCGTCTGCCTCTTTGGCCACGCCGACCGGGAAATGGTGGATATGCTGCGGAAGCGCAGTTTTCCGGTGCAAGTGAACGAGGATGCCAAGTTCCTCCCCAAAAAAGGAGACTGGATCTTCGTCGCCTGCCTTGCGCGCGGCTCTGAGAACGAAGGGCGGCTGGTTCCTGCCAGCTTGTCCGTCAAGTGTCTGCTGGTTGTAGGCGAAGGCAACTACAGGTAGTCGCCCCCGGGCGTGTCCGGCATTCTTCTGGCCTTTGGACCTTGCGTCCGGAGGCCTTTTTTGTTTGCCGCGCGCAGCCAAAAGTAGTATAATATACCAGATAATTTAATATTTTATGTCATTATTTCAGGCTTTGATTTTAGGAATCGTTGAGGGCATTACGGAATTTTTACCAATTTCATCCACCGGCCACATGATTCTGGTGTCGGAAGTGCTAAAAATAACCTCAAGTGATTTTGTTAAAAGTTTTGAAATTTTCATTCAGCTTGGCGCCATTGCCGCCGTGGCCGTTTTATATTTCAGAAAATTTTTCGTCAGTTTTAAATATATATTGAAATTACTCGTGGCTTTTTTGCCTACCGCCGTTTTGGGCCTGATTTTTTACAAAACAATAAAAACCTATCTGCTGGGAAGCCAGGCGGTGGTTTTGTGGGCTCTGCTACTGGGCGGCATATTTTTGATTGTTTTTGAATTGATTTATAAAGAAAAAACCGGCGCTGTGGAAGATCCGGCCGGCATTACATACGGCCAGGCGTTTGCCATCGGCTTGTTTCAGTCGGTTGCCATGATTCCGGGTGTGTCGCGCGCAGCTGCCACCATCGTGGGCGGTTTAATTTTGGGAATGAAGCGCAAGGCGATTGTGGAATTTTCTTTTATGCTGGCGGTGCCGACCATGGCGGCGGCGACCGGATTGGATCTTATAAAAAGTTCCGGCAGTTTGCACAGCGCCGATCTCGGTTTGCTGGCCGCGGGATTTGTATCCGCTTTTATTGTGGCCATCATTTCCATAAAATTTTTAATATCCTTTATTAAAAATCATACCTTTGTCTGGTTCGGGATTTACCGGGTGGTTATAGCCGTTATTTTTTATCTGGCCTTTATCAGGTAAATACGGATATCATAAAGTTGCCAAGCGGTTTTATTTTTTGTAGAATATCATCACTATGGGCATTAGCATTGAAGAAGTAAAAAAAATTGCCGGCCTGGCGAGAATCAGACTCACTCCTGACGAAGAAAAAAGGCATGCGGAAACCATTTCCGCGGTTTTGGATTATATGAAAATTTTAAACGAGCTGGATACGCAGGGAGTAGGCCAGACATACCAGGTTACGGGTCTGAGAAATATAGTGCGCGAAGACGTGGCGCGCGAGTGCGAAATAAAAAAAGAACTTTTGGCGCAGATGCCAAAAATAAAAGAAAACGAGCTGGCGGTGCCGGCGGTGTTCGCGGACCAGGAGGAAAATGTATGACGAATTTAAATAATCTGACGGTTAAACAGGCAGGCCACGGCTTGAGCGCGGCCGAATTCACCTCGGTTGACCTGACCAAGGCCTGTTTAAAGCGCATAGAAGAAAGAAACAAAGAGATAAACGCGTTTATTACGGTCTGCTATGACTCGGCTTTGGAAGACGCAAAAATCGCCGACGGCCTCATACGCGAGGGCGAAGCCTCGCCGCTTACCGGCATTCCTTTTGCCGTCAAAGACGCTATCTGCACGGCGGGAGTCCGTTCCACCGGTTCGGCTAAAATTCTGGACAATTATATCCCGCCGTTTGACGCGAGCGTGATTAAAAAAATCCGCGCCCAGGGCGGGGTATTGCTGGGAAAAAATAACTGCGATGCTTTCGGCCATGGCGCCAGCAATGAAAACAGCATGTACGGACCGGTGCGTAATCCGCACGACGTATCCAAAGTGGCCGGCGGTTCGTCCGGCGGTTCAGCAGCGGCCGTGGCTGACAATATGTGCATTTACGCCATTGCCGAAGATACGGGCGGTTCCATCCGTCAGCCGGCCAGTTTTTGCGGGGTGGTGGGCATCCGCCCCAGCTATGGGCGTAATTCCCGTTACGGCATAATGCCTATGGGTTCGTCTTTGGACACGGTCGGTCCGATCACAAAGACCGTATATGATGCGGCGCTCATTATGCAAAACATTGCCGGGCGCGATTCGCTGGATGCGACCACGGTTGACGCGGATGTGCCGCCATATTCCGAAGAGATTGAAAAAAATTTGAAAGGCAAAACAATCGGCATGCCCAGGGAATATTTCGAATCTGATGCTTTGGATGAAGAAGTGCGGAAAATTGTTTTGTCAAAAATCGAAAAACTCAAAGACCTCGGCTGCAAAATAAAAGAGGTGAGTTTGCCGCACACCAAATACGCCATTGCGGTTTATTACATCATTGTGCCCTGCGAAGACAGCTCCAACCTGGGCCGTTTGGACGGCATCCGCTATGGCATGCGCGCTGCCGCCGATGATTTGTTCGGCGTCTATGCCAACTCGCGCGCGCAGGGTTTTCCGGAAGAAGTGAAGCGCCGTATCCTGATCGGCACATACGCCTTGTCCGCCGGTTATTACGACGCCTATTATAAAAAAGCGCAGACTGTCCGCACTCTCATCAAAAAAGATTTTGAGGATGTGTTTAAAAAAGTCAGCGCGCTTATTACTCCCACCTCGCCGTTTCCGGCTTTCGGCATCGGAGAAAAAAATCAGGATCACATAAGATCTTGACGGCACTGTCCTTATCTGGTACAAGGCTTGTTTGATTAACTCCCGTCGGCGCCTGTCGGGGGTCTCATTCATGCTAGCGCTGACTAAATAAATCCCCATCAAAGGGAAAGTGACTGGCTCCGTATAATTCAGGGAGAGGACCCTACTGAAACGACGACCACGGACGACCGGCTCCCGAGATGCTCTCCCTGACCACCAAGCAGCGCGACGAACTGTTGACCCTCTACCGCAAGGACCCCGACCCAGAACTCCGCTTCCGCGCCCACATCATCTTGCTGCTGGGCGAGGGCCACCCCTGGGACACCATCGAGTCCATGCTCTTCTGTAGCTCCCGCACGGTCGACCGCTGGCTCAAGCGGTTCCATGACGAGGGCGTCGCCGGGCTGACCGGCAGGAAGCGCGGCCGGCCCTTTCGGCTCTGGCAGGGCTGGCTCACCATCCTCGTGTACTGGGTGACCTGCAAGTTCCCCTCCGACTTCGGGTTCCTCCGCAGCCGCTGGTCGTGCGCCGTGCTGGCGCTGTTGCTCCGCGAGCGGCATGGCGTGGCCGTCAGCCGGGAGACCGTCCGCCGCATGCTGCACCAGAGGAACCTGGTCTACCGCCGGCCCCGACCGGTCTCACCGCCCAACGAGGAGGAGCGCCGGGTCCGGCTGGCCGAACTGCGGGAACTCCTGGAGAAGCTCCCCGCCGACGAGACGGCCGTCTTCCAGGACGAGGTCGAGGTGAACACCAACCCCGAGATCGGCCGGATGTGGATGCTCAAGGGCCGAC
>Ga0209048_10005492_pt1 | contig 11956 bp, 10 predicted proteins | sample FrelakmetCRP12CR_FD_187146 | JGI IMG/M metagenome (GOLD analysis project Ga0209048, IMG submission 187146) | Freshwater lake sediment microbial communities from the University of Notre Dame, USA, for methane emissions studies - CRP12 CR (SPAdes)... | ecosystem: Environmental > Aquatic >... | reverse complement strand
CTGGATGAGCAGGGTACACCGGACCCGCAAGCCTTCGAGCAGCTGCACAGCTTCCTGGAGCAGACCTACCCGCTGGTGCATGCCAATCTCAAGCTTGAAAAGGTCAATGGATACAGCCTGCTCTACGTCTGGAAAGGCACCCAGCCAGACCTGGATCCAGTGCAGCTCATGGCCCACCAGGATGTAGTGTCAGTAGATGCCGATAAATGGACCCACCCTCCCTTCGACGGCGAGATCATCGACGGGTTTATTTGGGGGCGGGGTTCGCTGGATATCAAGAACCAGCTGATCGGCATCATGGAAGCCGCAGAAGGTCTTTTGAAACAGGGTTTCCGCCCGGAGCGCACCATCCATTTCGCCTTCGGACACGACGAGGAGACAGGGGGCGTGAATGGAGCTGCGGTACTCGGCAAGCTGCTCAAGGAACGCGGCGTGCACCTGGAAGGCATTGTCGACGAAGGCGGTGGAATTATCGAAGGTGAAGTGCCGGATGTGAAGCAGGCCGCGGCGCTGATCGGAACGGGCGAGAAAGGTTATTTGACCCTTGAATTTAAGACAAAAAGTGCTGCCGGTCACTCATCCGCCCCGCCCCGAGAAACCTCCATCGGCATTATGGCGCATGCCCTGGCCCGCCTGGAAGACCATCCCCTGCCTCCGCATATCCGCTCCGCCCGCCCGCTCTTTTGGGCGTTAGGCCCGGCAGTGCCTTTCTACCTTCAGGTCGCCTGGGCTAATGTATGGCTGTTCGGCGGGCTGCTCAGATGGGCGATGGACGCCAGAGATGAAACCCGGGCTTATGTACGGACAACGGCGGCCTTAACGGTGATCCATGCCGGCACGGAAGATAACACTCTTCCGGATGAAGCCATGGCCTATGTCAACTTCCGCATGCTGCCGCATTACACCATCAACGACGTGCTGAAACACGTGCGCAAGGTTGTCCATGATGAGCGAGTGCATTTCACGCCTGTAGAAGGGAAAGCCAACGAGGCGGTTGGGCCTTCGCCCGTGCAATGCCCTGCATACCACGGTCTGAGCACTGCTATCCACCAGATCTACGGAAATGTGCCGGAGGCGCCTTTTGTCATGCTGGGCGGCACCGACTGCGGCCACTATGTGGAGGTCTGCGAGAATATTTACCGCTTCACCCCGCTGGTAATGGATCCCAGTTTCGAGGGCCTCGAGCACGGCAACGATGAGCGCATCCCGGTGAAAGAAATGGCCAAGACCGTAAAATTCTATGCCCGGCTGATGCAGGTTTGGGGCACAAAAAGCATGCAGGCGCCGGCCGCCTAGCGCATCTATTTAATCGAAGATGGAAAGAATCTGGGGCTGCCGCAAAAGAAAGGGCAGCCCTTTTAGTTACATTTATTGCACCTTATTTGCACCCTTTTGGTACATTCAAACTTAATCAAATCGTAATATACTTTAACCTAAAAGTCGCATAATATGATATAAAAAACAATGATGGCATCGCAATGGCGCGCCAGTGAAGCATCTGCGGCAATAAGATAGCCTCGGCAGCAGCTCAGTCAATTTCAGGAAACCCTGGCTGGATAGACTGCCCTTCCGGTCAGTTAGAAACCAATAACCAATCAAAAAAGGAGAATGATTTATGACCGCAACAACAGCAACTGCAATGCAAACAAGACAGCGCCCCTGGTGGCTCACGCTCATCGGGGGCATCCTCGCCGTGTGCGTCGGCGCGATCATGCTTTGGGCGGGGCTCGCCACCAAGGTCCAGACCTATCTGATTCTGGTGCAAATCCTCGGCATCTACTGGCTGATCCAGGGCATCTTTGACATCGTCTACATGTTCATCGACCACACCGCTTGGGGCTGGAAGCTGTTCATGGGCCTCGTCAGCATCATCGCTGGCGGCTACATCCTCACGAACCCGATCATCAGCGCCGTGGCCCTGCCGAAGATCTTCGTCCTGGTGCTGGGCATCTGGGGCCTTATCGAGGGCTTTGTGCTTCTGATGATGGCATTCCAGGGCGGCGGCTGGGGCGCCGGCATTCTGGGCGTGCTGTCGATCATCTTCGGCATCATCCTGATCGGCAATTACACTGCCCCCGGCATGGGCCTGTCGATGATCTGGATTGGGTCAATCTTTGCCCTGGTCGGCGGAATCTTCATGATCGTCCGCGCATTTCAGGAAAGGTGAGCCTGAATTCAAGCATCTGCCGTTCATCAACGGCGCCATCTGTGACGTCCAGCTAGTCCAGGTTTACGGGGTTATCTGACAAGCCAATTTGACGGCCCGTAGAGTGATTCGGGCGATGGCTGCCGGTGGTGTGAATGGCCGGAGTCGAACCTTGACCATCGTTTTTCGACTCCGGCCGCCGGGTTAAAGAAGCCGATCCTTCCTTATTAAATGTGTTTCAGTTAGGCGAACAGCTGCCAGCAGGAAGCGAGCAGACAATGGCTTGCGAAACTCTGATCGCCACGATTCGCGTCATGTTCCTGGGGTATAATAATAGATCATCGCCCCTATTAGGGTGATAAATGTGTAATTAGACGGCTTGCCGCCGGCAACAGGCGCCGTTTCGAAACGTATCTTCTAGCGAAAATAAAGCTTATGCTAAACGACTCCTTTCTCCTGCAAACGAAGCTATACCAGCCCCCAGTCACTGAAGATTTTGTACCCCGGACCGGACTGTTCCGCTACCTCGACCGGGTTCAATTACGACCGCTAACCCTGCTTTCGGCTCCTGCCGGATATGGCAAAACCACCCTCTTGAGTGCCTGGCTGCAAAACGTTGATCTTCCGAACGCCTGGTTCTCCCTGGACGAAAACGATAATGAATTGGTTATATTCCTGACCTACTTCGTGGCTGCCATCCAGAAATTGTTCCCCAATATCGGTAAACAGACTCTCTCGATCGCGCGTTCGCCGACTTTACCTCCTGTGCCGGTAGTTGTCAATCATCTGGCGAGCGAGCTTGATCATGTCGAACGGGATTTCATCCTGGTTTTGGAAGATTACCACATGATCACAGAGCCAGCCATCCATGCATTGATCACTGAGCTTCTGCACCACCCACACCAGCACATGCACCTGGTTCTATCAACCCGCTATGATCCGCCTCTGCCGCTGACCAATTTCCGGGCTCGCAACCAGCTGGTCGAAATCCGCGCTCAGGATCTGCGTTTTACTTCGGGAGAGGTAGCCGATTTTGTTCGGCAAGTGCTTGGATATCCACCCGATGAAGAAACTGTCTCGATTCTGGAAAAGAAGACGGAAGGTTGGCCAGCGGGATTGCGATTGGCGTCCCTGGCGCTGCGCCATTGGGGGGATGCAGACCATAAGCCAGTGATATTGCAGGTTGAGACCCGTTATGTAATGGAATACCTGCTGAGCGAAGTTCTCTCTCGCCAGCCGCTTGCCATCCAGGAATTCCTTATCCACACCTCCCTGCTCGATCGGCTCTGCGCCCCGCTCTGCGAAGCCGTCATCGGACCCGATCACTTGGGGTTGAGCGGCCAGGCTGCTTTGCAGTGGCTGGATGATAAAAGCCTGTTTATCGAATCGCTGGATAGCGAGGGCAGGTGGTGCCGCTACCACCAGCTCTTCCGGCAGTTGCTGCAGCGCCGGCTGGTCGACCAGCACAGCCCTGATGAGATTGCCGCCTTCCATAACCGGGCAAGTGTCTGGTACGCCCAGAATGGGCTGGTTGAAGAGGCCATCGATCACGCCTTAGAAGGCGGGGACGTGAAGGCGGCTGTAAAACTGGTTGTGAAACACGGTTTCGCTCTAATGAACCAGGAGCAATGGACGCGCTTGGAAAGCTGGCTGAATAAATTCCCCCAGCCTGTCGCAGATCAAGACCCCAAGCTGCTTATTATGAAAGCCTGGACCTATCAGACCAGGTGGCATCTCCATAAGGCCTTGGAAATCCTGGCGAAGCTCGACCTGCCAGCGATAAAACCCCTATTCGAATCAGAAGAAGACCTGCACCTCCAGGGAGCGCTGGATGTCCTGAAAGCCGTGCGTTTTAACTATGCAGCCGATTTTCCTGAGGCGATCGCCTGCGCCAGGCGCGCCCTGGAAAACACACCCCGCGAATGGTATTTAGTGCGAAGCTTTGCCTGGCTGCATTTGGCCTGGGGCCTTCAACAGTCAGGCGATTTACGCCAGGCTCTGGCCGTTCTGGCCGAGGGGCAGGCAGAAGATTTTTCCAACCCTAGCCAGCCGCGCACACGTGTAGGGGTATCCGCCTGTTTTATTTATTGGGCTGCCGCCGATCTGCCGAACCTGATCCAGACAACCAATCATGTGCTTAAAATTGGTCAGAGAAGCGATTTCCTAGAAAGTATTGGTTGGGCGCATGTTTTCGCCGGCGGCGTTTGTTACCATCAGAACAATCTGCGGGAAGCCGAACAGCATTTCAGCATATTGGCGCAGCACCACTATGCCTGGCATCCAAACAGCTTCGTCCAGTCTGGCATCGGCCTGGCAGCGATTTACCAGGCGCAAGGCCAGGTGGAAATGGCGAACCAGGCAGTGGAACAGGCCATCGAGTATGCCCTGGAAATCGGCAACGTTCCCCTGGTTTCAACAGCTAGGGCTTTCCAGGCTGAGTTAGCCCTCCTGCAAGGGAACCTTGCCGGTGCCAGCCAATGGGCGGCGGAGGCTGAGATAAGGAGGCCGATTCTGTCACCCTATTTTTACCAGGAACAAATCACGCTGCCCAAGGTGCTCCTGGCGCTGAACACCCCTGCCAGCCTGAAGCAGGCTGCGGAAGAGCTATCCCGGCTGCATGATATTGCTACATTCACCCACTCCACCCGAAATTTGATCGAAATCCTGGCCTTACAGGCTTTGCTGTACGATGCAAGCCGCGACCAGCAAGCGGCGTACAAAGCTCTCACCCAGGCCCTGGTCCTGGCGCAACCCTCAGGTTATATCCGCCTGTTTGTCGATCTGGGCATTCGCTTGACAAACCTGCTGGAGCAACTGCATAAAGTGGGTGTCCTGCCCAAATATATCGAACAGATCCTGGCATCCTTTGCGACGCAGAAACCCGCTCTTGTGGGTCATTCGAATGAATTGCTGGAGCCTCTGACCGAGCGCGAACAGGATGTCCTCCAGCTCCTGGCTCAGCGCATGAGCAATAAAGAGATCGCCGAAGCGCTGGTCATTTCGCCAGTCACGGTGAAACGTCACACGATCAAGATTTACCAGAAGCTCAACGTCAATACTCGCCGGGATGCAGTCGCCATGGCGGCTCAGCTGGGGCTGATCTCCCAAAAACCGATCCTCCCAGCAACGAACGGGGCTTATTAAAGGGTAATTTGTAAGAGATAACCCCTATTTGCCCACCAACAGGCAAATTACCTCAAAAAGCGGTCGTCCCTTCTATCTTGCTCCATAAAACACACCCTTAATACACCATTTTGGTGCTATTGCGAATTCCCAGAATAATGTAATATAAAGTCAGATGACTTCCGGATTGGCAGCAAAGATGGCGGTAAACCTTCCGCCAGGTCGCTGATGCCATTCCCTTTGAGGTCACAGCCTTGGTTGTTTGAGAATCATTTCTTTTGATGAGCAGCCTTATACTCGAGGAGAGTTATTTGAGGTGAATCCTATAGATGGGTACTATGGTGTCGATCAAGCCACTATTTACGACATTCGCGTCTTAGGCCGCTTGAACCATAACTGGTCAAAGAGCTTAAGTGGCATGACGATCTCAACATACAACCTTCGCAAGGGCGTTCAAGCGACGCGGTTGACGGGTAATTTAATCGACCAGGCCGCTTTATTTGGTGTGCTGAACACCCTTTATAACCTGGGATTTCAGCTGTTGTCTGTTGAGCGGGTAAATCCATCCCAATAACTCATTTCAGAAAGAGAAAAGTCTAAAGGAAAATCCTATGTGCTGCTTCTTCACTGCTCTGGTTGTGTTCGGCCCTCGCCTGGTCATCTTGCTCTGGTGGCTGATCAGGCCCGCCTATTACTCGACGGTCTTTCAAACCTGGATTTGGCCGCTCGTGGGCCTGATTTTCCTGCCATGGTTAACATTGATGTACCTGATCGTAGCCCCGGGCGGGATCGTGGGCTTCGATTGGGTTTGGCTTGGCCTGGCCCTGGCTGCAGATATCGCCTCCTACGGCGCGAGTTACAACAAACGCAGCAGCGTACCGGGTTACCCGGCATGATCACCTCGTTCTAATGAGGAGCTGGCGGCAACATACAAGGGTGCAGGCAATGTTTACAACTTGAAGATTGGAAGAAAAAGCCCAATAGGGACTATCTTGCTCGATTAGAAAATGGAGGTAACTATGAGAAACAGACGCGAAGAAAGACGTGGAGGACCTGCTGCAGGCAGCACTACTCACTACAAGATGCGCCAGCAAATGCTTTCGATCGGAGACGACTTCTGGATCGAGAACGATCGCGGTGAAAAGGTTTATAAGGTGGACGGTAAGGCTTTACGGGTCCGCAAGACCTTGGTCTTTGAAGACCGCGATGGCCACGAATTGTTCAAAATCCAGGAGCGCATGCTGCGTGTCAAAGACAGCATGGAGATCGAAGATGCCAACGGGAAGCGAGCCGCGATGGTCAAGAAGGCATTGATCACACCCGTTCGCGAGCGTTGGTCGGTTGACCTTCCCGGCGCGGCGGACATGGAAGTACAGGGGAACATACTGGATCACGAATACAAAATCGGCCACGTCGGCGAGGTCTCGAAGAAGTGGTTCCGCATCGCGGATACCTATGGCATCGAGGTCGCACCCGGCCAGAATGACGCCCTGATCCTGGCGGTAGCCGTCGTCATCGATATGATGTCGCATCCAGGACGATAAAATTTAGGGATAAACGGATTGGGCACGCAGCGCGCCCAATCCGTTTAGGTTTAACTTACCATGCCGGTATAAGCCTGGGTAACTCTAGGAAATTTTGTCGTTATACCGGGGGGTATAAATTCGCTGAGTTTATGCGCATGGACCCGCCGGTGATAAATAAAGCCGCTACGAAAGAAGAAGCAACGGACAACAATCCAGACGCTCCGTGATCCTGTGGAACGAGGGTGGAGGCGAAGATCAAGGAGTAGACAAAACTTGACCGTCTGGATGGATGCCAGCAATCGAAGTAGCCCCAGAGTATGCGATCGCCATGACCTCCGCCTCCAGACTAGCGGCGGGACCGAGATGGCCGCAGGTGCCGCGCTGCCTGGCGACTGCCAGATCGTATGGATAACCGGTCGAGGCTTCCAGAATCAGAGTGTATAGCCCCCGCCAGCCGCCCAGGGCCCGGAAAAGCCAGAGATGCGGAAAAACGGAAAGGGGGAAAGACAGGCCGAATCCCACCCCAGAATCACGGTCGGTAGCGGCGTACCAACCTTCTTGGACATCAACGAGATAATGCATGTCCGCATTCGCGGCCTCGGGAGGATCGGCTTTACGCAAGTCAACTTGTTTCCCTTTAAAATCGACAGCGTAAGGCCACTCGAAAACGGTATTCCCCTGAAACCGCATCTCCCTCCACGGGTCGGTGATCCCCTTGCCAGCCGGGACGTCCAGCCAGGTGTGCTCGCCGACTGCCAGCGCAGGGTGGATGTTCCAGAGGAAATCGATGGGTTGTTGGCTCAGGTTGGTGTAAGTGTAATTAATCCGAAAGAATGGAGCATCATCCTGAAGTGAGATGGTCTTATCGAATCGTGTGGCGAGGACTCTTCCATAAGTCGTGAAGCGGACCCGGCAAAGCCCAGGACGATTTTCCAGAATCTCCCACTCTGCTGGTTGCGACCAAACCTCTCCATGGTCGGGCAGCAAGTCCCCATCTGGGGCAGGGCGGGGAAGGTCATTGGGGATCAGCTCGTCCCATCCGCCCGACCAAAGATCATCGAATGACGCACCATAGGCTTGCCTGGATGGGAGAATATGGGGATTGTGCCAGAGAAGGTTGCGGCTGCTTTGCTTGTGGATGAAATTAAAGATCTTCGCCCCAGCTTCGGGCAAAATGTCAACGCAAATTCGTTCATTCTCCATGCGGACCACACGGAGACCACAATATTGCCAGTTTGTATCGATCGATGCCATCAATATTTCCCCGAGATTAGAAAAATGATTTTATGGATAGGAGAAAATGCAGATATCGTCTTAACTCAATTCAACCGGCGTTGCCGGATCATATTCATCATCGGAATGATCCAAATCCTTAATTTCACCCGTTACTACAAAAACCGTCCGTTCGCAAATGTTCGTCACCCGGTCTGCTAGTCGTTCCAGGTTATGAGCCGACCAAAGCAGGTAGTTGGCATGGTCGGCTGTAGCCGGATCTGCAATCATAACGCCTAACAATTCCCTATAAATCTGGTTGTACAGAGCATCTACCTGGTCATCCTCTGCCGGAATAAGCCTGGCAGTTTCAGCATCTCTGGCGATAAATGCTCCCAAAGCCCGGTGTAGCATGTCCAATCCAAGGTCAGCCATCAATCGGAGTTCCATCGGCGGTTGGAGGGATGCCTCCTCACCCACGAGAATATTAATCCGGGCAATTCCCTTCGCATAATCGCCGATGCGCTCTAATTCGGTAATGATCTCCATGATCGCCGCGATCAGGCGCAAGTCGCGCGCCATCGGCTGCTGCCTGGCAATCAATGCCAGGCACTCCGTTTCGATCCTGTAACGATTCTCATTGATCAAACTGTCGCCAGCATAAATGCGGCGCGCCTCATTCAGTTCTCGGCGCATCAGCGCTTCCACAGAGTCTCTCACGGCCTGTTCGACCATACTTCCCAGCAATAAAGTCTCGTCCTGCAATCCGCTAAGCTCACGTTCAAATGTCTCCCTCGGCATCCTTCACCTCTTTATTAACCTTCTACACCAGGCCTCTAACCAAATCGGCCGGTCACATAATCTTCCGTTTGGCGGAGTTTTGGATTGGTAAAGATCTGGTTCGTCTCTCCATATTCGACCAGGACTCCAGTCCGGGTTTGTGGGCTGTCAATCATCATGAATGCCGTAAAGTCGGAAACGCGCGCGGCCTGCTGCATGTTATGAGTCACGATGATTATAGTATAGATATCCTTGAGAGACTGCATCAGCTCTTCGATCTTGAGCGTTGCAACCGGATCGAGAGCCGAGGCAGGCTCATCCATCAAGATCAGCTCTGGTTCTACTGCCAGGGCGCGCGCGATGCACAAACGCTGCTGCTGGCCTCCGGATAAGGCCATGCCGGACTGGTTCAGCTTATCTTTGACCTCTTCCCACAAAGCTGACTGCCGCAAAGCCTTTTCGACGATTTCGTCCAGATCAGTTTTGCGACCCACACCGTATAGCTTTGGTCCATAAGTAACGTTGTCATAAATACTTTTCGGGAATGGATTTGGCCGCTGAAAGACCATTCCTACCCGGCGGCGTAAATTCACGACATCTATATTTGGCGCATAGATATTCTCACCATCCATTATGACTTGCCCTTCTGTGCGTACGTGCGGCACCAGGTCGTTCATCCGGTTGACGGCACGCAGCAAGGTAGACTTACCGCATCCAGAGGGGCCGATGATTGCCGTGATCATATTGGAAGGTACCCCCATAGAAACACTTCCCAGAGCCTTAAATTTCCCGTAGTACAGGGAAAAATCGCGGATCTCAATTTTGGTCTCCAGGTTCTCTTCGCGGCCGGCGGCAGGAGGCGTTTCTTTCAACGTCGGCTGCAACGGCATAATGATAGGGGATTGTGAGACGGGTTTTTCTTCGGTCATTTTGAGGTTAGAGTCCATATGTTGTATCATCTCCCTTGCATACGGGCAACGCGCGCTTGCACCCACAGCCGGGACAAAATGTTGATGGCGAGCACCAAGATCATCAGGATCAAAGCTACCGCCCAGGCCTGGCTCACCAGCTCAGGATACGGCATCTGTGAATATTTGTATAACGTCAACGGCAGCGAATCGCAGGGCTCTTCAACAATGTTTAAGAATATTTGGAATATATTCTGGTGAGTAGCTAGTCCGACCTGAACGATTCGCTCAATGCTATAGTTTGAACTTCCCAAGGAGGTGAAGAGCAAGGGCGCGGTCTCTCCAGAGGCGCGTGCAATCCCCAGCAAGATGCCGGTGATAATCCCATTCAAGGCCGCCGGGAATGTCACGCTCAACGCCGTTTTCCATTCCGGCGAGCCCAACGCCAGCGATCCTTCGCGCAGGTTTTGCGGTACAAGTTTCACCATCTCTTCAGTAGTACGAATAATAATCGGTAGCATCAATATAGCCAATGCTACTCCCCCAGCCAGGGCCGAATAGTGCCCCTGGGGCTTCACAATCAATGCATAGCCAAAAATACCGATAATAATGGATGGAACTCCTGACAACACGTCCGTCCCAAAGCGTACGGCTATTCCGAGTGGAGTGTTGGGCTTGTAAGCTACGAAAAAAGCTGCCAGGATGCCCGGTGGAATAGCGAACAGGCAGGCTAAGGTCGTAAGGACAATTGTGCCTTCTATCGATGGCTTTATGCCTCCCCCCACCATGCCCAGAGGCCTCGGCATTTGAGTGAAAAATGCAAAGCTGATAAATTGCCAGCCTTTATAGATTACATAGGCAATAATCCAGAACAGCGGAATCAAGGCCACTACCGTCAGCACACCCGTCAGCGACAGCATGATCCCATTGACTATTTTCCGCCGCCTGAAATTGGCTTTCGAAAAGACCAACCGCCGGGAAGGAGCGCCAATGGATTGGGTCGTCGAGCTCATGCCCGCGCCTCCTGCGGCGTGCGCCGCCCCACCTGCCAGACCAGGAGCCGCGCCACGATGTTGAACAGCAAAGTCATTACAAATAAGATCAGGCCGATCTCGACCAGAGCATTGGTATGCATTGAATTGAATGCTTCAGCAAATTCATTAGCAATTACGCTGGACATGGTATAGCCCGGCCGGAGTAGAGAGGGGGTCCCTTCGATACTGTTGCCAATGACCATCGTCACAGCCATCGTCTCACCAAGGGCGCGCCCCAGGCCCAGGATCACCGCTCCGAGAATACCCGAAAGTCCATAAGGGATTAACACTTTCCAGATGGTCTCCCATTGGGTGGCGCCTAAGGACAAAGACGCCTCGCGTTGGGACCGCGGAATGGCGAGGAGCACATCCCGGGTCACCGCGGCGATGGTCGGTGTGATCATGATAGCTAAAATGAGACCGGCAGCCAGGCGGCTCGATCCGCTGGCGGGGATAGGCCCGATAAAAAAGATGCCCAAACCAGGAACTTCACCCAGGGTTTTTTCCAGGAAGACCCCTACCGGAACCACCACAAGAGGGAGAAAAATAAAAATGCCCCACAGGCCATAGACCACGCTCGGGATAGCCGCCAGGAGCTCGACCAGCCAGCCCAATGGCGTCCTCAACCAGGACGGGCTGAGCTCCGAAAGAAACATTGCTATTCCCAGGGCGATCGGGATAGCCAAAATCAAGGCAGTTATTGATGTAATCAGCGTACCATAAATAAACGGCCAGGCCAGGAATTGACTTGCAGGCGGGTTCCACGTGGCATTCAAGGTTGGGGTCAAGAAATTCCAGCCAAAAGCTGCTCGCGATTCGCTCGAATCTATCCACAGGAGCACTCCTATTGACAGCATCAGCAGGATTGTCAACACTGCCATGGTTATCGTCAGTGCATTCCAGGGACGGTCGCCATACCTGAGCAATTGGCGCGTGCGAGCCAACCAGGGAGCTGGCGGGCGCTGGTTTATAAGCTTGGTTGAGGATTTGCTCATAAACACCTGAAAACCGAATTATACATGAAGATACCAAAAAACACTTCAGGCAGGAAAATCCACGAGCAGTATGCAAGTGTTTTCCTGCCTTTTCAGGATGAGAGGAGGAGATAGGCGTGGAAGGCCTCGCCTATCTCCATTCCCTTTCTTGGAGGGGAGCTAAATAAAGTTATTTAGAAACAGCCAGAGGCTTACCGCCGCAAGTGACCTGCGCGAGCTTGGCCATCACCTG
>Ga0209048_10005491_pt1 | contig 11956 bp, 12 predicted proteins | sample FrelakmetCRP12CR_FD_187146 | JGI IMG/M metagenome (GOLD analysis project Ga0209048, IMG submission 187146) | Freshwater lake sediment microbial communities from the University of Notre Dame, USA, for methane emissions studies - CRP12 CR (SPAdes)... | ecosystem: Environmental > Aquatic >... | reverse complement strand
GGCGGGGCATCCTCGGCCTCCGGCGGTCCCACCGGAAATTCCGCCAGCAGGGCCTCGGGCAACTCGGCGAGTTGCCCGACGGCGTGACGCGCCTCCTGGACGGCCCGGCCGCGCTTCAAGTCCTCGACAACCGCCTCGACCCGGCGGCGGGCTTCTGCTGCGATCTCGGCGACCACCTGTCCGGTCCGGGCTCGCAGACTCGCCGCCTTGGCCCGCAGGTCCCCGACGATGCTCTCCGCCTCTTCTCGGGCACGAGCGGCTTCCGCCCGCTCCCTGGCAGCCGAGGCGACTTGCTCGGCGCGCTGCGATTCGAGGACGTGTAGCTGATCCAGCAGGGCGGCGACCCCCGCACCGGAATCCCCGACAAACTCCCGCGCACGCTGTACAATGGACAGAGGGATGCCAAGGCGGCAGGCGACATCAATGGCGAAGCTGCGACCGGGAAACCCGATATGTAATTTATACACGGGCCGCATCCTGTCAAGGTCGAATTCCACGGCGCCGTTCACCATGGCCGGATCCTGGGCCACAAACGCCTTGATTCCGTCGAGATGCGTGGTAGCCACGACGTGGGCGCCCCGGCGCGCCAGCGCCTCCAGGATCGCGTTGCCCAGGGCCGCCCCCTCTCCCGGATCAGTACCGGCCCCGATTTCGTCCATGAGGACCAGACTGCTCCCGTTCGCGGCGGCGAGAATGGTTGTGAGCCGCGACACGTGCGCCGAGAAGGTGCTGAGATCCCGGGCGATGCTCTGCTCGTCCCCGATATCCGCATACACCCCGCCGAAGACCGGCAGCGACGAGTCCGGCGAGGCGGGGATGTGCAGGCCGGCCTGCGCCATCAGGACCAGCAGCCCAACGGTTTTCAGGGCCACCGTCTTCCCGCCGGCGTTCGGTCCCGTGATCACCAGCACGGTCCTCGACGCCTCGAGGGGCACATCGATGGGCACCACCTCCTGCTCGTCGGCGCCCGACGCCCGGCGGCGACGCGACTCCAGCAGCAGCGGATGCCTGGCCCCTCGCAAGCGGAGGCTGCCACCCGGATCGACCATGGGCTGCGCCGCCCCCCACCGCTCGGCGAGCCGCGCCCGGCCGAGGATGAGGTCGAGGTCCGCGAGGGCCTCCACGGTCACGCTGATGTCGTCGCGTGCGGCTCCGACCCCGGCGGTCAGGTCGCCCAGGATCCGGTCCACCTCGGCTTCCGCCTCCCGCTCCAACCGGCGGATGGCGTTGTTCTGCTCGACCACCGACAGCGGCTCCAGAAACAGGGTGTGCCCGCTGCCGGACTGGTCCTGGACAACCCCGGCGAGATACAGGCGGTAGCCGGGCAGGACCGGGATGACATACCGATCGTTCCGCAGCGTGATCACCGGTTCGGCGATGACACCGTGCAACTGCGGGCTCCCCAGGAGGAGCTGCAGACTCTCGCGGGCCGCCTCGCGCGCGGCGCGCGCCTGCGCTCGCAACCGCGAGAGCGCGGGACTGGCCGCGTCTGTCACCGTGCCGTCCGGCAAGACGCACCGCCGGACCTCGCGCCACAGGGCCGACGGCGGGCGCAAACCGGCGGCAACGGCGGACAGTCGCGGGAGGTCGAGGTCGGGCCGGCGCACCATCTGTCGGGCGTGCTCGGCGGCCTCCAGCGTCTCCGCGATCGCCAGGAGGTCTTGTGGGGACAGCCGGGCCCCGACGATGCCGGCGCGCGCCAGGGACTCGCGGATGTCCGCCGCCCGCTCCAGACCCGCCGCCGGCCCGTGGGCCAGAAGCGCGCGCGCCTCCCGGGTCTCGGTCAGCCGCTGGACGACGAGCGCCGGGTCCGCCGACGGTGCCAGGGCGAGGGCCCGCTGTCGTCCGAGGATGGACGCCGCCTCGGCGGCGAGGCACTCCAGCACCGCATCGAACTCCAGCACGCGTAACGAGTGGGCGTCCATAGCATGTCGCGGGCGCGTCCGCGCCGCGCCCAGAAAAAAGCAAGGGACTCGGTTCCGAGTCCCTTGCCTCATCGCCACCGTGGCCTGCGCCGCTGAACGGCGACGCCGGGGACGCCCCCGACCCCGCAATCCATCAGCTCTTGGTGAGCATCTCGCGAACCAGGTCACTGACAAGCTTGCCATCCGCCCGGCCGGTCACCTTGGGCATGAGCAGGGCCATCACCTTGCCCATCTCCCGCGGGGAGGCGGCCTGCGACTCCCGGATCGCCTCCTGCACCAGAGCCTGCAACTCCTCCGGCCCGAGCGCGGTCGGCAGGTAGGCTTGCAGGATATGCAGTTCCGCCGTCTCCTTGTCCACCAGGTCCTGCCGATGACCCCGGCGAAACTGCTCGATCGCTTCCTGCCGCTGCTTGCAAGAGGCAGAGAGGGCCTGCATCAGCTCGGCATCCGTCAGGGGGCCGCGTTTTTCCACTTCGCGGTTCTTGATCAGTGCCGTGAGAAGACGAATCACCGACGTCCGCAGCTTGTCCCCGGACCGCAAGGCCGATTTTAGATCGTCGGCCAGCTGCGCTTTCAGCTCCACCTTACGACTCCCCAATCAGCTGCGTACGCTTCGCCGCCTTCTTGCGCGCCGCCAGCATCTTCTTCTTTCGGCGGACGCTGGGCTTGTCGTAATGCTCCCGCTTGCGCAACTCGGAAAGGACTCCGGCTTTCTCGCACTGCTTCTTGAAGCGGCGTAGCGCGCTCTCGAAGGATTCGTCCTCCTTCACCATCACGCTCGTCATGCACTCACACCCCCTTTGCGCCGCACTGCTCGAATGGTTGGTGCGTTCGGTGAAACAACTCCCGAAAAAATAACGCTTTATTTTACGCCTGCGGTGGAATCTTGTCAACAGAGTTGCGGCCCTGCGGGGGGTCGCCGGGGGGCGAGGCGTAGTCCGGTTTCTGCTTTCCGATGCGGCGCCCCAATTCCCGCGCGATCTCTTCGGGACGGATCTCGTACTCCGCCAGCACGACCAGGCTGTGGAACCAGAGGTCCGCCATCTCGTAGACGAGCTGGTCCCGGTTTCCGCCCTTTGCCGCCAGGAGGACCTCCGCGGACTCCTCCGCCATTTTCTTCAGGATCTGGTCCGCCCCCGTGGCGAACAGCGCGGCCACGTACGACCCTTCGGGACGGCGAGCCTGACGATCCCGGATGGTGGCATAGATCTCCAGCAGGACCCCGAGGCCGGCGTACACGGTCGCCGGGTCGAATCGTCGCGTCGGCGCTTCGGTCTCGCCCGCTGCGGCGCCGGGGAGTTGGCGGTAAAAACAGGAGCGGTGGCCGGTGTGGCAGGCCGCGACCTCCTGCTCCACCTTGAGCAGGAGCGCGTCCTCGTCGCAGTCATAGCGAATCTCCCGGACCCGCTGGACGTGGCCCGACTCCTCGCCTTTCCGCCACAATCGGCCCCGCGACCGGCTGTAGTAGTGGGCCAGGCCGGTTTCCAGCGTCTGCGCCACCGCCTCCGCGTTCATGTAGGCGAACATCAGGACCTGGCCGTCGTCGGCATCCTGCGCGATGGCCGGGATCAGACCGTTGGCATCGAACCGCAGGGTCTCCGGCACCGTGATCATCGCACACCCCCTTGAGTGCCCCGTATCCGATAACCCACCACCGATACGGAGCCGGGACCGGTCAGTGGAACGTGGGCATGGGTCATGAAAGCTTGTAGCCGATCTTCCGCAGGAAGGCCTTCCGGTCGGCCACGTCGCCGGGCGTCTCCACCCCCGTTGGCGGCAGGCCGTCCACCACGCCCATCACGCCCCGGCCTTGACCGGTGACGGCCACCACGGCCTCGATCGGGTTGGCCGACGCACAGAAGATGGTGCAGACCTCCTGGCAGTGCTTCACGGCGTTCAGGACGTTGATGGGGTAGGCATCCCGCAGAATCACCACGAAGAAATGACCGGCGGCGACCGCCTGGGCGTTCCGGACCGCCGCCGCCCGGAGCGCCTCGTCGGTCCCCGCCGAGCGGATGAGGCACGGGCCGGACGCTTCGCAAAACGCGATCCCGAACTTCGCGCCGGGGACCGCGGTCACCAGGATCTCGTACAGGTCCTCCACCGTCTTGATGAAGTGACTCTGCCCCAGGATGACGTTGGCGCCGTCGGGAGTCTCGATGCGCACCGCCTGGAATTCCATGGTCGCCCTCCTGATCCGGACGTGCCCGCGTTACCGCCGAACCGGCACGCCGCGGCCCGCCAGATAGCGTTTCACCTCCGACACGGTGACCTCTCGGTAATGAAACATGGATGCCGCTAGGGCCGCGTCCGCCTTGCCCGTCGTCAGCCCGTCAAAGAGGTGCTCCAGCGTCCCCGCCCCGCCCGAGGCGATGACGGGGATGCGCACCGCCTCGGCGATGGCCCGGGTGAGCTCCAGGTCGTATCCATCCCGGGTGCCGTCCCGGTCCATGCTGGTCAGAAGAATCTCGCCGGCCCCCAGCCGCTCCCCCTCCAGCGCCCACGCCACGGCGTCCTGACCCGTCGGCGTCCGCCCGCCGTGGATGTACACCTCCCATTCGAGCCGCGAGCCGCGATGATCGAGCTGCGTTTCGTCGTCGCGAGTCCCCGCTCGTGGCTCGTGGCTCGTGGCTCTCCGCTTGGCGTCAATCGCCAGCACAATGCATTGGCTGCCGAACCGCGCTGCGGAGCGCTGGATGAGTTCCGGCTCCTGCACGGCCGCCGTGTTGAGAGAGACCTTGTCCGCACCCGCCTTGAGCAAGGCCCGGATATCCTCCAGCGCCCGGATGCCTCCCCCCACGGTCAGCGGCATGAAGGCCTGATCGGCGGTCCGGGCCACCACATCGATCATGATCCCCCGCCGCTCGTGGGAGGCGGTGATGTCGAGGAACACCAGTTCGTCCGCACCCTGCCGATCGTACAGCGCGGCCACCTCCACCGGGTCGCCGGCGTCGCGGAGGTTGACGAACCGGGTCCCCTTGACGACCCGCCCCTCCTTCACGTCGAGACACGGGATGATCCGCTTGGCCAGCATCACGCCCGCCCCGCGCGGAGCGCCGCTTCCAGGGTCAGCCGACCGTCGTAGAGCGCCTTCCCGATGATGACCCCGGTCACGCCGGCAGGCTCCAGCGCCTGCAGGGCGTGGAGATCCCCCACGGACGAGATGCCGCCGGAGGCGATCACCGGGATCCGCGTGGCCGCCGCCACGGCGCCGAGCTCGGCCAGGTTCGGCCCCTCCAGCATCCCGTCGCGCTGGATGTCGGTGTAGACGATCGCCCATAGCGGGAGGTCGCTTGCCCGTCGCGCCAGGTCCGTGGCCCGGATGGTCGTCGCCTCGGCCCACCCGGCGACGGCCAGGATGCCGCCGCGGGCATCCAGCCCCAGCGCGACCCGGCCCGGGAATTCGGCGCAGGCGGCCTCCAGGAATCGAGGATCCCGAATCGCCGCCGTCCCCAGAACCGCCACGGCCGCCCCCCGGTCCAAGATCGCCCGGATCGCCTCCGCCGTTCGGAGGCCTCCGCCCACCTGCACCGGGATCCGGATCGCCCCCAGGATCGCCGCCAGGGCTGCCTGGTTGGCGGGAGAGCCGCCCAGGGCCCCGTCCAGATCCACCACGTGCAGGCGCGCCGCCCCGCGCCGCTCCCAGTCGGCAGCCGTGGCCGCGGGGTCGTCCCCGTAGCGGGTCTCCCGGGCGGGATCGCCCTGGATCAGGCGGACCACTTTGCCCCCCCGCAGGTCGATGGCTGGGATGATTTCCACGCGTCCTACTCCGGGTCCCGCACCGGCCGGCCGGCAAGGTGGCGATTGGGCAATTCGGCGACTGGGCAATTAGGCAACTGGCAAGACCGGCCTACGGCGCATACACACCGAATTCCCAAATCGCCGAGTCGCCCAGTTGCCCAATTCCCCAGTTTCCCAATTCCCGTCACGTCGCGAGCGCCGCGAAGTTCTTCAGGAGCTGGAGGCCGACCGCCTGGCTCTTCTCCGGATGGAACTGCGTCGCGAAGAGGTTCTCCCGCCAGATCACCGCCGTGAACCGGATCCCGTACTCCGTCGTCCCCGCCGTCACCGTGGCGTCCAGCGGCTCCACGTAGTAGGAATGGACGAAATAGAAGAACGGGTCATCGGGCAGCCCGGCCAGGATGGGCGCCGGCCGCTCGACCCGCACCCGGTTCCACCCCATGTGCGGGACCTTCAGCCGACTCCCGCCGGCCAGCGGGTCGGACATGTCGTCCCGGAACCGGATCACCCGACCCGGAAGCAGATCCATGCCCTTGTGGAGGCCGAACTCCTCGCTCTCGGAGAACAGGAAGTGCAGACCGAGGCAGATCCCCAGGACCGGCTTGCCCCGTTCGATCTCGCGCCGGAGCGGCTCCACGAACCCGCCGGTCCGCAGCTTCGCGATCCCGTCGGCAAAGGCCCCCACCCCGGGAAGGATGATCCCCGACGCCTCCCGGAGCCGGCGCGGATCGTCGACGATGGCCGCCTCCGCCCCGACCGTGCCGAGCGCCTTCTCCACACTGCGGAGGTTGGCAATGCCCGAGTCGATGATGGCAATCACCTCAGGCCAAGCTCCCCTTGGTGGACGGGATCACGCCCGCCACGCGGGCGTCCAGACCGGTCGCCTGGTCCAGCGCGCGACCCAGCGCCTTGAAGACCGCCTCCACCATGTGGTGCGCGTTCTGCCCGTACTCGATCTGGACATGGAGGTTGGCCCGCAGGTGGTTGGTGAGCGCCTGGAGGAACTCCCGCACCAGGCCCGCGTCGAAGTCGCCGATGCGTTCGCCGGCGAGCTGCGGCGCCTGAAGCACAAGATAGGGGCGCCCGCTCAGGTCCACCACGGCGGATGCCAGCGACTCGTCCATGGGCACCCGGGCCGCGCCGTAGCGCACGATTCCCGCCTTGTCCCCCAGGGCCTGCGACACGGCATCGCCGAGGGCGATCCCCAGATCTTCCACCGTGTGGTGACAGTCGACCTCGAGATCCCCGGTGGCCTCCACCGCGAGATCGAAGTGGCCGTGGCGGGCCACCTGGGCCAGCATGTGGTCCAGGAACGGGATCCCGGTCGCGATGGCGTGCTCCCCGCGGCCGTCGAGTTCCAAGCGGATGCGAATGGTCGTCTCGGCGGTCGTGCGCGCGATGGCGGCGGAACGGCTCATGCGGTCCTCCGGGGCCCGAGCGCGGCGGCCAGGGCATGGAGAAAGGCGTTGTTCTCCTCGGGGGTGCCGATCGTGACGCGCAGGCACTCGGCGAGGTGCGGCGCCCGGGAAAAATTGCGGACCAGGATGCCCGCGTCCAGCAGATCGGCGCAGACCGCGTCCCCCGGCCGGCGCGTCCGCAGCAGAATGAAGTTGGCGTCGCTGTGGAAGGCCGTCACCCCCGGCATCGTTGCCAGCGCCGCCTGGACCCGGTCCCGCTCCGCGACGATGGCGGCCGCATGGCGGCGCACCACGTCCCCGTGGGCCAGCACCACCCGGGCCGCCGCCTGGCTGAGGGCGTTCACGTTGTACGGCATGCGGACCTTGTTCACCTCGCGCACCACCTCGGGCGCGGCGATGAGCATCCCCAGCCGGATCCCGGCCAGGCCGATCTTGGAGAGCGTGCGCAGGACGACCAGGTTGGGGAACTCGTTCAAGCGGCCGAGGAAGCTCTGTCCGGAGTAGTGCACGTAGGCCTCGTCCACGATCACCAAGGCCTCGCCGTCCCGTCCGCCGCAGGCGGTGAGGATCGCCTCCACTGCGGCGGCGTCGAAGAGGTTGCCCGTCGGGTTGTTGGGCCAGGCCAGGAAGACCAGCCGCGGACGCTCCCGCCGCACGACCTCCAGGAAGCGGTCGGCGTCCAACCCAAAGGTGTCGCCCAGCGGCACCTCCACCACCCGCGTCCCCATCACGCGGGCGCCGATGGCGTACATCGCGAAGGTGGGGACGGGGACGGCGATCGCCGCGCGGGGCCCCGCGACGGCCATCAACAGCATCTGGATGGCCTCGTCGGAGCCGTTCGCGACCAGGATCCGATCCGTCCCTACGCCGAGGTCGCGGGCCAACAGGTCCCGGAGGTTCCGCGCCGTGGGATCGGGATACCGGTGCAACTCCACGTCCGCCAGGGCCCGCGCGAATTCCGCCGCCAGCTCCCCTCGCAGCGCGGCGCCCAGGGCGAAGGGGCTCTCGTTGGCGTCCAGCTTCACGCGCCGACCCGGCGCAGGCTCCGGTCCGGTGTGGTAGGGGATCTGCGCCCGCACCTCGGGTCGGATAACGGCCGCCAGATCGAAGCTCATGTGCCCTCCGTCCGAATCGTGATGGAGCGGGCATGCCCGTCGAGGCCCTCCAGTTCGGCCAGACGCACGATCGGATCGCGCCACCGGCGGATCGCCTCGGGCGTGAGACTGACCAGCGACGAGCGGGTCTGGAAGTCGTCCACGGACAGGGGAGACCCGAAGCGCGCCGTCCCCGCGGTGGGCAGGACGTGGTTCGGCCCTGCCAGGTAGTCCCCGGCCACCTCCGGCGTGTGTCGTCCCAGGAACACCGCCCCCGCGTGCCGCACCGCGGGGATGAGGGCCCAGGGATCGGCCACCATCAGCTCCAGATGCTCCGGCGCGACGGTATTGGCCAGCGCCACGGCGGACGCCAGATCGTCCACCACGATCACCGCCCCGAAGCGCCCCACGGCCTGCGCGGCGATGGCGGCCCGCGGCAGCAGGGCGAGCTGTCGCTCCACTTCCGCCAGCACGGCGCGCGCCAGCTCGGCCGACGGCGTCACGCAGACGGCGGAGGCGAGCGGATCGTGTTCCGCCTGGGCCAGAAGATCCGCGGCCACCCAATCCGCGGGCGCCGTCGCATCCGCGACCACCAGGATCTCGCTGGGGCCCGCCACCATGTCGATGCCTACCACCCCGAAGACCAGCCGCTTGGCGGTGGCCACGTAGAGGTTGCCGGGCCCGACGATCTTGTCCACCGGACGGACCGAAGCGGTGCCGTACGCCAGCGCCCCCACGGCCTGCGCGCCGCCGATCCGGTAGATCTCCCGGACGCCCGCCAGCGCCGCCGCCGCCAGGACAGCCGGCGGAACCCGGCCATCGTTCCCGACCGGGGTACAGATGGCGATCTCCGCCACCCCCGCCACCGTCGCGGGGATGGCGTTCATCAGGACCGAGGAGGGGTACGCCGCCGATCCGCCGGGAACGTACAGGCCCACCCGGTCCAGCGGGCGGATCAGCTGGCCCAAGAGGCCGGTGCCCGCCTCCTCCATGAACCAGGATTCCCGGCGTTGGCGCCGATGGAAGTTCTCGATCCGCGCCGCCGCCAGGGCGAGCCCCTCGCGGACCGCCGGCTCGAGGCCGGCCAGCGCCGCGTCGCGGTCGCCGTCGGAGACCCGCACCGTCTCCGGCGTGAGGCGGACGCCGTCCAGCCGTTCCGTGTGCGCGAAGACCGCCGCGTCGCCCCGGCGGCGGACATCCTCCAGGATGCCCCGCACGGCCGCCTCGACGGTGGGATCGGGGGCGCCGCCGCGTCCCCGCAGCGTCTCCAGGAATTCCGCGCAGGCGGCCGACCCTGCCGTCATCAGTCGCATCGCGCTCCTTTGCGCCGGGCCGGCGTCTGGGATCGGAGCGAGTCAATCAGGGCCTGGATGGCCCGGTACCGCGTCTTCAGGCTGGCCCGGTTGACGATCAGGCGCGCCGAGGTCCGCAGGATCTCCTCCACCTCGACCAGGCCGTTCTCCGCCAGCGTGCGGCCCGAGTCCACCAGATCCACGATCCGTTCCGCCAGGCCCATGGCCGGGGCTAGCTCGATGGAGCCGGACAGGTGGACGGTCTCGACCTGGATCCCTTTCCGGCTGAAGTGCCGCTCCGTGAGCCGCGGGTACTTGGTGGCCACCCGCAGGGACGACCACGCCGCCGGATCGTCGGTCATCCGGAGGTGAGCCGGCTCCGCCACCACCAACCGGCACGCCCCGAATCCAAGATCCAGGGGTTCGTACACGTCCCGCCCCTGCTCCAGCAAGAGGTCCTTCCCCACGATCCCCAGGTCCGCCGCCCCGTGCTCGACGTAGGTCGGAATGTCCACGGGCTTGAGGGCGAGGAACCGGAGCCCATGGGCGTCATCGTCGAGCGTCAGCCGGCGCGAGTCCGCCAGCGTCTCCACCGCCGTGATCCCGGCCCGAGCGAACAGGGCCAGCGCCGCCGGGAACAGGCGCCCCTTGGGAAGGGCGATGGCAATGCGATCGGTGATGAGGGGCGTCACGCTCGTCCCCGCGCCCGTCAGCTTTTCACGCGCCGGATGTCGGCGCCCAGGGCGGTCAGCTTGGTCTCGATGGCCTCGTACCCCCGGTCCAGGTGATAGATCCGGGAGATCGCCGTCTCGCCGTGGGCGGCCAGGGCGGCCACCACCAGCGAGGCGCTGGCCCGGAGATCGGTGGCCATCACCGGGGCGCCCACCAGGCGGGGAACCCCCTGGACCACGGCCGTGTTCCCCGCGATCGTGACGTCGGCCCCCATCCGGAGGAGTTCATTCACGTGCATGAACCGGTTCTCGAAGACCGACTCGGTGATGACGCTCTGCCCCTCGGCCACCGTCATGAGCGCCATGATCTGCGCCTGCATGTCCGTGGCGAACCCCGGGAACGGCTGCGTCCGGACGTTGACCGCTTTCGTCCGGCCGCCGGAGACCACCCGCAGGCCGTCCGCCCAGGTCTCGACCCGGGCGCCGGTCTCCTCCAGCTTGGCGAGGATCGCGTCCAGATGGTCGGGGCGGCATCCGCGGATCGTGAGGTCCCCCCCCGTGATGGCCCCCGCCATGGCGAAGGTGCCGGCCTCGATCCGGTCGGGAATCGTCCGGTGGCTCGCCCCGTGCAGCGCGGCGACCCCGCGGATTGTGATCGTCTGCGTGCCGGCGCCCTCGACCTGACCACCCATGCGGTTCAGGAGCTCCGCCAGGTCCGTCACCTCCGGCTCGCAGGCGGCGTTCTCCAGGACCGTGGTCCCCTCCGCCAGCACCGCCGCCATCATGAGATTCTCGGTCCCCGTGACGGTCTGGATGTCGAAGGCAATGCGCGCGCCGGTGAGGCGCCGCGTTTCGGCCTCGACGTATCCCTGGTCGAGTCGGATGGTGGCGCCCAGCTTCTCCAGTCCCATCAGGTGGAGGTTGATGGGACGCGGACCGATCGCACAGCCGCCGGGCAGCGAGACGCGCGCCCGGCCGTGCCGCGCCACCAGGGGACCCAGGACCACCACGGAGGCCCGCATCGTCTTCACCAGGTCGTAGGGGGCCTCGGGGCGCGAGATCTGCCGCGCCTGCAGCGTGAGGTCCGGCGTGCCGTCCCCCGCCACCTCCGTCCCCATGTGGCGCAGCAGCCGCGTCATGGTCCGGACGTCCATCAACCGGGGCACGTTCGACAGGGAGAGCGGCTCCGCCGTGAGCAGCGCCGCTGCCATCAGCGGCAGGGCGGCGTTCTTGGCCCCGCTCACCTGCACCTCCCCCTGCAGCGTCTTGCCGCCCCGGATGACGAGCTGGTCCACCTGCCACTCCGTAAATTGATCGGTTTTCTATTATCGGTTGTCGGTTTTACATTCCGCGTCGTCGAGCAACCACGACGCGCGGCCGGCCTGCCAGATCGGGGCGGAGCCGGGCCGGTTCGAATCGGCCCGAGGCCGCCAGCAGGCCCCCTACCGCCTCGGCCTGATCCGCCCCGATCTCCAGCAGGAGAACACCGCCGGGACGGATGCGGTCGGGGCTGGACGCCACGATCTCGCGGAGCACGCGCAGGCCATCGGCCCCCCCATCCAGCGCCAGACGCGGCTCCCACTGGACCTCGGGCATTAGCGTCGCCAGCTCCAGTGACCGGATGTAGGGCGGGTTCGCCACGACCAGATCCACCGATCCGGCCGGCGCCTGCCCGTTCACGGCGCGCCACAGATCCCCGCGAAGGAACTCGATCCGCGCCGCGACGCCGTGCCGCGCCGCGTTGGCGCGCGCCACGCGGAGCGCCCGCCAGGAGAGATCCGTGGCCAGCAGGCGCGCGGCCGGCAGCTCCTTCGC
>Ga0209048_10005490_pt1 | contig 11957 bp, 7 predicted proteins | sample FrelakmetCRP12CR_FD_187146 | JGI IMG/M metagenome (GOLD analysis project Ga0209048, IMG submission 187146) | Freshwater lake sediment microbial communities from the University of Notre Dame, USA, for methane emissions studies - CRP12 CR (SPAdes)... | ecosystem: Environmental > Aquatic >... | reverse complement strand
AACAGCGCTGAAGTGCTCGACTTCAACGTCTTCCTGTCGCCGTTCGACGTGTGGACGGCGGCGATCACGCCGACCTCGGCGGGCGGTGGCCAGATCACCACGTCGGACGCGAGCTGCACGATTCCCTCGTTCACCTCCGGCGTTGCCGTGCCGTTCCGGACGCTGCAGCTCGAATCGACCGACAACGCGGTCACGCGCACGTCGGAAGGCTATTTCGAGATCTTCGAAATGGCGACGTACGATTCGACCAGTGTCACCGGCATCAATTCGAAGCACAAGAATGGCGTGCCGCTGGACTGCACGAAGGTCACCGACGCGACGGCTGCGCTCGAGCAGAAGGCGCCGAACGGCGGCCTGTTCGGCGGCGTCTCGATCTACAGCCCGGCTGGCGGCGGCATGTTCTCGCAGCCCGCGACCGCGCTGGCGAATTTCCGGGCTACTGCCAACTACAAGGACACGGGCTCGGTCCAGCCGAACTACGGCGACGCCGATCCGATCAGCAACGTCATCTTCGGCAGCAAGCTCTTCCAGTCGTCCTGGGGCACGAACGGCTTCAACGCGGTCACGGCCGTGCTGATGGCGGACGCGGTCACCAACGAGTACGTGCTCGACATCGCATCGAAGTCCCAGACCACGTGGATCGTCACGCTGCCGACCAAGTACAACTACGTGAACTCGGCGACGGCGATTGCTCCGTTCACGTCCAAGTACGTCACCAAGGTCGGCGCCTGCGAGAACTTCTACGGCATCGTGTTCAACCGCGAAGAAGGCTCGCCGCAGGTCATCGTCGGCACCGACTTCTCGCCGCAGCCCACCCCGGGCGCCGGCCCGCAGCTGTGCTGGGAAGCGCAGAGCATCGGCTTCGGCCAGTCACCGAGCACCACCGGTACGGCATCGAGCAACATCTTCGGCTCGGCGAACCACAACTCGATCAGCACGCCATATGCGAACGGCTGGACGACGCTCGGCTGGAATGGCGCCCTCAACGCTGCGGAACACTCGTTCAGCCCGGTCTCCGGAAACACGGTTGTCGTCGATCTGCTGGGCCTTGCGGCTCCGCTGCCGGGACAGAACGCGACGTACTTCGGCCTGCCGGTCGTGGGCTTCGCCGCCGAGACCTTCCAGAACGACGCGATCTCGATCAGCGGCAAGACGTACCTGTCGACGTTCGGCGCGACCTTCCCGCACCACGCGACGAAGAAGATCCAGTCGCCGTAAGGCGGTTGGTCAGCAGTACAGCAGGAAGGGCGGGGCGCGAGCCCCGCCCTTTTTCTTGCGGGCGCTCGGACAGCGCGAGTTCCGCCCGGCTCCCGCCCTTTGGGAGCGCCGCATGGCGGGTCCTCATGCCGTTCGTCGGAATCTGACCCGATCGTCGAGAAATCCGGTAAAATCCTTACGTAATATCGACGATTTCGCACCTAACCCACTGTTTTTTTGTTGATTAGAGGGGCGGGCGCGAGCGGTCGATCCCCTTCACTTTGCAGGAGCTCGGAATGCACGATGCCGGGATGTTTCGCGCACTTGGTCGTGCGCTCGTTGGTTCTGCTGCGTTCACCGCGTTGCTCGTCGCCGGGCCGGCGCACAGTGCCTCGGTCACCATCAACGATGGCGGCGCGTGCACATCGTGGTCGTGGGACGCGAACACCAGTACGCTCACGTGCGGCAGCGCACCGCCGCCCCCGCCGCCGGCGGGAGCCCCGACGGGCTGCAACGCCCCAACACTTGCGACCACCCCGACGACACTGACCAGCGCCGGCGGGACGGCGAACTTGAACATCACGGGGTGTAGCGTTACGTCGGGCACGATCACCTACGACTGGTACAGGGGCGGTTCAAGCGCGAGCGGCCCAACCGCATCGTCGAGCTGGTCCGATTCGCTGCCGACGAATAACTTGTCGACGCAGGTGACCACCAGCTATCAAGTCAGGGTATGCGCAGCTGGCACCAACAACTGCACGGTCCTGCCGACGAGCCCGCTCACCGCGACGGTTCCGGGCGCGTCGACCGGCGGTGGCGGTGGCGGTGGCGGTACGCCCCCCGGAGCCGTCTCCTGCGCAAGTCAGGGCTTCGCCAAGACCATTTTCTACAACTGGGATTGGACGGGCAACGTAACGCATCTGGACACCGCATTCATGACCGATACCTCGGGCGGAGCGGGTCTCGGCACCAACGGCATTCTGGTTGTCGCCTTCACGCCCAACTCGCCCGCGGATGTCAACAACCTGACGTCGATCAGCGCATCCGGCTACCCGTCGCCGAACATGGGCAACAACCTGACGCTCGCGATCTCGACCCGGGCCTGCGACCTCAATCCGGCCGCCTTCGCAACATCGACCAGCAGCGGACCGACCCTCCGCTATGGGGTAGGATCCGTTCCGACGTCCTGGATTTCCGGGCAGCCGATCGCGGTCGCACTCACGCCGGGCACCACGTATTACATCAACGTCGCGGGCCGCGATTCCGTCGGGCCCAACACGCCCAACGGCGCGCAGACCTGCACCCCCGGGCTCTATTACCCGTATTGCGACATCCGGCTGGGGCTCCAGAAACCGCCGGGCCACTGACGCTTCCCGCTTCTCGTCGCACGAGCCCCGGCTTCGGTCGGGGCTCGTTTGTTTGGGTTGGCGCCGCCTCGCACACTGCCTGCGCTCCCGCGGGCGCGGAAGCCTCCCGCAACCGATTCCGATCATGAGCCCACATTACCTTCTCCGTATCGCCGCCGCATTCTCCGCGGTGGCCTTCGCCTGGGCCGCCCACGCCGACACCCCTGCGGACGTACTGGTGCGCGCGCCCGAGGCGGTCGTCACGCGCGCCGACTGGGAGGCGGAGCTCACCCGCGTGCCGCCCGAGCAGCGCGTCGCGTTCACGACCAACCCGCAGCGGGTGCAGGCCGCGCTCACCAGCCTGGTTGTCAACCGTACACTCGCGGAGCGCGCCCGCGCACAGGGGATCGACAAGGATCCGGTCGTCCAGCAGCGCATGGTGCTCGAGGCCGACCGTGCGCTCGCCGCGCTGATGGTCGAGCGGATCGAGGTCGAGGCCGGCGCCGAATTCGACCGAGCGCCCGAGCGAAACCTGGCGCGGGCCCGCGAGCTCTACCTCGTCAATCGCGCGAAATACGCGAATCCGGAGGAAATCGACGTCTCGCACATCCTTTTCGACAGCTCGAAGCGGGGCAAGGATGCTGCGCTTGCGGCTGCCAACGAGGTACGGGCGAAGCTCGTCGCGGGCGAGGACTTCGCGACGCTGGCGCTGGCCCTGTCCGATGATCCGTCGGCGGCGCGCAACAAGGGCCGGCTCGACTGGAACCCGCGCGGCAGGTTCGACCCGATGTTCGAAGCGGCTGCATTCGCGCTCAAGAACCCCGGGGAGCTGAGCGAGCCCGTGTCGACGCGGTTCGGCTATCACGTGATCAGGCTGGAGGGCCGCAAGCCGGCGCGCCAGCAGCCGTTCGACGAGGTGCGTAGCCAGATCCTTGCCGACATGCGTCAGAAATACGTCAACGACGCCCGCGACTCGACGATTTCCGCGATCCGCGGCGACCGCCGCCTGCAGGTGAACCAGGAGGCCGTCGACGCGCTGGTGGTCAACGTCGACATTCCGTCGGTACCCGTTTCGCCGCCGAAAGCGCCCGTCCCCGGAGTGTCGCCGCCGGCCAGGTAGAAAGGCGGCCGTCGAGACGCGATCTGGTGCCGGCTCCCGCTGCCGGTCTGCATTCGCGGCGGTCGGAAGCCGAGTCGGTTCTTGCTATCCTGCCGGGATGACGGACCTGTCCCCCCGCGTCGCCGCGACGCCGGCTCCGATGCCCGACGTCCCGCGCTTCGCCGCCGCCGCGCGCCGCAACCGCGCGCTGTTCGCGAATTTCCTGAGGCGCGAGCTCACGACGCGGTATCTGGGCAGCGCGACCGGCCTGCTCTGGGCGCTCGTGCATCCGCTCGTGCTGCTCGCCGTCTACCACTTCGTCTTCACGTCGATCTTCCGCGCCGCGAGCTTCGGCGGGAAGAGCTTCCTGCTGTTCGTCGCGGTGGCGCTGTGGCCGTGGCTCGCCGCGCAGGAAGGGCTGCAGCGCGCGACGGTGAGCCTCGCCAACTACGCGGGGCTGATCCGGAAGGTCGCGTTTCCGCACGAGCTCGCCGTGTACGCTTCGATCGCGGCGACGCTGACGCTGCAGTTCGCGGGGTACCTCGCCGTGCTCGTCGTCCTCGCGGCCTTCGGCGAGCCCGTGCGCTTCGAAGGATTGCTGATCGCGGTTCCGCTGTGGCTGATCCTCGCGATCGCGTTGACCGGCATCGCCCTGCTGCTCGCCGCGCTGCAGGTCTTCATCCGCGACGTCGAGCACGTGCTGATGCCGGTGCTGATGATCCTGATGTACCTGACGCCGATCCTGTACCCGCTGACACTGGTGCCCGCCGACGTGCGGCCCTGGGTCGCCGCCAATCCCTTCGGCTGGCTCGTCGACCGCCTGCGCGACGCGCTGCTCGACGGCCGGCTCGCGCTGCAGTGGGGTGATGCCATCGCGCTGGCCGTCGCGTTGGCGCTGTTCTACGCGGGGCGCTGGGTGTTCCGGCGCCTGTCGCCGCACTTCGAGGATTTCGTGTGACGCCGGGCGCGACCGCGCCGCTGCTTCGCCTCGACGGCGTCGGCAAGGATTACGCGAAAGTCGACGCCCGCGGCGGACGCGCCCGCCTCGTGTGGGACCTGCTGCGCGGGCGCGCGGCGTCGCGCGTCTTTCGCGCGCTCGACGGCGTGGGGTTCGAGATGCGGCGGGGCGAGTCGCTGGGCGTGATCGGCGAGAACGGCGCGGGGAAGTCGACGCTGCTCAAGATCGTCGCCGGCGTGATACCGCCCACGCGGGGCAGCGTCGCCGTCGGCGGCCGCGTCGGTGCGCTGCTCGAGCTCGGCTCCGGCTTTCACCCGGAGTACACGGGGCTCGCCAACATCGACCTCGCCGCGGCGCTGCTCGGGTTGCCTCCCGACGAGATCGCGGCGAAGCGCGACGAGATCGTCGCGTTCGCCGACATCGGCGAGCACATCAACGAGCCGATCAAGCACTATTCGTCGGGGATGGTCGTGCGGCTCGGTTTTGCCGTCGCGACGACACTCGCGCCCGACGTGCTGATCACCGACGAGGTCCTCGCCGTCGGCGACGAGTCGTTCCAGAAGAAATGCGTCGCGTGGATGGAGCGCTACCTCGGGGGCGGCGGCACGCTGCTCCTGTGCTCGCACAGCATGTACCACGTGCAGAAGCTTTGCCGGAGCGCGCTGTGGCTGAAGGACGGCCGCGCCGAGCGCTACGGGCCGGCGGCGGAGGTCACGCAGGCTTACCTCGCGTTCCACGAGGAGAAGACCGCGCGCGCCAAGCAGCCGATCGCGGCGGCGCAGGCGGCGGCGGCCGGTGTCTATGCGATCCAGGCGCTCGAGGTCGAGCCCGGCGATTCGGTCGCCCAGGGCGGCGACGTCCGGGTGTCCGGCGAGGTCTATTCGCCGGACGGCCGCGCGCCGGTCGTGCTGATCGGTATCGTGCGCGCCGACGGTACGCCGGTCTACGGCGTGGCGACCGACATGGACGGCGTCGCGCCGCAGAGACTGGCCGACCACCGTTACGCGTTCGCACTGGCGCTGCCGCGGATCGAGCTCCTGCCCGGCAAGTACTTCGTGCGCGTGCACGCGCTCGATCCCGAAGGCGTGCGCCTCTTCGACAACGTCGAGCGCGCGGTGGTCGTCACCGGCGAGACGCGCGAGATGGGGCTCGTGCGGCTCGCGCACCGGTGGGACTGCGAGGGCCCCGCACCGTGAGCCCTGCGCGTGGCGTGCTGCACGTGATCCACGGCCACGGCGGCGGCACCGAGCACTACGCGCGTGCGCTGATCGACGCTTCGCGCGCGCGCTTCCGCCACCATCTCGCGATCGCCGTCGGCGACACGTGGCAGGTCGAGGAGCATGCGGGCGACGGCGCGATGCGGGCGTTCGACGTTTCTCGCGGGCCGGGCGAGGCGTGGCCCGATTTCTTCGGCGGCCTCTGCGCGAGGTTCCGGATCGACCTCGTGCATCTGCACAACATTTCCGGCTGCCGCGACGGCATCTTCGCGGCGCTCGCGGCGTCCGGCGTCCCTTTCGGCTACACGGTGCACGACTTGGGCTTCGCTTGCCCGACGCTGCTCTTCCTCGGCGCGGATGGAAACTACTGCTTCGAGCAGACCGATCCGGCCGTGTGCGGCGCCTGCCTGCGCACGCAGCCGGCGTACGCCGGCGTCGACATCGAGGACTGGCGCGCGCGACACCAGGCGCTGCTCGCGCGGGCCGCGTTCCTGATCGCGCCGTCCCACTGGGCCGCCGCGGCGCTCACGCGCTACTACCCGGAGCTCGCGGTCGAGGTCATCCCGCACGGCGCGCCGGGGGTCCGGGCGCGCCGCGCCACGGACGATGCCGGAAGCCAAACGCCGCGCGAGCGGCCCCGAACGCTGGCGTTGCCCGAAGACGGCGTGGCGACGATCGCGGTGCTGGGCGCGGTCGGTCCCGACAAGGGCGCTCGCCGGCTCGAGCGTCTTGCGGCCCTTGTCCGTTCCACCGGTCGGCCGCTGCGCTTCGTGCTCATCGGCTACATGGACGTCCAGCACGGGCCGTGGCAGAGCGACGATGTGGTGCTGACCGTCCACGGCCGCTACGATCCGCGCGACCTGCCCGATCTCCTCGCGCACTACCGCGCACGGCTCGTCGCGTTCCCGTCGGCCGGACCCGAGACGTTCAGCTTCACGCTGTCCGAGGCGTGGGCGGCGGGATTGCCCGTGGTCGTCCCGCCGTTCGGAGCGCTTGCGGAACGCGTCGCCGGTACCGGCGCAGGCTGGCTGTGGACCGAGCACGAATGGCGCGACGAGGCGAGGATGCTCGCGCGCATCGGTGATCTCGTCGCTCCCGGCAACCTCGCGACGTTGGCTTCGGCCGCGGAGCACGCGGGCGCGCTTCTCCAGCCCACGGTGACCGGGATGACGGAGCGCACGCTGCGCATCTACGACGAGGTCGCCGGTGCACACGCGCCGGAAATCGCGCCGGCAGCCTCGGGGGTGCCCGCGACGCGACTCCGGCGCGTGCTGCATCGGCTCGCGCCGGCGCGGCTGCGCAGTGCGATGAAGGCGCGGTTGCGCTGATGTCGGACCCGGCGTACGCGCAGTGGCTCGCGCGCGGCCGCGCGCACCAGGCGGAGGGACAGCCGATCGACGCGTTGCTGTGCTTTCGCGAGGCGATCCGTGCGGATGCGCGCGTGCCCGATGCGCCCTACCATCTCGGCGAAGCCCTGTGGCAGCTGGGCCGGTTCGCGGAGGCCATCGCGGCGTGGCGCGAAGCGCTGCGCGTCGCCCCGCGCTTCCTCGCGCCGGCGCAGGCCCTTGCCGAAGCCCTGCTCGCGACCGCGGATGCCGCTGGCGCCGGTGAGGCGGCGGCGCGCGTGCTGGCGCTCGCGCCGGGAGACGCGCGCGCCGAGTTCATCGCGGGTGTCGCCGCCGTGGCGCTTGGCGAGGGCGACGTCGATGCGGCGGCGGGCCGCGTCGCCGGCGCGCTCGTACGCGATCCCACGCTTGCCGGAGTGGCCACGCTCGCGGCGCCGCTGGCGCTCGCCGCCGAGCGCGCTGCCGCCGCGCCGCGAGCGGTTATTGTCGATCAGGTGATCCGCGCCGCGGGCTCGGCAGCGATCATGGCGGCGATGCCGGCACCGCTGCTCGCGCTGGCGTGCGAGCGCACCGCCGAGACGGACGCCATTCCCGCGCAGACGCGCGCCGCGCTGTTCGGGCACGCGGAGGCGCGCGATTATGCCGCGGCCGACCACGACGCGCTGCGTCGCATCGCCCTGGCGGCGGCGCGGGCGATGGCGGCGGGGGCACCGGTCCTCGCTCGGCGCCACGCGGAGCTCTGCGTCGCGGCGTTTGCTTCGCCGGCTTCGCTGACATGGCCGCGGCGCACCGCGGGCGAGCGCTGGCGGATCGTCGCGCTGCTCCCGCCGCTCGCCGACGGCGCGGCGCTGGCGGCGGCCTCGGTCGTGGCCGGATTGCCGCGCGACACCTGCGACGTGATGCTGGCCTGCGTCGGGACCGCGGCGCGCGGCTGGGTCGATCTCGCAAGGGAGGCCGCAGTGCGCGTCGTCGAGCTGCCGCTCCAACCGGACGTCGCGGTCGCCAAGGGTCTCGCCGTCGGAGATCCCGATGTGCTCGTCGACGTCGCCGGCCTCGGCGCCTCGATCGGGCCTCTTCTCGCGGCGCGTCCGGCGCGCGCGATCTGGGGTGTCGCGGCGGCCGGGCCTGCACACTCGCCGCCGCTCGTCGACCAGGTCGTTGCCGACGCGCCGGCGCTCGTCGCGGCGCTGACCGAGGCCCGCGCGACGCACGCCGCCGCTGCGGATTGTCCGCTGGCTGCGGCCGAGCTCGCCACGGCGTGGGAGGGCGCCGTGCGGGCGCACCAGCGCGGCGAGCGGGCCGGCGCACGCGCGGCGTACGACCGGGTGCTCGCATTGCAGCCGGAGTTCGCCCCCGCGCACTACCTCTCGGGGATGCTCGCGCGTGAAGAAGGCGATGCCGCAACCGCGAGCCGTGCGTTCGGGTCGGCGCTGGCCGCCGCGCCCGGATACGTCGATGCCCGGGTCGCCGCGGCCCGCGCCGCAACGGAAGCGCACGACGCGGCGGCGGCCATCGCGTTATGCGAGGACGGCCTCGCTCGCGCACCGGCGAGCGCTGCGCTGTGGCGCGTGCTGGGTCATGCCCATCTCGCGCACCGCGACGGCGTGGCGGCGGCGATGGCGTTCGCGCGAGCGCTGGCGCTCGACCCGGCCGACGCCGAGACGCATTACAACCGCGGCGTCGCGCTGCAGATGCAGCGGGCGCTGCCCGAGGCAGCGCGCGCGTATCAGCGGGCTCTCGCCTTCGCGCCGGACATGACGACCGCGAGCTTCAATCTCGGCGTCGTGTGTCAGGAAGCGCGCGCCGACGATGCCGCGATCGCCGCGTACGAAGCCGCGCTCCGGACCGATTCGCGGCACGTCGCCGCGTACAAGAATCTCGGCGAAGTGCTGTTCGCCACAGGCAGGCTCGAGGCGTGGCTCGCGAATTTCCGCCGCTTCGAGGCGAGCTGTCCCGCCGCGCTGCCGCTTGCGGTGCAGGCGCTCGAGGCGTGCCAGTACCAGGGTGAATTCGCGAAGCTCGACCGGTACCTCGCGGGACTGGGACGCGAGGAGTTCCGTCCTGCCGACGAGCTGGAGCTCGCCGACTGCCTCGAGGAGCTGCTCTATCTGCTGCTCTTCTTCGACGTCGATCCGGAGCTCGTCCTTCGCTTCGCGCAGACCTACGACGCCGTCGCGAAGCACGTGTACGGCTTGCCGCTGCCGACGCCCGCAGCGCGCAGGCCCGGGCGGCTGCGCGTCGGCTACCTGTCCGCCGACCTGCGCGACCACGTGATGGGCAAGATGATGTGGCAGGCGATCCGGCATCACGACCGCTCGCGCTTCGAGCTTTTCTTCTATGCGCTCTCGGGCGAGAGCGATGCGTGGACCGACCGCTTCCGCGGCGTCGCCGACCGGTTCGAGGTCGTCGCCGATCTCCCCGAGCGCGCGGCGGCGGAACGCATCGCCGCCGACGACCTCGACGTGCTCGTCGACCTGTCGACGCACACCCGGGGCGCGAAGCCCGGCATCCTCGCGTTCAAGCCGGCCAGGGTGCAGGTCACGCACGTGGCCAGCGCCGGTACGGTGGGGCTGTCGGCCATCGACTTCAAGCTCACCGATCACCATGCCGACGTCAGCGCGAACCAGGCCTTTCAGCTCGAGACGCTGCTGCCGATGGAGGGCTGCGTCTATCCGTTCCGGCACATTCCGCCGGCAGAGGCGCACCCGTTTCACCGCGATCGCCTCGGCATTCCCGCCGACGCCGTCGTCATCGGCGCGTTCGTCAGCGCGCTGAAGCTGTCGCGCCGCTGCCTCGCGCTGTGGAAGGACGTGCTGGATCGCGTGCCGCGCGCGAAGCTCGCGTTCTCGCCGATCAATCCGGGCGCACAACGCCTCTACCTGCGCATTGCCGGGGCCGCGGGAATCGGCGCGGACCGCGTCGTGTTCGTTCCGCAGGGCCGCGACGACGCCGAGAACCAGGCGCGCTACGCGGTCGTCGATTTCGTGCTCGATCCGATGCCCTTCGGCGGCGTCAACGGCACGCTCGAAGCGCTGGACATGGGCGTGCCGGTCGTGACGCTCGTGGGCAGGCGGCACGGCGAACGCAGCGGTTTCAGCATACTCGCCAGTCTCGGCGTCACGGATACGGTCGCGCAGAGCGGGACCGAATACGTCGACACGGCGGTGCGGCTCGCGACGGATGCGCGCTTCATGGCCGACGTGCGCGCGGCCGTTCGGCGCGGCGTCGCGGATTCCGCGCTGACCGACATGCCGCGGCACACGCGGGCGCTCGAGGCGGCGTACGAAGCCGCGCTCGCGCAGAGGTGCCCGGAGGCGCTGGCAGCCGCTCTAAGTTTGCGTACGTGAGGAGAGCGCGGCCGCGACGTCGCGGATGACGGCATCCCAGTCGCCCACGCGCGGTTGCCGGAAGAGCCGCGCCGTCGGATACCACGGGCTGTCGCTGCGATCGAGCCGCCAGCGCCAGTCGGGGGCGAACGGCAGCACGATCCACAGGGGCTTCGCGAGAGCGCCCGCGAGATGGGCGATGCTGGTGTCGACCGCGATCACGAGATCGAGCTCGGCGACGAGCCCTGCGGTGCCGTCGAAGTCGGCGCGCAGCGGCAGCCGGGCAAGCGCGCCGTTTGCGTCGAGCGCTTCCGTCTGCGCGTCGTCCTGCATCGGCTGCAACGAGAACCAGGCGACGCCCGGTGCCGCGAGCAGCGGCGCGAGCGCGGCGAACGGAATCGAACGCCGGCGATCGTTGGCGTGCGCCTTGTTGCCCGCCCACGCGAGGCCCACCCGGAGGCGGCCTGCGCAGCGTCCGAGCAGGGCGACCGCCTGCGTCCGGCACGCCGGCTGGGCGGCGATGTAGGGAACATGCGCCGGGATGTCCGCCGCGCCGATGCCGAGCGCGCCGGGCAGCGACAGCAGCGGAATGTGGGCGTCGTGCGCCGGCAGCGGATCGTCCGGACCTGCGACACTCGCAACGCCCGGCACGGTCGCCAGCAGCCGGGCGAGCGGCGCGGGCGCCGCGACGACGATGCGAACGCCGCGCGCGGCAAGCGGCGTGGCAAAGCGGATGAACTGCAGCGCATCGCCCAAGCCCTGTTCGGCGGCCACGAGCAGCGTCATGCCGGGCCGCACGGTGCCATCCCAGCGCGGGCTCGGGAACGTGCGTGCGTGCTTGCCGAGCTCCGCGAGGGAGAGGCGCCACTCGTACTCGCGCCAGCCCTCGGCGAACTCGCCGTGCGCGAGGAGCGCGAGGGAAAGGTTCCAGTGCGCCTGCGCGAAGTCCGGCGCCAGCGCGAGCGCCTCGCGGTACGCCTCGATTGCGCCCGCCAACCGGTTCGACGCCTGCAACGCGAGGCCGAGGTTGTTCCACGCGACCGCGTGGCCGGGCTTCAGCGCGAGCGCGCGACGATAAGCGGCCACGGCGTCGTCGTTGCGATCGGCCGCGGCGAGCGCGAGGCCCAGGTTGTTGTGGAACTCGGGCTCCTGCGGCACTGCGGCCGCGGCACTCTCGAGCAGCGGCATCGCGTCGGCAAGCCGGTTGCGCTGGTAGAGGACGACGCCCAGGTAGTGCGTCGCCAGCGGGTGCGCCGGTGCCGCCGCGAGCGCCGCGCGGTACCCGCGCTCGGCCGAGTCGAGATCGCCCCGCTGATGCGCGGCGAGCGCGTCGCGGATCAGCGCGTCGGCGGGAGGCGGACGCGCCGGCGGTCCGTTTGGGCGGGATCATTCTTAGCGGTGAAGGTCTGGATCAGCCCGGGGGCCTCCTGGGCCAGGGAGAGAGACTCCTGGCGGTCCCGGCCGAGCG
>Ga0209048_10005489_pt1 | contig 11959 bp, 10 predicted proteins | sample FrelakmetCRP12CR_FD_187146 | JGI IMG/M metagenome (GOLD analysis project Ga0209048, IMG submission 187146) | Freshwater lake sediment microbial communities from the University of Notre Dame, USA, for methane emissions studies - CRP12 CR (SPAdes)... | ecosystem: Environmental > Aquatic >... | reverse complement strand
GGGAGCCGCGCCGCCAAAGCGGCCGGCCGCCCCTGCAAAAACGCCCGCCGTAACGCCGGCGACACCGCCCGCGGCAGTAAGGCCGCCGGAGCATGTTGCCCCACCGGCAGCAGTCCATACGGCTCCGCCACCGCCCGCGGCACAAAGCGTGCCGCACGTTGCCCCGCCGGCTGTACAAGGCCAGCCGCCTGCGGTTCCCGGTCGACCGGTCGCGCCGCCGCCTGCTGCGCAAACCGCTCCCCAAGTGGCACCGCCGGCCGCGCTGGCCCAGCCACCGGCTGCTCCGGTCCACCCGGTGGCGCCGCCGCCCGCCGCTCAGGTGCCTGCGCCGCTGCCGGCTCCTCCCGTTGCGCAGAGCGCACCGCACTTTGCGCCTCGGGCTGCACAAGGCCAGCCGCCTGCGGCTCCCGGTCGACCGGTCGCGCCGCTGCCCGCTGCGCAATCGGTACCGCCTGCAGTACAAAATAGCGCTGTGCCGCCATCCCCGGCTGGCGTTACGCCCAACATGCAAAAAGCACCGCTGATGCGGTCTGGCGTGCCAGCACCGTCGGCACAGGAAGCGCGACCGATCGCGCCCGCGGCGGCAGGAGCAGGCATTTCGCCGCAATCAGCGCAAGGACAACCGCTGCGGCGGATGGACGAGTTGCGCGCAGAACGCCATCAATCCACCGAAGGCGGACGGACGATTATCCGCGAGCCTGATCGCACTATCATTCGCGAGGGCGGTCAGGCCGTTATTCGTCATAGTGAGGTCGACCGTTTCCGTTATGGCGCGAAGGACGTGCGCTTGGAACGGCGCGGCAACGACAATGTCACTATCGTGGTGCGCCCGGGCGGAGATCGCATCGTCACAGTTGTCGACGAAAATGGTTTCCTGCTCCGTCGCTCACGCATCCTGCCCGATGGTCGGGAAATCATCCTCATTGACAACCGCCCGCATGGTCCCGGCTTCGGCCCCGGTGGCGGATATGGCGGCTTCTTTGTGAATTTGCAGCCTCCCATCATCCGCATGCCGCACGATCGCTATATCGTGGAAGACGACTTGGCGACCCCGGAAATTCTCTACGAAACGCTAATTGCGCCGCCGATCGAGAGAATCGAGCGTCCGTACTCCCTCGACGAAGTTCGCTATACGGCGCCCTTGCGCGATCGCATGCCCCGGATCGACCTCAATACCGTCACATTCGATACAGGATCCTGGGAGCTGCCCCCCGATCAGGTGCAAAGACTAGCGGCCATCGCAGAGGGCCTCAACCGCGCAATCCAACGCAACCCGCAAGAAGTCTTTTTGATTGAAGGCTACACTGACGCTGTTGGTTCAGAGATAGACAATTTGTCCCTGTCAGATCGCCGTGCGGAATCCGTCGCAATCGCATTGACACAAGAATTCGGAGTGCCAGCGGAAAACCTCTCCACGCAAGGATATGGCGAACAGTATCTGAAAATTCCGACAGATGGGCCAGAACGGGCAAACCGGCGCGTTACCGTGCGTCGCATAACGCCCCTTCTCACAGGCCAGGCTCAGTAGTCGATTACTGGCTTCGCATGGACTGCATTATCAAATGTTCACTTTATATCATAACTGAATGTCTGTTTCGGGTCATTAGCGGACATAGCGAGACATCCGCGCCATGTCTGCTCTTTCCCTGAAAGCGGACATTCGTTAGCGCGGCGCGACGCTTCGGGCGTTATGCGACACCCATACCCCGCTACTGTTTTCATTTAAACCATAGGAAGCGCACGTTCACGTCTCGACCCCGAGTGGTCGCGGGGTGTGATCGAGGCAATCATAACGCGAAGTCGACGATATCGGTCAGGTAGTGTCCAAGCACAACCGGCCAAAGCGCCGCCGATCGTCTGTAGAACAGCATCAACAAAACGCCTATCAATACAGCCTCGCCAATATTCCCAACGCCTGTCCACCAATGATAGGCACCGAACAATATTGACGTGACGACAACCAAGGCATAGCCATCATTCAGGTAGCTCTGGAATAGGTGACGCGCACAGCGGCGGAACACGATCTCCTCGCTGTAAGCAACTAGCGCGAAGCCGAAGACAACGTCGACGATATGCAACCAGCCGTGCGGTTCAGGGTAGCTCCCGAGCACTGTTGCGGGTAGCGCAGTATTGATGGTCCGCCGGATCCAACCACACAAATAGTGGTCAACAAGGACGATACCGAAAATCCAGAAGGCGGATTCCCAAAGCGCCATCCGGAGTCGCTCCCACCGAAAGGCTACAATCCGCGCGGATGGAATAGCGCCCAGGACTGCCAAGGCGCCGAGGCGCCCGGCGTAATCCCAAAAGATCCATATTGCTGGATCAGATTGTTGCAGTCGTACGATTTGCGATGCCACCATTGGGACAAGGGCGGCCACAAACCACAGCGGCGCGGGAATGGCGCGAAACGACATAGCCGACGTTTAGCACGGCTCGTGTGAATCAGTACAATGCCAACGAGTAAATGAACACTAGCGGATTCCGGTCTGGGTCATTAGCAGAAGTCGCGGCACGTCCGCGTGATGTCCGCTCTTTCCCTGAAAGCAAATATGCGCCGGCTACGATGGCGTCTTCAGTCGTCTTCCAACCATCAGCCACACGAATCGGACCCACTTGATTATCGCTGCCCGTTTATGAGTCCAGGTCTAACAAAAAAGCGGTCAAGCCATAGTGGCGGTGAGATCGATAATGATCATCCCAGATTCCGATCAGGGCGACACCGGCAATTCTGCCGCTGACCTGCGCCTGCACAATTTCTAATCTTTTGCCGGCCGCAAGGGCGTTCTTGCCCCGATCGCGGTGGCGTTTACAAAATGCTCTAAGGTATTCTCAACTCCCCGCCAGCATCGCCAAGGCAGCCAGCGCCGAAACGAGACCGATCGCCTTGCGGACTGTGACGCGCTCGCGAAGGATGAAAATCCCGAGCAGTGCGGCGACAATGAACCCCATCTGCGCGATCGGCACCAACACGCTCGCTTGGCCACCCGCCACACCGCGTAACAGGAAAATAGTGGCGCAGAGAAGCACGATCGCGGCAGCAGCGCCGTACTTAAACGTCACCGGCGACGGCCGAAGTTTGCGGTCGGCGAAATAGACCACGACAGTCGCGAGCGGCATGAACAGGGCTGCCTGGGCGACCGCAAGCGTTTCCGGAACAGCGCCATGCCGCAGCCCGACGGTGTGGAAAAAATTCGACGCGCCGAAGGCGAGCGTCGCGATAGCGACCTGGATCAGCGAGCGGCGCCGTGCGTCGTTGGGCGCGCGGTCGGCGGTGGCTCCGGTGCCTACCAGAAGCCAAGTCGCAAGCAATGCGAGCGCGAGCCCGGCAATTTTACTGAGCGTCAACGGCTCGCCAAGAAAGGCGATCACGAGCAAAACAGTGAAGATAAAATTCAGACGGAAGATCGATGCGTTGGTGCTGACCGAGCCGGCGGCGAGGCTGCGGATGAAATAGTAGAAGCCAATGAAGATGAAGACGCCGGCAAGCGAACCCCACAACGCCGCCGGATCGAGAACGAGCGTGTGGGTCGCGAGCGCATAGAGGATGACAAGGGGACAAAAGAACCACGCCTGTGCCATCAAAAAGTGGTCGGCTCGGATGCCCGCGGCGGCGGCCTGCTTGTAGATAAAGTCGGAGAGACCGTAGCAAACCATCGCCACAATGGCATAGACGATGGGCTGGTTCATGTAAGATATGGGGCTCGGTTGGGCGGGAACACGCGCGACCTCTCTTAATCGGCAATCGATCCAAAGATCAATAGATATAGAGGCGCTTGCGATACAGAGCCCGAGAAGGATGCGCGCCGACGAGACAAATCGAATATGTAGAACCTTTTACGGCTTTGGCCTTCAGCGGCGTATCGATAATTCGTGCAGTCATGGAAGCGTTATTAGCGCTGCAGCATGCCCACTACCCGGCTAGTAACGCTCAGCCGCTCCGCCATCACTTTAATCACGTAGGTGAGCAGGGCCTGGGTCAGCGCCGGATCGTCGGCCTTAATGCGTTCGAATGTATCGGCGCTCAGCACGTATAGCACGCTCTCTGCCTCAGCCTTGACAGTAGCGCTGCGCGGTTGGCGCGTGATCAGACCCATCTCGCCGATTGTCGTGTGCCGGCCCAGGCTGCGAACGCGCACCAAGCGTCCGCCGCCCATGTCGACCATGATTCCGACGCGGCCCTCGAGAATGAAATGCATCGAATCGGACGGTGCCCCTTGGTGCGCAATGACCTCGCCCGGGCCAACCTCGATCCGTCTGCAGTGCTCGGTCAAGACATCGGCGTGCCGGTATCCGCCGAGGGCTTCGTTCAACCATTCGCGTAGTGTTCCTGCCCCACTGTCCTCGGAGCGATGTGCCTCGATGATCGCGCTCTCGCACTCCTCTAACGCGTGGTCGAGATCGGCCGATACTCGGATATCGTTTGTAATAAATCCAATGTTCCGGAACCCATCCTCCAACTGGCGATTCATATTGACCAAGACAAGCCGGGCCCCAGTGGCGTCGGCCGCCTGCTTTATCTGTGTGAAGCTGTGCATCGATGAGGAGTCGATGCCAGTGACCAGACGAAAGTCGAAGACTAGGAAACGGCAGTCGCGGTTACTCGCGAGCAGTTTTTTCACGTGCTGATAAAGCTGACTAGCAGAACCGAAAAACAGATAGCTTTGCAGGCTCATCCCTTGCAGTTCCCGACCATGCTTGCGAAGAATTGCGAGCTCCTCGGGCCCGCGATCGAGCGAGCTGCGGTATTGCGTGCCGTCAAAGCTGAACTTGATCGCGTTGACCCGACTGGCGCTCAGCGCGAATGTCGCGCAGCCGATAACGATGCCGATCAAAATACCGGCAACGAAGTCCCAATTAATGATCATCAGCGTGATGGCGATGAGCGAGAAATACTCCAAGCGAACTAGCTGACGCGAAGATGCAATCAGCCAGCGATTGAGTAAATCGAGACCGAGAAGAAGCAGTAGTCCTCCGAGCACGCATTTCGGCACATAGGCGAGGAATCCAGGGTCGATTCCCAGCATCGCGACGGAGCACGCGGCAATGGCGAGATTCGGAATTCGGCTGTTGCCGCCGAGCTTGTAGGCGAGCGTTGATCGGCTCAAAGGGACACCGTTGACGTAGCCGCCGAACGCGGCCGCCGCCAAATTCGAAATTCCCACCGTTGCAAGTTCGCGATTGAGGTCGGCCTCGCGTTTCGCCGTGACCTCAAGTCCAGCGACGTTGAGCAGGATGCTGACGGCCGCAACAAACATCACCGCGATAAAATCGGCGCTAAGCGCCGGCAGCAAATGCCAGGGAAACCGCCGCCACTCGCCGACGTCCCACGGTGGCGTGAATGCGGCCGCGGATGGTGGTTGGAACATCCAGCCGTCGGCCTGTGCCTGCGGGAGGGATATACCGAAGAGTGCCAGACCGCCATAGACCGCTGCGGCGCAGGCCAGCAGCTGGGTCGGCTGGGCGAAAGGGCCCTTGAAGCGAAGCCTGCAGAGAAACAGCACGACGGTAACACCGGCACCGGCTGCGAGTTTTGCAAGAGTCAGGGTATTGAGGAAATTCTCGATCGCCGCCATTTTGAGCCGGTAGCCTGTCATGACTTGGACCGCGCCTATAGTGATTAGCCACCCCGAGGCACCGAGAAAGCCTCCGATTACCGGATAAGGCACGAAGCGGACGGCGCGGCCGGCACGCGCGATCCCGAGCGCACACAGCAGGAGTCCCGAAAGCGCAGAGCTCAGCGACAGGATGATTAAAACGGGCGCAAGCAGGTGATCGCCAGCACCCTCAGCAACCAGACGACCGACGAAGGTTGCCACGAGCGCAGCGGCAACGGCGCTTGTTGATGCGTCAGGGCCGGCGAGGGCGAACGGAAGAGAGCTCCGCGACGCCATGACGATCGCGCCGATCGCCGTCGTAATGAAGGTAGCCGCCAAGCCATAAGCGATATAGGGCACCAGCGGACCGGAAAAAATCAGGGCAGCGTAAGAGAGGCTGAAGGCAAGGGTGACAATAGTGCAGATCGCACCCGCGACCATGTTGTGCAACGGTGCGTCATGAATTCCACTCTTCAGTCGACGGTAGCCTGCGGCAAATTTAATGGTCACTCGACAGCCTTAAAATTCGCGACACCCCGATTTTTAGCTGGTAAACCTTGGATCACCAAATAACAAGATACGGATGTCTGTTTTTGGCCCGAAGCGGACATGCCGCTCGCGCTGACGAATGTCTGCTATTGGGGCAAGAGCGGACATCCCGCAGACTTGCCTCGAATTCCGCTTTTGACCCATCTCGGACATTGTCGCCTCGATGGATACCCCCGATAGCCGACCATAAACTTCGGGCCGCTAACATAGTGGGCAGGGGTCGCGCGCAAAGTTCGGCGCGAAATTGTTTGATGCGCTGAAGGTCGGCTGCCGGGAAACAAACGTTTTTCCACAAGTCGCATACGCCCCCCCAGCGCGAGAGCGCTGGAGAGGTAGAATGCAGCTTTGATTTTTCTAGGCCATCTTGCTTTTTACGACGCCGACGATGGCAGTGAGAACAGCACCGGCAACGCCGCCGCCTGCGACCTGACCAACGAGTGCGCCGACGTCGACTGTGCTTGCGGTGTTGGCAAGTAATGGAATGAATGCCCCAAGAATCTGCCCACCAACGCCGCCGCCAATTGCGCCAGCAATCGTGTTGCCGACCGTTCCAAGGCTCACATCTTTCGATGCCGCGCCGGCAACATTTCCACCGATCGCACCGGAAACAATCTGAATGATGAGATTGATAAGCATCCCTGACATAAACATCTCCCCAGCCCCCAGCAAAAAAACAGGCACGGCATGGGCCGTTAAGCCGTCCTGTTTTTATTTTATCCAATCCTCGTGACGTTGTCGTTAGCGGAAGCTGCCCGGACGTGCCGCTATTTCGCCTAATGATCCGGAAGAGACATACGTAGTGTGAGGGCATTCCACTGGGGGATATTAGGTCATCAATGCTGACTTGACTGCCATACGCACCCCGAAAACAATTCGCGGGTCAATTCAGCAACCGCGCGCGATTACGGTGTTTCTGAGCTTATACAGTGAGAACTAACCAGTTCAGAGTGGCCGGTAAGCGAGTAGCTATGGCGTAGTCAATCTTGTAGGAGCAACAGCGATGAGCAAGCTTCGTTACAAATTGGGTACTGGCATCGGTTTCGCACTGCTTTCATCCGTAGCGCTAGCTGCGTCTGAGTCGGAGCAGACGCTGACGACTATTATGGGAATGCAGACGTATGCGTTAATTTTGTTTGTGGTCGTTGTTGGCGTCCTCGTGTACTTCATGCGATCACAAGATAAGCGCAAGACCCCCTTGGACACATTGTTCGCTGAGCGCGAAACTGTCCACTCCGTTGGACCGGATACCTTGGTCACCGAGTGCGTGCAGACAATGTCCGCTAAAAAAATCGGTGCATTGATCGTTATGGATGGCGAAAGGTTGGTAGGCATCTTCACGGAGCGGGATGCGCTGAACAAAGTGCTGGCTGCTGGTCTTGAGCCCGGAAAAACGAAAGTCTCCGAGGTGATGACGAAGGACCCCTATAGTATCCCGCCGACGACGACCGTCGGCGAAGCAATGGAGTTGGTCACTAAGCGGCGGTTCAGGCATCTGCCGATTGTAAAGAACGGCAAGGTGCTCGCCGTTGTATCGAGCGGCGATCTAACCCACTGGCTAGTCAAGGACCAAGTGGGCGAGGTTCAAGAGCTTGTCGAGCTTGCTGTCGGGTCCTGATCGTGGTCCGGCTCTTCAATTATCTCGAAGACGGTTTCCAGAACGGGTCTCGGAGTCAGGGGGGGTGGCGGCAAAGTTGATCTGCTCTTGCTTTTTGGCGAAGCCGACCTCCTAGCGTCTGCTCGTGGCCCATCTCGGACATGTCTGTCGCACTAACGAATTTCTGCTTTCGGGGGTAAAGCAGACATAACGCGGACGGGGGGCGATGTCGGTTTATGACCCAATTGAGACATGCAGCGAGCCTGCGCTTTGGCCGCGATGTTGGCATAAGCGGAGCGGCCTCGCAGTATTCTCTCAGTTATAAATAATTTTCGCTACCCAAGAGACAAGCGCGCCAAACTGGTCTGGATAGACCATGAAATAAAAAACTGCCGCTACTGGAATCAACACGAGTAGCCATTCCCGCATGGAAGGCCTCCTTTTGGTGAAACCCTTTCTCTCTATACAAAGCCTACGGTTCTTGAGAGCGTCAACTTTTCAAAACGCAGAACTGTTTCAGCATCGGAAGCGATGTCCGCTTATGACCAAAAACGGACATGCGCAGCACCGTTAGTCGATTGCGGCAATGAATATTCGATTGTCACCTTTTTCGAGCGGTCTTTTTTCGGACGCTCACTGCTTTTTTGGGCTCGTAGCCCGTGTAACTCAACCCGGCGCCGAGGGCGAGTAGAACAACGCCTTCGCCGATCATCCAGTTGTTCGAGACGGCAGTCAGCATCAAACCGCCAATCGTTTCCACCGTGTGTGGAAGCACGATGCGGATGATGCCGCCGATCACGGCCAGCCAGCCGATGAGCGTGATGATGACGCGCCAGTCGGCGGTCCATACATTGTGCATGTTAACGATCGCAAGGCCGGCCGTTAGTGCAAGCAAGCCCGCGAGATAGATGAGCGCATAGCTTTTCAGGAATTCCTGCGCGATCGTGCGGAAGGTGTCTGCATTGAAAATCAACGCGACGCCGATCGCCGCGAGCAATGGCCCGATCAGTTTTGCAAGAAAGATTGATCGTTGCATGTCCCTTGTCCTTTATCTGCCGCAGTATTTGATTTGGTGAGCGTATCATACAAAAGCCTATGTATTACGCCGCTTGGATAGATTGACGAGGCGAAACGGTGTGAATGAGGAACCGCAAGTGAGTGATTCTTGCATGGTCTGGCCTCTATGCTTAGCTGAGGTTCAGAGGAAGACAATGACACTTGTTATCCAATCGGCTTTGGCATGTTCTCGTCATTGTTGTGATTGCGGTGCTGCTATTTTCCCTTAGTCGCTACCCGACTCAACGGCGACGTGTCGCGATATCTTCCGACCGGGACATTTTCTGAAGGCATTGACGACAAGGACCAGATCGCGGTCGCGAGCACCGCAGCAACGGTCCTGATAGCGATCATCCTTGCGGCCTGCGCGTGGGGCGCGGCGAAGGCTGCTTGGCGGAACGTGCGGGGTTGGATAAATCAATAAGCCTGGATGGCCGCTTATGGCCCAAAACGGACATGCTCAAAGCGGAGACGAATGTCTGCTTTCCGGGGTAAAGCGGACATCGCGCAGACGTTCGCTCAAATTTTCTTTTGACCCTTAAGAGACATGTGCAGCGCGGGCGTGTTTCATTGGACGCCGCCTCTTGGCTTCCGCGCATCCCAGCAGGGCAAGATGCTATCGTTCACGCCAATCCCTGGTCATATGGGCAATGTCGGCTTGACGAAGCTTGTGTTCTGGCGGGATCATCGATTGTGCCCGCGGCGCGGGCCAGGGAGGCTGGCATGACCGTGAAGACCATTCTTGCGGCCAAGGGCAGGGATGTCATGAGCATCGAACCTGCCGCTGATCTTACCGCTGCGGCTAAGCTGCTCACCACGCAGCGCATCGGCGCGCTGGTGATTCTCGACGCTGGCGGCCGCCTCGTCGGCATTCTGTCGGAGCGCGACATCATGCGCGCGCTGGCGGAAAGCGGAACTGCTGCGGCGCAGCTGCCGGTCGCGCAGGTGATGACGCGCAATGTCTTCACCTGCGACGTCAACGATTCGGTCGGCAGCATTTTGGAACGCATGACGACAGGCAAATTCCGCCATATGCCGGTACTCGACAAGGGCCGCCTCGTCGGCCTGGTATCGATCGGCGACATAGGCAAACAACACATCAGGACGATACGTGAAAATATTCGTGATTTTGAGGAATATATCCGTCAATTAGACCTGATGAAAATCTAGCCTGAACTACGTCATTAAGGAAGGAAAAGAGCGGACATGACGTGGACCTGCCGTAATGTCAGGAAATAACCCACTGCGATATTCCGCGAACGCTACTTGGTCACCTCATCGGCTAGGGCGAGCAGCATTGCGTAACGGTTATGCCGAACGTCAATGCTCGCCTACGCGGATTTTGCCAGTGCAAATTAGTCGTCATCAATATCAGCTTTTCTTTTTCTTTTCCTTTTTCTTGTCTTTTTTATTTTTCTTTTTCAAACGGTCGAGCGCATCTATCGCCGTCTGAGCAATGTCTGTGTGGTGATGAACAATCTTCCAAACTCCAGATTCCAGACGATAGATGTTTGTGACGCGATCAGCGACGGTCACCTTTTGTCCAGCAAGCCTAAACTGCCCACGCTCAACACCCAACTCGTAGGCTACGTCCCCGGCAACCTGAATGAATTGACCACTCAGCTTTACCTTACCCGTTTTGGCGAGCTGAGCCACTTGCGCCCATGTTTTTTTAACCTTGTCCCATCCGATTTCCCGACCGCCTATTGGATGCATTGTCGTCACGGTCGGGCTGTGGGACCAGATGTCGCCCAACGGACCGGCATCTCCATTGAGCATGCAGTTCAGTGCTGCATAGAATTTTTCTGATGCTGCGCGGATTTCGTCTTCGATTGCCATGATTTACTCTCCCTCAATCTTTATTTTGCGACGCCCCTGGAGCGCTACCATCTTACACCGATATCTATCTGATGACTGCTTTGTTGCCCGTGAGGTTGCCGTGATGTCCGCTAATGACCCATCTCGGACATGGCCCGCCGCTCAACGACCTTTGACCGAACTCACATCCGCCCTTTCCAGAGTGCTAGTTGGGGTTGGTACGATGCCTTCTCCAGAGTCTTTGGGCGAAAACGGGAATAGGGCGATGTGGGCCCGAAACGCTCACGCTAAGTCTAAAGCGGACATTCGCCTACGGGGCGGAAGTAACGGCACGTCCACGCTACCCCCCAAAAGCGGACATTCGTCAGAGCGGTGGCATGTCCGTTAAGGGCCAGGAGTGGATATTACATTTAGGCGCTTTGGGACGTTCATCGCGTATCCCATGGCGAAGCATCAAGACAGCCGGACCAGCAACAAGGCATTGGGCTTCAGGCACTATTGGGTATCTGCCGTATGCCTTCTGCGCCAATCCCGAAAGCGGCCCGCGATCCTAATCAACAGCGGACTTAAGCCGATCCGAGGCCTAGCGACAATAACAATTCGCAACAAGTGTAACGATTCATTAAGTAAGAAAACATAAATACCTATGCCATAGTTGATATGTAAAAGGGGCTAAACCATGCACCGTAGAGCATCATTTATCACAGCGGTGGCGCTGAGCTTTGGGCTTGGCCAAACGGCTTTGGCGGCCGATTTACCGCAGAGACCCGCCTATATGCCGCCGATGATGGCAGCCCCGGCATGGACGGGCTGCTACGTAGGCGGCAACGTCGGCGCGGCCTGGGGCCGTGCGGAAGTTACAAATGTCAGCAACTTCGCGACCGGCTCAGGAACCAACAGCGGCTTCGCCGGCGGTGGTCAGATCGGTTGCGATTATCAAGTAGAACAGTTTGTTATCGGTATTCGCAACATGCTCGATGGAACGAGCCTGAATGCCGGCACGACTTTTGCGAACGGCTATACTGCCAACAGCAAAACGACGTGGTTTGACACCCTCACTGTCCGTGGCGGATTTCTCGCGCAACCTAATATCTTGCTCTATGGGCAGGGCGGCTTTGCGTGGACTCAATCGAGTCAATACATAAACAATCCTGCCGGTACTCAGGTTGCGCAGTTCTCCAACAACCGTGGCGGCTGGACGGTCGGCGGCGGTGCCGAATGGATGTTCGCGCCGCACTGGTCCACTTTCCTTGAATACAATTACTTGAACTTCGGCACGAGCACTGGGATTTGGACCGATACCGCTGCCTGTGTTGCTGGTTGTAGCGTCAACCTCAAGCGGGAT
>Ga0209048_10005488_pt1 | contig 11960 bp, 13 predicted proteins | sample FrelakmetCRP12CR_FD_187146 | JGI IMG/M metagenome (GOLD analysis project Ga0209048, IMG submission 187146) | Freshwater lake sediment microbial communities from the University of Notre Dame, USA, for methane emissions studies - CRP12 CR (SPAdes)... | ecosystem: Environmental > Aquatic >... | reverse complement strand
GTATCGCTGTCGGAGAAGAGGACGCAACGTTCGATGACGTTGCGTAGCTCGCGTACGTTTCCCGGCCAGTCATAGGCTTTGAGCGCCGCCCACACCGCGTCGGGGATCTGGCGGACGTTCTTGCCGGAGCGCGCGTTGTACTCCGCCACCAGCAGCGGCACGAGTTGGTCGAGGTCGTCGACGCGCTCGCGCAGGCTGGGCAGCGTGATGCCGAACACTGACAGGCGATGATACAAGTCATCGCGAAAGGCGCCTTCCGCGACGCGCTCCTCGAGGTTGTGATTGCTCGCCGCAACGAACTGCACGTCGACGGTGACTTCATGCTCCGAACCGAGCGGGCGAACTTTCTGATCTTCGATGAGCTTGAGGAGCTTCGACTGCAGATCGACCGGCAACTCGGCGATCTCATCGAGGAAGAGCGTGCCGCCGCTGGCCTGTTCCACCAGGCCGCGCCGGCGCTTCTTGGCGCCGGTGAAGGCTCCGGCTTCGTGGCCAAAGACTTCCGATTCGAGCAACTCGCGCGGCAACGCGGCGCAGTTGATTTCCACCAGCGGGCCGCCCGAGCGCAGGCCGTTGTAGTGCAGAATGCGTGTGGCCAGGCCTTTGCCGGTGCCCGTCTCACCGCCAATGATCAATGCGCTGAACGGCACTTGCGTGAGCTTGCGCAACACGTCACGCGTCGCCGCGGCGGCGGAGCTCTCACCGACGAACGCGTCGATGGTGTAACTCTGATATTGCTGGTTGGCCTGCTCATGGATGCGCCGCTGCGCCCGCGAGCTGCGGGCCGCGCCGGCGATGACCAGATCGAGGCGTTTCTGGTCGCACGGCTTCTCGAGGAAGTCGTATGCCCCGAGCCGCAGGGCACGCACCGAGTCGGTCACCGTGCCGTAGCCGGTCAGGAACAGCCACTCGCCACTGCGCCCGTGCTGGCGGATCTCCTCGAGCAGGTCGAGCGCGTTGCCGTCCGGCAGGTTCATGTCGGACAACACGACGAGCGGCTCGAGGTCCTCCTCCAGCAACGCCTTGCGCCCGCCGGCGATGTCCGTTCGTAGCACAACCTCCCAGCCCTCGCGGCGGAAGTGGCGTGCCAGCTCGGTACCCAGTAACGCCTCGTCTTCGATCAGGAGCAATGTGTCAGCCATGGTCCGTGCTGGAGGGAATTAACTCCGCATCCCTCTACTTTTACCGCAGCGTGCGGAAGAAGGCGCGCACGTCGCTGACGAACAGCTCCGGCTGCTCCATGGCGGCGAAATGCCCGCCCTTCGGCATGACTGTCCAGTGGGTCACGTGGTAGTGCCGCTCGACCCACTTGCGCGGAAAGCGCATCAGCTCCTTCGGGAAACGCGCCACGCCGGTCGGTACCTCGACGCGGTTGGTGATGAAGCCGACGCGCCCGCCCTTGAAGACCTCGTAGTACAGCCGTGTCGACGAGGTGATGGTCTGCGTTACCCAGTAGATCGTGATGTTGGTGAGCAGCTCGTCCTTGGTGTACACGCTCTCGACGTTGCCGCCGCAGTCGCTCCAGGTGCGGAACTTCTCCACGATCCACGCCGCCAGTCCGGCGGGGGAGTCGTTGAGTCCGAAACCCAGCGTCTGCGGTTTGCTGCCCTGGATCTTTTGGTAGCCGGTCTCTTCGAACTCGAACATCTGCATCGCCAAGAGGTCGTCGCGCTCCGCGTCGGTGAGATCGGAGCGGTCGTCCTGTGGCAACGCCAGCGGCATGTTGACGTGGATGCCGCACACGTGTGCCGGGTCGAGGATGCCGAGGTTGGTGGTGATGAGCGCACCCCAGTCGCCGCCCTGTGCGCCATAGCGATCGTAACCGAGGCGGCGCATCAGCTCGGCGAACGCTTCCGCCATGCGGTGCACATCCCACTGCGGTGTCTTGGTCACCTCCGAGAAGCCATAGCCGGGGAGCGACGGGCAGACGACGTGGAAGGCATCGCGCGCGTTGCCGCCGTGGGCTTCGGGGTCCGTGAGCGGACCAATCACTTTCAGGAACTCGACGAACGAGCCGGGCCAGCCGTGCGAGATGATCAGCGGCAGCGCGTGCGGGTGCTTCGAGCGCGCATGCACAAAATGGATCTGCTGGCCGTCGATCTCGGTGCGGAAGTGGTCGAGACGGTTGAGCGTCTGCTCCTGCGCCCGCCAGTCGTAGCGGTCACGCCAGTAAGCGACCAGCTCTTTCACGTAGTTGAGCTCGGCGCCGTAGGTCCACCCGGTGCCGGGAATCTGATCGGGAAATCGCGTTGCCGCCAACCGGCGACGCAGGTCGTCGAGCACCAACGGGTCAATCGAAATGGAGAACGGTTCAATGGATTTGCTCATTGGAGGTTCCTTGTTTTTTGGCTCCAGTGGTTAGCGGTGGTGGTTACTCCAATCCCATCAGCGTGGCGAGGCCCATGCGGTGGCCGGCGGTGAAGCCGCCGTCCACCACCAGCGCATGCCCGGTGATGAACGACGCTTCGTCAGAAGCCAGGAAGAGCACCGCGTTGGCGATTTCCTCCGGGCGTCCGGTCCGTCCCATCTGATGAGCATCGACGATGCGCGCGCGGAAGGCGTCGAGTCCGGGCAACTCGAAGAGGTTCGAGAACATGGGTGTCTCGATGAAGCCCGGACACACGGCGTTGACCCGGATCCCTTTGCGCGCGTAGTCCATTGCCATGTTGCGGGTGAGCATCACGACGCCGGCTTTCGAGGCGTTGTAGGCGCTGCCGCCTTCGGAGGCTTCGAGGCCTTCGATGCTGGCGATGTTGATGATGCTGCCCGATCCCTGCTCCAGCATCCGTGCGAGGGCGTGCTTGCACACCAAGAAGGTCCCCTTGAGGTTGATGTCGACGACGCGGTCCCACTCCTCCACCGGCACCAGGTGCACGGGACCACCGCCGGCGACGCCAGCGGAGTTGACGACGACGTCGATGCGTCCGAAGCGCTGCTGCACCGCTGCCAGCGCGGCGGCGACGCTGTCCTCGTTGCGGACGTCGCCGGTCACGAAGTGCACTCCTGGCGCCAGCCGCGCGGCGTCGTTCCACCGCGCATCGCACGCGTCGTTCTGATCGAAGCCGGCGATGCGCGCGCCCTCTTGCGCACAGCGCAGCGCGCACGCCGAGCCGATGCCGGATGCGGCACCGGTAATGAATGCAACTTTTCCTTTCAAACGGCTCACGGCAGCTCCTTCCTAAGCCAGAACCAAACAGGGAAGGAATGGAAAACAGGAAACCAAAAACAGGAAATGCAAAACCAGCAAATTGGTCTGTTTCCCGTTTCCGGTTTCCTGTTTTCCATTTTCTCTCCGGCCCGCTCACAACTTCCGGGGCGCGCCGAACGAGCCGTGCATGTGCTCCATCCACGTGCTCATCATCGCGGGTGCAGGCAGGCCAAGGCTGCGCAACTCGTCGGCCAACGCGTGCGTGCCCAACGTGAGTTCTACCCCGTCGGCCCCGGGCGAAACGGCCGTCGGACCACCTGTCGTGAAGCGCAGCACCGTCGGGCCGTCGCGGTAGGTGTAGGTTGCCATCTCCATGTCCGGTGCGTCACCGCCGCCCGCCTGCGTGCGCGGCACGGTGAGCGTGAAAACGTGCTGCCTGCCCATCACCAGCTTGCAGGTGACGCGGTCGTCGCGGTAGTCGATATCGATCTGCTCGACGCTCTTCGGGAACCCCCAGATCGTGCAGCCCGCCTCGCAGGTGAAGGACTGATTCACGGGGAGCTTATAGATGAACGTACCCTCTGGCTCGCCGGCTTTGCCGCGCGGCTGGACCATGAAGACCATCATCACCTCATCGTAGTCGCCGAGGTCGTTATCGCGATAGTCGACGAACCCGAGGATGAGCTGTGCCTGCCCGGGCACCATCTCGACGACATCGAAGGCGTCGCCCACCAGCTTTTGCGCCGCAGCGGAGGGCACCATGAAGATCGCGTTACCCGAGCTGGCGTCGCGTACGATGGCGGGCATGGTGACGGTGCGGCCTTGGATGACGTAGGCATCGCCGGCGGGTTCTCTCTGGGTGGCTTGCATGGGCGGTGGTCTCCTGTCGCTGCGGCGTACGCCAAATCGCGTTGCCGGGTCAAGCCCACCCTGTTGCATTGCAGGCGCTTTTGCGAGTAATCCAAATGCATCGATCCCAAGCACTCGGGAAAGGAGACGACAATGCGTCCCGAAGATCTGATCCTCGTGAGCGTGGATGACCACGTGGTGGAGCCGGCGACGATGTTCCATCAGCATCTGCCAGCGCAGTACAAGGCGCAGGCACCGCGTGTGGTGCGCAAGAAGGACGGCAGCGACGTCTGGGTCTTCCAGGGCGAGCAGATTCCGAACATCGGCCTCAACGCCGTCGTCGGCCGCCCGCTCGAAGAGTACGGTATGGAGCCCACCTCCTTCGAGCAGCTGCGACCAGGCACGTACGACATCCACGAACGCATCCGCGACATGAACGTCAACGGGGTGCTGGCCTCGATGTGCTTCCCGTCGTTCCCCGGCCTGTGCGGCGCGCTCTTCTTCCGCCAGGCCGACAAGCCGCTCGCGCAGGTGATCCTCCGCGCCTACAACGACTGGCACATCGACGAATGGTGCGCCGCCTATCCCGGCCGCTTCATCCCGCTGGGCCTGCTGCCGTTCTGGGACCCGCAACTCATGGCCGACGAGGTCCGGCGCATTGCCAAGAAGGGCTGTCACGCCGTGACCTTCACGGAGAGCCCCGATGCGCTCGGCTTGCCCAGCCTGCACAATGCGCATTGGGACCCGTTCTGGAAAGCCTGCTCCGACGAGGGCACCGTCGTATGCATCCACATCGGCTCGGGTGCCGGGATGAAGTTCTCCTCGATGGATGCGCCGGTCGACGTCATGATCACCGTGCAGCCGATCGCCTGCGTGAACTGCGCGGCCGATCTGTTGTGGTCGCGGGTGTTGAAGGACTTCCCGAACCTCAAAATCGCACTCTCGGAGGGTGGCATCGGCTGGATTCCGTATTTCCTCGAGCGCGCCGACTACGTGCACTCGCACCACCACCACTGGACGCATCAGGACTTCGGCGGCAAGAACCCCAGCGACGTCTTCCGCGATCATGTGATCACCTGCTTCATCGACGACCCGGTAGGAGTACGCAACCGCCACGGCATCGGCATCGACAACATCACGTGGGAGTGCGACTACCCGCACTCCGACACGACGTGGCCGAGATCGCCGGAAATCCTGGCGCGCAGCTTCGAGGGCGTGCCGGACGACGAGATCAACAAGATCACCTACGAGAACGCGCTGCGCTGGTTCCGCGCCGACCCCTTCAAGTACCGCCCGAAGGCGAAGTGCACTGCGGGCGCGCTGCGTGCCGAGTCGCCCGACGTCGATCTGTCGGTGAAATCGCAAGGTGGTAGGCCGCCGATCGAAGGCGAGGCGCGTCCGGTGACGACACAGGACGTGCTGGCGCAGCTCGCCACGGTATACTCGACGCAACCGGAGTGACCGCGCCAACGCGGACAAATGCGGGACTTGCGGAACAAGACGGCACTCGTCACTGGCGCCGGTAGCGGCATCGGCCGCGCCATCGCCCGGCGCTTGGCGAGCGACGGAGCACGTGTGGCCGTTGCCGATATCAACCTCGAAGGAGCGCAACTCACCGAACGACTCGTGCGCGGTGACGGCGGAGACGCGCAGGCCGTGCAGGTCGACATTACACAGTTCGACGCGGTGCAGGCCGCTGTGCGCCGCACCCGCGAGACGCTCGGCCCAATCCACGTTCTCGTCAACAACGCCGGCTGGGACCGCATCGAACCATTCGTACAGAACTCGCCGACATTGTGGGACACGGTCATCGGCATCAACCTCAAGGGACCCATCCACTGTTGTCGCGCAGTTCTCGACGACATGATCGCGGCGCGTGCCGGCAAGATCGTGAGTATCAGCTCCGACGCGGCGCGCGTCGGCAGCACCGGCGAGGCCGTCTACTCCGCCTGCAAGGGCGGCATCATTGCCTTCTCCAAAACTCTGGCGCGCGAGGTGGCGCGCCACGCAATCAACGTCAATGTCGTCTGCCCCGGACCGACGGACACACCACTGCTGCAAGAAATCACGGGCGGTGACCAAGGGGCGAAGATCATTGATGCCATGACGCGCGCCATTCCATTCCGCCGGCTCGGTACGCCCGAGGAGATCGCCGCGGCGGTGTCGTTCTTCGTTTCACCGGACGCCGACTTCATCACCGGCCAAGTGCTCAGCGTCAGTGGCGGCCTGACAATGGTCGGCTGACCGCCGTCGACTCACACATGCAGACGATTCTGCTCACCAACGATGACGGCATTGACTCGCCGATGCTGGTGCCACTGGCGCGCGCGTTGCGCCGGCTGGGGACGGTGCGGGTGGTGGTGCCGTCGACGGAGCGCAGCTGGGTGGGCAAGGCGATCACGCGCTTCGATGTCGTGCAGGCGGAGCCGACCGAACGCGCTGGCATGGTGATGTACGCCGTCAGCGGCACGCCGGCGGACTGTGTCAGCCTCGGCGTGCACACGCTCTTCCCGGAACCGCCTGATCTCGTCGTCTCGGGGACCAATCTCGGACTGAACTTCGGCCTGGCGTTCTTGCTGTCCAGTGGCACCGTCGGCGGCGCCTTGGAGGCGTGGATCGCCGGCATCCCGTCGATCGCCTTTTCCATGGCGATCCCGAACGATGCCTATGGATTGTCGGGCGCGCAGCGCATCGCGGCGCTCGGGACCCGGCCAGTCACTGCCGCGGATGTGGTCGCGGACATGGTGGAACCCCTGTTGCAGTACGGCTTCCCCGACGACATCGATTGCTTCTCGGTGAACATGCCAGCCGACGTGACACGCAACACACCGCGGGTGATCGCGCGGGTGACGCGCTCGCGCTACGGCCCGCTGTTCGTGCCGGGCCCCGAGGGCGGCTACTTGCACCGCTTCCAGTCACTCACTCCCCTCGAAGCGCCTGACGATGGAGACATGCAAGTGCTGGCACGCGGAGCGACCGCCATCACGCCGCTCCGGCTCGATGTCTCGGCTGCGCTCTCGAACCCGCTGCGTGCTGCGCTCGAACGCCCGCTGCGGTCGCTCAGCGGCGCCTAGGGCAATGCCAGTGAGTTGGCGAATCAGTTGGACTGCCGCTCGAGGCGTCAGCAGGTCTCATGAACCGTGCAGCGTCACAAAGCAGTTTCCGGTCAGCGCTGATGGCCGTGCCGACATCATTCGTGTTGCTTGCGGCACTGGTCCTCGTCGGGTTGATCGGGTGGTTTGACTATGTGACCAGCTGGGAAGTGGACGCCACCTTGCTCTATGCGTTGCCCATCGTTCTGGTTGCCTGGAAGGCGGACCGGCGCCTTGGATTCGCGTTTGCCTTGCTCTGCACGGTGACCTGGTGGGTGGCGCAGCTTGGGAGCCATCCGTATCAGACCCGTTGGGGATTCGCGCTGGCGCTGGTCTCCGTGGGGTCGTACTTTGCCGTCCTCGCAATTGCCGTGGCGCGGTGAAGAGCCACTGGGAGCTCGGCCGGGGACGCATCGAGCTGCTCGATCACACGCAGCAGTTGGAGAGCGAAATCCTCCGCTCGAGCGATCGGTCAAGGCCGGCGCACGCGCCAGATTGCGGACACCCTCCATCTGAGCATCAAGACGATCGAGTCCCACTGCGAGCACATCAAGAACAAGCTGGGCATCGAGTCCGCTGCCGAGCTGGCCCAGCGCGCCACCCAATGGGTTGAAACCGGCGGCGCCGGCTGACCCCTGATTTCCCTTCGTCTGTGTTCTGCATGGGGGAAAGCCCCATGCCACAAATAGGGGGCCGCCCCGATTCTTTTGCGCCGCCGGCACGCCACACTGTGTGGCGCCAGCGGCTACGTCAGCAAGCAGGAGATGAGCGAGACGCTGCTGATCGCGATCCGCAGCGTGCTCGGTGGCAATCGCCGGTCGATTTGAATGGTCGTCCTTCGAACTGTCCCGCGAACTGCGCCCTCGCACTGCCCCTTGGCTTTTTCGGTAAGCGCGGGGGGGGACTCGTTGCTCCTTTCAGGAGCGGCTGCGCCAACGGGTAGCCTGGCACCGTGGCGAATGTGCAGGACGGTGACGGTGTCGGCCTGGATGACAAAGATGATGCGATAGTTCCCCACGACGAGATGGCGCACGTCCTCGCCCAGGGTTGTCGCTGCCGGCGCCTTGTGGCACCGGTCTGGAAACGTTTTAAGCGACCGGGCCTTCTTCAGGAGTTGCCTGCGCCAGCCCGCCGCTCGTGCCGGAGCGTCCGCGGCGATGTGGCGGTAGGCCGCGTCGAGCTCGCCCTCGGCGTCCGGGTGAATAAGGACGTGGTAGCGCTTCATCGTCTGCGCGGGGTCTCATGCTTCTTCCCGAGGTCCTCAAGGGCATCCGCGAAGGGGCGGGCTTTGACGCCCTTGCGGACGGACTCCAGGCGCTTGCGAAGCGTCACCACAACATCGGCTTCCTCAAGGAGGTCGAGAAGCTTCTGATACGACTTGGCGTCTTGAACGACCACCTCGGCCTTGCCGTTTACGGTGAGCACAAGGGGAGAGCCACTGCGCTTGATGTGGCGGAGGTGCTCCTTGGTGTGTCGTTGAAAGTCCGAGAGCGAGCGAATGTCAGTCAGTTCAACCATGGGCGCCTCTTGGTCTGGAAATCTCCTGTAAATTGCATGTTACTCCAGGTCCGAGGGGTCGGTCAATTCGCCCCGCGGCCGGTGCTTGCGTCACCAAGGGGGGAGTAGTTACGATAGCCCGTTGGCAGTGAAGTTGGTGCCAACCACGCGCAGCGCCTGGGGCGGCTGCCGATCTGCTGGCCGGGCTGCCCCAGGCTATGATCTGGCCGCCCCTTTGGGGCTTCGAAATCTCCATCAGCCCTGAAAGGGCGGCGATACCTGAGCCAGGGGGGCAACGCCCCATAAGCGCTGACATAGGGTCAAGATTGCGGTCGCAAAGGAGCGGTGGCGGCAGGCCTCTGCGCCTGCCGCAAAGAATCACTCGCGAACCCCGACCCAGAGGTACTCCTCCAACTCGGGCCACCGCTTCCACGGGTTGTGCAGAATGTATGCGGCCTGCTCCGGTTACTCGCTCCACGTCCGCCAGGAAATCCGCGATCAGCAGCTCAACGTTTCCGAAGCGGTAGGGTGCTTCAGTGCCCGCGACGTGGCGATGGTGTCCCTTGGGATGATGGTTGTCGTAGAGAATGGTCGGCTTGGTTTCGGCGGCGAGGACGAGCGCCAAGCGGTAGCGGACCCCGGGCTGTTGCGGGGTGCGAGGGACTCGCCAGATCACCATTTCGCGAAGATTTCCTTGTTCATCGGTCATCTTCTCCCGCAGGAGCACCGCCGCCGTGCCGCCGCGCCCGGGACTTAAGTGCCGGGCTACCCAAACGCAGCCGGCTCAAAGCCGGCTGGACGCACGTACGAGCCCGTCAGGGCTTCGTTTCGGTAGCCGGAGGCTTGAGCCTCCGGGCCGGTGCCGGCGCGCACAAACAATTTCTTCACAAACTCGTAGCGCGGAATTGGCGGAATTGCGCGTCGCGAACGAATCAACCGTGGCAGACAGGTTGTACGAGACTTGACATGCTGTATTCAAACTCCATTTGTTGAACAGGGCCTTCGGAGACGGCCTCAGCGGCCAAGGACTACGTCGATTCCCGACAGCAGCAGTTCGAGCTTGGTTCGGGCTAATGTGCCGGTTCGTTCGGTGAGATCACCCTTGTCCAATGCCACGATCTGCGAGACGTTTGCCACCGATTCCTTCGGCAGCCCGGTCAGACTGGCCGCCAGCAGGACGTTTCCCGGCGCACTCGCCCACTTGACGTTGCTCGTCAGCGGAACGCACACGACTGTCGCAATGTTGCTGCGGTTCAGAGCGTCCCCCTGAACGACTACCACCGGACGTCGAAAGCCCGGCGCAGACCCCCTCGGCGCCGGTAGGTCCGCCCACCACACGTCGCCCTGGGCGATACTTACCATTCGCTGCGTTCCAGAACACGGCGGGACGCCGCGCGTACGAACCGGTCTGTCGGCTCGGAGATCTCGGTCAGCGCCCGGTTCATTGCGTCGGTCACACGGTTCGGAGCGTGACGGGCGACGTACTCAGCAAGTGCTCGGCTGTACATCTCGCTGCGCGATCGCTTCATCCGCCGGGCCAGCCGTTCCACTTCCTCAAAGACCTCATCGGGGATGGACACCGCAGTTTTCATACCAGGAGTATAACCGGATGGCGTGTGTCTGCAAGCCGAGAGTATGCCCACCAAGCGCAGCGCCTGGGGCGGCTGCCGACCGACTGGCCGGGCTGCCCCAGGCTATGGTCTGGCCGCCCCTTCAGGGCTTCGAAATCTCCATCAGCCCTGAAAGGGCGGCGATACCTGAGCCATGGGGCAACGCCCCTGGTGTACGAGCCGACACTCGCTACCGTTTTTTTGCGCACTCGCACGCAGAATCGCTTCGCCCCGGAAAACCTCGCGACAGGGGATGGGGCCCGGATTCTCGATTGATCCCGCAACGCATCGCCTGATCCGCGTCGGAGGATGAAACCACCAAGCGCGCCAAGGTCACCAAGGAAAACGAAATGGAAGATCCTCAATTCCTACCTTCGTGGCCGTGGCCTTGGGCCTTGGTGTCCTTGGTGGTGAAAGATCCTTGTTGAAGTTGAATATACATCGTGTCAAGTCTCGTCAACCTGTCTGCCACGGTTGATTGGTTCGGGACGGCCCATTCCGCCAATGCCGCGCTACGTCCCCCATCCCTGCCCGGAAATCCGCGAGCAGCGTCGCCGCGTCCTTGTGTGCGTATGGCCGTACTGTCGTCAGCCGGTGCTTGTGGTCCAACGCGCATCCGGATGTTCCTCCGGGACCCGCCTGTCGTTTGACCGCGTGCGCATTGTCGAACCCGACCAGGCGTTCGCCATCCGGTCCATGCAGCGTGAGCGAATAGTCGATGCCGTGCGGCCGCTCTCTCTATACGGGTGTCGTCGGGCGATTCACGCGAACCAGTTGTCCAGACAGGTCGGAACGGGCAGACACCGCATCGTGGATTCTGTGCGCTTGGCCGACGAAGTCCGTGTCTGCCGTGCAGACGACGATTCCTGCGTGATTTGAGCGGTGCTGATGCAAGCGAATGAAGTGGAGGCGATTGATGGTGAGCACGCCTCGCCTTTCGGTGGTCGCGAACGCCAACACCTCGTCATCCGTGACGGCTTCGCCACCCTTGCCAGTCTCTTGAATCGTCAGGACATCGTGGCCGAGGTGAAGGGGACTCCGGGACGTAGGTCCGAGTGTACCGAGGTGGAGCGAGGGACGGGGACGTCAGGGACGTAGGGGCGAGTGGGACGAGTTGCAAACGCCTCCGTATCGGACTGAACCGCTCCGTCGAACAACCCGGTCACGGGTGCCAAGCGCGGCGGGGATACGGACTCGCTGACGCTAATTTGCACTCCATAAGGCTTTCACAAATGCACCTCACTAAATGTATTATTGCACCTCTCTACAGGTATATGATAAAGACTATCATGTGCCACGATCTGATGGCCTCAGGGAGGAGCTGGGATGGCTCAAGGTCATCTTCGGCGTTCTCGTGGCACTTGACGCTTCCCTCGTGGCATGGGTCGGGCAAAACTTCGGCGGTCCCAATCGCATCCTTGTCGGGGTGGCGATCCTTGCAGTGGGCCTCGTCACCATCGGGGTTGTGTGGGTCAATCGGTTGGCATATCGTCGCATCAGGGAGTTGGAGCAGCTGTAATGTCCTGGGCACCAGTGATCGCGCTTGCCATCTTGATTGTCGGCTTGGCGCTTGTCGTCCGCGAGGCCAGCCGTCACCAGCATCGGTAGCACCCCCCCTTATCCGAGTGTGCCGAGGTGGAGCGCGGGAGCGGTGTGACCGTCGCCCAACCCGGCCTCCACCCCGACCCTCCTCCGTTCACGGAAGTGTTCACGGCGGAGGGGACCTGCAGATCCTTGAGGGCGTGCACGTGGTCAGCAGTGCCA
>Ga0209048_10005487_pt1 | contig 11963 bp, 10 predicted proteins | sample FrelakmetCRP12CR_FD_187146 | JGI IMG/M metagenome (GOLD analysis project Ga0209048, IMG submission 187146) | Freshwater lake sediment microbial communities from the University of Notre Dame, USA, for methane emissions studies - CRP12 CR (SPAdes)... | ecosystem: Environmental > Aquatic >... | reverse complement strand
AACCCTGCCGAGCTTATAGTTATTCTGGCACTTGGAGCTGCAGAAGTAAAAAATGGTGCCGTCCTTCCTGACATACATCTTACCGGTACCCGGTTCAAGTTGAATGCCGCAGAAACTACAGGGATGTTGTTCAACCATCTCGTTCACCGCCTCGACATTTTCTTCGCTTCGCGTTCAGTTTCAAGGAGCATTACAATATCTCCTTCGCGGATCGGACCAACAGTGTTGCGGGTGATGATCCGTCCCTTATTGTTACCTTCGAGGATACGGCACTTCACCTGCATTGCCTCGCCGTGCATGCCGGTTGAGCCAACAACCTCGATTACTTCAGCTGGCGTTGCATCGTCTGCCATAGTCGACTCCTCACGCCTTCAGCGCGGTCAGCTGCTTTGTAAGATCGTCGATCGTTTCTTTTGCCTTGCCGGGTTTGACAATTGCAGCAGCAGCAGATCCCACGTCAAGACCACTTGCAGCGCCTATGTCATTCTGCTTGTTGATGAAGATATACGGTATTTTCTTCTCATCGCAGAGTGGTCCAAGGTGCATTACTATCTCTTCAGGCTCAACGTCAGCACCAATTAATACGAGTTGAGCGATACTTCGCTCAATAGCTTTTGTTGCTTCGTTCGATCCCTTCTTGATCTTGCCTGTATCCCGTGCAACTTCAAGGGCTTCAAGCGCCTTGTTCTGAAGCTCTTCCGGAGCCTGTGTTTTAACGTAACCTTTTGCCATAACTCACCTCATTCAGGAGTAGAATGCTCCTTCATTACTCATAAGTCAGCAATGATGCAGCCATATCATTTCATCAGGAGCGGAAATAAAGGTTTGTGAAATACCGGCCGGGAACATAAAAATAAAAATCAATTTTTTATTAAAATTATACCGGGTGTCGGTTATCCGGCAAGCCGGTATATCTCTGTTCCTCCGGCAGAATATACTTTTTCAAGACCGGTTGGCGGAATGAGCACATCGTATTGTTCATGCTCAGCATCACCGACATAGAGAAGTGTAGCATTGTATTTTTTCATGAGCATCACGGTTTTTTCAGGTTCCTGATAGATTGATTTAATATCCTGTGGTCGCGTGCTAAACCAGCCTGTATCATCACTTCGCCACATGTATTCATGAAATGGCATTCCGATAATTGCAGGGATTCCGGTAAAAGATGATATCCGCGAATAATAGGTGTAGTCTCCCCCCTCAGCCTCAACAATTCTCTCGTCGCCTTGCAGTGTCCGCAGATAGGTTACCCCCCCATAATCACCGGCATGTGCGTCTTTAAGATACGCAAGCCCATCGAGGGTACCTGTTCCATAACTCATAGTGAACGGGATTATGAATGGGAGTATAGAGAGCAGACCGACGAAGGTAACTGTAATGATTGTCGTATTCCGGGCTGAAATAACCGGTATCCTGCTTTTAGACAGCCATTTCCCAACCATTGTTGTTGATGCTATGCCAAGAATGATCCATGCGGGAAGATAACATTTGAAGATGGTATTCATCCGGAAATACGTCTCTCCCATATTATCTTTGAGATAGAAAATCTCACAGAAAACCAATAGTGAAAGCCCGATACAGCCAAGGATATCTGAAAGATCATGGTGCTTACGTGCGAGGAGATAGATAAGCGGGATCACAGCTATTGCTGCAGCGACGTAGCCCATGAGAATAAAAGGAATAGCGGCAAGAAGAAGATACGGTCGCTTCACCATGTCGCGCCAAAGAAATGCAAAGAAAATAGCAATGAACAATCCGTTTACCAGCAGGAACTCCAAAGGATTAGAGGGGGTTTGAACAATTGAGATACCGCCGGTATTAGTCTTTAATTGCAGGTAAAACGGCAGGTAACACAGGATGGCAAGAGGTGGGACTGCTATTAAATGCCAGCATGTCGAAAAACTGTTTGTTTTTTTCCTGACCCTCCATATGATCAATGTACCGAACAGGAGCGTTACAGGGGCATAAATCAAAACGTCCCATGTGTTGATTAATGGCATCGAGCCAAGACTGAGAGCGCAAAAAATACTGACAATCCATTTTGCATGGTTTTCGAGAGATTCCCACCGTTGATATGCATACAGAAGTAAGAAGATCAAAAATACCTGGTTGAATAGTGAGATCACATGTGCATGCACATCCCCCCAGATAAACGAGAAGAGGGGATATTCGTTGATGGTATCTGAAATTGTCCGGGTACTATCCCATAAAACAGTAGTAAGTGCTCTTCCCATTGCAAGTTGATAGAAGAACGATGGGTTCGGAATAAAAAGAACAAGGAGAGGCAACCACCGGAATTTTTCCAGCAAAAGGGTCCCGATGGCATAGAGATTGACCGCTGCAAGACCAAAGATTGTTGGTAGTGCGAGGTTGAATGCAATATTCGATGGGACACCGGAAACAATACCCAGGCACCCGAACATCCAGTATCCCAGATAATAATAGATATTCAGGGTCCCTCCGGCAAACCATGGGTCAAGCGGAGGCACAACCGGATTACGCATTACTGAAGCGAGGAATGCGTGGTCCATGAATTTTTCTGCATAGGATATCGTGGGGTTGACGAACCTCACATCTAACATCAGGAAAAAACAAATGAGGAATAATAAGCCCCAGCGCCATTCTCCTTTAAGATCCTGAATAGAATAATTGTGGTGATAGAAATGAAATGCAAAAAGTGCCAGAAATGGTATGAGGGCAATCTGTATGGGGACCTGAAAGAGTCCGCAGTACCAGGAAGCAATGGTAAATGTAAGGAGTGATGCGGAAAATGAGACGGGAAATGCAAATGTTTTGAATGTTTTTTTCAACGACGGATAGAAAGATAGTTGGAGGAGAATAATGATAGCAAGCCAGCTTATTACCGAAAAAACCTGCTGCTCAATGCTCAGGACCCATCTCCCCCGCCAAGTTTTTTATCAAGAGTTGTACGGATACTGGGGATAACCCAGTCCCCGAAATAATAAATCGAAACAATTCCGCCCGCAAGAGTTACAAGGTTTTTAATAAGGTGGTCGATAACAGCAATCAGCGTTGCAACAGCTGGATCAACACCTGCCAGTCCAAATGTAATGGCAAGCGAAATTTCGTATGTTCCCACCCCCCCGGGCGTGAGCGGAATAGCCTTCACAAGGTTTCCAATTACAATGGCGAGAACGATTACGGCAAACGGAATCTGCTGCTGGAACATCATTACCACGGTAACGCAAACAAGTACGTCAAGGAGCCAGATTACAATTGAAGAACCTCCAAGCAGTACAATAGCCTTCAGTGAAAGAGAAGCTCGTTTTATCTCGTGCAGCATCGTCAAAAAGATGGTAATGTACCTGTTTTTTGATGAAAATTTCCCCATAAAAAGTAAAAACAGGAAAAAAATCACACCAGCAACAAGGGGCAACACGATGAGGGTATAGAACCATGCAGGTACGTTGACAACGAAGTAGAGTGCTACCGCACCAAGGAGTGACACTGTGAAAATATCAAAAACCCGCTCGACAACCAGAGAAGAAACTCCTTCTGAGTAGGTAACATTATATTCGTGCTTCAGGATGAGAACCCGCACAAAATCTCCAAGGCGTGCAGGAACTATCAGATTAACCGTCTGACTTATAAAAATACAGGCAGTGGAAGCGGTAATGCTGACTTGGTAACTGAGATTTTTGAGAATAACATGATAACGCCATCCACGCAACCACCATGCGCAAAGGCATATCAAAATGCCCACCACGAGATATTCAGGAATACTGTTCTGGAGGGCAATGAAGAGATCATCCCAGACCCTGAAGAGCATAAAGGCGATAATACCGATCGCAATAACCGTCGGGATGACGATTGCGCTAATCTTTCGATACATGAATCTGCCACCACAACATCAGGATCGATGAACCCATCTCAAAGACGTCTTTCATTTTCACGGTAGTCCCTTTACCAGCCCGCCAGCGAACCGGAAATTCAACAAGACGGCACCCGTTACGTTGTGAACGGACGAGAAGTTCAGTGTCCCAGAACCAGTGATTCGATTGTATTGCTGGGAGAATGTGAAGGATATATTCTTTATTGAATGCTTTAAAACCACACTGGTGATCGTAGCACCTGCTTCCTAAAAACAATCTTACCAGAAAATTATACGAACGACTTGCTATCTCGCGGCCCTCTGTCCGTACAATATCACTTCCCGGCATAAGGCGCGATCCGGTTGAAATATCTGCACATTCACGGATTGCACCGATAAGCTCGGGAAGATGTTGCATATCTGTCGCCAAATCAACATCATAATAACAGACAATTTTTCCTCTGGAGTTATTAATCGCCCGTGTAAGCGCTTTACCCCTCCCAAGGCGCTCATCACTATGGAGAAGGTGAATGCGGGGATCCTGTTTTTCGTAATTGCGCACAAGTTCGGCACTCCCATCTGAACTACCATCTTCTGCAATGACCAGTTCAAAACCATTCGTTATCCGGGAAAGAAGTTCAATAGATCGTGGGATAGCGATCTCTAATGAACGATGGTCATTAAAAACGGGTATGATCGCCGTGACTTCAAGATCGGCCATTACTACCCCTGATTTTTATGCACTCTGCAACTTCGGATCCTGCACGAATGGATCCTTCCATACTTCTTTCGGGATAATTTGTCTGTGAAAACATCCCGGCCATAAAGAGACCCTTGTTCTCATAGGCCGGGATCAATGAACGGAACCCTGTCTTGTAAACCGGGCCAGCCCAGGGATCCACAGCCATGTACTGCCATTTGATCTCTGAGGGTGAAACCGAAAACCTGGTGCAGAAATCGTTCATCATATGACTATCGAGATTTGCTGGTACTGTACCGGAAAAGTAGGATGCCAGGTATACAATATTTTCGCCGTATCTATCAGCAGGGATAAAATTTGTGTGGGTGACAACTGCTCCGTAAGGTGCAGCATCTTTCATATTCAGCCAGTAAATCCCCTTTGCTACATCCCGATCCATACCAATGGTCATGCATGCAGCACCCTGGTAAGGGATAGGGCGTATTGACGGACCGCCAATGTTTTCTAGAACCCGGGGAGGAATTGTAGAAACAATTGTGTCATATCGAGTACCATTCATCTCCCATTCTCCGTTCAAAGAAAAAATTGAGGTTACTGGTGTATGTTTATAAAATTTTCCCCCTTTGGAAATAATTGATTTTTCGAGTGAATCGACAAGCAGATGAAATCCCCCGTTTAAATAACCGAGATGCTCTCCAGAAACCCCACGGTCAGATCTGATTGCAATCCGGCTGATCAGCCAGGCTGCAGAAACATCTTTTTTTTGTTCCCCGAATTTACTCTTTAAAAGAGGCTCAAAAAATGATAAATACACGTTTTTGCCGAGGTGATGGATAATATATTGCTCGGCCGTTATGTCATCAAGTGCCTTAAGATCGGTTTTCTTTGCCGTTAAGGTCAGATATGCAAGTTTTACCTTATCGATAAAAGATAATTCAGGATAACGCAGGATCTGCACCGGGGTATTCAGGGGATAGATCTTGTTGTTGGCAAGGTATCCGGAGGTTCCCGTTTTCCATTCAACCTTATCTGAAAGACCCATCTCATCCATCAGTCCAAAAAGACTAAAGTCTCCTGAAAAAAAATGATGATAGTATCTCTCTATCCAGTAATTGTTGATGTTATAAGATGAGAGACAACCCCCAAGATAAGGCATTTTTTCAAAAATGTGAACCTCGTGCTCCTCACTTAGTCTGTTGGCAGCAACAAGTCCCGTTAATCCCCCGCCGATTATCCCGATCTTCATGATACTTATTCTATAGTATTTTTCAGGGCGAAATGAAAAACTCTCCGTATAATTTATGTAAATTATTATTATTATTCCCTCGAAGAAATCATAAGAAAGTTTTTGTGTTGCAGAAATCAACAAATAATACAGCAAAGGACTTAAAAGAATTAAAAGAAACTAATTATCTGTCAGCCCATCGGGATGGTGTCAGTTAAATGCGCGTGTTTTTCATAGGTTTTGGCCAAGCGGGCGGTAAAATTGTCGATATGTTTATCGAGCAGGATAAAAAGCTCGGAACTAACAGTTTCAGGGGGATTGCCGTCAACACAGCGCGAACCGACCTGATGGGTTTAAAAAATATCGAAATGAAGGACCGGATTCTTATCGGTCAGACCATGCTCAAAGGTCATGGTGTTGGTACTGATAATGTAACCGGTGCTCGAGTCACTGCGGATGAAATTGACAGCATTATCAGCGCTATTGATACCCGGGGTACCCATGATGTTGATGCATTTGTTATCGTTGCCGGACTTGGTGGGGGTACCGGATCCGGGGGTTCACCGGTACTTGCACGCCATCTAAAACGCATCTACCGTGAACCAGTATATGCACTGGGAATTATCCCGGCTCCTGAAGAAGGACGTTTGTATTCATATAATGCAGCACGCAGCCTCACTACCCTTGTCAATGAGGCAGATAATACATTTATTTTTGACAATAGTGCCTGGAAAAATGAAGGTGAAAGTGTCAAAAGCGCATTCCAGCGCCTGAATAATGAAGTAGTGCGAAGGTTCGGAGTACTTTTCCGGGCAGGCGAAGTGAGTAAAATGGGTGTTGGCGAGATGGTTGTTGACTCAAGTGAGATTATCAACACACTCCGGGGTGGAGGGATCACTTCCGTAGGATATGCCATCAGCGAGGTTATGAGCAAGCAGACAAAGAAGAAACGAGGCATCATCAGAAATATCAAGGATAAGTTTGGTAAAAAGAGGGAAGCTAATGAAGAGGTCCTGCTCGGTGAAGATAAAACCGCAAAAATTGTTTCTCTTGTTCGCAGGGCGATGCTCGGACGCCTCACCCTCCCCTGTGATTATTCGACAGCTGAGCGGGCTTTAGTACTGCTTGCCGGTCCCCCGGATGAAATGGATCGCAAAGGTGTTGAGAAAGCGAAGAGCTGGGTTGAAGAAAACATTGCTGGCGTAGAAGTGCGGGGTGGAGATTACCCGGTCAATAGTGAGTACGTTGCAGCCGTGGTTATGCTTGCGACCGTAGGAAATGCCCCAAGAATTAAAGAGCTTCTTGATATTGCAAAAGAAACAAAAGAAGATGTTATTAAATCCAAGGAGAAAAAATCGATCATGTTTGAAGAGGGTATAGATCCTTTATTCGAGTGAGGTATGCCATGAAAGGATTGTTGAAATGGACTATTCCAATATTGTTTATGTTACTGTGCATGTATCCCGTATGCGCATTGTCTGTAGGTTCTGTGCAAATTGATCCTTCGGGGTCATTAACTCCCGGCACACCGGTAACCGTTTCATTCAAGATTGATAATTCTGGTGTATTTCCATCTGACAATGAGATTCAGATGTTCACCGAACTTGATAAACCGAAATGGACCTATACCGTCATTGTGAATGGTGTTGAAAATTTGCGACCCGTCATGGGCGGACGTACCTTGTCGGTCAGCGGTTTTGAGTTAAGTTACAAATCATCTGATCTGGTAGCCCTTCGTGTTACCCTTGAAGGAGTTGCTCCAACGGTAACCCAAACCTCAAATAAAACCCTGGTCAGGATTACCCAATATGATGGAAATAATAGACCAATTGAAAATACTCAGGTCGAGCATAAAGCCATGATTATTAATACTGCAGAAGTAGCTTCGACAATATCCACCAAAGCTGCAGATCTCCAGGTTTACAGGACTCATATCGACGAAAAGGCGGTCATCGGTATTGATACGGCTGCAGCCGAAGCTAAATACTATGAGGCAAAGCAGAAAATTGACGCCGCAGGTGCTCGCCCATCAAATCAATATGCTGCAGCACTAAGTGACCTCAATGCAGCTACTGCAGCTATCGCCGCTGGGGAAACTGCACTTGATAAGGCATGGGCTGAAAACGAAGTTTCCGCTGCTCAGGTTCCCATCAATAATGTAGATGCAATAATCTCGTGGTTCAAAGGCAATTCCAGCACGGCAAATGACCAGCAACTTCCGGCAATCATTACCAAACGGGAAGTGGCAGTGAGTTATATCTCAAATGCAAATGATGCTATCTCGGCTGGGAATTATGCTCAAGCCCGTGTAAAGGCGCAGGATGCTTTTTCAAAAGGGAATGAATCCTATACTGAAGCGCTCGCAAGACAAAAACAGCTATTATCCGGATGGAGTCTTCCCATCCCGAAAATTGATGGGGTCGTCCTCATTATCTTTGGGATTGTTGCAGTGGCACTTATTGTGGTAGGAGTAATTATATACCGCAAACGATCACAATGGGATGAATTAGGATAAATTATAATATTCACCGGTTTCTCCCCTTTTTTTTACGGTTCAACATATATTCACATTTCAGTGATCAAGTGAACAAACCATGCAACATCACATCATGAAGACGATGGGAATATGTTAATTTCAAATATATCCTCTTTGATTATTCTTCCCTCTAAATTGTGATGAATAAACCTATGATCAGTCAGTCTTGTTTCCATTATCCTCGGTAGGTGCGAATCATGGGTTAATTGGTCTGTTATGACTTCATACTGCTGCTATTGTTGGGGTAAGTATAGCGGATATTGATTGAATTGTTTTTCATATAATATTCCTTCAAATCGGAATCGGAAAAGAACAGATGAATGAGTATTTTATGGGTTAGTTTGGTATTGAAGGGGAAATTCAAAAAAAGGAGTCGTTTAAGAACCCTGTTTTTTTGTAAAAACATCAATATTGATGCTACCCATTTTACCATCACGATGGATATAATAATCGATTAACCGGTTTTCATTGTCATAGAATGAGAACCAGTATCCCAGTTTATAGGTCTTCTTATCATAACCCTGGATGGATGGATAGCTCGCGGCATCGTAGAGGATGATAACCCCTGGATTATCCAGAGTGAGTGTTTGTTCATCCGTAATATCGCCATAAAATTTGATTTTATTCCACCGATCCCCCCGGTAATACCAGGGAAGAGGCCAGTAATTCTTTGATGCAATGACAACATGATCAGAAGCATCGATAAGTCGCATTACGTCACGCAAATCCTCGGAATTTTGCACCTGGACGATCGGTTCATTGATATCTGCGGGAATAAAGGCAACATGCCATGTTATGAGAATGAGGAATATACATCCGGCAATGGCAAAAACCATCTTTTGCCAGTTCAGCTTGTATACTGCGACAAAACACATCGGGAGAAGCTGGGGAATGATTAACCAAGGTACTTTTTCCCCAACAACGGCATAGAATGCCATTATCAGGATCATCCAGTATATACAGAACCTGAAAAATTCATCAGATTTGGAATACTTACGTTTTTCTGTTTTCAACTGCTGCAGGCTCACAGCAGCAAGTTTTGGGATGGGGATTTCTGAACCACGATATTGTATTCTGTATAGTATCCTTTTGATAAATAACGAGGGATGAATATCTTTACCTACGAACTGAATTGTCCCGATTATTGCCAGGATAAAGATTGGCAATTCATAGAGAAGGTAGAGAGGAATGTAAAAGAACCAGGGCCCACCAAGTCGTTGCTGGTTATGCATTTCTGTCCAGTGCTCAACTGCCCTGTACCACCCGGTTGTATTCAATTGTAAATTCTGGCCGATAAGTGTCTCAATATGAGCCCCGAACGCCGAATACATGACACTCATGATCCCAATGATTATGAAAAATCCAATCAGTAGGTCGTATCTCCAATCCGCGGGTAATCTGATTTTTTTGCGCCACATGGAATAAAGGAAAAAAGAAGCGAATATAAGGATGATGACCGGCATCTCTTCTTTACAAGAAAGGCCGCCCGCGATTGCCAGAGCTGCTATGATCGCATATCTCGTTTTTCCAAATTCGAAATAATAAAGGATAGCAACAAGAAGAAGGAGAGTGAAAAAAAGCATGAATATATCATGCCGTAGGAAACGTGAGAAGTATACCATGTCTGGAGAAAGAGCAAGGAAAAGGGCTGCGAAAATGGTCTGTTTTTTATCGATGTATCCTATACGGTAAATACAATATACAAGTGGTATAAGAAGGGCTCCAAAGAGTGCAGGAAGTAAACGTGCGACAAAGTCAGAATCCCCAAAAAGGGAGAACATTCCTGCTGTAACATAATAAAGAAATGGCCCATGGTAACTAGGATCATATGCCCATGATCCTTTTGTCAGTAATTCATAGGAAAACCACGAGTGGATAGCCTCATCGTGGTGAAGCAATTTGAGATCAAGTTGCCAGAACCGCAAAAAAATCGTAATTAAAAAAATTGAAAGGAGTATTCTTTCAAAAGTAAAGAAATGTTTGATTTTTTGAAAAAAATCAGCGGCCTGCTGCACGCCGCACCTTAACTTTCTAAGACAATTTCTATGCCGATATCCTTTGGCACCTGGATGCGCATGAGCTGACGAAGTGCACGCTCATCAGCATCGATATCGATAAGGCGTTTGTGAATACGCATCTGCCAGCGATCCCATGTGGCAGTCCCCTCACCATCCGGGCTCTTGCGGATAGGTACAACTAAACGTTTGGTAGGAAGCGGTATCGGACCGGCCAGATTTACACCTGTGCGTTCTGCAATCTCGCGGATTTTATCACAGACCATCTCTACTTTATCAAAATCAGTCCCTGTCAGGCGAATTCTGGCTTTTTGCATGTTCTTTATCTCCACAAAAAAATTTATCTCATTTGTTTTGCCTGTATTGCGATACACATACCAGCGGCAATCGTTGTACCCATATCCCTGACGGCAAACCTTCCCAGTTGTGGGAGCTCTTTCACCGTCTCAATAACCATCGGTTTGGTTGGTTTGATGACAACAATTGCTGCATCACCAGTCTTAAGGAATGTTGGATTTTCCTCCTTGGTCTGACCTGAACGGGGGTCCAGCTTCTTTTTTAGTTCCATGAAAGTACACGCTGTCTGTGTAGTGTGACAGTGGAAGACTGGTGTATATCCAACAGTGAGAGCGCTCGGGTGCTGGAGTACCACAATCTGTGCGGTGAATTCTTCAGCAACAGTAGGTGGTGCTTCAGCGGGTCCACAGACATCTCCACGGCGGATATCTCCCTTTCCGATACCACGGACGTTAAAACCGACATTATCTCCAGGTACTGCCTGGGGGATTTCTTCATGGTGCATTTCAATGGATTTGATTTCTCCATCTTTGTTGGCCGGCATGAATGTAACTTTCATGCCTTTCTTCATGATTCCTGTCTCAACACGACCGACAGGAACCGTGCCGATACCACTGATGCTGTATACGTCCTGGATTGGAAGGCGGAGTGGCTTATCGGTTGGTTTGTCTGGAGACTTGAACGTATCAAGGGCAGTAATCATGGGCAGGCCCTTGTACCATGGGATTTCCGGGCTGTTTACCTTAATATTCTGACCACCAAGGGCACTGATCGGGATGAAAAGAGTCTCGTCTGGTTTGTACCCGACCATCTTGATGAGATCGGAGAGGTCTTTTTTGACTTCATTAAAGCGTTTCTCATCGAATTTTACTGCATCCATTTTGTTGATAGCAATAATAATCTGGGTGATACCGAGGGTTCGGGCAAGGAAGACATGTTCCTTCGTCTGCTCCATAACCCCGTCAGGAGCTGCGACTACAAGAATAGCAGCGTCAGCCTGTGATGCACCCGTGATCATGTTTTTAACGAAGTCTCTGTGTCCTGGACAATCTACAACCGTGAAATAAAATTTCGGTGTATCGAATCGCTTGTGGGCGATATCAATGGTGATACCACGTTCACGCTCTTCTTTTAAGTTGTCCATTACCCAGGCGAATTCAAAGGTTGCTTTCCCCTTTGATTCAGCCTCCTTCCTGTATCCTTCAATAATGTGTGCAGGTACTGCACCGGTCTCGAACATCATTCTTCCAACAAGAGTCGACTTTCCGTGGTCAATGTGTCCGATAACAGCCAGATTCATATGGGGCTTTTCAGATGCCATTTTTTTCCTCCAAAATGTTTGGGACTGTCCGCTTACA
>Ga0209048_10005486_pt1 | contig 11964 bp, 12 predicted proteins | sample FrelakmetCRP12CR_FD_187146 | JGI IMG/M metagenome (GOLD analysis project Ga0209048, IMG submission 187146) | Freshwater lake sediment microbial communities from the University of Notre Dame, USA, for methane emissions studies - CRP12 CR (SPAdes)... | ecosystem: Environmental > Aquatic >... | reverse complement strand
GTGTTGGGGTCGGGGTTGCTGTACGCGTTGGTGTCGGGGTCGCCGTCGTTACTACACCACCTCCACCACCCGGCGGCACATATGGCGTCGACGTAACTGTCGGCGTAGGTGTCGGCGATAAAGTTTGGAAGGTGTAGTCGTCTGAAATGGCGATAAACTCGCTGCTGTCAACTGTGAGAACTGACTTTGCCCTGTAGTGATAGGTAGTAGCTGAGGAAAGCCCGGTTAGGCCCAGGCTGTGCTCAGAGACCAGGCTAGGGCTCTCGCTGGTGTGATAAGCATAACTGGTTACATTGTCATGGGAAAGAGTATCATAGAATACCTGGGAAGTGGCATTGCTATTGGTCTTCCAAAAGATGGTGGCGCTATAATAGCCAATATTTGAGACAGCGACCTCAAGGGTTACTAAGGGCACCGTGCCACTGACAGTGGTCGTGCCTCCGTCTGCCATAACTGGCACAGCTTGCAGTATTATGCAAGCTAGCAAAATTACAGGGCAAAGAAACTTCCATTTCACCAGTCAGTACCCTCGTCGTCTTCGGGCAAGGAAGAAAATAAGTAAAGCGATAATTATGACTCCAGCCGCCGCGCCACCAGCAAGACCCACCCAGTTCACCCTTGCAGGCGGAGCCACCATGACTGCCCAGACGCTGAGTCGATTGGTACTGGTGGTCAATGCCAAGGCTTTCTTGTCTACCCCCATCTTGAGCACCGACCACTGGCTGCCTGCCTCATCCCACCTGGCTAACCTTAGCCTTGAGGCATCACCGCCAGCCTTATCCAGGTCAGCCGCGGTGTATTTCACTGTTACTGTAGCTTCCTTAGCCAGTAAACCGGTCAAGCCATCAATACGGAAGCAGGTGGTTGCCGGGTTAAATCCAGCGGGTGGAGCGGGAATCTGCTCCAGGGGATAGCTTCGCAGTGATACTTCCACCTGCCCGGTTACCGCCCCCTTGGGGAAGCTGATGGAGATTTCTTTATTTTTCGTCTCCAGCACCGATGCATTACCTGGGGTAAGGGTCAGGCTGACTGGTGAGGGCGGCGCAACATAGGTTTTCTCTACCTCAAAGCTAGATGTATGCTGAGTCACCAGATTGCCTGAATCATCCCTGACCTCAATGTCCACATCATACTTATCAGGAGGTATCGTCTCATTGCTAACAAAGCTGAGATTAAATTGATGGCTATAGCCAGGAATAATGGGCCAATCAGCGTCTAATGAAGCCGTAGCTAATACCTTGTCCCCTTTTCTCAGTACCCCACGAAGGTGAGGCTTATAATGATGGTTACCGTTATTGGTTACTGTAACCAGTGCCAGCAACGGTTCGCTTGATTCTAAATCAAGCGAGGTGACTTCACTATCATGGATTAACTTTGAACCATCTATTGTAAGTAATACTCTGGCAGCAACAGCGCTGATCGTGGCAACCATTCCCCCTTTAGGAGCAGTATGAATGAAGATAATGGCGTATCTGCCACCATCCGCTATTCCAGAGGGGATTTTAGCAGTAACAGTAATGACCTTGGAATCCCCGGGTTCAAGATGAAAGTTACCTGGAGAAACAGCCAGCAATGCCCGGGCGGTGTAAGGAGTCTTATCCTCTTCTGGTTCAAGTACAATGAAATCACTATTAGATGACATCCCATATCCCTTAACTTCAACTCCAATATCCATCGGCGCATCCGAGGTGTTTTCCACCGTCATGGTGTAAGAATAGTTACCACCAGGGTTAACCGAAGATTCTATCTTACCTCCGTATACCGTTAAACCGCCAGCTAAAACCGGAGAGGTAAGAGCAAAAAGCACACATAAAGCCAAAACTGTGCCAACAATCCCCTCTTTTTTCTTCACTCATTCACCGCCAAAGATTTTAATGGTGGCTTCGGAGCATGGGATGAGACCCCTGGGGGCTCATCCCATCAAGAGAGAACTTTCTACGAGCCGCTACCGGTAAAGGTAATGGTAATCTGGTAACTTCCCGCAGGGGCATCAGCAGCCACCACCTGGCTGATGTAGAAAGGGAGAGTTGTGGGGTTCCCGGTGTAGCTAAGGGCGCCATCTGCATCCGTATAAGAACCCGCAGTCTTACTTATCTGGAATTTGGCAGCCAATGATGTCCCGCTCCCGTTGGCTGCAGTATTCATATAGCCTTTAGCTGTCGTCTTCGCGTCTATGGCGGACACTGACCACGTAGCCCAGTTACTAGCCACAGTGCCGCCTGTAATTTGGGCGGTCTTGGTGGCACCCGCTGTCATTAAGCCTAAGTCAGCACCCGTCGTCGGTGCAGTTACAGTAATGTAGCCATTTACTGTAAAATTACCAGTTCCAGTGCCTGTTTTTCCACCTACAGTTACTGAAACATCTCTTGCCCCGGCTGCTGCATCGGCGGCAATGATAAATGTAGTTGTTATCGAGGTAGTTGAAGCTACAGTAACAGCACCAACACTTACACCTGCACCACTAACAACGACTGTTGCAGGTTCCCCAACTATAAAGTTGGTGCCAGTGATGGTTACTGCGTTGGTACCTACACCGGCATTAGGAGGAGCAACGCTGGCTACTGTAGGCGTCTCCGCAACATCTGCGGTAACTACAGTATCATCAGCCGCCACTGCCATTGGCGCCACCAGAAGCGCCACCAGTGCCAGAACAATACCTAGAGTTAGGATCCTCTTTTTCATTTTATTTTATGCCTCCTTTTTTAGATTTTTTGTTCCTCTTCCCCGCTCCCGGTTATTTCGTACGAGCTTACCCTCCTTCCTTTGCTACCACAATATACTTCTCATCACACGACCCAGAAATCCCTTATCAGGTAATTCTTCCTATTTAAAGTGCTAATTCGGATTGGTAAATGGGAACAAACGGCTTGCCCCTAACGGGTTACCCCAGAAGTACCCATTGATTAAGCCTTGGGATGAAGAAAGCCACCATGCAGACAAGTGGAGCTCTCCTTCAAAATAGCTACAAATCTGGTGGCTAAAATGAGACTTTACCCCAAAATAGCAACTAGCAGGCATGAAAAATTCATAAATACCCGCAGAAAAAGTTAAATTTATCACGCCGCCAAAGGGGAGCAGAACCACCAACAGCTAACCCGAACGTTCTGGAGGCCATTTACTAACAGGGGAGTGCAGAGGGGATTCACCCCCTTCCTACAGAGAAGGACAGGTAGAACCAGTTCTTCACTTTTGAAGGAGCAAGATCGAGGGACACAGGGGATTTTGACCTTTAGGCTCTCGACTCAGGCGATATGCTGCTCGATATAATCGCGCGCCTTTTCAGCATATCGAGGAAAGCCTCGATGCGCGTCTTTACATGGGCATTGAGCGTGAAGTCCGTATTGCCTTCAAGGGTGAGAATGGGCAGGTGGATGGCATGGCGAAAGATTATGTCGCCTATTCCCCTGTGACAGAACGCCTGGACATAATGGATAACACCATCGACGCGCCTCCGGTGCAATTGGGTGACGATGTCCTTAGCGCGGCCCCGTATAGAGTAGGGGTAGGTATAGTTGCTGTACTGCTCAGCAAGCGAGCTGCCGGGACTTGGCATGGCGAACTGGAGCTGTATCTCGTTGAAAACCACCCTGGCACCGTTGTGCTCGATATAAGGATAAAGGCCGCCGGCGAAAACCGACGGCACGCCGATATAGGCAATGCGAAGCAGGTCAGCGGGATATGGTTTCCTGTCTCTGGCCTCCGTCAGCAACTCGCCCAGGCGGTGCTCGTACTCCACATGGTCGCCGTTGAAGTCCGAGGTTGAGACCAGCCAGTAATGGTTCTCCTGACCGCTCACCAGGCCTTCTTTCCAGGTTAGCTCATCCAGTTTCAAGGCAAGCTGCCTCGCCCTCTCCAACTCCTTCCTCATTTTCTCGGCTTTGGCGAGGGTTGTGCCCAGCGTCTGTGCCAAGTTCTCCAGAGCTTTTTGCACCAGTATAACATCGGGCTTCTCGGGATAAGCGAAGGGTAAAACGTCGATGCCTTTAAGCCTGAGCACCTCCATAAGCATGATGGTATTGGAGCAATCGCCGGTGGTGACGCAGAGCACGTCCTTTATGTCATGTTCCATGCACACGCCGTAGATGCCCTTGATCCAGGTGCAGCAGTTCTGAGGGAAGCCCGCCCTTTCCGCTATGTTCACCAGCCTCTCCCGCTCGGTGCTGCCGATGAACAAGTTATTAAGGTCGACAGGCTTATAGCCTGCCGCCAGCAAGATTTCTATAGGCACTGTGGTGGTGATGCCGATTTCTCTCACGCTAGTTTACCAAACGCCTCACTGCCAGCGTACCTCGCCTTTTTGCCCAGTTCTTCCTCGATTCTGAGGAGGCGATTGTACTTGGCGACACGCTCGGAACGGCAGGGCGCTCCGGACTTGATTTGCCCACAATTCATGGCAACAGCCAGGTCGCTTATGGTGGTATCCTCGGTCTCGCCGGAGCGGTGACTCACCACCGAGGTCCACCCCGCCTTCTCCGCTATGTTCATAACTTCCAGCGTCTCCGTAAGAGTGCCTATCTGATTGAGCTTAATCAGTATCGAGTTCGAGGCGCGCTCCTTTATGCCGCGGCTGAGCCGTTCCCTGTTCGTAGTGTAGAGGTCATCTCCCACAAGCTGTATCTTGCCGCCCACCTTCTTGTTGAGCAGCTTCCAGCCGTCCCAGTCATCCTCCGCCATGCCGTCCTCGATGCTGATAATGGGATAATCTGCCACCAGCTTGCTATAGTAGTTCACCATCTCGGCGCTGGTGAAGGACACGCCTTCCTTGGCCAGGACGTATTTGCCGTTTTTGTAGAACTCCGTGGATGCGGGGTCGAGGGCGATGAAGCATTCCTTGCCGGGCTTGTAGCCCGCAGCCTTGATAGCAACCAGGAGCACGTCCACTGCCTCCCTGTTGGTAGCCAGCTTAGGGGCAAAGCCTCCTTCGTCACCCACAGACGTGTTAGCTCCCCTGGACTTGAGTACTTTCTTCAGGGCCTGGTAGACCTCAGAGCCTATCTGCAGGGCATGGGCGAAGCTTCTCGCTCCCGCAGGCACCACCATGAACTCCTGCAAGTCCACCGAATCCTCAGCGTGTTTGCCACCGTTGAGGATGTTCATCAGGGGCACCGGCAGGAGATAAGCTTCCTTCCCGCCCAGGTAGCGATAAAGCGGCGTCCCCTTGGAATTGGCGGCAGCGTGGGCCACAGCCAGGGAAACACCTAAAATGGCGTTGGCGCCCAGCTTCGCCTTGTTCGGCGTCCCATCGAGCTCTATCATCCTCCGGTCTATCGCCTCCTGTTTCAGCGCCGACATGCCCGCAATTGCAGGGGCGATTATTTTCTGGATATTGTTTACTGCTTTGAGCACACCCTTACCTTGAAATTTAGCTGGGTCGCCATCACGAAGCTCCACTGCCTCGTGGCTACCCGTGCTTGCCCCGGAAGGCACCGCGGCACGGCCCACAGCGCCATCGGCTAACTCCACGTCTACCTCTACTGTGGGGTTGCCTCTGGAATCGAGTATCTGCCGCCCTTTGATGCTTTTGATAGCCTTCACTTCGCCGCTCCTTCCTGACCCTTTATCGCGGCCAGGGCTTTCTCCACAGCTTCTTTGGGATTTTGGGCAGCGATTATCGACCTGACCGAACGCCCCTTTTTCGACAGTGACCAGGTGTTCAGTCCGATAACAGGGATATCGTTGCGTAAGGCATAGGCAATCTCAGAAAGAGTGCCGAACTTGCCGCCTATAGCAATGACAGCCTGGGCGGTATTGACCACAATCACATTTCGTGCCTCGCCCATGCCAGTGACGATAGGTATGTCAACATAAGGATTGGCTTCCTCCCTGGCACTTCCGGGCAGGATGCCCACAGTCTTCCCTTTGGCGGAACGAGCCCCCTTACAGGCGGCTGCCATGACCCCTCCCAACCCTCCACAAATCAAGATAGCACCCCGCTTCGCCAACTCAAGCCCGACCGCTTCGGCAAGCTTGGCTTCGTCCCGTGAACACTGCGCCCCACCGACTACAGCGATAAACATTTCTCCCCCTTTTACCGAAGACTGTTCAGCGAGCCCTATTATAATACAAGGGGCTTAAGCCCCTTGTATAAAAACCCGCATTTTAGTTCAATAGTTTCATCTCGCCCTGGGGTGAGAGCTTTCGTACACCTTTCGCAGGTGCTCGGTAGTAAGATGGGTATAAATCTGGGTGGTGGAGATATTGGCATGTCCCAGCAGTTCCTGGAGCTCCCTGAGGTTCATCTTGCCGCTGTTCAGCAGATGGGTGGCAATGCTGTGGCGCAGGACGTGCGGCGTAATGTCGGCCTCGATTCCCGCCCTCTCGGCATAGCCCTTCAGGATAAGCCAGAAGCCCTGCCTGGTAAGCCGCTGTCCCCGCCGATTGAGGAATAAGGCCGTCTCTCCGGTAGCTCCGAGGAGACGGGGACGTGCCTCGTCAATATAGGTCTTAACTGCTTTGATCGCTTTGCTGTGAATAGGTATGATGCGCTCCTTCGAGCCCTTGCCGAAACAGCGCACGAAGCCAGCCCGCAGGTTCACATCGCGCACGTTCAGCGACACCGTCTCAGTTACCCTCATCCCGGTGGCATAGAGCAACTCCAGCATCGCCTTATCCCGCTTAGCCTCCGGCGTGGAGAGTTTATCCGCCTCCGCCAGCAACTTCTCGACATCATCAACCGAGATAGCTTTGGGCAGCGCCTTGCCCACCTTGGGTCCGGTTATCCCTTCCGTAGGGTTCTTTTTCAGTGTGCCTTCGGAGACCAGGAAGTTGAAAAAGGACTTGATAGCAGCTACCTTGCGCGCCATGGTAGCCGGAGCATAGCTCCGCTCCCTGAGGCTGACCATATAGTCCAGCACCGCAGAGCGATCGACATTCTCCCAGGTTAACTGGTGTTTGTCTTCCTTTGCCGCCTTCTTGCGCAAGAAAGCAACAAACTGGTTGAGGTCGTTCTTGTAAGCATCGAGAGTGTTGGGTGAAAAACCCTTCTCCACCGAAAGAGATGAAATAAAGCCTGCGATTCCCTCGTCCATACCATACCTCCAGAACTAATTGTGACTAGAGCCCGGTATTCTCAAAGGAGGCAGGTCGAGACATCTCTCCCTGCATATATCCTGATATATAAGGACTAACTCCTTGTCGAACAGGGCACGCTTTCGTTTAAGTGCCAGCGACCGAGCACGGGCCAGTATTTCCTTGGCTATATCCTCAGGAAGCTGAATTCCAAACTCATTAACGAATTTAAAAAGAATGGTGTGCGAGCCGCTATGCTTGCCCACCATGATCTGTCTCTCCATGCCCACTTCTTCAGGGGAGAACGCCTCGTACGTGGGCGGATGCTTGAGCACGCCGTCGGCATGGATACCCGACTCGTGGGCAAAGATGTTGTCACCGGTGATGGCCTGGCTCACGGGCAAGGGCCGCTGGGAGGCTACTGCTACGTACTTGGAGATGGTGCGTAGCCGCGTGGTATCTATGCCGACATCGATCTTCTCGATGTGTCTCAGAGCCATGACCACCTCGGCGAGGGAAGCATTGCCCGCCCTCTCGCCCAAACCGTTCACCGTGGTATTGACCCATTTGGCGCCCGCCCTGATGCCAGCCAGGGCGTTGGCTGTAGCCATACCGAAGTCGTTATGGGTATGCATTTCAATATCGATGCCCGCCTCTTCGATCAAACGGCATATCGCTTCATAGGTCCGGAAGGGGTCAAGAACGCCAACGGTATCACAGAAACGTAAGCGGTCTGCGCCAGCCTCCTTTGCAGTCCGGGCAAACTCGATAAGGTAATCGGGGTCGGCCCTGGAGGCATCCTCGGCGTTGACCGAGATATATAGGTCGTGGCTTTTAGCATACTTTGTACCCTTTTTCACGCTCTGCAAAACCCATTCCCGGCTCTGCCTGAGTTTATGCTGTATATGTATATCCGAGACAGAAATACTCAGAGCAACAGCCTTGGTGCCGCATGCCAGCGAAGCATCTATGTCGGCAATGACAGGCCGATTCCAGGTGATGATACTGGCCGGCAGTTCCAAGGCTATGATGGCCTTGATGGCTTCCATTTCATCCCCGCCCATTGCGGGTATGCCGGCCTCTATCTGGTGCACGCCTATCTCGCTGAGCAACCTTGCGATGTGCACCTTCTCTTCATTGGTGAACACCACCCCTGCGGTCTGCTCTCCGTCCCTCAGGGTGGTATCGTCTATAAGCACAGCCACACCACACCCCTCCATGCTCCCGCTCATCTGCACTCAACAGGAGATGAGACAAGATTTTAAGACAAATAGACAAGCCAACATAACATAACACAACCTCCTCTTTTTTGCAACAAGCCTATTTTTGAAGGACTCTGAAAGTCCTTCAAAACCCTTGTCTACTTTCCTTGACACATGCCTTACCCACAAGCTATAATCATCGGGAAAGAGTTCAGAAGGGGGGGATGTGTGTGACCGAGGTAAATGTCGGCGATAATGAGCCTTTCGAAAGTGCTCTTAGACGTTTTAATAAGAAGGTACAACAGGACGGCGTCCTTGCCGAGGCACGTCGCAGGGAGCACTACGAGAAGCCCAGCGTGAAGCGTAAGAAAAAAGAGGCTACCAAGAGACGAAAGACTGCCAGGAGCTCAGCTGGTACAGCCAGGAGTTCCAGGAGTTCCAGGAGTTCCATGGGTTCCTGAACACCATCGCTAGCACAGGGATCAACAGGGTAAGTTGATGTTGCAAGAAAAGTTGATGAATGACCTCAAGGCGGCGATGAAGGGCGGCGACAAGCAGCGCAAGTTGGTGGTCAGCTTGATTAGAGCAGGCATCAAGAACGCTGAGATTGCGAAACAGAAAACGCTGGACGATGCAGGCGTTCTCGATGTCATCGCCAAAGAGGCCAGGCAGCGCCGCGAGAGCATCACAGAGTTCAAGAAGGGCAACCGCCCCGACCTGGTAGCCAAAGAGGAAGCTGAGTTGGCTATCCTTCTGGAATATCTTCCCCAGCAGATTTCACGCGACGAGATTATCGCTGCTGCCCGCGAGGTAATCAAAGAGGTAGGCGCTCAGGGGCCCGGCGATAAGGGCAAGGTCATGCAGAAGCTGATGCCCCAGTTGAAGGGCAAAGCTGAAGGCAGCGCGATAAACGAAATAGTAACGGGGCTGCTCAGCGGCACCATAAGCTGAGCAGGAAATAGCAGAACTTTTCAGGGGACAACGGCACAAGCAAGAGACTTGTCAGGTTGTCCCCTTCTTATTTTTCAAGAATAAGTGTGGAATACTCTGCAATATAAGGGCGTCCTTCCCTGGAAGGACGCCCTAGCCTCCTCATTATCAGCAGGACTCTTGAGGTTTTAATCGTATTCGGTGACATCGTGCCTAGGCGAGCTTTGCGCCGCACTCTCCGCAGAACCGCGTCCCAGCCTGACTCTTGGCACCGCACTTGGGGCATTGTATAAGGCCAAGTGGCGCACCGCAGTTATTGCAGAACTTGCCTTCACCAGCAGGCTTGCCACACTGTGGACACAACGTCTGTTTGCTCTCTATCTCGCCGGTGAATACTTGTGTTGCTGCTGCTTTCTCTTTGATATCGGCTGTCATCTTCTCCGCCCTGGCAGCAGCCACTTCAACGTTCATCCTTGGTCCGTCCGTAACACACAGCCCTAGTTGCTCGTTCCAGTCGTTCTCACATACGTATTTGTTACATTTGGGGCAGCGAGAGAAGTGTCCCTTGGCTTCATTCTGAGCAAGTTCAAAGGCTGCTTCGTGCTCTTTATGCCATTCCGGAGTCATCCCCCGAAATCTCTCCGAGATTACATCCGCACCCCTGTCGGCAGTATATCCCACCCCGGATTTTCCGGCCAACTCCGCACCTATCGAGATTGCCGTTCCCAGGCCGCGGAAGAATTTCCCTTTCTTGTATGTTTTCGCCTCTGCGAATTTTGTCTTATACCCGTCTCCGCAGATATCACAGAAGAAAGTAAACTGGAATCCGGCGTCTGTGCTATTGTCCGCAAAGTTTCTGGTAAATGGTTGTAGTGCCATGTCTCCCCCTTTCTCGATCCCTCCCTATCTTTTTAGTGGTTTACCGCATTTTATACATTTATCTCCGATTGGCGGCTGCTCCAGCTTGCATTTGGGACATACAACCACCAGCCGGGCATTACAGAATTCGCAGGAATCGTCAAAGAAAGTAGTCTTGCCGCATTTGGGGCAGGTCACTTCCAGGGATAGTCCGCAATTGCTGCATTTCTTCCAACCCTTTTCAACCGGGTTTCGACACTTCGGGCATCTGATGGGGCCGACCGGATTTGCCCTGCCGCACACGGGGCAGACATTTGAATCGGCTGAAATCAACGCATTGCAGAAGCGGCATGGATGTTTATATCCCGGCATGCCTCAACCCCCTCTATGCTTTCTGGTATGCAGCAATATATATAATTATACCATTAACCCCCGTCATCTGGCTTCGTAACATCATTAATAGCTTCAGGACTGGTGGTCGCTTTTGCCCATCTCGCGCTGTCGTCCAGCGTCGTTACATTGAATTTGAGCAGTTCCGCGACATCTTGTTTCCACTGCTCCGGAGACGAATGGATTACCCTGCCGACAAAAAGTCTCCTCAAGGTCTGGAGCGCCGGCAGTTTCTGTATCGCAAAGTTGTATCTCGTGTACCGAGGGTCTGCCAGTTTTTCATCCGACAGATATATCGGCTCTCTCCTGAAATTAGTGGCAAGCATACAACGATTAATCCCCTTGATAAAAATGTCAGCTTCTTTGTGCATGTCTTGTATGTTCTTGAATACAGGGTACTCTTTTCTACTTACTATCCGGAAAAAATAGGTCGCCTTTCCGCCGCCTTCCTCTGAAGCTGCTTCCATGGCAACCGCATTCCCAGGATCTTGCGAATTTGCGTTATAGACAGGGATCAGAAACCAGATGTAATCTCCGGTCGAATCTCCCAGTAGCCCGCGCTTGAATCCAATGCATATCCTGTCCTGCTGCGATAGTGATTTCAGGTAGCCATATTCTTCATTCAGGCCTGCAACTTCCAACTGCATCTCCAGTCGCTTCCACAGCTCCTGGGAAAGCGACTCGATGTCGCTTCTTCTGGCTGCCTTGCCCTCTTTCATAAATCGAGCCGCTTCTCTTATCACAGACGGATTGGCTTCAGGCATGAGCTCTTTGAGCCACGATTGGACTCTCAAAGCAAGTTGGTTCATTGAGTCAGAGATAATCTTCCTGAAAGGATCGAATTGGCTGGCCATCTTTGAGAGAACGACCTTCTCGCCAGATTCCGAGGTGATCGCGAAAGTATAATCCTCGCTGCGCAACTCCGAGATATCGCTATAGGGTATCCTTGTGAGTTCTCCCTTTTCCGGCATCAATACTATCCCGGTTTCATACAAACGTGGTTCGCATTTTCCCCTCTGTTTTTCCTTTCCTGTTTCATCAAAGTAAATAAACTCTGCCTGCACTCCTGATTTTCTAAGTTTCTCATTCATGAGCATATCTTTTAGCAGCATTTCGTTACGCAGTTGGGAGATGTTCCTCAACAAATCCTGGTACTGGTAGCCAACATTGAAGAGAGTAAGTTCCTCTTTGGAGGACAAAGGCAGGTGAATCTTGTAATCAGCTTCTGCGATGTCAAGAATATCCCTTAGCGAGAAAAACAGTGTCTCGCCAGCCTCGGGCAAAATGGCAAGGCTCTCTTCATCGACCCGGGCCCTGGCTTGTCCACTCGCTCTCACCTGACCGCCCTGGTCACTGAGGGAATAACTTAGAGAGCATTCCATTGCGGGTACTTGTTTGCCTTTTTGGTCCATAGCGTCTTCTTGCTTCGTGCGAGATTTTGGTGCTCGATTTATATCACAGTCATCAACTTGTGTCAATCAGATTGCCCTGCATTCCCCCCTATTTATAAACTTCCCACGACCTTACGGTCGGGGTTTTAACTTATCTCAAACTTCGTTTGCCCTGCATCTTTTTT
>Ga0209048_10005485_pt1 | contig 11964 bp, 12 predicted proteins | sample FrelakmetCRP12CR_FD_187146 | JGI IMG/M metagenome (GOLD analysis project Ga0209048, IMG submission 187146) | Freshwater lake sediment microbial communities from the University of Notre Dame, USA, for methane emissions studies - CRP12 CR (SPAdes)... | ecosystem: Environmental > Aquatic >... | reverse complement strand
CGCCCGGTCGCATTAAAGTCAGGCGGCACCACTTTGCCAAGTTCGATATTCGGGTAGTAGCGCACCACATTGCGGGGCGTAGCGAAATAGATCGCCTCTGCGATTGGGTTGTTTTCAAATGTGGCTTTTAACACAGGTTCAAGGTAAGCGCTCAACCGGATATCTCGCAGCGTTTCCTCGTCCACTGGTTGAGTGTTGGGCACAAACACGCTGGTGATATCCGCTTTGGAATTCAAAAATTGCCCTTTGCCTCCCAAGGCCATATGCTGGTCGACAGGCCAAAACGACTGGCTGTCATATTGTCCAGGATTGTCATAAATCGTGGCTGCCAGGGCTGCGACTTTCTGAATATCGCGGGTAACCTGGCTTAATATCAGGTCGTTTTCGCGGGCGCTGCTCATCGTATATTGTTGCAAATATGCTTCCGCCTGGGCGCTGATCGCCTGGCTGCTGGCCAGCTGAGCCTGGCGCCCAACGCTTTGAGCAGAATTAATGGCGATGATGGCGATCACCAATACCGCGATCACTGTCATGCCCAACGATAAGGTGAGCAGTCTGGTTTTTATGCTTCGGGTGGGTCGTGTCTTTGCCATTATGCTTCAATGCCTCGCCACACGGTTCAGGCGGGAATAGATTCTTCAATCTCTGACGCTGCGGGCTCTTTCTGCGGCGTGAGCTGGATGTACGCCCTGGCAGCTCCCAGTGCCTTGCCTATCTCGCGCACTGTATTCTGCAATATCGTCTCCGTGTTCACAGAGCTGCGTACCTGTGTGGCAATGCGGTTTATTTGTTCTTCACGGGCCGCACGCCGCGTGACTTCATCCAAAAGACGGGCGTTTTCCAGGGCAATGCCGAGCTGGTCTACCACGCTTTCTACCAGGCTGATATCCTCCGGGCTCCATTCTGCATCCGAATCGTTCATTTCCAGGTTTAGCAAGCCGATCACTTCTCCGCGCACCGCAATTGGGAATGAGCGATTGGCTGGCCCGGCCTGACTGCTAGGAACAGGGGTAGGCTCGCTATCTTGTGGGAGCGCTACGGTTAGCACGCTGATCACGCCTTGTTCGATCTGGAAGCCACGTAATTTTTGTACGGTAGTCACCCGATCCCATTCCTGGCGTAAATATTGGCGGTGCAACGCCTGAAGCTCTGCCAATGTGCGGCGCGTCTCGCTGAACAGGTTTGAATTCTCGATCGCGATCGCCACCTGGTCTGCCAGGATTTTGAGAACTTCAACATCCTCAGAGTGGAAGGCCTCTGACCGGGCACTTTGCACATCCAAGATGCCCACAATTTTCCCGGCTAACATCAGCGGACATGCTACTTCAGAGCGTGCAAAGGCCAGGGTCGGGGTCTCGGATAGGCTCGTTTCTGAGCTCCTTTCCATGCTAGACCGAGGTCCTCCACTCATAATGGCTTCAGTCAGGATGCCTGGCTGGCCGACTTTAAGGCGGTAACCCTGTGCCAGCATTTTTTGCCCGGCCTCGCTATTTGCGGCCCGCAAGACAGCGTATTCCCCGCTCTTGTCCAGTAAGAAAATTGCAACGTGGTCGTAGCAGAATTGTTGGCTGATCAGGTGGGTCACGTCGTGTAATAGTTGCTCCGGGTCCTCTATAGAGGTGATGGTGTGGGCTACACCGGCCAGGGTCTGGAGCTGGTTGGCGCGGCGCTCGCTTTTCTCAGAAGCTAATGCCTGCGCCTGGGTCCGGTCAGCCACACGTTGTTCCAGACCTTCCAGCGTTCGTCGTAGCTGTCTCGTCATCGTGTTGAAGGCCAGAGCCAGGTTACCGATTTCATCGGCGCTATGGATATCTGCCTGAGCCTGTAGGTCACCGGCGGTTACAGCTCCGGCTACCTGTGTCAGGCGACGGAGGGGGTTGGAAAGCAGTTGAGCGGCCAGGATAGCGGCGGCGATGGAGACTCCTGCGATCACCAACCCGAGCAAGGCCAGGTCACGTGTTTGTTTGCGCACTGGCGCCAGAAACACCGATTGCGGCTGCATGAAAGTTACCAACCATGGCTGCGATTTCAAAGGCGCCACTCCGGCCAGGTTTAATTCAGCTTCGGCGCCGTTTTCTTGGGCGGTGAAGTTCGGAAGCGCAGTGGAATTTATCAGTCCCTGTTCGAAAGCCCGATTGTCTGTGGACAACTTGTCGGCACTACCTGGTGGAAGGCGCCCCACCTGCTGCAGGCTTGCGAGCTTTTCGGGCTCAAGCGGGGCAACGGTTTTGTACAGGTCTTGGAGGGCTAAGCCTTGAGCCAGTCGCAGTTGGTTTTCATCCAGCAGCACTGCGAAAGAGCCCTCACCGGCCAGGTTATTGTTATCCACCACCAGCGGCTGGAGGGTTGAAGCATTGTATTTAGAAATCAGTGCTCCAAGAGCGTTCCGGTTCTTGTCATAAACCACTGCCAAATAGTAAATCGTCGGTGTTCCGGCTTCCGGTTCAAAGATAACCGGCGATACATATGGGAGGCCTGAAGTAAATGAGAGCATGAAGTGCTGCGGGTCAGCCAGGTCCAGTCCTAGGAAAGGCGCCAGTTTTCCGGGCTCGTTTGTTGATGTATCCAGTAAGACCTGGCCCTGGCGGTTGAGGAGAGAATAAGAAAGGATATAACCACGCCGCTGCAAGTCCCTCAACAGGGAATTGGCCTCTTTTTCTTCCGGGCTGCCAGGCTGCGCCTCAGGCGGCAGGCTTAACAAATTGCTGAAGACAGGCAGTTGCGCTTCGACATTCAACGTATTCTTTATCGAATTGATGTAGGCGTCCAGGCTAGCTGCGGTTTGTGAGGCAGCTGCCAGCAGGGTTTGGTTGGCGGCGTGGGTCAGGTCAACTGTCAGGGTGCGGTTATCCAGGAAAGCCATCAAGCCGAGGGGGATCAGCGCTACCAGGATGAAGGCCACGATCATTTTGGCGCGCAGGCTGAAGAACAGCCCTCGCCGTGGCCGTTGCGTAGGGGTTATCTCTCCCGGTTGTGGAGGTTGGCGCTTAGTTTCCATCGTTGCCTCGCAATTGGATCGAGCCACGCCTGGCGTGCAGTGTCTCTGACAACTCTTGGATGGCCGTCTTAAGGATCATTTCCATATCCGTGGTGCGTCGCACTTTCGAGACGATCTCAGCTTGCTGGTGTTCGCGCGCGGCTTGCTGTCTGGTTTTCTCGACCATGATCATCACATCAATCGCAGATGCAACCTGGCGGCTGACCTGCTCGATTAACAATAGCTCGTCGGCGTCAAAGCGGCGCAGTGGATCGCCCTCTTCCAATCCGATCAACCCCAACACTGCGCTGCGTGAAACTAACGGCGCTACTACCCAGGACTGAGTGCCACGCAGTTTCATGTATTTGTGCATTACTGCCGCCCGCGGGTCCTGCTGGACGTTGTAAATGACGAAGGTTTGCTCGGAGCTGAACATTTCGTGAGAAAATTCGAAAAGATCTGCAGGCGGACTGGGGTTTGAAAAACCAGAGCTGGCGTTGTCATCGGTCTGGGTGGCATCGGCGGCGAACGTCGCGCTACGCTGTTCAAGATTGAATAGCACCACTCCACAGTGCTGCACATCGAAACGGGCGCGGATGCGCTGGCTGACATCTTCCAGGAGCCCTTCCAGGTTGATGTGGACGGCAGCGGCCGTGGCGAGCTCATGTAGGAACTGGAATTGGTTTGACCGATTATGGGCGTCTTCTACCAGGCGAGCGTTTTCCAGGGCCAGGGCTATTTGGTCGGCTGAATCGCTTAATAACTGGTATTCTGCATCCGACCAGGCTGGTTGGTCGCTATCCCGCCGGAAAACCAGCTTTCCCAGGCGCCGGCCATGCACTTTAATTGGAGCATTCAATAAATGGTTGTCATCTTGAAGGAAGATTGGGTCTATCTGAGACGCGGGTTTGATCCAAAGGGGGTTATACGTGTAAGTCACTGACTGACCAGCCAGGTGTTTCTGCCAGGAATTCTGCACCTGCCGGTTATACAGGGTTTCCATCTGTTCTAAGGATGCCTGGCTTTGGTTGAGCAGGCGGGCGTTGTCAATCGCCAATGCAACCTGGTCGGCTAACTGGCGAAGGATCTCGATATCGGCTTCAGTAAAGGCCGCGGGATGAGTAGATTGCACGTCCAACACGCCGATTACCTTGCCACGCACGCTTAGCGGAAGGGCCACTTCGGAGTGGGTTTCGGGCAGGTCGGGGTTGTTAAAGAACACCGCATCGTCGCCAACGTCCAATGCAATTCGAGGAGTATTGTTAACGGCAACATACCCTACAATTCCTTCCTCACCCACTTTCAGTCTGTGGCCCCGCTCTAACATGCGTCGCCCGCCTTCACTGTTGGTGGCATACAATAAAGCGAACTCGCTATTTTCATCGACCAGGAAGATACCGGTGTGATAAAAGCCAAACTGGTCCGAGATCAAGGTTGCAGTACGGTTAAGCAACTCTTGAAGATCATGGATCGAGGCAGCTTCGCTCGCCACTCGCGCTGAGGCTTTTAACTGGACGACCTGTTTCTCGACTACCTGTTCCAGGTGGGCGCGTAAGCTATCCAGTTGGTTCACCATCTCGCTACGTTCCTGGATGCCGTGCTGAAGCTCCTGGTTTAGCCGCAGCGCCTGTGAATGACGGATGCCACCGTAACAAGCGAACAGACCCAGGAAGAAGGGAGCAGAATCGATCATCCAATATAACGGGTTGCTGGTCTGTACAACCACAACACTTGCCATATTCAAAGGGAGGTTTTGAGCATAAATCCCCCAAAGGGTTGCGATCAGGGGAAACATGAACCCGAACAACACCCCGAATAGCGTGTATTGCAGGATGACCTTCCGTTTCATGCCTCAGCTCCGTTGTGCGATGAATTCGTCATCTGAATACTCCAATTGGATCAGCCCACTGGAAGCGTGCAGTGACCGGCCGATCTCCTCCAGCGCGGTGCGCAGGATCGCATCCCGATCAGAGGAAGCCCAAATTTTACGGGTCAGGCTGGCAAGCGACTGGCCTTGCTCGGCCTGGATGCGGGCGCATTCCGCCTGGTGCCGGAAGCGCAGGAAGATCGCCATCTGGGCTGCAAGGTTGTTCAGCAGGTATTGGTCGTTTTCGTCGAATCCGGTGGCCAGCTCTGGATTCTGTATCGCTAACGCTCCAAGCACTTCGTTACCGGTGCGAATTGGCACGCCCAGCCAGGAGCCGCCAGGCCGGATTATTTCATGAAGCGCCTGTCCTGTGTGGACTACGCTCCATAACCGCTTATCTTCAGCCGGGCTGCTGGCTTGTTCCTTCTCCGCTGCCGGGTAGGCGATTTCGATGTGGTCCGCGTGCGTGTCATATAAAACCACCATCATGCTGATATCGCCTACGCTTATTTTGATTTGGTCATGAATCAGGCAATACATTTCATATATTTCATCCGGAGAGAGGTCCCCTATCCTGGTTGCAGGTGAAGTTTCGCTCCTTTTCATGGTGCGGGCCGCTTCGGTGGAGCTCGGAACGGCATGCTTATCTTCGCCATTTGGATGGACTTCAGGCGATATGAGGCTTCCGACATCCTGCGTGTCGCTCAAACCAACCAGCATCGCCTCCAGACCAATGGATGCCTCAGTCACGGGGACTTCTTGTGGCGTAATGCCGGTCTGGGCAGGTGGTGATGGTAAGTGTTCGGCCTCTTTTAGCTGCTCTACTTCTTGGCTCAACAGGCGCAGCGGGCCAATCAGCCAGCGCCGTCCCAGCCAAAGCACTATAACTAGTAAAGTGACGCTGACTATAAAGATCCCGGCTGCAACCAGGAACAAGGTAGGGATAGAGGACACCGATTCCATAAGAGCGTCTCCTCGGATGGGGTAAACGGAATGTTAAGGAGATTATCAATCTCCATTGAGAAATTGTGGGGTTTTACTGACAGAATTGCAAACGGGGTTTACTTGGGCTTAATTAATTATATTGGCGGTGAATCAGGTCAGGTCCCACACCGATTCTCCAGCCAGAATGTGGCGGATTTGTTCGGGGAACCGGTCGGGGTCGATTGGCTTGCCTAGGAAGCCGTCGAAGGCAGCTTCGCGCGCCTTGCGCATTTGTTCTTCACTGGCTTCGGCAGTGACTGCCACCACACGCGTTTCTTTCAGGCTGGGGGATGAGCGGATCTTACGTAAGGCCCCATAACCGTCTTCGTAAGGCAGGCGGATGTCCATCAAAATCAGGTCCAGGTGGGGCAGGGAATCGGCATATTCCACCACTTCATAGCCGGAAGTTTTCCATTCACAGTGGATCCCCATGTAGCCTAGCAAGCGAGCGATCAGCACAAAATTGGAGACATTATCCTCCACGACCAGCACGGTTGCGTCTTTTACCAATGAGCCTGTCTGTCCGGTCCGCAGGCTGCCAGTGGGCGTAGGAAACCGCAGGTTTCCGGTCTGTCCGGTGTGCAAGGAGCCTGTGGGAGTGCGGAACGAGCCGGTTTGGCCTGTGCGCAGTGGGCCTGTCATCCCGGTACGCAGAGCCCCGGGTAATCCTGTGGGCCGGCGCTCTCCAGGCTCATCCGGGCGGCCTGGAGGGGGTGGGCTGTTTTTGAATTTGGGATCGTCGTTATTCACAGGTTACCTCTTCTCGGCCAGAAAGTGGTTGACCTGAAAGACCAGGTTATCAATATCTATTGGTTTCTGGATGTACCCGTCGCAGCCGGCTTCCAGGCTGCGCTCGCGGTCGCCGCGCATTACGTTTGCGGTCAAGGCGATTACAGGCACAGTCTTGAATTCTGGCATGGCCTTTAAACGGGCGGTCAGGGTGTAACCATCAATGTCAGGCATGCTGATATCCATTAATATCAGGTCTGGGGGTTGGGTCCGAACCACCAGCATGGCCTCGGCCGCGTTCGGGGCTTCCAGCATATTAAAGCCTTCGGCCTGCAGGATGCGCCGGATCAGCAGGCGGTTATCAGCATTGTCTTCGACGTACAGGATGGTGGCATTCGAATCCATAGGAGTCCATTCCTCCGGCGCGTATTCTAACACCAAAGGCATTTCAGTCCCTTTTCTAAGCAGTGGGCTTTTCAGTTCTGTAAACTGGTATTCAGGAGAATTCTAATGTTGCTGTAGCAAAGCCGGTATTTGGCCGGCAATATCGTCTCGGACTTGGCGGAAGGCAGTCATCTTTTCTTCTTCAGTCCCCGTAACCCTGGCGGGATCGGAGAAGCCCAGGTGGAGACGTTTTCCCCGCCCTAACCAGACCGGGCATTCTTCTGCCGCCGAATCGCACACCGTGACGACCAGATCGAAGGTCGCCTGGCGGAATTCTTCGACCGGCTTGGAATATCCCTCGTGGGTGATCCCAATTTCGGCCAAAGCGCGTAAGGCCAAGGGGTGAACAAACCCCGCTGGCTTTACGCCTGCACTAACAGCTTCCCATTCATCTCCCAGGCGGGCATTGACAATCGCTTCCGCTATCTGGGAGCGGCAGGAATTTCCAGTGCAGAGGAACAGGACACGTTTCTTCATTTTTCAATCCGCGGCGGCTCCCGCGGGTTCCATAACTTCATTTGCGAACAGCCGCTTCCTCAGCCAAAAGGCCACGTTTACCAGCCCTATCATTACTGGCACTTCTACCAGTGGGCCGATCACAGCCGCGAAGGCCTGTCCTGAGGTGATACCGAAGACTGCCACTGCCACGGCAATGGCCAGCTCGAAGTTATTCGAGGCCGCAGTGAACGATAGCGTGGTCGTTTTCTTGTAATCTGCGCCAATTTTCTTACCCATATAGAAGCTGACCAGGAACATGATTACAAAGTAGAACAGCAGCGGGATGGCGATGCGGACTACATCCATAGGGATGGTTAAGATCAGTTTGCCTTTCAGGCTGAACATCACGACGATGGTGAACAGCAGCGCCATCAGGGTAATCGGGCTGATCTTTGGAATGAATACTTTGTAATACCATTCACTGCCTTTTGTCCTGACCAGGACCAAGTGAGTCAGGAAGCCGGCGATAAACGGGATACCCAGGTAAATGAAAACGCTGCGGGCGATCTCGCTAATGCTGATGTTCACCACATTACCCTGCAAACCCAGCCGGGTAGGCAGCACTGTGATGAAGATATATGCGTAAAGGCTGTAAAAGAGCACCTGGAATATGCTGTTAAATGCCACCAACCCGGCGGCGTATTCGGTATCGCCCCTGGCCAGGTCGTTCCACACTATCACCATAGCGATACAGCGCGCCAGGCCGATCAAAATCAACCCGGCCATGTACTCAGGATAATCATGCAGGAAAATCACCGCCAGGATGAACATCAAGATTGGGCCGATGATCCAGTTCTGCACCAGGGATAGGCCAAGGATCTTCCAGTCACGGAACACTTTGCCCAGCTCTTCGTAGTGAACCTTGGCCAGCGGCGGGTACATCATCAAAATCAGCCCGATAGCGATCGGAACGTTGGTTGTCCCAACAGAGAACTTGTTAATAAAGCCGTCCACACCGGGGATTAAATATCCCAGCGCCACCCCACAGGCCATTGCCAGGAAGATCCATAGCGTCAGGTAGCGGTCCAGTGTTGAAAGCTGTTTGGTGACGCCCGGTTGGGATAAAGTTGAAGATTTTGCACTTGCCATTTCATGCAATCTCCATTGCTGTCGTCATCCAGTTGGTAACTTCTGCCAGGGTGGGGATGCGCCCGGCGCATACCAGTTTCTCATTGATCACCAGGCCAGGTGTGGCGAGGATAGGGTATTTATGAATCTCGATGTAGTCGGTGATGTGCTCTACCCGGGCTTCTACACCCAGTTCAGCCACCGCCTGGCGGGCGAGGGCCTCGACCTTTTGGCAGTTTTCACAGCCAGAACCTAACACTTTAATTTCGATTACCATGACTATAACCTCCTCTCGGAATGGATGATTTCAATCGTCGGTTCGATGATAATCTCGGATTTCACCGAGTTCGCTACCAGGCTGTACTTCTGAGCCGCTTGCAGGGCGCGACGCGTGCGTGCTTCGACAACCGACGGCGCTTCATTTCCCGCTGCAATGCGGATCACCGGCCAGAAGCATAAATGAGTAAAAATCTCCGTGCGGTCCAACTCGATCAGCTTGGTGCCTTCGGTGCGGCATTCGTAGGACAGTAAGTTGAGCTTGAAGCGTTCGGCTGCCCAGATGAACATCATCATGATACAGGTATTGGCTGCTCCAACAAACGCATCTTCTGGTGTAAACACACCCGCATGCCCTTGGGCGTCGGGCGGCGCGGAGAAATCCATCTCCGGGCCATTGCCCATGACGATGTGCCCCCAATGGTCGCCCTTCCAGGAGACAGTGGTGTGATAGGTTGCAGTTTTGGGTGAGCTCGTATTCATCTACGAATGAGCCTCGCAATAAGCCTTGTACTCGCTCAGCACGGCTTCTCTATAAGCCTGGACAGCTTCTTCTGGCAAGGGGTTGTAGATACACACCGTATCCAGCAATTCCCGCGCTGTCTCGTCGCTGGGGGACTTTCCTGCCTGGTGGAACTGCTCGAAAATCAGCGGTAAGCCAACCAGGGTAACGGTCTGTCCTTGGATGTTTACTTTTTGTACCGGGATCCCAGAGCCGCAGGAGCAGGTGGCTACCTTTTCGGCCTCCTCACGGGTGCTCTGAGCCGTTTGGGCTGTCTCGGTCTCGGAAAATTCACCTGTACGACGGTTCCAGTGCCTTTCCAGCAGGTCATCGACCAGAGCTGCGATTCGTTTAGCCGTCTCGTCAACTGCCTGAAGACCGGCCGCGTTCAAGCGGCGCTTCCCCTCCAGTTGGCCGATATCCTTATCAGCGACCAGGTCCTGAACCACCACACTGGCGGCCGGTTTGCTGGAATACAACTCGGTGGCGCGCGCTGCGCACCGCAGCTCACAGCCATCCACTGCAATCGTAGGGTAAAAACGAGCAAAGGCGCGGTCGCCCTGACCGCCCGCCAGGAAGAGCGGCAAGCAAATGGTCACTGTATCCGCTGGCCTGAGGTGTTCCAATACTTTCAAAGCTGCCAGGCGAGTCACAGTACCTTCAGCCATTTCCTCGCCGGAGCAGGCCACAATACCCACTTTTTTCTTGGGCAGGTCAACCATTCTCGCCACCTTGGCTGTGTTCTCTACCGCCGCGGTGTTCTGTACCGCCGCGGTGTTCTGTACCGCCGCTACCTTTGATGATATGGTCCACAACTCCGACAATCTCCTCTGCCAGGGCATGAGCCAATCGCTCCCCACCCTCATTTAGTTCAGAGATTCCCTGGGGCTTTAACTGCTTGTAGCGGCGATAAACGTCAAGGACGGCAAAATCCTGGGTGACCATCCCACCGCTCTCCCGCACCATCTTGGTAGCACAGGCCAGCTTGCAACCGTCAATCGTGATGGCGGGATTTCTTGCCAGCAGGTCCCGACTGGCCTCGTCTCCCATCACCAGCAGTGAGAGCGCCGCCAGTTGCGTGTCCTCAGGGCGCATGTCCTCGACAACGACGTAACCGGCCAGGCGGCTGACCGATCCATAAGTCTTGCCGATCCCGCTGCATGGCACAATCACTACTTTTTGCCTGGCTTCGGACATGGCTATCGGGTTTCCTCTTCAGCCAACTGCTTAATCTTCTCGAAATAGGCCTGGGGAGTAAGCAGGCGGGCGCGGTCAATTTCCCAGTCAGTGGCATTCAGCAATGCCAACCAGCCGCCACCGTACGGATCCTGGTTGATCACATCTGGGGCAGTCTCCAGCGTCGGGTTTATTTCCATGATCGTTCCGCTAACCGGAGAGCCCAGGCTGATATCAACTTTGATCGTCTCGACCACGGCAACTTCGTCGTTGTAATCCAGGCGTGTTCCGGCTGGCTTGACTTCCGCGAAGGCTACATCACCGCTGCGTTGCTGCAAGAAATCCGACAACCCGATCTGCACGCGCCCCCCCACGAGCCTGGCCCAAACGCCAGCATCCGTATATAAGCGGTCGGTAGCGACTTGGAAGGTGAACTTATCCACTGTGAATTCAATGAAATCAGGCATGTTCCAGCTCCATTCGGGTGAGGGCTGTAACATCCGGTTGGAGCGAGCATGGAACGAATTGGCGGGGTTGTTCGCCCGGCATTCGTTTTACGGGCACTGGATGACCCCTTGGGCCCACAGGCAGCCTCCGCAGGCTGGGAATGGGTTAGCGATGCAGTCTTCCTCGTTTGCCTCCGAAAGATCGCACCCGCCGCAGAACGTGCACGGAGCAAAGGCAAAGCGCTGCACCCTTTCCCGGTAAGCCAGGTACTCAGGGTCGTTCCACAGGTCGAGTAGCTCCCGGTCGGCGATGTTACCGATGATATGCCGGCGTTGTTGGTGCGGCTTGCCGTGCAGGTAATATTCGTGGGTATGCAGGAGCGCCAGGCACGGGCTGACGTCTCCCTGCCAGCCGATTGAGATCGAGCCGCTTTCGATAAATACACAGGCGTCATTGGCTCCTGCCAGGTTATTGCCGGCGAAAGTCACATTGCAGGCGCTGTTAAACACCTTGAAGACGGCCTCCCTGGTCAAGTCGTTGAAATCCATTTTGGGCAGGCTCAGGCGTGGCAGCCAGGGTGATGAAAGATACGTGATATTGTTTAGCGTGCGGGTGTATAACCTTTCATCCTGCAGCTCTTCGGTGTAAGGCAGCACATTGCTAATCGAGAAGCGCTTGGCGCCCAGCTCCTTCCCGATCTTCAAAACTTTTGGCAGGTCGGCGATGTTGCGCTTCATGGCCACGAAGGCAATCCCAATCTCTGGCGTGGCGAGCAATTTCCATGGCCGCATTTCCCGGAAGCGGGCCAGGTTTTCCAGTACCTGGGGCAATTCCGCGCCCAGGCGTACATCTTCATAGCTTTCGGGGGTAGCCCCATCGATTGAGACCCACAACACGTCCAACCCGGCCTCGATCAAAAGGTGCGATTTCTGCTTGGTAAGCATAGTCCCATTCGTGATCATTTCCACCCGCGCCCCCACGTCTTTTACACGGGCG
>Ga0209048_10005484_pt1 | contig 11967 bp, 9 predicted proteins | sample FrelakmetCRP12CR_FD_187146 | JGI IMG/M metagenome (GOLD analysis project Ga0209048, IMG submission 187146) | Freshwater lake sediment microbial communities from the University of Notre Dame, USA, for methane emissions studies - CRP12 CR (SPAdes)... | ecosystem: Environmental > Aquatic >... | reverse complement strand
GTGATGAACCACGCCAGTCTGTTCATGGAGGCGGTGCAGCACGCCATGCAGACCCATAACGTGATGGTGCCGTCCATGCAGGTGCGCATCCTGCCGGCCGAGCTGGGCGACCTGGCCGGCTTGTACGGGGCGGCGTTCACGATCGTGCAACAGGCCGCTGACTTTTAGCATAGAAAGATGGACTTATGGAAAATAACATCTACATCTCGGATATCCTGGACCAACCCCAGGCTTTGCAGACTGCACTGTCTCGCTTTGACCCGCGCCGCCTGGATGCCCTGGCGCGCGCCTTCCAGCGCGGCGATTTCGACCGGGTGATCCTCACCGGCATGGGGGCTTCATATTTTGGAGCCTACCCGGCCTGGTTGGCCCTGGCCCATTCTGGGGTGCCAGCCATCTGGGTAGAGACCGGCGAGCTGGTGCACTATGCCCAGGACGCGATCTCGCCGCGCAGCCTGGTGTGGATCGTCAGCCAGTCCGGGCGCAGCGCAGAGGTTGTCTCCCTGCTAAATATCCTGCGTTCGGTGACGCCCGGTGCTATCCTGGCGACGGTCAATGACCTGGAAAGCCCCCTGGCGCAGTCGGTGCAAATGCTGGGCGACCTGTCGCGCCTGCTGCCGATCGACGCACGCCCCGAAACGAGCGTCTCCACCCGCACCTACCTGAACACCCTGGCGCTGACCCAGTTAGCCGCCAAGCACCTGTGCGGCGAGCTCCTGATGCCGCACCTGGACGACCTGCAAGCCACCCTGCTCGGCATGCAGGCCTACCTGGCGGATTTTGAGACCCATGTGAAGGAAACCGGCGAGGCGATTGGCCTGCCCACGCACCTGGTTATGCTTGGCAGGGGCAGCTCGCTGGCTACCTCTAGCTGCGGCGCGCTAATCATGGGCGAGGCGGCCAAGGCGCCGGCCTTCAGCATGTCGGCAGGCGAGTTCCGCCACGGCCCGCTCGAATTGTGCGGCCCAGACCTGACCGCTTTACTGTTCGCCGGGCCGAGAGAGACCCAGTCGTTGAATAAAAAGCTGTTCGGCGAGCTGGCGGGGTACCAGGTGAAGGCTTTTTGGATCGAGCCAGGCGCGATGGGTGCGGGGAGCGGGCGGCTGCCCACGCCGGCCGCGCGCGGCCTGGGCCTTCCGCTGGCCGAGATGCTGCCGGTGCAGGCGCTGGCCGTGCACCTGTGCCAGCGGAAGGGCATCACGCCGGGGACGATGAGGTTTATCGGCAAGGTGACAGAAAAAGAGTAGTCAATAACCCAAAATCAGGCGGTCATCTGCATGCCAACCGGGTTGTTGCCTACCATCAGGTTTCGCATAAAATGAAAAAACGCCCCTGTCCTTCAACAATACGGGGCGTTGTGTGGGTGAATCTGAATTGTGGCGGCGACCGCGCGGGCCATCTTATGGGAGACGACCTCTGGCGATCAGGAATTGGATGAGGCAACCTTGTCAAATCAAAGCGGTAACCCGCGGCTCGAGGGCACAGGCCGCGTCGAAGCCTTCAGCGACGGGGTCATGGCAATTATCTGCACGCTGCTGATCTTCGAGGTGCACGTTCCCACGCTGGCAAATCTCTCGGCTGCCGCGGTGATCCAGGGCCTGGTCAGCATCGCCCCCAAAATTATCAGCTTCGCGATCAGCTTTTTCATCGTGGCTGGCTACTGGGTGAACCATCATTACTTCTTCTCCCGCATAACGCACACCGATTGGAAGCTGCTGTGGTGGAACAACTTGCTGCTCTTCTGGCTGGCTGTCATCCCTTTCACCACCGCCTTCATCGGCGACTACCCCGAGTCTCCGATGGTTGTGGTGATTTACTCTTTCGTCCTGTGCATGGCTGCGGTCAGCTTCTCAATGATGGGCTATCACGTGTTCTTCAAAGGGAGGCTGGTGCCGGAGAGCCTGCCAATGGAGGAGCGCAAGCGAGAGTTTCGCCGCAGCCTGATGGGGGCGAGCCTGTATGTGTTCGCCGGACTGCTGGCCTTCTTTTATGTCCGGGCTGCTCTTGCCATTCTGGCCGTCATCCCATTTCTATACGTCATCCCTTACCTGACGCGCGCTCAGGATGACACCCTCCAGCAAGATTAATTCAACCCATCCAGGCAATGCGACGGCTTGTATGGTTGCAGCACCACCTGGTATTTATCATTCAAGAGGCTGAAAAGCGAATCCTGGGTCTTTTTCGAGCTGAGCGTCTTGTAGACCGGACCCTCGGCGGTCAGCTCGATGACGCCGGCGATGGTCGGCAGCAGCTTATAGTCAAACTTAGCGGGATCACCCTGCAAGAGGGTGATTTCCAGCAGTAGCCGGTCGTCCGTCTCCCAGGCGACCGGCTTGATCATCATCTGCAAGCCCGGAGGCACATCCAGGGCGGTGAACAGGTCTGGAAAGGCTTTGTTCTTTGAGAAGTCATAACCGCTGAGGACGGACCTGCAGTCGGCTTCTCCATACCCGAGGATAGAGTATAGCGCCGTGCGCGGCCCGTTCCACTTGCCGAGGCCGCCTTTTATCGATTCAGTTACCTGATCGAGCTTGGGATCGTAGATCAGCGTGTCGGATTCGGCATTGATGCCTCCCATGCTGAAGAGCAGCTGCCCGGTATTGCTCCAGGCCAGGCCATGAATCCAGGTCTTGCTTGCCTTGACCACGTATGCCTGCTGGGTTTTCCCGGTGAGATTGGAATAGATTCTGACCGCCTCGTTCGGCAGTCCCTGTGGGTCTTGCCAGAGAGCCGGAGTCACATAGGCAAGCTGCTGCCCGTCGGGCGAGAGGGAAAATAGCCGGCAAGCTCCAAAATCGTAGTGGAACCAGGCGTACCGTCCATCGGGGACGTTTTCCTGGCGGGCGACGCACTCGGCGGGGACGTTCATGCGGATGGGAGCGGCTGCCGGCGCCACGGTGGCAGTTTCGGGCAGGGCGGTGGCGGTCACGACAACGGTCTGCTTGACGAGGCGGGTGACTTCGACAGTAACCGGCGATTGGATTTGAGAGCTGCAAGCCGCAGAGAACAGCAAACCGATCAAACCGGCGATTAGGAGCAAGATTTTTCGCATCGATCCCCCCCTACTTTCCAATCAGATAGACCGCGACCAGCAGCAAGGCAAGCCCGCAGCCGCGCGCCAGGTTGGCGGGATGCACCGGAACGCCCAGCCAGCCGAAGTGGTCGATCAGCACGCCTACCAGGAGCTCGCCAATGATGATCAGCGCGATCATCAACGTGCCGCCCAGCCGTGGCAGGGTCACGCTGATCGTCAGGTAAAGAATCACGCCGAAAGCGCCCGAAAACAGCATATACCAGGGCAGCGACTGCCAGTCGCGGATTTTCTCCCCTCCGCGGATAAACAGGAGCAGTCCTGAGAGCAGCATCCCGCTGAGGTGGACGATAAAGCTGCTCGAAATCCCGCCGATGCGCTGGGCCATCGCGCCGGCGATCGGCCCCTGAATTCCAACTGCTGCGCCGCCGACTAACCCGATCAGGATGACGATGATATACGGCAACATGGGCTTCTCCTCACAACTTTATTATGATAACTCTTCGGCGGCGACCATAACCACTCCTATTCGGGATGGTCCTTGGCGCGACCACCTAACCGCCAGCCGCTAACTTCCAATGGCTAACAGCCAACTGCTAACTGTATCAAATCGCCCGCATGCGGTTATTCTTCGGGTTGTGCTCCACTTCGGCGAGGCCCAAGGCTTCCATCAGAGGAGGTACGTACATACCGAAGCGGCCGCGCAGGCCCTTCTTCAGCCCATACCAGCCGCCCACCGGGTTGTCCGCCGAGCGAGCCCATGCCTCCACGGAGCCTTCAGCGGCTGGCTTCTGTTCATCCGCGCTGCCGAGCGCCATCCAGTCGCCGTGCTTCTTGAGCATGGCGTGCAGGTCTTCCAGGCAGCGCAGGTGATAGCGCAGCTCGGTCTTGCCGACCATGCATACCAGGGCCGGCGGGTTCGCTGCTTCGTCGCGATACATCTGGTATTCGGATGACCCGCTGGGGGTCTTTAAATTCCACGGATTACCCTTTGTTCCTGAGCCTTCAACCTTAGCTGTTTCCATTTCGCCTCCGATATTGATAATATTGTGGGGTTAGAATCCCTCTCTCGATCTTGCAAAACCGATTGTACTGCAATTCGCCTGCCTGTATTTCCTGACTTTCTTTGCGTACGCGGGCGCCTTCTCGTTTATCCAGGATACATTAGAGTTTTGTCAAACGTACTTGATTTTAGCAAAAAAAGATGTATAATAAAAATAGTTAACGCTCATTAATAAATATCACGTAAATTTGGGTGGAGGCGATGATCTAGAGAATGTATTTGGTCGCTACCGGGTAATTCCGGGAATAGTATTCTCTAAGGAGCCAATAGCGAAACCGGCCACATTGCCGGTTTTTTTATTTAATTTATAGGTGTCTTATCGGTGGGGAATAAACAGTTGACACTGAAGGCGTTTACGCTATTCAATTTATATATTTCAATTTTTAAATCAAGAAAGGAGGGGTGCCTCAACAAATAAATAAAGCCTCCATAGGTGGGATTCTATTGGCTGGCGATCTTCAATTTTCTAAACCGTTGCCATATTTCAAATTCAAATAATAATTTAAAAAGGGATCATCATCATGACTACAATTCTCAAATCTCAATCGAAAATCATCCTTTTTGGAATCACCCTCGGTTTAATCTTTACGTTCTGCCTGGTATTTCCTAGGAAGGCGGCGGCTGCCTTCCCGCAGACTGACCCGCTCTTTTCCACTGTGCAGCCGGACCCAAACGCCCCCTCCTGCATACCTGCCATTTATATCAGCAAACAGGCAAAAGGACCGGACACGCGCATTTTCGCTTCTGGCACAGATATACCCTTTAATATCCTGGTCAAAAACACCGGCGGAGTGCTTTTGACCAATGTGGTGGTTAGCGACACACTGGTCTCAGCATGCTCCTTGAATATCGGAAGCCTGGCAGCAGGAGCGACGAATACCTACACCTGCACCGCACTCAATGTGACCAAGGGCTTTACCAACGTCGCCGCGGTGACTGGTACAAACGGGTGCGTAACGGTCAAAGACCAGGATCCTTCAACGGTGAAAATTGCCAGCATCGACATCCGCAAACAAGCGGAAGGACCGGACTCACGCACCTTTGCTAGCGGGTCGAATGTGCCATTTGAGATCGCGGTCACCAACACCGGCGAGGTGCCCTTGACCGATGTGGTGATCAGCGACACCCTGGTCCCGGGCTGCACGAATACCTTTGCCAGCCTGGCTGCCGGAGAAACCAAGACCTACTCCTGCACCGCTGTAAATGTGACCAAGGGTTTTACCAACATTGCTTCGGTCACAGGGAAGGCGGACCAGGTGACAGTCAGCGATGAGGACCCCTCGACGGTGCAGATTGCCGACATCGACATCAGCAAACAAGCCGAAGGACCGGACTCGCGCACCTTTACCAGCGGGTCAGATATAGATTTTGAAATTACTGTCACCAACACCGGCGAGGTGGACCTGACCGAGGTTGTGGTAACAGATGAACTGGTCCCGGGCTGCGCAAAAACCATTGGCAGCCTGGCAGTCGGAGAAACCCAGTCCTACACCTGCACCATAAAGAATGTGACCGAGGGCTTCACCAACGTGGCCAAGGTTACGGGGAAATCGGACGAAGTGGTAGTCAGCGATGAAGACCCCTCCACTGTGCTGGTCGCGTCGATCTACCTGCGCAAGCAGGAGAAGGGGCCGGATTCTCGCAACTTCGCCAGCGGGTCGGACGTTGATTTTGAGATCGAGGTCAAAAACACCGGAGAAGCAGACCTGACGGATGTGGAAGTGACCGACGCGGAAGTCCCGGGTTGCGCAAAAACGATTGGCGACCTGGCGGCCGGGGAGACCACTACCTACACCTGTACTGCCTCCCACGTGAAAGCGGGCTTCACCAACACCGCCACGGTGGAGGGACATTCGGGCGAGATTACGGTGACTGATTCGGACACTTCTACCGTGGTAGTGAATGTCTACCACTATTACATCCCCTTTGCAAGCTTTTCTGGCGATGTCTCTAATAGCACTAAATTCAGTATTTCGGTCGGTTATGAGGATTTGAGACTGGACCAGCCGAATGATTTCGACTACAACGATTGGATCGCCAGCATGGTGACCCTGTTAACTTACAATCAAGGGTCAGGCTCACAGATCGACTTGAAGAGCATTCTCTTCCATATCACGCCCAAGGCGCGCGGCGCGACGCTCAACCATGAGTTCCACGTACAATTCCCGGCAAATACCTTTGGCGGCAATGGGACTGCCACCCTGACCATCAGAGACGGCAATGGCAACGTGGTCAGTTCGAACACGATTCCAATCGTAGGCTCGCAAGCAGTCGATTTTACGATTTTCGCCGACGATTACCTAGCCCTGCCTCCCCAAGGGGTGGGCGTTAATACCACCGAGGGCACCGGACCGGAGCCGGCTGCGCTGATTGCAGACCTGGCGTTCACCTTTCCTCAACCGGTCCTTTTTACCCTGGCCGATTATGGAACGCACGGCAATGGGTTGTTCTTCAACCCCTATATCCGGGTGAAACCGGCTCATGCTTCGGCCTACGATGTGGGGATTGGGGATGTCCGCACGCTGGTGGTTCCAACCCCGACCTGGAAATGGCCGGAGGAGGGTATCCGCATCGATAAGGTCTACACGTTGGTAAACCTGAGCCTGGATCTTTTCCCGGCCAACTGGTGGACGTATTACAATGTTTGCGTGTATGGAGATGGTGTGTTTTGCCCCCTGGCGGATATACAGAAAAACGCCAAGTGAGGCAGCCAAGCCAGGAGGCAGTCCATTAGCTCGGCAGGATTGCTGCTCGTAAAAAACCAGATGGCGGCTTGTTTTGGGGGTTCAGGCCGCCATCTGGCACAAATCCATCGCTAGCATTTCAGGCTGGCTTTAACAGCTCTTTCAATCCGGTGAGAGCGGTGTTATCTACCACCGCCAGCACCTCGTCTTCAGCTTCGAAGATCATATTGCCGCGCGGGATCAGCATCTTGCCTTTGCGGATAACGGCGGCAATGACGCAGCACTCCGGTAGAGGCAGATCCTTCAGGGGGATGCCCAGCACCTTAGAACCCTTGGGCAGCTTTTCCTCCACCACCGAAAACTCACCCTTGCTCAGCTTCAACAAGGTGAACATATCGCCAAGCGACATTTCTTCGGCGATCAGCTTGGCCAGGATATCGGTCTGGTTCAGGCTGACATCAACGCCCATATCGGCGTTGAACAACCAGTCATTCTTGGGGTTGTTGACCCGAGCAATGGTGCGCGGCACGTGGAACTCGAAGCGCGCCAGGGTGGTCACCACCAGGTTGGTTTCGTCTTCGCCGGTCACCGCCGCCACAACCTGAGCCTGGGTCACCCCGGCTTCTTCCATTACTGTCGGAGAGCTGCCATCTCCGACAAACAGCACGCCCGGCGGTAGCTCGGTCTGCAAACGCTCCACCACCTCTGGCCGGTTTTCGATCAGCCGCACCTGGTGCCCTTCTTCGATCAGCTCATTCGCCAGGTGGCTGCCAGTCTTCCCACCGCCTACTATAATGACAAACATAATGACCTCCTTGCCGCAAGGCTTGCGCAGTGAGTCAGGACTACGGAAACCCCGGGAACTAGCTCAAACCCATAAAGTCTTTGAAGCGGTCCATCGACGAGGCCAGCACCGCCAGGTGCACCACATCGCCGGCCCTGAATTCCGCGCCGGTCAGTGGAATGAAGGCATGATCCTTCCGGCTGATGGCAATCACGGTGATCTCACCGGGGATATTCAGGTGCTTGATCATCTTGCCGACCAGGTTCGGCGGCGTTTCAATGGAAAATAGCGCGACGTCTCCGCTGCCAAAGGATATGACCGGGTCCAGCTCGGAGTGGGTCAGCACTTCGCGGATCCGCTCGGCGCCCCAGGTAGTGGAGGAGATGGTCGACAGCCCCAGCCGCTGGTAGATCTCCGCCCGGTGCGGGTCGTAGAGGCGGGCGATCACCCGCGGCACATGGAAGATATTGCGGGCAATGCGCGCAGCAATGATATTGGCGTTATCCGAAGCGCTGGTGGCGGTGAAAGCATCCGCGTCTTCGATGCCGGCTTTCACCAGCACATCCCGGTCAAAGCCTATACCCCGTACCCGTTTTCCGGGAAACTTCTTGCCCAGCCGGTCTAACGCCTCTTGGCTGGGGTCGATCACCGACACGTCGTTGCCTTCGTCAGCCAGCAGCCTGGCGAGCTGTTCGCCCACCCGTCCGCAGCCCATCACAATGATTTTCATATCGCCTCCTTTCTGGGTTGATGCATAGGATTGACTCTATTCTAATCCAAGATTCTCTTGCCCCGGACCCGCCTCCAGAAGCTCTTGCGCAACCAATCGATCCCGTATAGGACCGCGGCATAGGGAGCCAGCCACAACCAGAATGCCGCCGGCAGGGGGACATGCTGGAACATGCGGGCAAGCGGCGGGACGTAGATCAACAGCAGGATGATCAACACCTCGATCGCCACGCCAAACAGCAGGTTGCGGTTGCTCAGCCAGCCCAGCGAGCGGCCGCGGTTGGTCTCCGTGCGGCAGGCGAAGGCGTTGCCGGCTTGCGCCATGACTACCCCGGCGTGGAAGACTGTGATGCTGAGCAGGTAAACTTCTTGCGGGTGCAGCCGCGCCATCACCGCCAGTCCGGAGAAATAATCCACCATGCCGATGCGCTCCAAAAGCCTGCCCAGGAGGGGGAAATCGGCCGGGCTGGCCAGGGCCTGCACCAGATAGAAACCCGAATAACACAGCGCCGCCTCGATCGGGCCCAGGAACAGGAAAGCGCGCCGCAGCAGGGGGCGGTCCACCAGCGGCTGGTGACGGCCGCGCGGCGGGCGGCGCATCACGTCCGGCTCCGGCTTTTCTGCCCCCAGGCCAAGGGCCGGCAGCATGTCGGTGCCTAAGTCAATCGCCAGGATCTGCCGGAATGTCAGCGCCAGAGGGATATTGAATGCAGCAGTGAAAATGAAGGGTAAGATCTCAGGCACATTGGAGGAAAAGATGTAGGTCATGAACTTGCGCACGTTGTCGTAAACAGCACGCCCTTCTTCGATCGCGCTGACCAGGGTGGCGAAATTGTCGTTGGTCAGGATGATGTCGGCGGCTTCTTTGGCCACGTCGGTGCCGGTCATGCCCATCGCCACGCCCACGTCAGCCTTGCGCAGGGCGGGGGCGTCGTTAACCCCGTCGCCGGTCACCGCCACCACCTCGCCGTTTCCTTGCAGCGCGGAAACCAGGCGCATCTTATGCTCGGGAGCCATGCGGGCGAAGATGACCTCTTTTTCAAGGGCTTTTTTTAACTGCGGGTCGCTCATCTCATCCAGCTCCGCTCCGGTCAGAATGAGCGGGTCGGGTGTTTGCAGCATGCCCACGCGGCGGGCAAACGATTCTGCGGTCAGCCCATAGTCGCCGGTCACCATCACCAGGCGGATGCCGGCTTGCAGGAACGTCTGCACGGCTTCCGATACCTGCGGGCGCGGCGGGTCGTGCATCGCCATCAGGCCCAGGAAGGTCAGGTCGCGCTCCACCCGTTCCGGGCTGTAAGAACCAGAGCGAGGCGGCAGCGTGCGCTCGGCGAGGGCCAGCACACGTAGCGCCCGGCTGGCGTACTCGTCGTTGGCGGCCAGCGCTTCGGCCCGCAGGGCATCGTCCAGCGGGATGACATTGCCGTCCACCAGGATGCACGTGCATAGCTGCAAGACCTCGCGCGGCGCGCCCTTGACGAAGGCAACATCCAGGCGCTGGCCGGTTTGAGACTGCGTTTCCGTACCAGGCAGGCCATCCTTGACTTGGTGGATGGTGCTCATGCGCTTGCGGCGGGCGTCAAAGGGCAATTCGTGCACGCGCGGGTATTCGAGGCGCAGCTCTTCGTCGGTCAGCCCACCTTTATAGGCCGCCACGCGCAGCGCCGCTTCGGTCTGGTCGCCCAGGCTGGTCCATTGTGGGTGTTCCGGTGTTGGCGGGCTGAGGCGGCTGTTGTTGCACAGCGCCCCGGCTGTCAGCAGCACCTTCAGATCGCCGGTGACTTCCGCCTTAGCGCCGCCATCCGGCCGCTTGCCGCTGGCTGGCGACCAGCGCTCCCGCACCGCGGCAAATTGGTCGCCAGCGGTTGGCGGCGGCTCAAGTGGAACCAGAGATCTATTGCCCTGGTAGCGGAACTCGCCTTGCGGGTTGTAGCCCACCCCTGAGAGGATGATCTGCTGGCGGGCGACCCAAATCTCGCGCACTGTCATCTGGTTCTGGGTGAGCGTGCCGCTCTTATCGGTGCAGATGGTGGAGATGATGCCGAGGGTCTCCAGAACGGAGAGCTTCTTCACCAGCACGCCTGCTCCCGCCAGGCGCTGGCCGGCCATCGCCAGCGAAAGCGTAAGGGTGGCTGGCAGGCCTTCGGGAATGGCAGCCACGATGATCCCCGCGGCCAGCAGGAAGGCTTCGTAGCGGGTCATGCCCACGGAGAAAAAGCCCACCAGGAAGACAAGCAGGCCGATACCCACCGCGATCAGACCGATGCGCCGGGTCAGGCGGGTAAGCTCAACTTGCAGACCGGTAGGCTCTTCTTTGACTACCTGGGTCAGGTGGGCGATACGCCCGAATTGGGTGAGCATGCCAGTGCCGTAGACAACCGCGCGGCCGGTGCCCGAAAATACCGAGGTGCCGGCGAAGACCAGGTTGGGGCGCTCCAGCTCGCTGATCCCCTCGCGGAAGGAGGCGTCAGCCGATTTACGGGCTGGAACCGAATCGCCGGTCAGGGTGGAGTTATTGGTGCGCAGGCCATATTCCTCTACCACGCGCGCGTCCGCGGGGATGTTGCTGCCTTCCGCAAGCACCAGCAAGTCGCCAGGCACCAGCTCGTCTGCGGGCACCTGCACCTCCTCGCCTTGCGCCGCCGCTCCTTCCCCGGGACGGCGGATGACCAGCGCATAGCCGGGCAGCAGCTTGCGCAGCGCCTGCATAGCCTGTTCGGCGCGGTGCTCGCGCCAGAAAGAGAAGCCGGCATTGATCAGCACCAGCCCCCAGATCACCAAGCCAAACCTGGGCTCGCCGGCAATAAACGCCAGGACCCCCACCACCCAGAGCAGCAGGGCCAGAGGGTGGGCGACAAAGCCCAGGAATTTCTTCCACTCTGCGGGGCGCTCTTCCTCCACCAGCAAATTCAGCCCGTAGAGCCTCTGGCGCGAAGCCACCTCTTCAGGGGATAATCCCGCTGGCGATGTCTCCAGGGCGGCAAAAACTTCTGGCGGCCGCAGGGTATAGATTGGCTCGGATTCCATAGGGAAATTATAGCCAAGATCTTTCGGGGCAGCAATCCAGCCCCGAAAGATCTTGGCTTGGTTTATTCTTTTTGCTCTTCTACTGGATTCTCCGTCTCTTTCGGCGGTCCGCCAGCCTTGGGTTCTGGTGTTGGATCGAGGTATTGCTGCAGCAGGGAGGGCGCCTCCACGTTGTCTACATGCACGGCGTGGTCGTAGGTGCCTGCCGGGGCGGGGGCCGGCTCGAATTGGATCGGGCGGTGGACGCCAAACAGACCCCAGAAATTGGCAATTCCAATGTAGATCCTTTGGCGGAGATTGTAGCGGTACTCCTGCATACGCAGGGATTGCCATTCGACAATGGAGGCCATGGCGCCCTGGATGCGAGCCTTATCGCGGATAATGCGGTGAATCTGCACCGGCTCGCGGTAGCCGATTGGCGAGAGCAGGATGGCATGGGCTCCCAGGACCAGGAGGCTGAAAGTGATCAGCACTACCCAGCCGCCCTCTCCCCATTTGCCGGCGATCTGACCGATGAAGACAAAACCGGCCAGTATGGCGGCAAATAAAGCCCCCAAACTGCCCCAGAAGCGCTTCGCTCCGGTATAGGTGCGCAAGATGTGCTGCCGGACGGCCAAACCCATGACCATGATGGGCATGAACACGCCGA
>Ga0209048_10005483_pt1 | contig 11972 bp, 10 predicted proteins | sample FrelakmetCRP12CR_FD_187146 | JGI IMG/M metagenome (GOLD analysis project Ga0209048, IMG submission 187146) | Freshwater lake sediment microbial communities from the University of Notre Dame, USA, for methane emissions studies - CRP12 CR (SPAdes)... | ecosystem: Environmental > Aquatic >... | reverse complement strand
GCTCGTCCTGGCTGACATCGAGAAAGTACTTGCGCAGGATGATGCCGTTCTTGACGATCATCTCCCGCTCGACCGCGGGGGCCAGCGCCAGGAACCGCTCGTACTGCTTGTCGGTGCAGAAGCCCATCACTCGTTCGACCCCGGCCCGGTTGTACCACGAGCGGTCGAAGAGGATGATCTCGCCCGCCGCCGGGAAGTGCGCGATGTAGCGCTGGATGTATACTTGAGTCTTCTCGCGGTCGGAGGGGGCGGGTAATGCCACGTGCCGGTAGATGCGTGGGCTCGTGCGGGCGGTGATCCGGCTGATCACGCCGCCCTTGCCCGCCGTGTCACGGCCTTCGAAAATCACGATGACGCGTGCGCCCTTGTCTTTGACCCAAGTCTGTAGGCGGGTAAGCTCGACCTGGAGCTTCGCGAGTTCCTTCTCGAATCCCTTGCGGCTCATCTTGCCGGACGCCGCCGTCGCCTCGGCTGCCTCGTGCTTCTTCTGCTTGTCCTTCGCCATCTAGCAATGCTCCCTGGCCACTACCCGAGGCGACAGTCTCGCAGCGGACCAATGATATGATCGTTTAGCCCCAACTCAACGTAACACCCACGTCGCCTGGCAGCCCTCCCGGCCAATCGACGATTTGAAATCTAAGTTTATACCCGCGCGGCTGCAGATACTTCTGCCAAAATTGATATAATTCTTTTGGTAGTCCGGTCAGCGTGTTTTCCCAACCCGGCTCCTGCTGATTGATAGCGCGTCCGCCATCGGTGCAAATTGCGTTTGGAAAGCGGCCCACCTCAACCTCGGTAAGACCATTATTCACTGCACGTTGAATGATGGCTGCCGCCCGCTTCATTCTTTCTTCGTCGGGAACACCTGATGGCTTAGTGAATTGATCCATCAAGGCTTTTTTTTCAGCCTCTTTCGCCGCCAGTACGCGCATGTACTCGGACGCCTTCTCCGCCTCCTTTTCGGCTGCAATTTTTCGGCAATCGACCGCTTTGGGCAAGAGATCATCAAGCGTTGTTGACATGGTCGGCTCCGTCTCGTGCGTGCTGCTCGTTAAATTACTATTTTAGAATATCTATTCACCGACATTGGCTCAACGCTTTGATTTACCGCAAATCTGCGGCCGATGTCATACCGTCGTTACGCTGCCCGCTTAAGCGGAATAGCTTGAGAATAGGACGTTTCGCGAGCGACAGAATGCAATTTGATCAACATCAATGCGAGCGTTCGCATACTAGACAATAGGAACCTAATCAGGATCAGAGCATTGGTCTGCTGAATAAATCATGCCGATCGCTGTCGCAGCGAAGTGATTAGAAAGGTAACAGCGATGTCAGATGGTAATCGGACACAGGTCTTAGGGCTGTTCGGCCCAGCGATAGATTACTGGGTCGATGCGGCCCAACGCAGCGTGCTGTTCTGGGATGTTATGCGCCAGCGCGGCAACCAGTACCACGAGCACTTGGCCAAGACGGCACCGCATGTCCTCAATTTTGAGGCAGAACTCGTGGTGGATGGCCGCAAGCTCGATCGGCCAGTGAACTACGTCCTCGTAAGCATCGTGCCCCCGAAAGGGATCGAAGTGGATCCAAAGCGCCGGCCGTTTGTTGTAGTTGACCCGCGCGCAGGTCACGGTCCGGGCATCGGCGGCTTCAAGGCCGACAGCGAGATCGGCGTCGCTCTTAAGGCGGGACACCCGTGCTATTTCATCGGCTTCCTACCTGACCCGATGCCGGGTCAGACCATCGAGGACATTGCGCGCGCCGAGGCAATTTTCCTCGAAAAAGTTATTGCTCTGCATCCCGAAGCCGATGAAAAGCCCTGCGTGATCGGCAACTGCCAAGCGGGATGGGCGGTCATGATGCTGGCAGCACTTCGCCCCGAACTATTCGGTCCGATCATTATCGCTGGATCGCCATTGTCTTATTGGGCTGGCGTCCACGGCAAGAATCCCATGCGCTACTCGGGTGGTTTGCTTGGTGGCAGCTGGCTTACTGCGCTCACAAGCGATCTCGGTCGTGGCAAGTTCGATGGGGCGTGGCTTGTCCAGAATTTCGAAAATCAGAATCCTGCGAACACGCTGTGGAGCAAACAATATAATTTATATGCCAACATTGATACCGAAGCCCCGCGGTATCTTAGTTTCGAACGCTGGTGGGGAGGGCATGTCAATCTGAATGCCGAAGAAATACAGTTCATTGTCGATGAACTCTTCGTCGGCAACAACCTTGCGGCGGGCAAAATCCAGACTTCAGATGGCACGGCCATCGATCTCAGGAATATCCGCTCGCCGATCGTGGTATTTTGTTCGAAAGGCGACAACATCACTCCGCCCCAACAGGCACTCGGATGGATTCTTGACCTCTATGACGATGTCGATGAAATCCGCTCCTATGGACAGACGATCGTTTACACGATTCACGAGACCGTTGGTCATCTGGGAATCTTCGTATCCACCGGCGTAGCGCGGAAGGAACATGGTGAATTCTCGAGCAATATCGATTTGATCGACGTCCTGCCCCCCGGCCTCTACGAGGCAGTGTTCGAGAAAAATACAGAGGGCACGACCCACACGGACTTGGCGTCGGGCGATTGGATCATGCGATGCGAGGCACGGACGCTCGACGACATTCGGGCACTCGGTGGCAATGATCCTCAGGATGAGCGAAGATTTGCGACCGCGGCCCGGCTATCAGAGATCAATCTCGCGCTCTATCGCACGTTTGTTCAGCCGATGGCACGCGCCTTTGTTAACGCGCCGTTGGCCGAATTGATGCAGCAGATGCATCCGTTGCGAGTTCAATATGAGTTATTCTCTGACAAAAATCCCTTGATGGCCCCCATTCGCGCTCTGGCACAGATGGCACGCGATGACCGCAAGGCGGTGGCTGCAGACAATCCGTTCGTCGCATTCCAGGAGCAAATATCGCGACAGGTCGTTGCATCACTCGACGCGGTGCGAGATATGACCGAAACCCTCTCAGAGCGGGTATTTCTATCGATCTACGGTTCGCCGATGCTTCAGACTGCCGTTGGCGTCGACCCTGTCGCAACGCATCCTTTGCGAAAGGCGCCGCACAGTCCGTTGCATAGTCGGTTGATCCAAGCGCGGATTGGCGAACTGAAGTCACATATCGCCAAAGGTGGTGTGCGCGAAGGCCTGATACGCGCCCTGCTATATGTTGGCATGAACAGAGCGGCGGTCGATGAGCGCGGGTTCGAAACCGTGCGTCGCATGAGGCATGCCCAGCAAGACATGCCCAGCCTACCTCTATCCACGTTCAAGTCACTGGTGCGCGAGCAATTCTACATGCTGCTGATAGACCGGGACGCATGCCTCGCAGCGCTGCCAGCCCTCGTGCCGGCGGACTCCGATACGCGGCGCAAAATACTTGCTCTTATCCGCGAGGTGTTAACTTCGCGCGGCCCACTCAACGCCGAAGAAGAAGACAGGATGCGCCAAGTCGCCAAATTGTTTGGCATCAAGGATCAAGCGGCAGGTAAGTCGCAAGTGGCCATCTTGCCGTCGTCTAAATCTAGAGAACAGCGCAAGGTATCATAATCACGATCAATTGTACACCTGAAGTCCATTGTGAGGAAGGCATCATGGCGACAAATAAAAATACGGAAACAAGCGCGAGCGGTTCTCATAAGCCTCATGCCAAGTACGAGCGGCTAATTGCAAAGGCCAAGGAAGTTCCAGCCGCGACGACGATGGTAGTACATCCGTGCGACGAAACCTCGCTGCGCGGTGTCACTGAGGCAGCGGAAGCTGGCATTATCATTCCGATTCTTATAGGGCCAGCCGGCAAGATCGCCGCCGTGGCTCGTGAACACAAGCTTGACATCAGTCGTTTTGAGATTGTCGACGTCGCGCACAGCGAGGCAGCAGCGGCAAAGGCGGTTGAATTGATTCGTGGGGGCAAGGCCGAGCTGTTGATGAAGGGCAGCCTGCATACCGATGAGCTTATGCGCAGCGTTACCTCGGGGGCCACTGGATTGCGCACGGCGCGACGCATCAGCCATGTCTTTGTCATGGACGTGCCCACCTATGCTGAGACGTTGTTCATTACTGATGCTGCGATCAATATTTTTCCTGATCTCGACACTAAACGCGATATCGTTCAGAACGCGATAGACCTCTTCACACAGATTGGGCTTGGCACGCCCAGGGTCGCGATCCTTTCAGCAGTCGAGACCGTGACTACCAAGATTCCATCGACCATTGATGCGGCAGCTCTGTGCAAGATGGCTGATCGTGGGCAAATCACGGGCGGTCTGCTCGACGGTCCGCTTGCTTTCGATAATGCAATTGATCCGGAGGCGGCGAAGATCAAGGGCATTCGCTCGGAGGTCGCCGGCCGAGCACAGATTCTTGTCGTGCCCGATCTCGAGGCCGGCAACATGCTCGCCAAAAATCTCACTTTCCTGGCCAAAGCGGACGCCGCCGGGATCGTGCTTGGTGCGCGCGTACCCATCATCCTGACGTCACGTGCGGATTCTGTTCGCGCTCGCATGGCATCTTGTGCAGTTGCCGTACTCTATGCACATGCCCGTCGGAGCAAAACTGAACTGGCAGCTGCGTGACCTGAGATGGATACGATCCTCGTCGTCAATGCCGGGTCCTCGAGCCTCAAGTTTCAGGTATTCGCAATCGAGACGAGGACCAATCTAAAGCGCTTGATCAAGGGTCAAATGGACGGGATCGGCACACGGCCGCGCTTGCGCGCGACTGGGACCGACGGAGCTCTTGCGATCGATAAAACGTTCCCTCCGGAGCAGGTCCGCGATCTCCCGGCCGCCATTCAGGAGACAGCAGCCTGGTTACGCAGCACCCAGAATTTCGAACTGATCGCGGTCGGGCATCGCGTCGTTCATGGCGGTCCCGAATATGATCGCCCGATTTTGATCAACGAAGAGGTTTTCGCTCGCCTTCAGCAATATATTTCGCTCGCGCCGTTGCACCAGCCGAACAATCTTGCGCCGATACGCACGCTGCTGACGGGCCGCCCTGAACTGCCGCAGGTTGCCTGCTTCGATACGGCGTTCCATCGCGGCCATAGCGCTGTTGCAGACCATTACGCAATTCCAGAACGATTCTATGTGGAAGGCATCCGGCGATATGGCTTCCATGGACTTTCCTACGAGTATATCGAAGAGCGTTTGCGACAGGCTGTGCCCGATGTCGCAAATGGTCGGGTGATCGTCGCTCATCTCGGAAGTGGGGCCTCCATGTGCGCGCTATTCGAAGGCCGCAGCATCGAAAGTACGATGGGTTTCACTGCGCTCGATGGATTGCCGATGGGAACACGTCCGGGACAGCTAGACCCAGGAGTTGTGCTTCATCTTATTGCCCAGAAGGGAATGAGCGCAGCGGCAGTCCAAGATCTTCTCTACCGCGAATGCGGGCTGAAAGGTCTGTCGGGGCTTAGCAATGACATGCGCGAACTCGAAACCAGCAGCGACCCGCGCGCCGCATTCGCAATCGACTATTTCGTCTACCGGATCGGACTCCAGGCTGGAATGCTCGCGGCGGCACTGGGCGGACTTGACGCATTCGTGTTCACAGCCGGAATCGGTGAGAACTCGAAGATGATTCGCGCGCGCATTTCGGAGAAGCTCGTTTGGCTCGGCATTGCTTTGGATCCCAGCGCCAACTCCGTAGGCGCGGAATTAATTTCGCGACAGCAAAGCCGCGTGCCGGTCTACGTGATACCTACCGATGAAGAGTTGATGATCGCACGACACACGGTAGCACTTCTTGCATCGCATCATGGCGGAGCTCGGCCCAATTAACGGCGTCGGCCTTACGACTGCGTTCCTAGCTGCATGATACGGCGGGTCAATACCGGTGAAACGCTGTATGTAGATGCCGGGTATTACATCGTTGATTAGATTGCGAGTGGATTGCATAATAAATTGCGCGATCATCAGACTGTGTTGCGCTCCGACTTTAACCAAGGCCAGCCTGGAAAATATCAGTGACTGACGAACACAATGATCGATCTAGCCGTGATCAATTTACGGCAACTTTTGTCGAAATAGCGATCCGGCTCGCGGCCCTCGGTCTACTCCTTTATGGGGCTTTAGCGCTCGTCCAACCCTTTATGTCGATTGTTATCTGGAGCGTAGTGCTAACAGTTGCGCTTTATCCTATTTTCGAGTGGATGGCACTTCGACTTGGCGGACGTCGCCGATTAGCCGCCATTCTGATTACAATTTTGAGCCTGTTAATCGTGATCGGACCAGCTACTTGGCTCGCATTGGGGCTGATCGAAAGTGTCCGAACGATTTCCGAGCGGCTCGACTTGTCAACACTATCAATGCCTCCACCGTCAAGAACGGTAAAAGACTGGCCACTGATTGGCGAGCCGATCTACCAATTTTGGGAGCTTGCATCAACTAATGTCGGGGCTGCCTTAGCAAAGATTGCCCCTCAACTAAAACCGCTGGGCAGCAGCCTGCTTCGTATTGGTGCGGATACAGGCCTCGGTATTATTAAGTTCCTCACTTCCATAATTATCGCCGGGTTTCTCTTTTCGCCGGCACCGTCGCTCGTCAGTGCCGTCAAAATGTTTACAAACAAACTGAATTCGGAGCGGGGTGAGGAGTTCGTAAATCTTGCCGGAGCAACCATTCGTGCCGTGTCGCGCGGCGTTATTGGCGTTTCTGTTCTACAAGCCCTACTTGCAGGTATTGGGCTTATGGCTGCCGGGGTTCCCCAGGCGAGTTTGATTGCTTTTGCCGTCTTAATCCTCGGAATCGTCCAAATCGGCCCATCGATTGTTTTGATTCCTGTGGTTATTTGGAGTTGGATGGCGATGGAAACCACAACAGCACTGTTGTTCACCGCCTACATAGTGCCGGTCAATTTACTGGATAACATTCTGAGGCCCTTTGTTATGGGCCGGGGATTAAAAACCCCGACGCTAGTGATTTTGATCGGCGTGATCGGTGGCACCCTTGCCTTCGGGATCACCGGACTCTTTCTTGGCCCAATCCTCTTGGCGGTAATCTGGGAGCTCTTTTTTGCGTGGATCAACGAGAATGAAACTGCCTAGACCTTAAGCATAGTTAGAAGCACTCGTTGTACAGTCGAGGTGATAAGGGCCTTTAGTGCGAACCGTGAATAATAACTACCATTGGATACTGTTGCGTATTTCCCATGTTTTATTTTCGCGTAAAACAAACCATCACAAAAACGCGGCTGTGATCTTGTCAACAATGTCGACTAATTGTTCTCGAAACTCGACAGCTATTTGTGCCGGTAATTTATTGATGTGCTGACTTTGATTCAAATCAATGCACCCATAGAAGAAACCGAAAATCTATGTTCGGGAGTGCTCACTAGAAAATATAATCAAAAAAAAGGAGGCTTAAAATGGCGTTAGTCCTTTCAACTCGAAGTCTCGATTCGGCAGCGGTATGTGCTCAATGCGGAGAAGAATTGATTGCCCCTGCATGGTGTGGACACGTGAGCGCAGCAGAAATCCATAATTTTTGGTGCTGCTCGAAGTGTGGTTATATGTTTGAAACACCGGACATTCTTGATGCAAAAGCAGCGCTAACGAATGAACTCGTCGAAGAATTTCTACCGAGTTTATTGGTGGCATGAGTTCTGCTGATACCCGAGGCGCGACGCACTCGCGGTTTTTGAGCTTTAAGGCAACTTAGAACGAGAAATCAGCCATGATTTCTTTGGAAGATTGCATCGCGTTTAGCGGTCTCGACGAAGATGAGGTCGCCGCCATTAGCGAGCATGAACATATTCCGGATATCGCCGCTGCCGCTTTAGCTAACTATCTGCTAAAGCAGCCACATGGCAGCGAAGCCATTCGGACCATGATCGTTGATGATATTCATAAGGCGCTCGATGCCGGTCATTTAAGACATGCAACGGAATTGTTCATGGCGTTGCGCCACTTCCTTGACCAGCACCCAGAGGCGCGCATCGGATCGGATGCATAACGAATTAACGGGCACCCTGCCCGCTTGCATTCATTCAGGTGCCGACCGTGTAATGCTCATACGTCCCTAGCCAGCTTTCGGCCGCTTGGTCTCGTCCGGCTGCTCGCAGAACTTCTACCGCGGTAAGCGCTCCCTCCCGCGACGGCCTGCAAAATGCAGTTAAGAAGAGAGACCCTTGAAGGCGTCAGTCGTTGATTTGGTCGCTGTCTCCCCGAGGTCCCTTGCCTGCTCGTTCAACGACTTCAATTGGGTCTGCACGAATTCCGTTTGAATTCGCACAAGATCTTGCAAATCTTTGGCTTTGGTTAGTTCTTGTGCGAAGCCAAAGGCAGTTGCGACGTTTTTCTCCGCATAACCTTTGATTTTTTTGCTTAGGTCACCTTCGGCCCAAGGCGCCGCCGACATGCTCTTTTGAAAAAATTGAAGATAGTTCTCCATTGCCTTACGAGCCTGCTCGACACTCTGCGCCACCATTGAAGCCATAGCTTCAGTAGGCTTGTCGCTTTTTTCCATGGTCGTCTCCATACACTGAATTAATATGCGGAAGTCTTCGGCGAGCGCCGGATCCTTAATTTATAGGATCGATTTACGGCTTTACAAGGGAACAACGAACCTGACCTGAGGCCCTCACATGCCATGCTAAAAAAGGTCAGTGGCTCTGTCTGATCTAAATCAAAGACCATTCTGCTACTTCCAGTCTTTTCTTTCTAAGCATCAGAGAAGCTTGTTGCGTGAGGAGCTTCGACTTCTTTGATGCAAAATACAAGCGGGCACTTTCGGCCAGAACTTGAGGAATGTCCCCCTAAGAGATTCCTCCGCCCTGCTTTGAGAGCGCCCCTCGTTTTTTCAATTCACTGCACAAGGATTATGCCGGTAACGTCTGCGCGGTCTATTTTTGATTCCTTGGCAACGGTTCGTGTTGCTGCCGATTTTCTGCCTGTTTGATCACCGAGATCCGAGCGTGATCAAACGTTTTCTTCGAAACCTCGAACACGCTCTATTACTTTTGCGCGCAAGTTCGGCGTCGATCAAAATGGCCCTGTTAGCATGGCTCGCCCACTTCGAGAAAAATGATTATAGTGCGATGGCGCTTACATCATAGTTGAACCGGATCAATTTCGATATGAATACCGGAGCTTTTAAAAAACGTATCGCGGGCGCCTTACTAGTGGCCTTGGGTGCCTTGGCTGTATCTGCGCCTTTGGCGACCGGCCGATGGTCGCTTGCGATTCTCGGGATTGCTCTCTTGGGATTGAGCGTGGTCGAAGCGTATGCGGCTTTCGCTTCGCCGCAGCGCGCCGAGGCAAGTGCCTACCTCCCAAGTTTGCTTGCTATGCTTGCCGGGAATGTCCTGCTCTTCAGTTCTGCACTGCTCCTCAACGGCCTATTATTTCTTCTTTTCGCATTTCTGCTGATCGATGGCTTCTGTAAATTTCTGACTATATTGCGCGGGGCACATGCGTCACGGGTTGCGTCGATCGTCAATGGGTTACTCGACATTGGGTGCGCGGTGCTTCTTTTGTCCCTCAGTCGGATAATCGGCACCGAGCAGGCCGTCGGCATCAGCATCGGCATCTATATTGCGGCAGCGGGATGGCGGATGCTTGTGGCGCCCGTTGAGTGGGCGGAGCCCAACGCGTTCGCTGGGGCGATAACCACTCACCCGGACTTTAAGCTCGCTCTACCTGCGAACGAAACGTTTGCGCGCCTGAACGCTGAGGCCAAAAGCGGATCGCAGACGGTACGTGCCGCTGACCTCATGTGGATGCTGACACTTGGGGCAGTGTTCTTGGCGATCCACGTTGGTCGGATGCCAATATCGGACAGCTTGCTCGGCATCAGCTCGCCGTTCATTGCGACTGCTGGCGATCTTTTGATGACTCTAGTGTTCGCGATAGTCCTTCTGCTTCCTGCGCGTCTCCTGTGGAGGCGGTTAACACGGCCGCTCGAGCGTTTGGCGTGGTCGCTCCACCTCGGTGCGGAAGGCGGGACTGCACGAATGAATTCCGTAGCCGATTGGGTGATTGGCCGCTGGCTGGAGGGCCGCTTCAATTTTTCTTTGCGGCTCGGCGAAGCACGCACTTCGCTCTCGGCTGCTCTAATTCTCATGCTACGATTAGGTCTACCACTGACCGCCTTCTTCGTGGCATTCAATCCGATTTGGGGATTCAGTTGGTATTTTAATACAGAAAGTTGGGCCACTGGCGTCTATCAGAAAATGACGGAGCTGCGGGTCGACGCCTGGCGCGTCAAGATGACTGACAAGGTTACGCGCGTTTATGGTGGTAACTCCGACGATCTTGTTCGAATTCATCCCAACGGCATAGAAAAATCCGAAGATTTTAGCTTTCTCGTCATCGGCGATCCCGGGGAAGGCGACGCCTCGCAATATTCATTGATCTCGCGCTATCTAGAACTTGGGCGCCATGATGACGTGAAGTTTCTGGTCATATCCTCTGACGTTATCTATCCCGCAGGATCGATGGAAGATTACGAAGCCAACTTTTATCTCCCCTTCCAGGGATTCGCTAAGCCAGTGTACGCGATTCCGGGTAATCACGACTGGTACGATGCGCTAGAGGCATTCAATGCAAACTTTCTCGAGCCGAAGGCCGCACACGCCGCGATAGAGGCGCGCGTCGAAGCTGATTATGGGCTTACCGGCACTAATGTTCGCCACATGGACAAACTTATTGCAGAGGCAGCGCGTTTGCGTGGGCTGTATAACGTCAATGTTGCCGCCCAACGGGCGCCGTTCTTCGAATTGCAGACCGATGATTTTGCATTGCTGGCGATCGATACCGGAATTCTGCGCACCGTCGACGAACAACAATGGGCATGGATCGAGCGGGCGCTTGGCAGGAGCCACGGCAAGTTCACCATGGCCATCCTTGGTCATCCGCGCTTCGCCGGTGGCCGTGATATTCCGTCGTTTGCCGAGGGCCGCGATGTCTCCGAATCCTCGGAAAAATTCGCTGCACTCTATCGCCTGCTGGCGAACCACAACGTCAGGATCGCTATGGCCGGCGATACGCATGACTTTGAATATTACAGAGAAAAAATCGGCGGCGAAGGTACCTCGAGCGCAATGCACCACTTCGTCAACGGTGGCGGCGGGGCTTATCTTAGTATCGGCACGGCCCTCGATTTTCCGAAGCAACCGGTCGTTGGCGACTGGGCGTACTATCCGCGTACGGACCACCTTCGCGCAAAAATGGAAGCCGAGACGCCATTATGGAAGCAGCCGTTTTGGTATTGGATCAAGTGGCTTAAAGCGTGGCCGTTCAATGTCGAAGCTTTGTCCGGCCTATTCGATTTCAACCACGCGCCTTTCTTCCAGAGCTTTATGGAAGTGCGGGTCGAGAGATCCAAGAGGCGCGTAGTTCTTATTCTTAACGGCGTCCAGGGTCGCCTGCACTGGCGCGACTTACAAATCGGCGGCAACGTACTCCCGCCAGGTGCGACACTCGACGATCCGGTTGAATTCGTGGTGCCGATGGACCGCGAATAGGCCAACGCTTCGGTATCTGCTCGTAGTCTGACACGAACGAGCCGACCGGCTCGCTTACGTCGGCCTTTTTGGACATGCTGGAAGACACATGCCGCGCCGGAATAACTCTATGTCGGCTTGCGTGCGCGCTTAACGGGTCTTCTATCCGGCCCGATGTAGAATTGGTTTGGCACGCAAGACCCGCCCGCTCCGTAGACTGTTGCCCGACATTGCTCGATGGTGATGAAACCACAATTGGTCGCGCCAAAGGAGCCGTAAACGGCGCACCATTTGTAGGGGTCAGCGGTGGCCGTGCCGATGCTGACAACAAACGAAGCCGCGAGGCCGGCGGCCGCGGCGAGGCAAATAACCACTTTGCACATGGAATGTCTCCTGAATGTATTAGGTGGTTAATATAACACCAGCGCGGGCATTTTAGTTCTGACGAAGCAAGATATCAGAATGGCAGGGGCAGGTGCGTTTAGGCACCGACATGACCGCGCTGCTCGCGATGCA
>Ga0209048_10005482_pt1 | contig 11974 bp, 10 predicted proteins | sample FrelakmetCRP12CR_FD_187146 | JGI IMG/M metagenome (GOLD analysis project Ga0209048, IMG submission 187146) | Freshwater lake sediment microbial communities from the University of Notre Dame, USA, for methane emissions studies - CRP12 CR (SPAdes)... | ecosystem: Environmental > Aquatic >... | reverse complement strand
CATCCGAGCAATATGGCGAGCTAAACCCAATTGCTGCTGGTTGAAGTCTTCACTGATAATGGAGCGCAATATCCGAGCAGTAAGCAGCCCTAAGAAGAGTCCTAATATGAGGAGGAAAATAATGATACTGCCTAATAATCGCAGACGCAACCCGTAGGGCGTTTTATCTAAAGCTACGTTTGCTTCGGCTTTTTCGTTCTTATTTCCCGGTACCATGATTGGTCCTATGGGGTTCAAAGATAGGTAAGCTCTATTTAGTTTTTCGGTTTATTGTATAAAAAAAAGAGATAAGAGGCCAATAAAAAAAAAAGAAAGAAATCATTTGAACAACTGATTTTTATCACTTTCGTTTCGGCCAAATCGGGAGGATATCTTGCGAAAAACTAAAGAAAAAGACACAGGTTACTTTTGGATAGTAGCGCCAAAAGAATAATTTCCCTTTATGAATTCTTGGAAATACCAGTCCACGATCTTATCATTGTACATAGCCATGTCCATTTGCCGTGTGGTAACTACCACGATCCCCAAGACAGTGAGCATTTTTTCAATTGTTGCTGCTTCAAGATTTTCACCGCGGGCATAGATATTATCTTCTTTTAAAATGGTATTAAAGCCATGGTGGTTAAGGATCATGCTAATGAGACGAGCGCGCCGCATTCTCCGGGTGAGGTCAGCACCACCTCCATTAAAGATGAACTGGACATAATTGTCTTGAATATTTTCTCCGATAAACGCATCAATGCTGGAAAAATGGTACCCCAGGCGGGTGCTAAAGTTCATGTAGGCATCAGTGATGATCACATAGTTTTTGTAAGTGAGTTTTTCCATTACCGTGGGGTCAGAAGCAGAACGCGCTACCACCGACATAAATCCTCGGATGTTCACGGGCCGCGGCCCCGCCCACGTTACCTGGCTCATCCCTTTCCAAAGCGCTAAAAAGGGGCGGCTTTTAACATCCTCTGGCGTAACCCCGGAAGAAAGTGGTTTAACCTCATTCAACCCTTTGCCGAGATCGATTAAATAAATATCCAGCGGTTGGGGAATGTTTAGTTTTTTCGTTGCTCCTTCAGGAAAGGAACTTCTTTCTCCTAAGGTAAACATCTCCTGCATGGCCATCTCATGAGAAAACCGGGTAATGTCATGAAGAGTCTTGCAACATTCTGGCTTGAAGTTTTGTCCTCTCGGATCGGTCAGGTTCAACGGTGTAACGTATTGGGTTATCTTCTTGAGCAACTGATAGATGGCCGTATCTTTAAATGGTGGTCTTGCTTCTTGATAAGAGTCAAGAAGTTCTTGGACGATGCCTTGGTAAATAAAGCCATTTATTGCATCCACGGTAATTGGTTCCCCGGGTGTCACAATCTCGGTGATCCGTGAAACATTGAAAAGAGCAGGCACCATAAATTCGCGAGCCACTGTAGCTATATGGCTTGCCGCACTTCCTACTTCGGTAACAATGGCGCTGGCTCGATCAACCACCATCGTATAATCAGGCGGTGCGTGGTGAGAGACTAAAACAGCACCGGGTGGAAAGTTCTTCAAATCCTCGAAGGACTTCACTATATAAACCGGGCCGCTGCCGATGCCCGTGCTGGCAATGGCGCCACTTTCTGCGAGTACCGGAAAATTTGCTTTGGCCATTTTCGGTGTTGATGTTTTGGTAGAACGGTCATGCTGGCGCAATTTTAATGGTCGTGCTTGCAGAATGAAAATCTTTCCTTCTTGGTCGATTGCCCATTCAATATCCTGGGGGCAGGCAAACTTTTTCTCCAGTTCCAGGGATAGGGCTGAAAGTTCAGTGATTTGAGAAGCGGTGAGAACCTGCTGGTTCTTTTTTTCGGGAGGGAGGGTAAGATGGGCAACCGTACCCGGCGATGCACTTACTACCACCTCTTCTTGTTTCCCCCTTTCCTGGGAGAGAATATTCTTGGGGTCTTTTCGAGACACCCGATAGAGGTCGGGGGTTGTTTCCCCGCCCACGGCACTTATTCCCAAACCGAACACCGCATTAATAATCAAGGAGTCCTCCTGAGGAATCTCGGGATGACGGGTATAAACAATCCCCGCGCTTTCCACCGGGACCATGGCCATCACGCCAACCGCCATAGGAATTTCGCTATACTCAAAACCCCGGCTTTTAAAATAGTAGATAGCGCGGGGAGAAAATTGACTTGCAAGGACTAACTTATAATATTTTTCGATCATGTCCCCAGGGACATTAAGAAAGGATTTATATTGACCGGCAAAAGTAGCTAAGGTGGTGTCTTCTTGGGCGGCACTGCTTCGGATAGCCACTGGTACCGGTTTTCCTACTTCCTTGGTTAACTCCTCGTAGGAACAGCGGATCGAGTCCACGATTTCTTGAGAAAGCGGTGTCTCTCCGACTATCTGCTGAATCGTCTTACTTGCTTCTTCAAGTTCAGCGAGCGTCTTAATGTCTAATGCCGTAAGAATATGATTGATTTTTTCATGCAGGTTATTGTTTTGCAAGAAAGTTTTAAAGGCATAGGTACTAATGACAAAACCCGGAGGGATCGGAAAACCGAAAGTATTTTTAATTTCTCCTAAATGAGCACATTTCCCTCCCACAGAAAATATCATGTTTTTTTTGATAGCACGGAACGGTATAGTAAAAGAAACCTTGGGTATCTCTTGAGGTCGAGAAAGTTCTTTTTGGATCAAATCCATGACCCTTTTTAGGACTTCCGGTAATTTTGTGTAGCGCTGATCTGAGAGGAGGTTGAGCTGATCGATAATCGTTCGCAGGTGATTCTCTAATCGGGGAATAGTGGTGATGAGGTAGTTGCGGTCAAAGAGGAAAACCCCTGATAGTTTCTGTTGCAGTTCCGCCATAAGCTCCAGGGCATCACGGTTGGCTCGAAGGATTTCCTGGTAATTATGGAACCGCTGCACAAAACCCTCTCGGTCAATCGTTTCAGATCGCTTTCGGCGTTGAAAAATGCTGAGTAAAGAAATCATCCTTTCATGATGATCCTATCAAAGGGTTTTTGTTATTGGGCGAGCACAACTTCGATGATTTCCTTAAAAATGGTATCCAGTTTGATAACTCCAATAATCTTCCCATGCTCTTGAATGGCTAAAAGTGGTTGTTTTTCGGACACCATAATATGCAAGGCTTTAAAAAGACTATCTTCTGCATCTATTGCCACCCGGGCCGGGCTCATAAAGCGTTTTACGGGTTCCATCATCCGCTCGTTGGTAGCAGTGGAAAGAAGATCTGACCAAAAGTCGGCCCGTTCTTTAAAACGCTGGCCAAAGGTTGGCTCAATTCCCCTTAGGATGTCGCTTGGGGTAAGGATCCCAATTAATTTGTAGGCCTCATTGAAGACCAAAACGGTGTTAATTCCATCCTCTAAAGCGCTTCCCAGTTGAATAAGGGCTTCTTTTAATGTGGCCCAATAAGGGAGGTGAGGATAATTTTCTAAGGGCGTAACCAGTTCTTTAATATTCTTTTTTTGTTGCATGAACGTTTTTCCCCCACTATGTGGTTAAACTGAAAAGCTAATTTAATCAGAAACGCAATTTATTTCAAGAAAATTTCTTGCCTCGTTCCTAAAAGGAAATGTAGAATCGCCTAAGCCTCACCAGCGGGCAGATGCTGGTTTAAGAATTCTTTAATATAAAAGTCGGTAATTGCATCATTATACATCGCCATATCCTGTTGTTTGGTGTACGCAGTAAGTTTCCCCAATACTTCCAATTTTTTTTCCATGCTTGACTTATCCTGCTGAGTAATAATTGCATCGATGACATCTTCATTTACTTTGATCGTCCCAAACCCGATACTTTTTAGTATTTCAGTTATTAATCTGACTCTTCGCATTCGTCTTTCTATTACCGCGCCGCCTCCTTTAAAAAAAATCCTTATGTGGTTGTCCTCAGGGTTATTCCCCGCATAGGCCTCTACGCTCGAAAAGTGATATCCGAGTCTGATGGAACAATTCATGTATTCATCGGAAATAAAGGAAAAGCTATTTTCACCGGCCTGTAAGATTTCTTCCTCTGAGATGGTTAACGTGTGACCCATCATTCCAAAAAAACCACCCACATCAACCGGCGGTGGCTCGGGCCATTTCATCTTTATCAAGCCCTGTAAAAAGGCACGCAAAGGGAATGAGGAGATATGTTCAGGGTAAAGGTGTTTGGGGTTACCTTCTATACCGCCTCCTAAATCAATAAGGTGGAATTGAAGCGGAATCCCGGCAACCAATTTCCTTGTGTTATTAAGTTCTTTAAAAGGTATCTCGGTAAGCTTAAACATTTCTTGCCTGGCCCTTGCCTGACAAAAGGAAATAATATCGTGTACGGTTTCACAGGAATCAAGGCTGAACTTTTGTCCTTCTTGATTAACTGAATTCAGGGGAATAATCAGTTGCAGAATGTTTTCCAGAGACGGAGGCAGTTGTTTGTCTGCGGATGACTCTTGAAACGAATTTTCTATCTTTGCGTTGATGCCCTTGAGCGTTTCATGAAGGGCCTCATATTTATTGTTTGAGATGAAATTGAGGTTGCTGATGCTATTTTTAACTTCATGAACAAGGGTCGCGATATTTTGGTTAACATACTCCAGTTCGAAAGGGGAATTGCTTGTTGCCCTTTCTTCCATGTCAGCCATTACTTCTCGAACAAGAGCATTGCTCGCAAGCAAGGCCTTAAAGGATTGGTATTTTTTTTTAAAGACCGCGTTTTTTCCCCGTTCTTCCGAAGCGATCGCGGGGTCTACTTTTTTCCCGAAAAGTTTTTGCCAGAGTTTCATAAGCCGCTTTCTTTTTGTTTACCCCGTTAGAAACCCTGTTAGATCTCAAATATCTAACGGGGCAAGCGGGGTAAAATTAAAGATTCTTACACTTTTTCACGCGGGGTAAATACCCCGTGTGAAAGCTTTCTAACGGGGTTTGCTATCCAGCGTTGTTACCATTTTATGGGGACCCAAAAAGCACGGCCATGGTATGGTTAAGTTGGTTGTGACGGTGTCGCAATGTCAATTTTGAGAGTAATAGGTAGCCCAACCTTTAGGTTACGTATATTATTTTTTCGCAGGCTAAAGCCTGCGGTTACGAGCTCGCTTTCACGAGTACGAACCGGCCGCAAGCAGGAAACCAGTAAGATCTTCTTGGATTCAACCGCAGGCCTTTCTTCAAACACCATTGAAGATGCTTAATCCTTTTTAGGCCACTCGGCACTGTCGCGTTCCTCTACAAAATAGCAAAACCTATCCCACTCGAACTCGCGAAAGGAGACAGGGCAACGGAATTTTACCTTGCGATCATTAACCCCGATAACCTCCCAATCCCCCTTACGCGGGCCATCATGGATGTGAATTTTTTGTCCGACCTCAAAAGGGTACAATCGGAAAAAAGTAACTTTATGGGTAGTCATTTTCCAGACAAAAATGATAAAGGACGATTTTATTCGATACGGCGAAATACTTTTTTTGCTGATCCGCACACGGGGCACTTGTCAGGTGCCTCACCCCAGACAGTATAACCGCAGACACCGCAAATATGAATATCACCTGCGGGGAGATCCTTGCCAGTATTAAGTTTTGCGAGAGCCTCCGAATAGAGTGTGTGATGAATTTTCTCCACTGCATTAGCATACGTGAAAGTCGTTAAAGCTGGTTTGTCGCCTTCCTTTTCTGCTTCAGCAATAAATTTAGGATACATTTCTTTAAATTCAAATCCTTCGCCTTCAATTGCTGCCTGTAAATTCTCTGTGGTGCTTTTTATGCCACCCAGTACCCGAAAGTGACTATGGGCATGAACGGTCTCAGCCTCAGCTGCTGCCCGAAACAATTTTGCGATTTGGGGATAACCGTCAGCTGCCGCCTTCTTGGCAAATGCCAGATACTTTCGATTGGCCTGGCTTTCTCCTGCAAAAGCTTCTTTAAGATTCTCTTTGGTTGCCATGCAAAAAACCTCCTTTCGATCCCAAAAATGATTAATATTTTTGCTTTATTCTGCGACTTGATAATAATGTAACAAAAAATTACACTATTTTCTACCGCAAAAGGAAAGAGATTGTCTGGTGCTGGTTAAGTTCCCAAGTTTATATACAAAAAAAGGAGATTAGTGGTGCGAATAATGACCTTTAATATTCGTTTTGAAAACGAGCACGACAAAAATAACGCGTGGCAATACCGTCGTGAGTTGGTTGCCGAAATCATTCAACGCCATTCTCCTTCCCTGGTGGGCATCCAAGAAGGAAAATCCCGTCAACTCCTCTACCTTAAAAAACACTTATCCGGCTACAATGTTTACATGCCGGACCGAGTGCTTGATGATACTTCTCAGTACCCGACGCTCTTTTGTCAGAAGAGTGGAGTTACGGTTGCTCAGGGTGGTGAATTTTGGCTGTCAAAAACCCCAGCAATTCATCTCAGCAAAAATTGGGACAGCGCCTTTCCCAGAATGATGAGTTACGGATTATGTTTAGACCAGGAAAGTAAAAAACATTTTTTGGCTGCGGTTACTCACCTGGATCACAAAGGAAGCGAAGCGCGCTGGCAACAGGCTAAAATTATCTATAAATTTATCCAAAACCACACCGGGCCAACAATTCTGATGGGTGACTTTAATGATAGGCCCGGATCTCGAGTACACCAGCTTTTAACCAGCACAGAATCCGAACTTCGAGACTCTTGGGAAATATTGGGTCGCGAGGAAGATGAAAAAAGCATGACCCACCACGGTTTCACAGGGATGCCCAAGAAAACCCGCATGGATTGGATCTTAGTAAGCAAGCATTTTCGGGTGATTGATGCGCAGATAATTCGGGATAATAGTGAAGGCTCTTATCCTTCTGATCATTATCCCTATATGGTTGATTTAGAATGGGCTTAATTTTCAGCCCTGTTCCTCTTCTTCAACACGTCTGAGAATATCCCAGAAAGCACCGCGGTAGCCTTTTGTAATTGCCTGAATGAGTTTGGTGTTATCGTTATAATTATAGTTTTCGTCGATTTGTTCGGTTCCGCCAAAGAGGAAACGAACATCCCCGGCTACGAGCCCTCTGACAAATTCCTGAACATCTTCTCCTAACTCAGGGGAGAGGTAGAAAAGGGGTCTTAACGTCCCATCACTCATAGTGCCGAAAAACCCGCTTCCCGATACACGGACTGTTTTTTTTAGGATTTTTCCGAAATAGGTCCCAGCGTAGATACGAATTCCCAAGCTTATTCCCACCCGGGATGGGTTAACCTCCTTCATCAGATTTATGGTCTCCTGCGCGGTCTCCCTGGTTTCGCCCGGTCCTCCCAAAAGGAGGTCGAACATAAAAGCAAAGCCATGGTTATGACATATTTTAGCCAACTCCCGAATATCTTCAGAGGTGTGGTTTCGGCCAAGATTTTTTAACATCAGCTCGTTTCCGCTATCTACCCCAAAATCTATGCCCCGGCATCCGGCTTTTTTCATCCAATGGGCAAGCTCTTTTGAGAACCCAAAAGGACTCGCATAAGCATACCAGGTGATTTTATCTCCTATCTTTTTTCTTACGATCTCCTTGCATACCTCCAGGGCATGATCTTGGGGGACATTGAATTCGCTGTCACAGGTATGAAAGCAGGATATGCCCTTTTCAACAAGGCCTTTAAGTTCAAAGGCTACATCCTCAGGAGAGCGGACCCGAACCCGTGTACCCTTGGCAACGGGATCAGCGCAATAATGACAGGTTTGATTGCATCCTCTTTTTGTTTCAAACCCAACCATACCTCCTTCTTGAAAGTATCTCAGGTTGTTTACCGTTCCTCTCCGGGAAAGGATCGCTTTCCGGAGGTTAAGGTAAGAAGCAGGGTTTTTCCTATACCCTTGGTTGTCTTTCCATAGTAACCCGGGTATTTTTTCATAACCCTTTCCCTTGGCAAAAGCTTTTACGAGGAGCGGGAAGGCATGTTCTCCTTCTCCCCAGATGCCGCAATCCACACCGCAATATTTTAATGCGTGTATCGGTGCAATCGAAAACCCAATCCCGCCGAGAACAAGGGGAGAATTGGTATGGAGTTTGATCAGGTCAATGATTTCCTTGCTTTTTCTTAGGCAAAAATCCTGGCTGGCAAAATAGGAATCATCAAGATTGCGGATGGTAACCCCAACAGCAATAAAAGGAGGCCCACTGAAAGCACGCTCAATATCCGCCTCCACATCTTCGGAAAAAGAAAGATCGAGAAAATCAACATCTATTCGGTGGGTTTCCAGCGAGTCCGCCAAGTAGTCAATCGCTACTGGCGTAACGACTGGCTTCATTCTATTGGGGTTGATAAGGAGGACTTTTTGACCGGACATTTCGTTCTTTTTTTGCTTGGAAAGATAAGGGAACTTTATCCACAAAACCTTCCTTAGCGTTAATTATATCACTGGGGAAAGCATTTTTAATATAGTTAGTTTTCCATAAGACAAATATTTTTTCCCCTGATAAAAACTTTCATTTCTTGTCCGATTGTGTACTTGAGCTTTCTATAAACATAATTAGGAACTTCAGCGATTATGGGAAGATGACGAGTAGCTTCCTCAAATTCCATGGTATGGCTTGAACCTTTTTCTATTACTTTTTTTAAAATCGCCACAATGAGGTTCTCATCAGCTATGTCTTCTGGTATGGGCCGATCGTTTTTTATAATCATCACTTCTTCGGCGCGGAAACCAAAAAAGAGAGGGGGCTTGGGTATCGTTCGATCATAGGATGCTTTAAAGGTAACTCCGTTATGATTTAAAGCGATCTGTTTTTGTTTTTCGTCTAATCCTATAATTTCTCCCCCAAAGAGGTTTTCCATTCCTGTGAATAAGGCAATCTTCTTGGTTTCCGGGAAAAAGTAAACCCGGTTTCTTTTTCCTGTTTGAACAACAGCACCATCCATCATCACCGAGATAATATCACCGAGAATAAAGGCTTCTTCTTGATCATGGGTAACCTGTAAGATGGTCACCCCAAAGTGGATATAAATCTCTTTGAGTACCTTTTGGAGCTGCCGCCGGATGGGAGGATCGAGAGCGGACATAGGTTCATCCAGGAGAAGAATTTTCGGTTTTGTTATCAGGGCGCGCGCCAAAGCGACTCTTTGTTTTTCTCCTCCGCTTAAGGTAAGGGGAAAAACAGCGAGTCTATGATCAATCTGAAGAACTTCGATCAGGTCATCAAGAAGAGGCTTATAAACCTTTTGATTTATTTTTCGGATCTTCATCCCAAAAAGGATATTTTCTAAAACGGTAAGGTGGGGAAAAAGCGATACATCTTGCGGCACAAAAGCGATCTGCCGCATCTCTGGGGGAGAATAAGAAACATCTTTACCATCAATGACGATTTTTCCGCTGCGTTGTTTATGAAGCCCCGCGATCGTTTCTATAACGACCGTCTTGCCCACCCCGCTTGGGCCTAAGAGGATGTAATACTCACCATCCCTTACTTCGAGGTTAATATTTTTTAGATGAAACCCCTTAAGCTTGACCTCAAGGTTTTCTAACGTAATCAAAACCGCACCTCTTTGCCAGCAATAAACCTGATAATGAATAAACCACTTAATGCGGTAAGGATAAGGATGGCTACCATCGTTAAAGCCCGGTCAATGTCCGCGGAAGCGAAGCTCAAATATACAGCGGTAGGAATGGTTTCGGTTTTCATGGCCGCAGCTCCTACTAAGGTGATCGTGGCGCCAAACTCACCGATGGCGCGCGCCCAAGAAATGACAGCTGCAGCAAGAAACCCATTTTTTGCTAATGGCAAAGTAACATTCCGAAACGCTTGGACCGGCGAGCATCCCAACGTTCGAGCGACCTCTTCATAACGGGAAGGAATCTGATCGAACGTTGATTTCATCATGCGGGCTGCGAGGCCGGCTATGACGGTAAATTGGGCAATAACAATTCCCGGAACGGCAAAGACAATGGGAAAGAAATTTTCTTGAAAATGCTTGCTGAGGGGACTGGTAAAAAACACCAGGAGAAGCGCGCCGATGGCAACCGGCGAGACGAACACCGGAATATCCAACAGCGTATCGAGAAAAATTTTCCCTGGAAAATTCTTTCGTGACAGGACATAGCTGGCGGGAATGGCGATGAATAATGCGATACCCGTGGCAATGGTGGCGCACACGACACTCAATCCGATGGCGTGACGAATTTCTCTGGTGGCAATAAGTTCCCAGAGGGCAGTGGGGTGGTACTGCCAATAGGTATACCCCAGCAGGATCACATAAAATCCGGTTAGCAGCAGCAACGCCAGAGTGATGAGTACCGAAAACAGGGAGCGCCGGGTCTTCATTTCCATCCCTGGGGCAGAACATATTCGCCGCCAATAACTGCCCGGGGAGCATATCGGCGCGCGGCTTGCTCGTCAGTAAGGTAGCCTTTCTCTTTAAACTCCTTCTTTCCTGCAGAAGAAACCACAAAATTAACAAAATCTTCTGCCCGCTTTTTATTTTTGGCAAAGGTGGAAACCGCAATGGCAATATAAGAGATGCGGGGTATTTCTTCGGGTTTGAGTAAAATGGTCTCAATTTTGTCCGGCGCCCACTTGGCAAAAACTTCCCACCCCATGACCGCATCCGCACCACCCAGGGCAATCAGGTTAGCGGTTTTTTCGCAGCTTTCGGTGTAACTTTTAATGCGTGGCTTAATGAGGTCGGTAAGCTTGTTTGTCTCAAAAACCTCAACCGCATACAGGCCGACACATACTGTTGGGGGATTTGCAATGACCAACTGTACGTCTTTCCGCGCCAAATCACGAAGGGAGAGGATTTTTTTGGGGTTCCCTTTTTGGACGTTAATAGCGGGAATCAAATAGGCAACAATTTTGATGGAAGCGGGATCAACGATTTTTTCTTTTTTGGCTTTTTCCATAAAATCGGGAGAGCCGGCCAGATAAATATCGCCCATGTGCGAAAGTTTCATCTGCGAAAGAAGAGTGCCTGATCCCCCATATTGAACGATGACTTCAACACCGGTTTTTTCTTGGTACAAGGTTATAATTTTTCCCATCACTGGTTTGGTGACCGAGCCGATAAAACCAGTTAACGTCTCCGCGGAAGTGGCAACAGAAGGAAGAAAGAAAGAGAACAAACAACTCAAAACCACCATCAATTCCCTTTTTCTTTTTACCATGGGGTGACTCCTTGTCAATAGGTCAAGGGAACAATTAAAAAAAATTTTTCCGCTATGGTAAAATCCCATAGAGAAGTTAAACGTTATGGCAAATTTCCATAAAGGTCAAGTAAAAAATCCAGGCAAGGAAGCTCTTGACATGTTTATCTTATTTAGGTAGGCTCATAAGGGATTTTCCGAGAGAGTTTTCTTAAAATTTTTTTAGAAAAAAATTTGACAAAGAAAATGGAAAGAATTCCGGAACCAGAAATCATGGAAGCAAAAGAGGAGGCCACAGTTTATGACTTGGCGGACTTCTCTGAGGTAAACCAGGCTTTTGCCAACCGGGTGTTAGAGCTGGTTCCTCAGCCTTCTGGTGTCCTGCTTGATTGTGGGTGTGGACCGGGTGATATTTTAATGCGCATCCATACGAGGGCCCCCAAATTTCTATTCATCGGTGTTGATGGCTCTCAAGCAATGATTGCCCTGGCAGTTAAGCGGATAAGGGAACAAGGACTGCAAAATACAATTCATTTCGTACAAGGCGATGCAAAAAAGATAAATTTCCCCCCCAATAGCTTGGATGTTGTTATATCCAATAGCCTTGTCCATCACCTCCTTGATCCGCGTCCTTTTTGGGAGGAGATTCGAAGGGTGTGTAAGCCTGGTGGTATTGTTCTTATCCGCGACCTTTCACGACCACCAACCGTACAAGCTTCCTGGGATATTGTTGAAAAATATTCGGGAACCGAACCACAGCTTTTAAAAGACCTCTTCTTTCATTCCCTCAAGGCTTCATTCACTGTCGCTGAAATAAGAGAGCACCTTACCCAAGCAGGCCTTCATGGTTTAGAGGTGAAAATGTGCAGCGACCGTCACTG
>Ga0209048_10005481_pt1 | contig 11975 bp, 10 predicted proteins | sample FrelakmetCRP12CR_FD_187146 | JGI IMG/M metagenome (GOLD analysis project Ga0209048, IMG submission 187146) | Freshwater lake sediment microbial communities from the University of Notre Dame, USA, for methane emissions studies - CRP12 CR (SPAdes)... | ecosystem: Environmental > Aquatic >... | reverse complement strand
CCCGGCGGCGCGGCCGTGGCGCAGCTCTGCGGCCTCGCCGCCGGGCCGGTCGTGGCGCTGTCCCGCTCGTCCCTCGACGACGCCATGTGCGCCGTCTACCTAAAGGTCGCGGCCACGCCGAAGCGCCTGCCGCGGCGTGAGGGCCGAGCCGTCAAACACCCGCTGGCTCGCTGAGGCGCCGTCGCCCCATCTGCTAGTATCGGTGGCCCGCGAAAGGAGCCCGGTGACCCGCGTCATCGCCGTGACCAACCAGAAGGGCGGGGTCGGCAAGACCACCACCGCCGTCAACCTCGCCGCGTGCCTGGCCGAGGCCGGCTTCGACGCGCTCCTCGTCGACATGGATCCCCAGGCCAACGCCTCGGCTGGCCTGTCCGGGCGCGCCGACGACGCGCGCCTCAGCAGCTACGGAGTGCTTGGCGGTGCGGCGGGCGTCGCCGAGGCGACGGTGCGCACCGTCCTCGATCATCTCTGGCTCCTGCCTTCCTGCCCGGACCTCGCGGGCGCCGTGGTCGAGCTGGCCGGCGCCGACGGCAACGAGTACGTGCTCGACTACGCGCTCACCGGCCACGTGAGCCAGTTCGATTTCGTGTTCATCGACTGCCCCCCGTCGCTGGGCGTGCTCACCATCAACTCGCTGGTGGCGGCGCGAGAGGTCCTGATCCCGGTGCAGGCCGAGTACTACGCTCTCGAGGGTCTGGCGCAGCTGCTCGAGACGGTGGGGCTCGTGCAGGAGCATCTGAACCCGGAGCTCGTCGTCCTCGGAGTGCTCGTGACGATGTACGATGGCCGCACGCGCCTGGCGCGAGAGGTGGCCGGCGAGGTCCGCGAAAACCTCGGCGCCAGCGTCTTCGACACGGTCGTCCCGCGCAACGTGCGCCTCGGCGAGGCGCCCAGCCACGGGCTGCCGATCTCACGGTATGATGCGACCTGCGCCGGCAGCGACGCCTATTTCGATCTCGCCAAGGAGGTCGTGTCTCGTGCGTGAGAAGAAGGCGCTGGGCAAGGGTCTGGGTGCGCTGATCGGCGAGGGCAGATCGGTCCTCGGCACGGCCGGCGGCGCCGGCGGCGAGGGCCGCCTCCGCGAGCTTCCCCTCGCGGAGATCGCCGTCAACCGACGCCAGCCGCGGCGGACCTTCGCCGCCGACGAGCTCGAGGAGCTGGCCGCGTCTATCAGGGCGCTCGGCGTCGTACAGCCGGTGGTGGTGCGGCCGCTGCAGCCGGCTGCGCCGGCAGCTGCCGCGGAGCCCGGCTCGCCGTCCCCAGGGCACCGCTACGAGCTCATCGCCGGCGAGCGCCGGCTGCGCGCGGCCGGGCTGGCCGGCCTCGAGTACATCCCGGCGCTGGTGCGCCCCGCCGACGAGATCGCGTCCCTCGAGATCGCCCTTGCCGAGAACGTCGCCCGCGAGGACCTGAACAGTATCGAGGAGGCGCAGGCGTACGCGTCGCTCGTCGACGAGTTCGGGCTCACGCACGAGCGCATCGCCGAGCTGGTGGGCCGCAGCCGGGTCGCGGTCACGAACCTCCTGCGCTTGCTCGAGCTGCCCGACGACGTGCGGCGGATGATCGAGCAGGGCGAGCTCAGCGAGGGGCACGGGCGCGCCCTGCTGGCGCTGCCCGACCACGGGCAGCGCCGTAAGGTGGCGCGCCTCCTCGCCTCACAGGGACTTTCGGTCCGGCAGACCGAGGCGTTGGTGAAGAAGCTGAACGAGGAGGCGCCGGGAGAGGCCGCGCCTGCGGCCCGCCCGCCCGCCGGCGCCGACTTCAGTGATCTGGTCGACGAACTCTACGGCCTGCTCGAGACGCCCGTGCGCATCCGCAGCGGCAAGCGCGGCGGGACCATCCAGATCGCGTTCAAAAGCAGGGGGGAGCTGGAGCGTTTGGTCGGTCTGTTGCGCTCGCTCGGTGAATGACGCAACGGGGCGAGAAGCCCGGTCAGTCTCCGCCGAGCGAGGTCAGGGAGCCGGCGTGAGCGTCACACCCGGAGTCGGCGGGGCCGTGGGCGGCGGTGTCGGCGACGCGTACGGGTTCGTGGTGGGGTAGTCCGTCGTCGTCGGCGCGGGCGTCGTCGTCGCGCCGGGCGTGGGCGAGGCGCCCGGGACCGGCATCGCGTCGGCCGGCGGCAGCGTTCCGGCGGGCACGTAGACCACGGTGCCGTCGGCGAGCTTGTAGAAGGACCCGATGAGCGTGCCGAGCCCCTGGACCTGGGCGCCGTTCGCCATGTCGAGCTTCACGATCTGGTCGCCCTCCTTCACGATGACCTGCATCTGCGGCGTGCCCGGATTCGTGACGATGGTCATGTGCTGGTCGGTCAGGAAACCGCTGAGGCCGGCGGCCATGAGCGCCGCGACCAGGAACCCGACGGCCAGGATGACGGCCACGTAGAACAGGTTCACGATGCCGTCGAGCGGGTCGCCGTTGCGGTCGGCCGTGCCGACGCGGCGCCGGCGCATGTAGCGCAGACCGTCGCCGCGAGGCTCGTAGACGGTCCCGAGGTTCTTGATGGTGGGATGGTCGTCGGACGCCGGCATGGCGGCGTCAGCGACGTTCGGGCGGTGCGCCGGCGCCCGGCGCCGAGGCGCCTCCGGCCGGCGGCTTGGGATCCACCGGCCCGAGGGCGGCGAAGGGATCCTCGTCGCGCTGCCAGTCCATGGCGGGATCGTCGAAGGTGAGCGGCGGCGCTTCGCCGGCCGCCGGAGCGGACGTCCTGACCGGCGGCTCGGCCTCGGCGGCCAGCGGGTCGACCGTGGTCGAGCCCGATCGGAGCAGTGGGGCCGGCGCCGCCGCCAAGTCCGGCTCGGCGACGACTGGCGCCTCGCCACCGTCGCCGGAGGCGAACGGGATGAGCGGTTCTCTGGGGGTCTCGAGCAGCACCGGGATCACCGCCGTCTTCTCTGCGTCGTCGATGATGGGCTCGTACTGGACGACCGGGTCGGCGTCCCAGATGCCCTTCTTGTTGCGCCGCCGGCCCGCCTGCAGGCGTTCGGCGCCGCCTTCGAGCAGCTCGAGCAGGTACTCCATGTCGGAGATGTCCTGGGAGTACAGGCGGTCGCGGACGATGCTGATGACAAAGGCGATGCCGCCGATGAGCAGACCGATGACCGTGACGGAGAACGCCGTGGTGAGGCTGTCGACGAACCGCGTGGCGTTGCCGTTCGCCAAGCCCAGGAGGGCGGGCGACAGCGCGATCAGGGTGCCCATGAGGCCCAGGATCGGGCCCACGCGCACGAGGATGCGCGTGCGCTCGAGACGCTTGACCGTGTAGAACTCGTATTCCTGCAGCAGCTTGAGCGGCTTGGCCGCCAGGCGCTCGGTCTGGTAGTTGCGGATGAGGTCGAAGAGGAAGCGTGCGACGACGATCGAGTAGTTGTTCTCCTGAAGATAGCGGTACGCGGTGCGCGGCTTGCCATCCTGGAACGCTCTGCGCGCGCGCAACGTGCGTGCTTCGAGCGCGTCGAGGTCCCGGTAGCGGAACCGCAGGTAGAGCTCGTAGAGGAGGAAGCCGAACTCGATGAGTACCCAGACAAGGCAGGCGATGGCCGCGATGAGTACGGGCCAGAGCAGCACGCGCGAGGCATCGTAGATCACCTGCTGGAGCCCGTTCACGCTCTGCTTACCTCCCGGCCGGTTTCACGATGTCCTTGGATCTGCCGAGGGCGCCTTTGAGGCGCTCCCAAGCGCTGCCGCCACCGCCTAGCACCTTGCCCTCGCCGGCAGCGCTGAGCGCCTGCTCGCGGCGGCGGAAGGCGACGTACGAGATCGCGGCGCCGATGGGCAGCATGGCGAGCAGAGTACCACCGAGGAAGCCTGCAGCACTACCCGAGTCGCCGCCGCTCGCGGCGCCGGGGCTGCCGGACGGGCTCGGTGACGCGACCGGCACGCCGGTCACGGGGTAGCCGCCACTCTGATACGGCGTCGGGGTGCCCGTCGTGTCGCTCGAAGGGTAGGCGGTGGGCGTCAGAGTGGTGGAGGGCGTGGGGTAGATGGTGGCGGGAGGTGTGTAGGTCGGGTAGGGGTTGGGGACGTAAGTCGGCGTAGGGGTGGGCGCCACCGGGTTCGCTACCGTGAACTGGCGCTTCACCGTCGTGACGTTGCCGGCGTGATCGACGATCTCGAGCCTGTACGTGTGGAGGCCGTCGGGGACGTGCTTGAGCTGCAGGTGCAGGCTGTAGCGCCCGATGTCGGTCGGCTTCGTCTTGTTGAGGTCGTCGACGTAGACGCGGCACGCCTTGGGGTCCACGCCCGTCCCTTTGGCCCCGTCGGTGTACGTGGCGCGGATGAGCACCGCGCGGGTGTTCGTGTACCGGGCGCCGTTCTTCGGAGACACGGACGTCATCTGCGGGCGAAACACGAAGGCCGTGAGGGCGGGAGGCCGCGTCTTCGGGAAGGTCGTGAACGGCTTGTCACGCAGCGCGGCCAGAGCCCAGCTTGTCGTGGGCAGCGGCCCGGTCGCTGCGCCACGCCTTCTATCGTAGGCGCCGTTCTGCAGTTGGAGCGCCGCCAGCGCGGACTTGGGCGTGTTCGCGCCGACCGCCCAGCCGGCGCCGTCCGGCTTCTCGCCCATTGCGAGGATGGCCTGGATGACGGCCGCCGTGGCCCAGGCATCGGTGCCCGACCCGGGCTTGTACGGGAAGCCGCCGTCGGGGCGCTGGTTCGTCTTGAGGTACTGACGCGCAGCGGGGATCACCGCCGGGTCGACGGTGCCGGTCGAAGCGAGCTCGAGCGCCTGGATCGCCACCGCTGTGTCCTCACAGTTGGAGGGATCGCCGGGCTGCGCGGGGAAGCCGCCGCCCGCCAGCTGCTGGGTCGCGAGCCACTGCTCGGCGAGCGCGAACCGGTCTCTCCCATTCTCACCGAGAGCCTGCATGGCGAGGATCGCCCACGCGGTGGTGTGCACGGCCTGGAAGGTGCGGCTCGAGGTGGATGGCGAGAAGCTGCCCTTCGCCGGCGAGCCGTCGACGAGGTCCTGATAGCCGTAGAGCTTGGCCAGGAGGTCGACGCGAGGGGTGCCGGCGACGAACACGCGCTCGGCGCGGCCGGCCGCGACGTAGGACATGATCGCCCGTGCGTAGTACACGGGCGCGTTGTCGACATCGGAGCCGGTGGCGGCCGCCTCATGGCTGTGCGCCTGCAGGTAGCCGAAGGGGTTGTTGCCGTGGACCGTCCACATGGTGGACTCGACGCGTTCGCCGCTGGCTACGGCCCCGAGGATGACCCACGCCGTGGCGGCCATGGTGCCGAACCCGCCGTCGACCTTCTGGCGGGCGTGGAAGTAGTCGAGGCCCCTGGTGACCGTCTGCGGACGCGGATCCGCCGCCGCCCTATGCTTCGCCGCAACAGCGCCGGCGGCGGAGCTCACTGTCACGATGGCGGCGAACGCGAGCGCTAGCCAGATCTTCCTGCCCATCCTCATCCTCCAACTCGCCCGCGCCGGTGCGGGTGGCTGTGTTCCATCGTACCAAGCCCCTGTTGCCGCGGCTACCACGGGAACCGCTGCGCGACGGCGTGACGCCGCCGCCAAGGGGACGCGGGCGGACCGGCCGCAGTTCGCGCTCGCGCAACTGGTATATGTGTCTAAGCGGCTAAACCCAGGAGTCTGGGGCGCCGATTGGGACGGTATGGCCTCTGTGATGGCGACTGACGAGACAAGCGACGGGCCCGGCAGCGTCGAGTTCTTCGGCGTGAAGCTCAAGGTCAACAACCCGCACCTCGCGGCTCTGCTCAACAGCAGCGTGAGCGACGACGTGCAGGTGATCGGCCGGCGCGCCCGCGACGTGTTCGCGGGCGACGGTCGCGCGGCCTACGAGGACGTTCAGCGCCGGCAGCTGCGCGCCGACGGCAGCACCGTGCGCGTGATCAGAGACGACGAGGACCTGGACGAGTGAGCCCGGCGAAAAGATGCCGCGCCGGGCGATGGGCCGGGGGCGCAACGCGCCCCCGGCCCATCGCCGTACGCCGCGACGTTGTATCCTAGTGAGCCGACATGCTTGCCCTGACCTCACTCGTCATCCCGGTCTTCAACGAGGCCGACAGCATCGAGCCGCTCGTCGCGGAGATCGACGCGTCGCTCGGGGCCGCCGGCCTGGCCTTCGAGATCGTCTTCGTCGACGACGGGTCCACCGACGGTTCGTTCGCCGCGATGGAGCGGCTCGCCGCCGCCCGTGACGACGTGCGCGTCGTCAAGCTGCGGCGCAACTTCGGCAAGGCGGCGGCTCTTGCTCACGGTTTCGAGATCGTGCGCGGCGACTACGTGGTCACGCTCGACGGCGATCGCCAGGACGACCCTGCCGAGATCCCCGGTCTCCTCGCGCGCCTGGACGAGGGGTACGACCTGGTCTCGGGCTGGAAGCAGAGCCGCCAGGACCCCCTCAACAAGACCGTCCCCTCGCGCTTCTTCAACTGGACGGTGCGGCGCGCCTCAGGGATCCCCCTGCACGACTTCAACTGCGGCCTCAAGGCCTATCGCCGCGACGTGGTCGAGACCATCTACATCTACGGCGAGCAGCACCGCTACATCCCGGTCGTGGCCGCGCAGGCCGGCTTTCGCGTCACCGAGGAGCCGGTCAGTCATCGGCCGCGCACGGCCGGTAAGTCGAAGTACGGCTGGCAGCGCTACCTGCGCGGCTATCTCGACCTCCTCACGGTGCTCTTCCTCGGTCGCTACCAGCATCGGCCGCAGCATCTCTTCGGGGGCATCGGCACCCTGCTGATCCTTATCGGCGTGCTGGTAGAGCTGTATCTCAGCGTCGACAAGCTGTTCTTCGGCAGCCCCATCGGCCAGCGCCCGCTCCTGTTGCTGGGGGCGCTGTTCATCATCGTCGGCGTGCAACTGCTCTCGCTGGGCCTGATCGGCGAGCTCATCGCCAACTCACGGGCCCGCGGGGGGCCCGACGACGCCCAGGTGGCGCTCGTGGTAGGAGCCGGCGGGGCGGGCGCGGGAGCGCCCGCGGCAGCGGCCGTTCACGCGGCCGCTCCACAAGACGCCGCGGTCGCCCCAGCTTCCGTCGCCCCGGGCGCCGCCGACAAGCCGTGACCCGCGCCCTCGCCTACTTCGGCACGTACGACCCCGCCTACCCGCGCAACGCCGTGCTCATCGCCGGGCTACGGGAGCTGGGCGTCGAGGTGCTCGAGTTCCAGGCGCCGCTGCCGGCGCTGACGGCGGCGCAGATGGCGACCCCTCGCGGTGCCGTGCGGCTGGCGGTCGGGATCCTCGAGGCTCACGCGCGCCTGTTCGCGCAGCACCGCCGCCGGCTCCAGATCGACGCGGTCGTGGTCGGCTACCCGGGGCACTTCATGGTGCCGTTCGGCCGCGTGCTGGCCGCCTGCCGGCACACGCGGCTCGTGTTCGACCCGCTGGTGTCGCTCTGGGACACGTTCGCCGGAGACCGCAGCCTGGTCGCAGCTGGCGGCTGGAAGGGGGGTGCCGTGTGCGCCGTCGATCGCGCCGCGTTCGCCCTCCCCAGCCTCGTGCTCGCCGACACCTGGGCACACGCGGCCTACTACGAGGCCGAGTTCGCGCTCCCTCGCCGTAAGCTCGTTGTGGTGCCCATAGGGGCGCTGCCGGCGCCGCAGGCCACGGGCGGCGCGCGCCCGCTCGAGCACGGCGAGCCGGTCATCGTCTTCCAGTACGGCAAGTGGAGCCCGCTTCACGGCGCCGAGACCGTCCTCGCGGCGGCCGAGCTGCTGCGCGCCGAGCCGTTCCGCTTCGCGCTCGCCGGCGAGGGGCAGCTCTCGGGCGCGCTCCACGCCGAGATCGCGCGGCGCGGCCTTGTCAACGTGGAGTGGCTCGGCACGCTGTCTCCGGCCGAGCTCCGCTCTCGTACACTGGCCGCCGACATCTGCCTCGGCGTCTTCGGCGGCTCCGACAAGGCCGCTCGCGTGGTCCCGAACAAGGTGTACGACGCGCTGGCGTGCGGCCGCCCGGTAGTGACGGCCGGCACGCCCGGCGCCCGCGAGCTGTTGCACGACGGCGAGGACGCGCTGCTGGTGCCGGCCGCCGACGGCCGCGCCCTGGCGGCGGCCCTGCGGCGCCTGCTCGCGCTCGATGAGCGCGGCCGGCTCGCCGCCGCCGCGCTCGCCCTGTACCGGCGGGCGTTGACGCCGCCGCTCATCGCCGGCGGATTGCTGGCGGCGCTCGAGGCGACGTGAGCGGCGCCGCCGAGCCGCCGCCGGCCGCGCCGCCCCAGGCGCTGCCGCGTCCGGCGCGCCCTTGGCTCCGTCCGCTGCTGCGCGTCGGCCAGGTCCTTCTGGTGGCGGCCACCGTGTACTTCCTCGCCGCCTATCTGGTGCGCTCCTGGGCGAGCGTCAAGGACTACGACTGGACGCTGCGCCCCGGGTGGCTCACGCTCTCGGCCGGGGCGTTTCTGCTGTTCTACTTCATGCAGACAGTCTTCTGGTGGCTGCTGCTTCGCGGGTTCGCCCTGCGCAGCCCGTTCGCGGTGGCCGCCACGACCTGGGCCAAGTCGATCCTCGCGCGCTACATCCCCGGCAACGTCTTCATGTACCTGAGCCGCGCCTGGCTGAGCCATGCGCAGGGGTTGCCGGTCGACCGGGTGACGGCCGCCATGGTGTACGAGCAGGCCCTTGGGGTGTGCTCGGCGCTGGTCACGATGGCGATCCTGTTCCCGTTCTGGGAGTACCGTCCCGGCGTCATGGCGCTGAGCCTTGTCGCCATCCCCGTGTTGATAGCGCTTCTGCACCCTCGCGTGTTCGCCCCGCTGTCGGCCTGGGTGCTGCGGGTGCTGCGGCGGCCTCCGCTGGACGTTACCCTGGGCTTCGGCGCGGTGCTGGTGTTGTTGGGCTACTTCGTGGTCGGCTGGTTCGTGGCCGGCGCGGGCGCGTGGCTCCTGGCGCGCGCCGTGACCGGCCTCGCCGTCGATGCGCTGCCGCTCGTCGTGGTCGCCAACGCTCTGGCCTACGTGGTGGGTATGGTGGCGTTCATCTTTCCCAGCGGCATCGGCGTGCGCGAGGCGGTGTTCACGGCTTCACTCGCGAAGCAGCTTCCGGGCGGCGTCGCGTTGGCGTGGGCGCTGCTGCTGCGCGTGTGGGTGACCGTCATCGAGCTGGCCTTCGTGGGCCTGGTCGTGGCGGGCGAGGCGCTCATACGCCGCAGAAGGGGCGCGGCGTGAGCGGACGCACCGAGAAGGCGGCGCGCAGACGGGCCGCGACCGGGACGGCCGCGGCCGGGCAGCGCGCCGCCCGGCCCCGCGCGCTCGCGCCGGTCAGCGAGCTCGAGGACGCCGAGCGCGGCCGGCTCTTTCGTCGCAACGCGGTCTATGTCATCGTCGGCGCGGTGCTGTTCGCCGTGATATACGCTCTGCTCTCGTGGCTCAAGTACCGCGCCTACATGGACGCCCGTTTCGACTTGGGTAACATGGTCCAGGCGGTCTACAACACCGCCCACGGGCACTTTCTCGAGATCACGACCGGCGAGGTCAAGCCGCGGCAGATGTCGCGGCTCGGCGCGCACGTCGACCCCATCCTGGCGCTGTTCGCGCTCCCGTGGCTCGTGTGGCCGAGCCCAGTGATGCTCCTCGTGCTCCAGGCCGTCATCGTCGCCACGGGCGCCTGGCCGGCGTATCGCCTGGGGACGCGGGTCACTCGGGACCCGCGCGCCGGGGCGCTGCTCGCCGGCGCCTACCTCCTCTATCCGGCCGTCGGCTTCCTGGTGCTCAACGAGTTCCACCCCGTGGCTCTGGCCACGCCGCTCCTCCTGTGGGCCTTTCTGTACGTCGAGGAGGACCGCTGGCTGTGGGCGCTCCCGTTCATCGTGCTGGCAGCCGCCTGCAAGGAGACGGTGCCGCTGGTGATCGGCACCATGGGCGTGTACTTCGCGATCCGCGAGCGGTCGTGGCGGCCGCTGCTCTTGACAGCTGCGGCGGTCGCCTATTTCGCCGTCGCGGTGTGGGTGGTCATCCCGCACTTCAACGGCGCCCAGAGCGCGTTCATCTCCCGATACGGCGACTACGGGCAGGGCGCCGGCGAGGTAGTGAAGACGGCGATCACCCATCCGGGCCAGACCGTTGCCGACCTCGCCTCGCTCGGCAACCTCGACTACTGGCTCAAGCTTCTGTGGCCCCTCGGTTTCACGTCTCTGCTCAGCCCGCTCACCGTGCTCGTCGCGGCCCCTGAGCTGCTCCTCAACGCTCTTTCGGCGACGGCGTTTCAGCGCCGCATCGAGTTCCACTACACGGCGCTCGAGATCCCGTTCCTCTTTGCCGCCGCGGTGCTCGGCGTGATGCGCCTCTGGCGCTGGTTGGGCGGCGGCTTCCGACTCGCGGAGAAGGCCATGGCCGGGCAGCGCGTGCGCCGCGAGACCCTGGCTTTGCTCGTGCTGCTCGCGGCCCTCGCCGGCGCCTACTTCATGGGGCCGCTGCCCTTCTCGTTGCCCGGTGCCGGCTACGATGGCAAGGACTACGCCCGCGTCTCACACGATGTGGCCCTGGATGAGGCCGTCCGTATGATCCCAGCCGGCGCTGCGGTCTCCATCAACAACAACGCCGGCGCGCAGCTGTCGGCGCGGCGGGTAGTCTACGTGTTTCCGTACTTCGAGGGCGCCGCTTGGGTGCTGGTGGACGAGAAGCACCCGTTCTTCTATGACAGGGAAGACGCACAGATGCATCAGCTGGCGCTCGGCAAGCTGGTCCTCGACGACCGCTTCGTCTCGGTCTACGCCAAAAACGGCGTGTACGTGTTCAAGCGGGTCGCGCCGAACCCCGGGGCGCTGCCCGGCGGCGACGCGCCGCAGGCAGCGCCCACGCCCAGGGTCTCCCACACGCCCGGGCCGTCCGCGGCGTTCACGCTACCCAGCTGAACGCCGCGAACTTGGCGGTGAGGGCCACCAGTAACACGAGCCCGACCCCCACCACCACTCTGTGCGCGCGCGGCTTGTCACGGGTGTACAGGGCCAGCGCCACGTACAGCGGAAACGCGGTGAGCGTGAAGCGCGGGTACGACATCAGCGGGACGTACTGCGAGGGGAAGAAGAGCGGATAGGCGAGCGCGGCCAGGGCGTACCACGAGTACGCGCGCGGCAGTCGCCGGGCGCCGTACCAGAGCAGCAGAGCGGCGCCCACCAGGAAGAGCATGTTGATGATGTTGGTGCCGGCGTTGCCGTACGTGGAGCCTGGGCGGGGCACTTCCCAGAGGATCCGGTAGAACTCGGCCGAGATCACCTTCCGCAGACCCCAGAGAAGGCTGACGATAGCGCGGGCCACGGTGTAGTTGGGAAAGGCGAAGCCACGTTCCCATTGCGCCTGAGCCGACGTGAACAAGAGGGGCTTGCCGAAGGCGAGGCTCAGATAGGCCATCCACACGAGAAGGCCCTCCGCCACCGTGAGCAGATTGGCGACGTGAGAGTCGGTGCGGCGCAGCTTCCACCCGCGCCGCTCGTAGTAGTAGTAGGCCATGGGCGCGAGCAGCAGCACCCCGGTACTGCGGGTGAGCGTGGCCAGCAGCCCCATGACGCCCGCGAGTCGCCAATGGCCTTCGCGGGCGAAGACGAAGCAGGCGAGGGTCAGGACGAGGAAGAGCGACTCCGTGTAGACGGCCTGCAGGAAGAAGGACAGCGGGCCGATGGCGAGATAGACGACCGCCCGGGACGCTACCTCGTCGTCAAAGTCGGAGTGCACGAGACGGTAGAGGAGCCACACGCAGCCGGCGTAGCAGACCAGCGAGATGACGATGCCGGTGACCACGAGGTTGCCCCTGAACGCCAGGCCGACGTAACGCAGCAGCATGGGGAACAGCGGGAAGAACGCGGTGCTGCCGTCGCTATCGGCGTAGCCGCCGGTGGCGATCTTGATGTACCAGACGCCGTCCCAATGGGCCCAGGGGTTCAGCAGATGGCCGAGCGCCCCGTGGAACACCTCAGCCCGCACAGGGAAGCGCCAGCCGATCGGCAGGCTATGGACGCCGATGAAGGTCGCGGCGACGAAGGCGGCGGCGAAGATGAGCAGGCGGCTGCCGGCGGCAGCGGC
>Ga0209048_10005480_pt1 | contig 11976 bp, 12 predicted proteins | sample FrelakmetCRP12CR_FD_187146 | JGI IMG/M metagenome (GOLD analysis project Ga0209048, IMG submission 187146) | Freshwater lake sediment microbial communities from the University of Notre Dame, USA, for methane emissions studies - CRP12 CR (SPAdes)... | ecosystem: Environmental > Aquatic >... | reverse complement strand
CGGCAACCGCGGCGGCAACCGCCAGGAGCGCCCGCGTGGACAGGCCGACAAGCGGCCCCAGAAGGTCGCCGAAGGCAGCCGCCGCGAACAGTCCGACTGCCGCACCACCGATCGCGGCGATGGGTCTCCGCAGCCTGGCGCCGGCGAGCAGTTGCACGAGCCCCAAGGCGAGGAGCGCTGCGGCGACCGGCCAGGGGGCCCGGGCGGCCTCCAGCGCCAGTGCAGACGCGAAGCCGAGCATCTCCTGGGCCGGTCCCGCGAAGTCGAGCGACGCCGCGCTCATCTCGAGGACAGGCCGAGCGTTGCGACGGCGACGAGGAGCACCGCCCCGACGAGCGCCGCCCAGACGGCGCTCCCGTCCGGGCGCATCCGCCGCTCGGCGCTCGCCACCTCCTCCCCGGCCGCCCCTTCGGACGACCGAAGACGGCCCGCCTCCACCCGCGCTGCCTGCCAGTCCCCGGCCTCGAAGAGCGCCTGCAGGCGGGCCTCGGGGCTGCCCTTCCGTTCCCGTTTTGGCACGGGCGCAATCTACCAGAGGAGATGGTAGGCTCGCGACCATGAGAGGGGCGGAATTCCGCGCCCCTCTGCGAAGTTTCTCCGTCACCCCATGCGTCGCCGCACCCTCCTAAAGATGGCTGCCCTCGGGGCCGGTGCGCTCGCGCTGCCCCGTCCCGTCCGCGCCATGGGTGACGCCTCGCGACTCACCATCGGGCAGATCGAGCACGGCGGCAGGTGGAATCCGCGCCCGGCGGCGCTGCGCCGCCTCAGCTGGGAGCTGACCCAGCGGACGAGCATCGAGGCGGCCGGCGACGCGATCCCGGTCCGCCTGGGCCGTCCGGGAATCCACCGGCTCCCCATGCTCTACCTGGCTGGCGACGGGGCCCTTCCGCCCTTCGCCGAAACCGAGATCGCGGCGCTGCGCCGGCACCTCCAGTACGGGGGCTTCCTGCTCGTGGACGCCGCCGACGGGTCCGACGGGACCGGGTTCGACGCGTCGGTGAGGAGGGAACTCCAGAGACTGTTACCGGCGTCGCCGCTCGGCCGCATCCCGAGGGAGCACGTGCTCTACAAGAGCTTCTACCTCCTCGATCACCAGGGAGGCCGCGTGCTCACGAAGCCGTGGCTCGAAGGTCAGGTCCTCTCCGGGCGCCTGGCGGTCGTCTACTCGCAGAACGACCTGGGCGGCGCGTGGGCGCGCGGTCCGCTCGGAGAGTGGGAGTACGAGTGCACGCCGGGCGGAGACAGCCAGCGAGAGACGGCGTTCCGGATCGGCATCAACGTCGCCATGTACGCGCTGTGCACGGACTACAAGGACGACGCCGTGCACCTCCCCTTCATCCTCAAGCGGCGGAGCTAGAGCCGTGCGAGCGACTCGGTGAGCTCGAGCGTGGGAGCTCCGTACAACGACTGGCGCCTCGCCTTCCTCGCACCGTGGCCACGGCCTGTGCTGGCCCTGCTCGCCCTGGCCGCGCTCGCCGCGGTGGTCCTCGCCTGGCTCGGACTGCGGGGCGAGGCGCGGGCAGGCCGAAGAGCCGCGCTGATCGCGCTGCGATGCGTGGCCGCGCTCGCCGCGCTCTTCCTCGCCTTGGAGCCAGCGCTCCAGCTTCTTCAGACCGCCCGGGTGAAGAACAGGCTGGCGGTGCTCGTCGATCGCTCCCGCTCGATGAACTTCCCCGTGGAGCCGGGAGGCGAGCCCCGCGCGGAGGCCGTGGGGCGGTTCCTCGTCGACAGCAAGGCGGACCTGGAGCGCCTCGGGAGCGAGGTGGCGCTCGAGGGTTACGGATTCGACAGGGACGCCTGGCCCGCCGACCTATCCGCGCTCGCCCGAGCGGGAGCGGCCCCGGGCGGACACACCGACATCCTGGCCGCGCTGCGTGCCGCTGCTGGAGGGTCGAGCTCCTCGGGGAGACGCCTCGCCGGAGTGCTGCTCATCTCGGACGGGGCCGACAATGGGGCGCTCGCCGACGGCGTGGTCCCCCAAGTGCGCGCCGAGCTGCGCGCGCTCGGCGTCCCCGTCAACACCGTCGCGGTCGGCACCGAGGCGCCGCGCGACCTGGCGGTGGAGCGCGTAGCCGTGGACGACTTCGCGTTCGTGCGAAGCACGCTCACCGTCGAGGCCACGCTGCGCGCGCGGGGCTTCGGAAGCGAGGACGTCAAGGTCGTCCTGCGTCGCGAGGGCGCGGTGGTCGCGCAAGCCAACGTGAGGCTGGAGCCGGGGAAAGAGCTCTACACCGTCCCTCTCTCGTTTGCTCCCGACACCACCGGGACGTTCGTCCTGACGGTGGCCACCCCGGTCCTCCCCGGGGAGGCGGTGGCGGAGAACAACTCCCGCTCCTTCGTGCTGCGAGTCATCCGCGATCGGGTGCGCGTGCTGCTCGTCGCGGGACGGCCGAGCTGGGACGAGCGGTTCCTGCGAGGGCTGCTCAAGCAGGATCCCAACGTGGACCTGGTGAGCTTCTTCATCCTCCGGACGAGCGGCGACAACCCCGGACCCCAGGAGGAGCTCTCGCTCATCCCCTTCCCGGTAGCCGAGATCCTCGGCGAGCAGCTGCGCACCTTCGATGCGGTGCTCTTCGTGAACTTCGCCTACCAGCCCTACCGGGCGCTCGACATCGAGCACTACCTCCCGAACCTCCGTGAATACGTGAAGGGAGGCGGCGCCTTCGCGATGGTTGGGGGCGACCAGAGCTTCGGCGAAGGACACTACGCAGGGACCCCGCTCGCCGAGGTTCTCGCGGTAGACGCGGCCGAGGGTCTCGGCGCCACCGCCGAGCCGTTCCGGCCGCGCCTGACGCCCGAGGGACGTCGCCACCCGGTGACGGCGCTCGCGGCAGGAGAGGGGCCGAACGAGGCCGCCTGGAGCGCCCTCCCCGCACTGCCCGGATTGAACCTGACTCTTCCGCTCCCGGCCGCATCCGGCGCCCGCGTCCTGCTCGAGGCTCCCTCGATCGTGGCAAACGGCGCGCCAGCCGCGGTCGTCGCCGTCCGCGAGGTCGGTGCGGGCCGGACTCTGGCGGTCACCACCGACAGCTCGTGGTACTGGGGGTTCGTCGCCGCGGAGGAAGGCCAGGGCAACCGCGCCTACCAGCGCTTCTGGAACAACGCCCTCCGCTGGCTCGTCCGGGACCCGGAGCTGACGCCCCTGCAAGTGCAGCCGGATCGGCCGACGGTCGATCCGGGAGAGCCGGTGGGCCTATCGGTCGCCGTTCGAGGACCGGACTACGGTCCGGCGCCGGGCTCCAAGGTCTCCGCCGAGCTCGTCTCGGACGAGGGCAAGGTCGTCGGACACGCCGAGGGCGTCGCCGGTCCCGACGGCGTGGCCCGACTCGAGATCCCTTCCCCACCGCCTGGCGCGTACAAGGTCGCGGCCCAGGCGGAGCGGGCGGGAGCGGGCGCCGAACGGGCCACGAGCGCCGTGTCGGTGCGGTCGACCGGCCCCGAGGACTCCGATGCCGCGCCGCGTCCGGAGCTCCTCCGCGAAGTCGCCGAGGCCACGGGCGGCGCCTTCGCCACTCTCCCTCGGCACGGCCTTCCGGCCCTCCGGCTCGCAGATCCGGAGGTGGTCGAGGTGGGGCGCCGCAAGGACGTCCCCATCTGGAACCGCTGGTGGTACCTCGCGCTGCTCACTGCCGCGCTCGGCGCAGAATGGGTGCTCCGCAGGCGATGGGGTCACTGGTGAGCGCGGGAGGGGCCGAGAGCCTCACTGCACCTCGGCCGTGACCTCGTAGTCGTAGCTCTCGTTTTCCCCCACCTGGAATGCATGCTCGTGCCGGGCGCCCCCGAAGCTCACCACGAGATGGTGGCGACCCTCCCATATTTCGAGATCGCGGATCTGGCCCGTGCCCACCGGGTGCCCGTCGAGCGAGATCTCCGCCCCGACCGGGGCTGCGACGGTGAGCCGGCCCTTGCCGATGTCGATCCGCAGCGCGGTGCGCGGCGCCTGCACATCGACGGAACGTGCCACGTCCAGTCCCAGGTTGCGGTTCACGAGCCGGACCTCGTGACGGCCGGAGCGGACTGCCCGCGACAGGGGTGCTCGGCCGGCCCGCTTTCCATCGACGAGAACGTCACCAGGGGCGCTCGCGGTGACGTCGAGAAGCGTCCGTTGCGTGCTTGAGGCACCGGCCAATGGCGCCTTGGCAGCCGCCTGCTCGGGGGCGGGCTGCGCCGGGGGCGGGGTCGGGTGGGGAGCCTCCGCGACTTGCCCCGAGTCGCTGGCGGGCGCGGCGAGGGGCTCCTTCACTTCCTCGCGCGAAGTCCCAGCAGTGGCGAGCCACCAGCCGAAAGCGAGCCCGCCGAGCGTCGCGACCACGGCCAGGGCGCGGAACTTGCCGCGACCCCCGAGGGACGGGGGGGGTGCTGCCGGCGCCGCCTCGCTCACCGAAGGCACCATGGGCTGGGTCTCGCCCGCGCGGGCCTCCCTCTCCGCGCTGCGGGAGGGCGGCTGGATCGTCTCGCGAGCCCGGGGCGGCGCCTCTCCCAGGATGTCGCCTGCCTCCACCACGCTCGGCGGAGGCGGGGGAAACGGGGGGGCGATGAACTGGAACTGACCGGTGCGCACATCCTCTTGAGGCTCGTCCGCGCCGGGAACGGACGCGGCCTCGGCGACGATCTGGTCTTCGCCCACCTCTTCCGCCGCACCCTGGCGCTGGGCGCCAGCCTGGGCACGGGCTGCCTCGCCCGCGGCCTCCATGGCACGCTGACGGAGCGCCCTCATCCCCATTCCCACCGGGAACAGGGACTCGACCCAGGCGGCCACTGCTGCGGGCGACGCGACGTCACCGGCGGCATCCAGAGCACGCCCCATCTCGTCGGCTCCGAGGAAGCGGTCGGCAGCCTTCACGGCGAGGGCGCGCTGCGTCACCGCCGCAAGGGCCGGAGGCACGCCGAGCGGCTCGAGTGACGGCGGAGGGCGCGAAAGAATCGCGACGCTCAGGTCCGGCTCGCGCGCGAAGGGGTTCTCGCCCGCCAGGCAGGCGTAGAGCAAGAGACCCAGGCCGTAGACATCGCTGTGGCGGGAGGCCGCCCGCGACCCGCCGAGGACCTGCTCCGGACTTTGCCAGGGGAGCAGGTCCGTGACCGACCGCGCCGCCGCAAAGCCGAAACCGGAAACGAGGGTCACGCCGGAGCGTGAAACGATGAGGTGCTCCGGGCGCAGCCACCCGTGGACGAAGGGGCCGTCGTCTTGTCCCTCCTCGTGCGCGAAGTGGAGGGCCTCACAGCCGTCGCGGATGACCCGGGCTGCGATCGCGGCCGGGAGCCTTCCACCCACCTCGAGAATCTCCTTCAGGGTCTCCCCATCCACGCATTCGGTGACCAGCCCGAGATCTCCGTCCGCCGACTCGAGCGACAGCGGGGCCTGGATGTGGGGATGGTGGAGCGCGTCCGCGGCGCGCGCAACCTCGCGACCCAGCCGGATGCGCGCCTCCTGGGAGACCTCGCCCAGCCAGCTCACGCGTACGACGCGGGGGGCCTCACCCGCCTCGAAGAGGAGTCCCAGCCCCTCGCCGTCCCGCCCAGGATAGGCGCTCAGGCGCACGAAGCGCGATCCATCCGCCATGGAGAGCATGCTAGCCGAGGTTCAGCCCTCCCGGGCCACGATCTGTCCTCGAGGAACAACGAGCAAGGCCCCGCCCGAGACGCACAGGTCCTGGCCGAGGAGATGCGCCGAGGCGCTGCTTGCGAGAAAGAGCACCGCCTGCGCGCAGTCCTCGATCTCCCCGACCCGGCGATTGGGAAGAGCCCCTGCGATGATCGGGCCGAGGGTCTTCAGTTCCTCCTCCGCCATGGGGGTTCGTATCCAGCCCGGGCTCACCAGGTTCACGCGGACCACAGGCCCGAGCTCCACCGCCAGGCTCATGGTGAGGGACTGGATCGCGCCCTTCGTTGCCGCGTAGTGGGAGTGACCGGGTTCCCCGCGCTGCCCGGCCGTCGAGCCGATGAACACCACGTTGCCCCGGCCTCCCGCACGCAGCATCGGAAGGGCCTCCCGGACGAGATAGAAGGCGCTGAAGACGTTGACGCGGAAGATCTCCTCGATCTGCTCGGCCCGGACGCGATCGATCCGGCCGTCGGTCCAGATGCCGGCAGAGTGAACGAGTTGGTCGATGCCGCCGAGCAGGCGCGCCGACTCTCGAACCAGTTCCACGCACCCGTCCTCGCTGCCGATGTCCGCGCCAATCGCGAAGGCGAGCCCGGGGTAGCGCGCCGCGAGCGCCTCGGCTTCGGACCGGTGCCCTCGGTAGTGGACGGCCACCTTCATGCCTTGATCGAGAAAGGCCTCCGCGATCCCACGACCGATGCCGCTCGATGCTCCGGTGACGAGCGCGCGCCGGCCCGCCAGGTCCGGGTACCTCGCCGAGGCGCTCATCGCTCACCCTTCTTCCTGGCGCGTCCCTGCCTGACCCATCGCGCCCCCTCGAGTACGTCTCGAACCTGGGTGAAGGAGGAGATGGAGAGCGGCCAGCGCTCCCGCCCCTCGTCGGCCACATGCCGCCTCGTCACGGCCTGGGCGGAGATGACGGCCAGCCGTTCGCGGTATTCGGCCGAGATGTAGGTTCCGTACTCGGCCCAGATTCCCAGGGCGCCGCATGCCTTCGCCACCGGCATGTCCTTCTTCACGCTGTCCCCGACGTAGATCACCTCTCCTCCCGACAGTCCAAAGTCGGAAAGGATCTGCCGAAGCCCCGCCGGGCTAGGCTTCTCCGCCTCTCGCGCCAGTTCCCGAACCGGGCTGCGGGAACGGTAGTGCCCTGCCTCCTCCCGCCGGCGAATCTCGGGGTCCACGTTGCGCGGCAGCGCGTACCCCGGAAGCGTGTAGAGGGCGTCGAAGTGGCCGTCCAGCTTCAGCCACTTCATTCGCAACTCGGCGGCGTTGCGCGGGGCGTCGGAGAGCGCCACCAGCGTGAGCCCCTTTGCGCGGATCCAGTCGAGGGTCTCGCTGACCCCGGGATAGGGCTTGAGCCAGCGCTCGCGCGCCGCCTTGAATGCGCGCCGCGCGGGATCCACCACCAGGCGGTTGAAGGAATCGAAGTCGGCCTCGTACGGCTGGAAGATGTCCGACTCCTGAATCGCGAAGGGGTACTCATTCGACTCGTAGCGCGTGTAGACGGCCTTCAGCGACTGCACGATCCGGATCCTCGGCAAGCCGGTGGTCGCAACGAGCGAGTCCACCATCGCCTCGAGGCTCGGCACGATGTAGTCCACCCAGGGGTAAAGGGTGTTGTCGAGGTCGGTCACCACGGCTCGGATTCGGCGCACCGGCGCATGGTATCCGGGCGCCCCTCCCCTGGGAATCGGCGCTTGCAGCGACACGCCTTCCCGGCTACCTCGGGGTGATGATCGACCTCGAGAAGTGGATCCTTCGGAGGAGGAGCCAGGCCACCCCGGCCCGCGCGCTCGATATGCGGGGGGTCACTCCGTCAGTCCGCGACCTCGGCGCGGTGCTCCGGACCGGCCGCCGCGACCTGGTCGGAATCCCCACCCTCGCTCCGTCGAGCGAGTCCGCGGCTCGCGAGCTCGCCTCCCGGGCGTCTGCAGCCGATGTAGCGGCGCTCGCGCTCACCGTCGACCCGGCCCTCGGCGGGTCGCTGGCCGCAATGCGCGCGGCGAGCGAGTGCCTGACGGCCTCTCCTCTCCTCCTGCTCGATCCGGTGGTCTCGGAGGGCCAGGTCCTGGAAGGCCGTCTCGCCGGCGCCGACGCGGTCACCCTCCCGGTAGGGTCCCTCTCGGAGGATGAGCTCTACCGGCTGGCGCGGGTCGCCCGGTCGACGCTCATGACGCCCGTGTTCCTCGTTGGCAGCGACGGAGAATGGGATGCGGCGCGCGTCGCGGGCGCGAGGTTCTCGCTCGTCGCCCTTCCCGGTGGCGACCTCTCGGCCAGCCTGGAGCTGGCGAGCCGAATGCCTCCTCGAGTCTCGGCATGCCTCTGGGCCGATGGGCTCGACTCTCCCGTCGCGGTGAAGGCGCTCGCCGGTCGCGCAGACGGCGTCCTCCTGCCGCCAACCTTTCCGTCCGACGCGTGGCCGGAAGTGGCGGTGATCGAGCCCGCTCGATAGATGGGATGCATGCGTTTCGAGCGCCATGTGTTCGTGTGCGAGAACCGTCGCCCGGAAGGGCATCCCCGCGGCTGCTGCGCGGACCGGGGCGGCGCCGCCTTGCGGGAGGCCCTCAAGGCCGCGGTGAAGCGTCGCGGGCTCCAGTCCCAGGTGAGGGTGAACGCCGCGGGCTGTCTCGATGCATGTGAGCACGGGCCTGCAATGGTCGTCTACCCGGAAGGCGTCTGGTACGGCTCGGTCAGCACCGCTGACCTCGAGGAGATCGTCGATTCGCACCTCATCGGTGGCCGCCCGGTCGAGCGCCTCCGAATTCGCGACTGGGGAGAGAAGCCTCCCCGGGCATCCTGACCCGGGCGCCGCCCGCTCAGTTCAGCAGGGACGAACGGCCGCTGAGCTCGCGCAGGAGGGATTTCACCTCCTCCACGTCGGAGGCCCTGGGATGGCCACGCAGATACGCCTCGAGGTCGCGCGCGGCCGCCGCGGTCCCGCCGAGGCGGGCAGAAACGAGGCCCCGGTCCCGGCGCTCCTCAAGGTCCTCGGGCTGCAGGAGCAGGAGGCGATCCACCACCCAGAGCGTCCGAACGTCGTCGCCCTTCTCCACGTAGATCCGCTTCAGGTTGTGGAGCATGCGGGAAAGGATGTGCCTTCCATCGACTGCCTCAAGGAACTTCTGATCGAACGCCCTCGCGTGCAGCACCGCACGGAAGCGGGCGGTGCATTCCTCGGCGCCAAGCAGTTCCCACCCGTTGAAGGCATCCACGAACACTTCCCCGGGCAGGCCCGGTTGCGCCGGGCACTTCACCAGGAAGTGCCCAGGGAAGGCGACCCCGTGGAGACGCAGACCGACGCGTCGGGCCACTTCGATGGTGAGAAGCGAAAGGGTGATCGGGATCCCCAGTCGGCGCTCCAGGACTTCGTTGAGAAAGGAGTTGCGCGGATCGTAGTAGTCCTTCTCGTTGCCACGGAAGGCCGCCTCGTCGCGCAGGACCTTCTGGATCGCCTGCAGGACGCGCACGGGCGGGCGCAGGTCACCGAGCTTGGACTCCACCACCGTGGCAAGTCCGTCGAGCTGCGCCAGCGAGGACTTGAGGTCGAGGTCCGGGTACTCCTCCGCCGCAATCGCCAGCGCCGCCTCGTCGAGACGAAGCTCAGGCTGCGCCAGTAGGTCGGCGAACCGTTCGCGGGCTGGCGTCTGTGGCGTCTCCATCGTCCTCACGAGATGCGTGCTGCGATGTCCTCCAGGAGGCGGCGCTCGTCACGGGCGATATCCCTCGCCAGAGCGGCCACCTCGCGGGGAACGTCCTCCCCGTTGCCCTCGGAAAGATCCTTGAACGACTTGGCCAGCCGAGTCCAGCTACTCGCGATCTCGCGCATCCGGCTGTCGAGGCGAAACCGCTCGACGGCCGGGTGATAGCGGCCCGCCTCCTCGAGGAACCGAGCGTACAGGAGCCGGAAGTTGCCACCGCCAGTGCCGCGCTTCTCGATCGACTGGTACGCGAAACGAAAGCACCAGGACCTGTCGGAATCGTCCCGGGCAGCGTCCGGCCAGGTGGGAAGTTCCTCGGAGAACCGCTCCAGCGCCGAGATGCCGCTATGACCGTCCTGGGCGAGGAGCATGTGGCGAGCCTGGCGTCGCAGCGCGTCGGCGACCGCGTCCTTCCAAACGGGCATCCGTGGCGGAGCATCAACCTCCATCCAAAGGCGACCCGTGTAGCCGAGGGGCTGCCCGCGCGAGGCCCGAGCCCGTTCGAGATCTGCGAGCGGCACCCCCTGCAGTTCCGGACGGTCCGTATCGCCGAGCCACGCGACGTCCCGTCCCTCGTCGTAGCCGGCGAGTACCACCCGGTGGCCCGTGAACGGGGTCGACGTCTTCCAGTAAGGCAGGAATCGAAGGTCCGTGGAAAGGATCGGGGCGAGGCCACGCTCCAGTGCCTCTCGAACGCCCGCCCACGCCTCCACGGCGTCGTCGCTGGTGCAGACCCGGAGAGGTGCGCCAAGAACCTCGCACGCCGTCTCCTCCAGGGGCCAGTGACGTCCCTGGATCCAGAAGGTCGGGGACAGGGCGGGCGAGCGGAGGTAGTAGAATCCGAGCCCCGCACCAAGCCCGAAAGCCATGGCCTCCGACAGACCTAGCCCGCGCACCTGTAGCGCATCGGCAAGTGCCGTCGACCCGCAATGCACGCCGGGGCGATGAACGAACTCCGCGAGCAGCACCGCCCGAGCATGGCACGCTCCCTTCCGGCGCCGCAAACCACACGCTCCCACCACGCCCCGACGTAGGACACGGCGCGATGCAGGTCGTTGACATCGCCTGCTCCCGCGTCTAGATTCGCCGCCCTGCTATTCCCCAGTAGCTCAGTTGGCAGAGCAGGTGACTGTTAATCACCGGGTCGCATGTTCGAGTCATGCCTGGGGAGCCATTTCATCGCCCTTCAAAAAGGGCGACCAGATGTTGAACAGGAGCCCCGATCATCGCCAGGTGGTCGGGGCTTCGATTTTCTGGCGTGGTGTCGCGGAGGTGCGAGAGCGCGGCGAGCGATCTCCGCATCCCCATCGAGGAACGCGGCGAGCGCCGCTCGGTCTTCCTCGGTGGCACTGCCGCGACCGTCGCGCGTGATGAAGCCATCGAGCTTGTCGGCGCGCCCCGCGCCACCGCCGAACGCGAGGGACCGCGCTTCGACCACGTCGATGAGCCGATCCATGAACGCCTCGATGTCGTCGCCGGAGAGGCCCGGACGCAGATCGCCGCGCACCTCGAAGCCGAGCTCCTTGAACTCGCCAACGCGCTTCTTCTTTCGGAGCCGTCTGTTCATGCGACTCTCCCCCGAATCCACTCGCGGATCGTCGCGCAGGCATCGTCGACGGGAATACGCGGGCCCCAGAACATCGTCGAGATCCGCGCGAGCGCGCGGTCGACCGCCGGTCGGCGTTCGGCCTCGGAGCTTCCCCTGTCGCTGCGGTTCCTCCCCGGCTTTGCGGTCGAAGCCCACTCCGCGCTCGGAGGACTTCTCTAGGACTACGCTTGCCGCCCGAGACCATGGTCGCCAGGACACCACTCCAAGGGCGTGCCCTTCTCAGTTGACTCGGGGCGCAAGGCTTCAGTCACCGCTCGGCGAGGCGGAGGTGCCCGTGACGGTGAACATGAAGTCGCGGTCAGGCAGGTGAACAACCGCCTCCGCCGCGTGAGGTCCCAGCAGGCCGAGACCGTCGAAGGCGATGGTGAACTGTTCCGCCTGGCCGGTCGCGAGTGTGGCGGCGCTCACGTCATGCACTGAAAAACGGGCGGCATCGTTGCCGGTCACCTCGACAAACGGTGGTCCGCGGAGAAGGACCTGCGACCCGCCGACGTTCAGGACCTCAAAGGTCTTCACCTTCGGGGCGATGGGGTTTCCGATGGTGCCCGCTGACCAGGAGCCGAAGTCGGTGCCGTTGACAGAAGAGGGGGTTCGGCTGCCCTCGGGCACCAAGCGGAAGATCTGATCGGCGCCCTGGCCGATGACATCGACGGCGGCCGGAGTCACAGGTTCGCCAGGGCCGGACGTGCCACCGCAGGCTGCCAGCAGCAGGCAGATTGCGACTGTGGTGTGGCATGTCGTCATGGTTTCTCCGTTGGAAGCAAGGTGCAAACCCCAGGTCGGTTGTTGCCCCAATGCCCAGGTCATGGATGACCGCGCTGTGGCAACTCCGGTTCACGGGATCGCCTGCTACCGAGGAGCGAGGAGAGATTGACTCATAGTGGTCATCTGGTGGGCGTCAATCCCCATTGACCCCCATCAAGGTAAAGACCCTTCTGGGGCTTCTGTTCTACGAGCCGCCATTGGTCCCCTTCCCTCCTCTCAGCGCCCGGCTCGGTGGGGTCGCAACCGCGCCCGGGCAAAGCCCGTGGGAACGAAGGTCTAGATGAGCCAAGGAACCTCCA
>Ga0209048_10005479_pt1 | contig 11977 bp, 14 predicted proteins | sample FrelakmetCRP12CR_FD_187146 | JGI IMG/M metagenome (GOLD analysis project Ga0209048, IMG submission 187146) | Freshwater lake sediment microbial communities from the University of Notre Dame, USA, for methane emissions studies - CRP12 CR (SPAdes)... | ecosystem: Environmental > Aquatic >... | reverse complement strand
AAAAAATTCCGCCGCACCGTGGACGTCACAATCACCTACCGGGGGTTCGAAATACCCGATGCATTTGTGGTGGGATATGGTATGGACTTTGCCGAGCAGTACCGGAACCTTCCCTATATTGCCGCGATCAAACCCTCTGCCCGGTAAAGAAACTCGACCCGACATTAGCGGAAAATCAATCTATGGCTGCAATTATCACAATTAGAGAAAGATATTCTACACCATTTTCTCTATTGCCAAACCAACGACCGGAGATTTATAATACACACTGTTATTTTTTTAAATTCTCGGGGAGATGGTGTGCATGAAAGCTGTTGCTCTCATTTCGGGCGGGCTGGATAGTGTCCTTGCGGCAAAGGTGGTCATGGGACAGGGCTTCGAGGTCATCGGACTCTACTTCACCTCAGCCTTTTGCAAAAGCTATGGAAATGAGCACGAGACCTATGCTGCACGGGTCTCGAAAGCCATCGGGATCGACCTCCGAGTTGTCGACATGGGACAGGACTACATCGATCTAGTCCGAAATCCGGTGCATGGTTACGGCAAAAATGTGAATCCCTGCATCGACTGCAAGATATACATGCTCAAGAATGCAAAAGCTGTTATGCAGGAAGTGCGTGCGCCGTTTGTCGTCACGGGAGAGGTCCTGGGGCAACGGCCCATGTCCCAGCGTCGCGACACCTTTCATGTGATCGAGCGTGATTCGGACATGCGCGGCATGATACTTCGTCCTCTTTCGGCCACACTTCTCCCTCCGACAAAAGCTGAAGTACAGGGCCTCATTGATCGGGGAAAACTCCTCGGCATAAACGGACGTTCAAGAACGGTGCAACTCCAGCTTGCCGAGCGGTACGGCATCCGCGGTTACTCTACACCTGCCGGGGGCTGCCTCCTCACGGACAAAAACTTTTCCGATAAACTGCGTGATCTCTTTGAGGACAAGCAGGCTGTGACTCCCGGTGATATCCGCCTGCTGACCATAGGCCGTCACTACCGGATCGACAGGGGCGTCAAGATCGTGCTCGGCCGCGACAACAATGAGAACAAGGTGCTCATGTCACTGACATCAGACGGTTTCCACCTGTTCACTCCGCACGGCTTCCCCGGCCCGGTGGCCCTGTTGAGCGGCAATCCGACACAGGATATAAAGCAGACCATCGGCCGCCTCATCATTACCTACAGCAAACAAGTCCCCGACCGCACCTATCACATCCGATACGGCAGCGAGGTTTTCGACCCCGGAGAACCGCTGCCTATTGATGCTTCCGGTTTACGGCGGGTAGGGGCGGATGGATAAGACCGCAATCAACAGGTAGACTTCAAGCCCGCCTCCTCCACGCAGCGAACCACAAATCATGATACAATAATATTTGAACATATCTTCTCAGATGCATTGAAAATCAGCATCCTGCACGAGGGGATGCATTACGAGGTTGATATGCCGCAGATTACCATCCAGGCTATAACGAACTATCTCGAGACCATCTATGGCAGACCCGTACACGTGGTCTCCATGACCAAAGAAGGTGTGCAGGAGACCCGCGACGATCTTAAGGCCTTCGGATATGGCTCTCCGTTGTTCCTGGAATTTGAAGTTGGGGGAGAATGCAAGAAGGCGGTGCTTGAAACGATGGCTCCATCATCGTATGGACACGACCACTTTTCGGACCGTGCCCAGACCATATTATGGGAACACTCGGCGTTCAATAGCCTTCCGCACCATGTGCGTTCCATCGACAGCGGTGCTTTCCTGGAATCCGGAGCAATCATTTCTACAGGCAGGGCGCAGGAGTTTTTCCTGCTTACGGATTTCGTTCAGGGTGGAGGATATTTCAAGGACCTCGACCGTATAAGGCGCACGGGCGTCGCAACAGAAGAGGATTTAAAAAGGACCCTTGCGCTCTCGGATTACCTCGTCGAAATCCACGGAACAAAACTCTCTTCACCGGGTCTCTACACCCGACGCATCCGAGACCTCTTGGGCCACGGCGAGTGTATCATGGGACTGATCGATAACTATCCCGAGACCTACGAGTTCATCAATGCGACGCTTCTTAAAAAGATCGAGCTGGCATGCGTTGAATGGCGGTGGCGCATCAAACACCGTTCACACCGGCTCTGCCGGGTGCACGGCGACTTCCATCCATGGAACATCCTGTTCCGCGAGGGCATGGACTTCACGCTCCTTGACCGATCCCGGGGAGAATGGGGAGATCCGGCCGACGACATGACCTGTCTAAGCATCAACTACCTGTTCTCTTCAATCATGCGCGCGGGACGACTCGCAGGCCCTTTCGAGAAGATGTTTCATGTCTTTTGGGAGAACTACCTCGCGAAGACAAATGATCGGGAAATGCTTGAGGTCGCCGCTCCGTTCTATGCCTGGCGCGGTCTGGTGATCGCGAGCCCCATCTGGTACCCGCATCTGGCGGCAGGCGTTCGAAAAACCATCTTCGCCTTCATCCAGAACGTCCTCGGGTCTGAACGGTTTGATCCCACTGACGTGAACAGGTATCTCTCATGAGCACGCAGAACGGTTTTGCCGTATGGATAACGGGCATCCCTGCGTCAGGCAAAACTTCGATAACCCGTGAACTGATGAAGAAATTAGAGGCACAGAAAGTGCATACGGTCGTACTGGAGTCCGACGAGATGCGAACCATACTCACGCCGGAGCCGACCTACAGTCCCGAAGAACGTGACTGGTTCTACAAGGCACTGGCATCGATCGGTGCAGTTATCGTTCGGAGCGGCGTTAACGTGATCTTCGACGCGACTGCGAACAAGCGGGCATACCGTGACTACGCACGCTCACGCATACCGAAGTTCATTGAAGCATACGTGCAATGTCCTCTTGAAGTAAGCATGAAACGGGACCCGAAAGGTCTATATAAAAGCGCTGCGGCCGGAGAAACATCATACGTGCCTGGCATACAAACCCCCTACGAGGCGCCTCGAGGTCCAGAAGTCACGCTGAACGGGCAGGCCCTGCCTGAAGCAAGCGCTGATATACTATTTGACACTTTAAAGCAGTTGCTCTACATATAAATAATTCTTTTCCCCATTGTTTACAAAACGCAGTGAGCTGAGGTATACCGTTTCAATGCATGGATTCGCTATGGGTAAAAAAGTAACCCATATATGATTGAGAATATTTTCCCCCGGATGAAATAATGGCCAAATGTCATTTAACAAAAATTAAAGTAGTTACTTTATCTATAAACAGTTTTTTTCTCCCTATTTGTGAAACTCATTTGACTGCCCGCCATCATTCCGTTAAAATAGATTCCGATATGGGTAAAAAAGTAACCTATGAGCGATGGATAAACCTTTTTCTTCCTGATGGATGGAACGAACGGGAGGAAATGGGATATATCTTGCTGGAAAAAGAGGGTTGGCTTGGCATGGTCCAGCTCTCGTTCATTGAGAGAGAAAACACGAACATCTCAGCGACCGAGGCCGCCAGAATCCTCCTCGAAGATACTCTCGAAGAACGCGATATTCCCTTTCCTCGCGAGGCGATAAAGACAGAGGACCGGGGGGACATGGGGATCGCGACGCTCGACTATGCTTATAAAAACAACGAAAGCCCCACCCACTGGCGTATCTGGTTCCTGGTTGATAAAACACGTGCGCTCATGGCAGCTTACATCAGCAGCCCGGAAGATGACCACACGTATTTGGAGGAAACCTGTCGCATCATCGCAGATATCGAATTTATTCCGAGCACGAACGACTGACCGTTCTCACCCAGACTAGCTGAAACTAATTTACCACGACACGATCATAAAAGAACCAATTGTGATTTGGAATTTGTAGCGTACTATACGTATTCCTTCAGCTCTTTGCTTCTGACGGGATGACGTAACTTCCTGAGCGCCTTGATTTCGATCTGTCTGATCCGCTCGCGTGTGAGGTTGAAGTACTTGCCCACCTCTTCCAGCGTGTGTTCGCTGCTCACCCCGATACCGAACCGCATCCGGATGATTTTTTCTTCCCGCTCGGTCAGTGACGAGAGCACTTGTTCAATGCGACCGTAGGCTTCCCTGTTCTCAAGCGTCTTGAACGGAGATATGGCTTTCTCGTCGATAATCACGTCCTTGAGCTCTTTTTCCTCGGAAAGAATCGGGGTCTCCAGAGATACCGGCTCCTGGATCGCCCGCAGGATCTCGTTCACCCGGACTGCGGACAACCCCATGATTTTCGCCACTTCTTCGGGCGACGGTTCTCGGCCCCTCTCACGCATGAACTTGGTAAAAATGCGGCTGATGCGAGTGCTCTCCTCAATCAGGTGTACCGGAAGCCGGATAGTGCGTGCTTGATCCAAAATTGCGCGGGTGATCCTCTGCCTGATCCACCACGTTGAATAGGTGCTGAACTTGGTTCCCTTGCCGGACTCGTACCGATCCGCGGCCTTCATGAGCCCGATGTTGCCCTCCTGTATGAGGTCGAGGAGTGTCAAACCCCGATTAACATATCTCTTGGCGATTGAAACCACGAGCCTCAGATTGGCCTTGATCAGCTCATCTTTAGCGATCTTAACTTGGATATCCGCCTGCTCGATTCGGCTGATCATATCACGAACAGCTGCTTCATCGAGCCCGAGTTTTTCCATCTCAATGGTGATGCCCCGTTCGACCTGCTTGCCGACCGCCATGAGCTTCTTGAGCATCTTTTCAATCTCGCGGAACGAGAGGCTCATCTCCTTGATCGTTATGGTCGCGCGCTCCATGTCCCGTCTAGCCACCTGCCGCTTAAGCCGGTTGTAACGACGCATGAATTCCGCTTCGTATGAATCCCTCCATTCTCCGGGATAGCGGAGCACATCCTGCGCTTTCACAAGACTCTGCTTGATATTCGCACCGAGTGCCAATATTCGCGGAATGGCGAGTGGAGAGCTTAAAGCAATCTCTTTGAGAGCCGCTTTGCCCTCTTCGAGTATGCGGACATATTCATGCTCCTCTTCGATCTTGAGCATGGGGAACTTACCAACGGATTTGAGGTAGGTGTCAACAAGGTCGGCGCCGACGCCTACTTCCTCAGCAACCTCCTTGATCTCTGCCGGCGAAGGCTCTACTTCCTCTTCTTCCTCTTCCATTTCATCCGCAAGTTCCTCTAACACATCCTCGGGCATTCTCTCAGGATACCCGCTCTTTTCTTCTGATAATACTATCTTGCTCATACAACCTGCCTTTCATCTCTTCTTTTTCTAATTATATCAAAAATACAACGAGCGTCAAACATTAATTTCAAGTCTACGCACTTTGGCGCAGATTGCTGATTCAATTGATGAGCAGGATTGGCACAGGAGTTCGCAGACCGCATATTTTCATAGCAGTGATATTGTCTCTCGCCTCATTTTTATGATATAATCGGACATCATGGATATCTTCTATACTCTTTTTCCCGTATCCGGCGTAACAACATGGGTATTCCTTCCACCGCTCGTGGCGCTTATCGTATCGACATTCACCTCTATGGCAGGCGTGTCCGGCGCGTTCATCTTGCTGCCGTTCCAGATGAGCGTACTCCAATTCACCAGCCCGGCCGTCAGCTCGACGAATTTCGTCTACAATATCGTAGCGATCCCGAGCGGCGTGTACCGGTTTTTCAAGGAAGGCCGCATGGCATGGCCTCTCACGTGGGTGGTCTGCGTCGGGACTTTGCCTGGTGTATTTATCGGCTACTACCTCAGGATACTTTACCTTCCCGATCCGAATGCGTTCAAGCTCTTTGTCGGCTTTGTGCTCCTCTATATCGGCAGCAGGCTCCTGTACGAGATCACCGGGAAAGCGCGGGCGGGCAAGGCGAAGCTGAACGAGCTGGACAAGAAATTTTCAGACCAGGCCAAGCTCATGAAGGAGCAGATGAAGTCACGGGCTGCGGCAGGACTTCCTCCGGAAGCGGTGGTCAAAACCATCACCTTCAACCTCAAAACCATAGAATACGAATTCTGGGGAGAGCGGTTTCGGTTCAGCGTACCGGCAATGTTTTTGCTGGCCTTTTTCGTCGGTATTATCGGCGGTACGTACGGAATCGGCGGTGGGGCGATCATCGCGCCGTTCTGCGTTGCCGTATTCCATTTACCGGTTTATACCGTTGCAGGCGCGGCCCTGCTCGGGACATTCCTTACTTCTGTCGTCGGGGTTTTCTTCTACAGTGTGCTGCCGGCTGCGGGCGGGGTTCCAACATCACCTGACTGGGCATTGGGATTCCTGTTCGGCGTCGGCGGGTTCGCCGGTATGTATATCGGCGCTCGGCTCCAGAAGTATATTCCGCAGCATTTCATCAAACTAATGCTCGGGCTGATGATCGTCTCTCTTGCAATCAAGTATATCGCGCAGTATTTCTTGAAGTAGGACGTGCCTTCCGAAGATACGCGCGTTTACTCAATGAAGCGCCCATATCTCTCTGAGACGTAAAGCAACCTGCACTGCAGAAGTTCTCCTGATTCTGCCGCATCATATCCGCAACAAAAAACTACTTCAATCCCCTGCTTCCGGGCTTCACCGGCGTGTTTCCTGTCTTGCACAGAGGACAGGCATCGGGAGTGTAAGTCGGGACATCGAGGGTCACAAGAGATTGATACGGAACGCCGAAGTCGGCCTTGCCGCCGGAACGGTCGATGAGCGAGCCGGCGGCAACAACCACCCCTCCTGCTTTTTTCACGACTTCGATGGTTTCTTTCACGGATTTGCCGGTCGTGATCACGTCCTCGACCACGAGTACCCGCTCGCCCGGTGTGATAGTGAACCCGCGACGGAGCGTGAGCTCGCCGTTCACCCGCTCAGCAAAGAGCGCCCGCACACCGAGCGCCCGCGCGGTCTCGTGCGAAACAAAAACACCGCCGAGCGCCGGGGCGATGACGACATTGATATTCAGATTGTTAAAGTTCTTCGCGAGGGCTGCGCAGAGTCTCGTCGCGATAACCGGCTGTTGGAGAACGAGTGCGCTCTGGAGATAGCGGTCGCTGTGGAGTCCTGATGAGAGAAGGAAGTGGCCGCTAAGCAGCGCCCCGGTTTTTCTATAGATATCCAATACCTCTTCCGATGTCATAACTATTATGTACTCCTTGAACGCCTCAGGACGTAGTAATTCGCAGATCAGCGGAGATAAAAGCGTGAATATGAGATATAACCGGATGTAATGACTTCGTCTTCAATTGAGTTTTTTACTTTTTTTCTGCGGCTGTCTGCGTGCATCTGGTTCCGAATTTTATTTAATTTCTTCCAATATTTTTCTCACTGCTTCGCGCCGGTCCGCTGCCCTCAGCACCGGCCTGCCGATCACGATATAGTCCGCGCCGGCGCTGACAGCCTCTCCCGGCGTCATGACCCGTTTCTGGTCATCCAGCGCCGCCCATGCAGGCCGCACGCCCGGTGTAAGGATGATAAACTTCCCACGGACGGCCCTCCGCAGCATTTTGATTTCTTGTGAAGAGGCGACCACACCATGCATACCCGCTCGTTGGGCCAGCCGCGCCAGGTGAGTGACCTCCCGTTGGAGCGAGCGTGTTATCTTAAGCTCCTTCCTCAGGTTCTTTTCGTCCATACTGGTGAGGATGGTGACCGCGAGGACAAGAGGCATCGTCCGGTTCATTTTCTGCGCCGTCTCGTTTGCCTGGTCCGCTGCGGCCCGCATCATATCGAGCCCGCCCAGGGCATGAACGTTAAAGATGCTCACGCCGAGCTTAACGGCCTCATGAGAAGCTTTTGCTACCGTATGGGGAATGTCGTGATACTTGAGATCGAGAAATACGCGGCCGCCCGCACTGATTATCCTGCTCACGATGTCGGGGCCGTAGGCCGTAAAGAGCTGATACCCGACCTTGAACACGCCGACTTCGTCCTTAAGCTCGGTCACGATGCCGAGCGCTTCTGTATCGCTGTCGACATCAAGGGCGAGGACAAGGCGGTCTTTTGCAATCATTGGAGTAAACATAGTGGGGTCAAGGGGTATGGGTCCGGGAACAGCAATTCGATGTTTTTATTGACCCTTGCCCCTGGACCCTCTTTTTTTTAGTATATCCTCAGCAAACTCAGAAGCCGTTCTTTAAATATCTCTGCCGTAATTTGCAGGCTCGGCAGGGTCATGAACTCATGTGCGTTGTTCGAGAACAAAACCCATGCCTCGGCGGGAAAATCTTGTGTCTCCTGTGACAGTTCTGCGTGCAGATACACCTTCGGCAACGCCCGTACGGTCATCGCCATATCGCCGCCGATGATACTCGGCACGACTTTGGCGTCCACCATGTGCAAGATGGCATTCGCACGGGTAATGATCTCCGCCGCATACGTGGTGATTGGTGATTCAACTTTTTTTCTGAAATCAGTTGAGGGCCGGCCGGTAAAGTCGCTGATCGTACGCCAGGGCATCATCGTAAGCATCGAACCGGATGAGAGCAGATAGTCGAGAATCACCGTTGCATGGGCTTCGGGCGCCCTCTGGCCATGGAGAGAGATGCCTTCATGGCGGATCACGTACTCCTGCCCGAGCATCCCGAGGAGGAGAGCGTCCTCTTCCTCATTATAGAGGGCGGCGATCCGTTCGGCGATTTGCTGAAATGAGGTATGCTCCAGGGCTTTCACAGGGATCTCCGATTATGATTCTGTCCAAAAAAATTATACTGGTAACGGTTGGAAAGGACAACAGAAAAATCAGGTCATACCCGAAACAGCAAAAAATGCAGGCGCATGAGAGCAGACGAGGACACTCATCATTTTTCTCGCTGTATTCTCCGGATGACCTCGGCGATCAATTCCTGCATGTTGATCTGGAGTTGAATGATATCCGGCGGCAAATGTTCCTCAAAACGATATGCGCCCTCGTTCCATAAAAAGAGACTGAAGATGATGTCCTTCACTTGGGTCTTTAGGCCGGTGAAAAGGTCCTTGGGCGTAACAAGGCCGTTTTCGACCAAAATAACTCCCAGTTTTTTCAACCCCGCGCTTTTTTTGGACAGTTGAAGAGCATGCTCAAGGTTTTCCCTCGAGAGTTTGCAGCAACCAACGAGAATTTCACCAAGTCTATCTTTGACGTCCGTGGATGCTGCGAAGATGATCTGGCCGCCCTTGAAATGGATTGTTTTTACGATGTCCTTACCGCGAACGGTTAAGGTTCCCGTAGCCTTGCTTATTTGCAGTTGTTCCAAAATATCCGGTAGCGGCGTGACCTGAATGTTTCCTGAAAGCGGAATGGACATAGTGGTAATATGATCAGCCTGATTAATTCCGTCTGACTGCTATGACCGAAAACGATTATGCACGGATATTCACATACTGCATGAGGGTGAGGGCGGGCCTAAAACTCAAATCTGACTCCCGCTCCGCCTAGTGTGGTCGCTCCTGCTTTTAGTTCAACCAGAACCATGAACTTTTGACTGATCTTCCATTCAACGCCGCCGAAGACGTAATAATTCGTCTCATTCTTCATGTATGACGATGAGCCGTAAAGAGCGGACACCTGCAACCCGCCGTAGGGAATAAGCTTGTATCCTCTATCCATGAGCGAAAAACCCCTGCTGAATATGGTTGAAAACTTCACTTCGCTTACGCTCTTGTCGCCAATGATGTCATTATCAAACCCCAGGTCCACGGCCATGTCGACTGGAACTCCCTCGGTTTGCTTTATGAGTTGGTACTTCAGGTCCGCACCCACGAGTAAGGCATTCGCGCCGCCGGAACCGCCTATATCCGTTGTTGCGCCGAACTTCACCCCTACTTCGAACAGTCCGCCCAACCCATAGCGGATCTCCGGATAGAAACTCTTGAAGTCACTCCCGACGGTAAAATGAATACTGGTTTGGGTCATGCCCGCATCAACACTCTCGGCCGTCATGAATTCATTCTGTGTAAAATGAACATCCGCTCCTGCCTGACCTGCCGATAGCATTAGCACCACACCGATGATTACGGAAAAAATCCTCTTCATAATAGACAACCTCCTCAACACAATGATGGTATGATCAGCGATTTAGAATATAGCATCAAATGCCGTTATTGACAAGCAAAATAATATTTATGAAAAGGAATGGCGACGCGGCAGGAACGGGACGATACGTGAACAACGAAGAATGGCTCCGGAAAGGAAAAGAAGACGAGGCTCGTCTGTTCGCCATGCGTGATGCGTTAACCATCCTTATTCAGTTCAACGTTCCAATAGAGGTAATCACGCCAGCTCAAGGGCGCGTTCTTGATTCCGATTGTGAGCGTTACCACGGGCATCCATCGAGGTTTCATCGGCGTTCTAATGAGTCTCATTCGAGCTTCCTGCGGGGTTCTCCCGCCTTTCTTATTGTTGCACGCAAGACAGGCCGTAACGATATTCTCCCAGGTAGCTTGACCGCCCTGCACCTGTGGAATGATATGGTCGAACGTGAGGTCTTCTGCCGGATATTTTATTCCGCAGTATTGGCAGGTGTATTTGTCGCGCTGATAGATATTAGCCCGCGAGAAACGGACTTCTCTCTTTGCATGTTTGATTCTGACGAGTTTGAGAAGCCGGAGGATGGAGGGGAGTTTGAACGTGATGGACACACCCCGGATATCCCGGTCGTAGAAGTCGATTACCTCGACCTTGCCCTGGGTGAGCAGCGTGATTGCCCTCTGCCATGATATGATCTTTAAAGGCTCAAACGTCGCATTCAGGAGGAGTGTACGTTCCATTGCAATCCTTGAAAATAAATTTTCTCGACTGATACCCCCGGGGAACCGAAAAATGCCGATAATTCATATTATTGAGGTATAAAAATACAGAAAAGTTTGGGATTTGTCAATAGTTTTAAAAACCCGTATAATAGTATCATGACCGATGCCGAGGAGACGAGAATAGAACAAGCCAAATCGGCGCGTGAGGGAGACATTGCCCGATTCCTTCATGATTCGTCGCCTAACGTGGTCAGGGCTCTACTCAGAAATGGGCATATTACCGAAGACGATGTCCTCGTCATGGCGACCAGGAAGAACCTGCCGCCTGACATTTTCGATATGATCGCAAAAGACAAGCGATGGGCCCGGAGTTATCCCATCTGCCTTGCGCTCGCAAAAAATCCCAAGACCCCACTCTCGGCCTCCCTTTCGATCGCGCGCCACATACGGCTTTTCGACCTTGTTGAAATCTCCCGCAGTCATTCTCTTCCCGTTGTATTCCGGCACAAGCTCGAAGCCATCATCATTGAAAAGATCCCCACTATGGCCCTGGGAGTCAAAAAAAGCCTTGCCAAAATCGCGTCCGGAGAAGTGCTGCTGAAGTTGCTCCAGGACGGTTACCCCGATGTGGTAAAACTCTGCCTTGAAAATCCTTATCTTGTGGAAACTCACTTATATAAAGTGATCAGCCGGCATAGCACGTCGCCGGCAACGATCAGGACCCTTGCTGAACATGGGAACTGGACCGCCCGTTATATGATCAAGCTCGCCCTCATACGTAACGCTCATACACCGCTCCCATTGTCACTCCGGTTCCTCGGATCCATGAAAATCTTGGACCTGCGGGAACTCTTTGCCGACCCGTCGCTGTCGGTGACCGTAAAACCACTCATTCATCGTGAACTCGTCAAACGGGGCGAACAGCCGGATAAGGTTCCTGAAGAACAGGTGTATGAGATCGACGAAGAGGATGAGAATATGATCGAGGCGTTCAAGGATGAGGATGTAAATCCCGATGGATAGCCGATCAGGCCTGTTTCGAATATCTCTCCAGCGTCGCGACGTGGCATCTTGCACCGGTGCGCTCCAAATATCAAAACGGAATAGAGTCTATCGAGTATCATGAGGCGCCTGCCAATTGCTGAATTTTCACTTCGGGCTGTTTCTTGCCTTCTTTTCCGGAGGAGAAGACTAAGGATGTTTAATCCCTTCTCCGTCATCACCGTTATCTGTATCTATATCGGACTGCTGTTTTGTATCGCCCTCTGGGTAGAGCGAAAAGCATCCTCAGGGAAAAACATCGGCAATAATCCGTTGGTGTATTCCCTCTC
>Ga0209048_10005478_pt1 | contig 11978 bp, 9 predicted proteins | sample FrelakmetCRP12CR_FD_187146 | JGI IMG/M metagenome (GOLD analysis project Ga0209048, IMG submission 187146) | Freshwater lake sediment microbial communities from the University of Notre Dame, USA, for methane emissions studies - CRP12 CR (SPAdes)... | ecosystem: Environmental > Aquatic >... | reverse complement strand
GTCCCTGCCTACCGGCCCCAGTCCCGACCGAGGGCGGGGCAGGCAGGCAAACACCAGATGAATGCCAAAATTCAGCCTAAGGCTAAGGTTTGAAATTTGTCTTCTAAACTTTAACCTCAGCCTTAACCTTTATTTCAGAATTTGAACCTTGAGCTTTGACATTTGGCATTGCCTAAAAAAAGAGGCTCCAGTAGGGACGACTTAGGATCAGGACGATTCCAGCAAGGATGATGAGGAGAATTCCCTCTTCGCTGTTTTCAATAAAGCATCTGAATTGCCAAGAGGCTTTCTCGTCCGAATAGGGAGTCCATCGGGGAAGGTAATCCGGAACCTTCCCATCATAATCCTCAAATTGACTCCCAAAAATCTTCTTCATTCGATCTCCCTCCACCCTCTTCTTATAGGGGATGTAATGGAAGCAGAACATAAAGAAGGCCGCCGCCAGAAGATAGATACTGTCCGCCAGGATACAAAAGCCCGCGGTAATCAAAATCGAACCGATGTAGAGCGGATTCTTGACATAGGCGTACGGACCGGTCACGGTCAGAATCTCGTTCTTTTGGAGATGACCTGCTGCCCAGATACGAATCCCCTCCCCCAAAAAGATCAAAACCATCCCGATCAGGATTCCGGGAAATGCGGGTTTCGCCAAGATCACCAATAAAAGGGCCCCGATAAAAAGCGGGATTCTTCGGACCTTTCCCTGCCAAGACACCCTTCTGTCGTGCATGACATCCTCTCTTTCCTACCGTCTCAAACCCTTTCCTCGATATCATAGTGGATGGCGCGGTGCTTCATCCATCTCACAGCCAGCAAATCGATGAAGGATCGTACCATGCGGTTTCGAATATTGTATTTTGACTTTCCAAACTTCCTCGGATGGTGAGAAACGGGAACTTCAATGATCCGATATCCTTCCATCTTAACCAGAGTGGAAAGGAATCGATGCATCCCGTTAAACACAGGGATCTCTTTAATGCATTCTTTCTTGAACGCCCGGAGGGTGCAGGCGCTGTCCTGGATGTTCTCGCCACTCAACCAGTTCCGAACGGTGTTGCCAATTTTAGAAGAGATTTTCTTCAGCCATGAATCTTCCCTTTTCTGTCGCCACCCTGTGGCCATATCGTAGCGATCCAAGTATTCCAACAGCTTGGGAATGTCGGCAGGATCGTTCTGAAGGTCTGAATCCAAGGTGATGATTTTTCCCCCCCGGGCTTCCCTCATTCCTGCCAAAAGGGCCGTGCTTAACCCACGATTCTCCCTGAAACGAAGGACGCGGAAAGAAGGATATCGAGAAGCCGCGTCTCTCAAAATCCCCGGACTTCCATCTGAGCTTCCATCATCCACGAAGATAATTTCGCAGGAGCATCCGAGGCCTTCTAAAACCTTCATCAGCTTGGGGATTAAAACAGGGAGGTTTTCTTCTTCATTGTAGACAGGCACCACAACAGAAATCGCGATGGGTTCAGAATCTTTCATGGCCTTACAGGGTCCTCAACCCTTACCGGTTAGAAATCAGGGCAAATTCACGATCCCCTACCCGACGTCGAAGAATCAATTGAAACTCGGGACGACCTTCTGCCATCTGGAATTTCAAAACATCTCTGGATCGAAGCAGGCAGAAAACTCTTTCCGGAGACCTTAGGAAATGAGAGAGGGCCTCTTCCTCTTCTAGTACCGGTATCGGAACGATTCGTGTATAAAAATTATAAGGGCCCGGCTCAAAATCTCCATAGAGGGCTAACTTGTCACCGGATTGCATCCGCGAAGTGATCTCCTGACAAATGAAACGCGCTGATTTGTGAGGGTTCACAAGGGGGAACACCACCCTCAATGCATAGAAGAATCCCCCCGCCATCATTCCAATGATAAGGAGAAAAACGGCTCCATAATACTTAGATCGGTTGAATAGAAAGAGACTGATGCTGACCCCAACCAAGAGAAAGGCAACGGGGAGGCTATAGGAAAAGTAAGGAGGCAGTTTTGCCGAAATCACCCAAGGCAGGGACACTCCGGCCACGAAAATCACTCCCATCAAACCATAGAGGGGAATCGCGATCCATTCATGCCGAAGATGTCTGACGGAAAAGGAGATGAGGTCCTCCCAAAGCTTCCCAATCATCAGTGATGCCGCCGGGAAGAGGGGCAAAAAGTAAAGCCCCCTTTTCCCCTTAGACAGCGTGAAAAAGAGGAAGATAAAAACGAACCAGACCATCAAGAAAAGAAATTCCTTTCTCTTGGCCGTCATCGCTTTGGAAAAACCATAAACCATGGCGGCAGGAAGAAAAATGATCCAAGGCAAGAAGTCGGCCGGAAAGTTATAGAGATAATAATAGATGGGCCGGATATGGGATGACCCGATCGCAAAGCGATCCACAGAATGGTGCCACAGGGTCTCATTCAGGTAATATCTTCCTCCTTTCAAGACGGCGGGGAGATACCAGGCTAAGACAATGATTATAAAAAGGAGCATCCCGGGAAAGAGTCTCATCTTCTTGATCCCCTTCCATTCCTTTTGGACCAATAGAAAAAGGAGAGTGACCGCTAAGGGGAGGATAAATACAACCGGTCCCTTGGCCAAGGTGGCCGCGGCCATGCCGATGTAGTATCCATAAAAAGAGAGACCCTCCATCCTTTCTGGGGAACTCTCCCCTTCTCGACGACGTTGATACCACTGGAGAAAGCAGAGGATCGACGCTGTGGTAAAGAAGGTAAGGGTGGTATCAATATTACCTCGCGTAGAAAGATAGGCAAATTGAACACTCGTTGCCAGGATCAGGCCTGAGAGGAAGCCTGCTCGTGAGGAATATAGCCTCTTCCCAATGAAAAAAGTGAGCAGCACGGTCAGGGTCCCGAAGAGAGCAGAGGGGAATCTTACTGAAAAAGGAGTCATCCCTTGCCACAAGAAGGATGAGATGCCGACGGCCCAGAAAAAAAGAGGGGGCTTATCGGTGTAGAGGTTCCCGTTGCGATGCATCAGAATCCAGTCTCCCCGACCCACCATCTCTCTCGAAACCTCAGCGTAACGTGGCTCGTCAGGATTCCAGAGGTCCCATTGACCCAGATTAACAAAATAAACGATGAAGCAGAGTCCCAAGAGAAGAGCCACCTGGGCCCACGGCTGAGGGGTCATTTTCGAAAATCGTTGATTCATTCTGATTATCCTATCGTCTCAGTCACCACTCCTTGCGGCGATACGTAGACCAATCCCCTCCGACGGCTTTCATTCATCAACCCACGGAGAAAAACCTTTGGGTCCTTTACAACGGGGTTGAGACGGAGGTACTCCCTGAGAAACCTGTATCGGTCGACTTTCGTCATCACCCGAGGAGTGGAAGTGTTGAGCTGGAGAAAATTTCTGAACAATTTTTTCCGATTCACGTCCTCATCCATCAGAATATCCTCGAAATCAAGAAGATGGAAATTCCAGGTTTCTGCTCTTTCTGAGACGAGAATATTACAGGTCTTCATATCTTTATGATATAAACGCATTTTATGAAGACCGTCAAGCCAATGGGCAAAGGTCCTAATAAAAAGTCTCTTTTTCTTCAAATCGTCAAAACCCCTTAAAATATACCGATCCATCTCTTGATCGTTTACCAAAGCTTCCGTCAATAGGAAACTTTCCCTCAGCCCTAACCAATCTTTTCTCTCCGCCAAGGCAAGGGGTTTAAGAGACGGAAGGCCTCTGGCTCGCATGCCATTGGCCGCCTTCCACGACTTAAACCCTTTCGAGCGACGAAAATGTTCTTTCATCCGCCCCCAGAAAGAAGGGTAGCAGAACTGTTTCAAACAGATCCTATCCTCTTCATCATTCAATATGGAAACGATGACCTCTGGAGAATATTTGATCAGGGACAAGGGTCTTTCTCTCACCAGGTTTTGATGTTCAGTCATGACCCTTTTGAGACGCCCCAGGGGGAAATCCCTCCGATGAAAATAACGAATCCCCTTCTCTCTTTGCACCGTGAACTCGGTGCTTTCCTTCAGACATCGTTTCGTTCTGCTTCGCCACTGCCTCTGTTGAAGGCGATCCATAACAGGATGAATCTTTTGATGTAGAATTTCTCTTTTTTGAGAGCCGTCGAACCTCCCTTCAAAATATTGATCCAGGAATCGGAACTGTTCCTCTTCTCCCCACATCGATCTCAAAGAATGAAAGAGGTGCGATAAATTCCATAGCCTCCGGTGTAAGGACAGAGACTTCATGAGTTTGGCACGATGCAAATCGGTGAGAAAGAGGGTATCGTCCTCCCATAAAAAGTTACCCCCGTGAAGATCTCGATGGAATAATCCCGCTTCTTGAAATTTCCTCACGGTCATCGCTAATTCATTAATCGAACGAGATTCTTTCGATTTCGCCACCTCCTCGATGAAGGAAACCCCTGTCCCAATCGCCTCGGAGAGGTAATAACTCTCTCTGACCCATCCCTTCCGAACCCGCTCCATCCAGCCCAAGGGTCGAGGGATAGGGAGTTCTCTCCCTTCCAACTGGGAAGCGATGAGGAATTCCTTCTGCCCTTTGGAAGGAGAAAAAAGATATTTCAGGCCCTCCATCCAGCCCTTTGTTTTATCTCGCTTTAAAAAAAGCCTTCTCCCACTCGAAAGGCGCAGGAGTGCTGCCCACCTCCACATTGATTCCTTGAGGACCTCCCCTCCTATTTCCTGAATAGAAGAGACAGGGTCCTCAAAAAAATGAGTGGGGAGATCACTCAATACCTCCCCTCTCACCCACCCCTTGATCTCACCTTCTGATACTCTTTTAAGAGTTGAATTTCCCATGACCCCGTGAGAAGACCCCTCTTTTAAAATAGGATTGAGTCTTATTCAGCATTTAAATGTCTTTCAAATAAAGCAGAATTAAAAAACCCCGCCATTTCTAACGGGGTCTACTTCCTTTTCCCGAGCTTTACCATCCGTTGATAAAAACTTTCAACGGCTTCCACTTGTCGATCCAACGGGAAATCTTGGTGGGCCTTCCGATAAGCTGCCTTTCCTAACGCTTCCCTCATTTCTGGATGATGAAGCAATCGAAGGACCGCACGGGCCATTTCTTCACCGGTATCGTTCACCACTAAACCTGAAATGCCATCCTCCACCAACTCGGGAAGCATCCCCCGATTGGCGACGATGACCGGTTTGCCCATGGCCATGGCTTCTCTCAAGGCTCGAGCGGTTCCATCCGAGCCGGCCATTAAGAAAACAAAGATGTCCATGCAGGCTAAGGTGTCGAGATAGTCCTTCGTTTGATATCCTCCTAGCACGACCCACTTTTCAACGCCGAGCTGTTTCATCGGTTGAATGACACTCTGCTCTATCTGACTTGATCGGCCAACCAAGAGAACCTTCACGTTTCGAAATTCTTTGACAATCGTTTTCACCGCCTCTAAAAAGACGGCTGTCCTCCGGTATTTTTGAAATCGGGCGATCATTCCGATCACGATCTCCTTGGGTTCAATTCCGAAGAGGGTCCTCATATCTTTAAACTTCCCCTGCGGATCGTACCGGTTTAAATCCAAAGCCGGCGAGATCTTCTCTACCCTCTCAAGAGGAAGCCCAAAATGTTCTGAATTCTCTCTCCTGGCTCTCTCTGAAAAGGTGACCATTCCATCCGTGAACTGGGAGATGAGAAGACGATTCCCCAAACTGGGCTTCAAAGGATCCCGCTTGTGGTCGGACCGGATGACGATGACAGGATGGCCTGATCTCCTCGCAGCGATCCCGCCTAAGAGATGACCATGGGAGTGGTGCACATTGAGGATATCGAACTTTTCCTCACGAAGATAGTGGGTGAGGTCTGCAATATCACGCAGATGAGTGGGCAGAAAAGAGGGCTGATAAAACTTCACGGAATGGTCCAGTTGAAATCGATCCGTGGCCTTCACTCCTGATTGGAGGACCCTTTTTTCAATACTATCCTCCACTGGAACAGGAGGTTTTCGATAGGCAAAGATAACATCATGACCCCGCTTCTCTAATCCTTTACAAAGGTTCAACGTTGGATCAGCAGGACCCGTCCACTTCCAGTTGCTGAAAAGATGAAGGATCTTCATTTTATTGAGAACCCAACCAAGAATTCGCGCCGTTTCTAGAGCCCAATAAACTCTGACGGTCCGGCATTAAAGGAAAAAATTGTCATTCTCGATTTTTTCAAGTTCGTGGACGTCTTCTTTGGAACGAATAAACTTCTCTAACCACCAGTTGGAACGATTGTAAAAGCACCCAACCTCTTTGCATTCCTCCTCGGCATCAAAGGTGATGATGGATTTTGCTGTCCTAATGAGACTCTCCCTAAATTTGGCTTCCGATCGATATCCCGCCGCTTCTCCGATTCGAGCTTCCTCCACTCCTCGAAACGCGGGACAGTGAAAGATCCCGAAAGGCGTCACCACGGTTCTGAAAAATTGAATATGGCACCTCTTGGGCTGTCTCTTTATCTGGTCGGTCTCCTGATTCAACATGGCCTTTAGGTTGGAGCTTTCAAGAATCTTGATGTGATCCCTGGCGAGATGCCTTGCCTCTTGAAGATGCCTCTTAATTTGATCGATAATGTCTCTCTCTTTCGCTTTTTCGACGTTTTTCAGCAACGTCTCCCTCTGGGACTCATTGAATCGGACCAGGCAGGGTTTAAAAGAAATATAGTCGAAGGAAAATTCCCTGGCCCGTTCCACCGATCTCGCCATTTCATCCATATTGGGATGGAGTCTCTTCCCGTTGATCTCCACGCCTTCCCAGACGATCACAAACGAATATCCCAAGGAAACCACGGGATTCTTTTTCTTCACTTTTCTGGCTTTTTCTAAGATCCCATTCAGAGTCACTTGGGTTTTGGGCAGGTGTAAATCCTGGAAGACTTCTTCCCCGGCGGCATCGATAGAAATCCTGATCCAGTCTTTTTCTTCGAGTGCTTCGACGATCGCCTCAATTTTTTCAAGTCTTGAACCGTTGGTCACAATCCCAATCTGTAACTTTTTGCTTTTGATATAACGGACGATTTCTCCAAAATCCCTATGAAGAGTCGGCTCTCCCCCTCCGATCAAGATGACAGAGAGAAGCCCATGGGAATGGAGTGTATCGACCGTCTTCTTTACTTCCACTGACGTCAAGCTTTTCCCGGCGTTAATCAGCTTCGAATCAACGCAAAAAGGACATGAGAAATTGCAGGCAGAGGTCAGATCTAAATTGATCGAAATCGGGCTGGAAATCGGCAGCCCTCGATCCGGAGCGTCGACGCCGCACCTTCTTTGCCACTGGATATAGTCTTTCAGCCGAGGAAGGGTGGCATCCTGCCTTAGTTTGGAGCTAAAGTCATGCTCTCTTTCTCTTAACTTCTCCATAAATTTCTCTTTTCAAATTCACCAAAGCCGACATCAATCTCCTTTAACAGAGACGTGTTATGAAGAATATGATGATGCCCGATGAGGGGCTCGGTTTTCTTTTTAACCGCCTCCATGAAATTCTTAACGGAGAGTTCAAGGGGATCCATAATCTTCAATTTTTTACTCCCATAATTGAAATAGATTCGATAATGATTTAAGTCCAGATTTCGAGCAACAATCTTTCCATTAAATCCGAAAGAAAAGTCACGGGGCGGGGTCCTTTGGTATACTAACCTTATTAACACATCACATGCCCGGGTTTCAAACAAATAGGTAAATCGGATGTCCATCTCCCCTTCCTCGTTCCATTCAAAATTCAGTTTTTCTATCTCTCCGGCGCCCAACTGACAATAAAGGATACTTAAGGGATGAGGGACGGATTCGGGAATCATCACTCTTCCCGGGGCAGAAGGCGACATTCGTGCAAAAAAATTATTCCTTTCTTCAATCCTGATCTTTCCGCAGATTTCCTCATAATCGTCGATGGAGAACGGCCACTGAGAATTCATGGCAATGGTCAATCTCTTTTCTCGGGCCTTCTCAAAAATGTCTTCAATCCTTTTTCGAATATCCGTGTGATCGTCCCAGATAAAGGGTTTTTCGCAGAAGATATGGAGTCCCCAGTCCAGACATTTTAATAGGTAGTCATAATGGGTTGAAGGGGGGGAGGCGATGACCACGATATCCGGTTTTTCGGCGCTGACCATCGCATCAAAGTCTGTATAGAAATGGGCTTCGATCGCATATTTCCGAAGAGCAGAAGAGGCCTCGAGGGTTGTCTTTTCAGTGGTCCCCAGCACAGAGGTTACTTTTGCTCCGTGCTGATGGAAATATTTTCCGATATACTCGCCGATGCCATTTCTCGTTCTACCCGCCCCGATGATGGAGGCTTTCATGCAATTCAACCCTCCACAATTCTGTAACCGCTCAAAAACTATTGATATTTTAACACAGTTCACACGGTGATGAAAATATCGCCCGATTTGATGATCATTTATTTGAAAACAGCACTAGGTCATAGGGGCCTGCCCTTACCTGTTCAATAGATCCCAGTTCCAAATTCAACTTTCCTTTCATCACATCGAAGTATTTTAGCGGAATCACCACCCTAACTCTTTGAGGTGAATGAAGAACCTGAGAAAACCGATCCGTGGTCTTGATCTCTTCAATATAAGGCTTTTGGGTATAGTAAAGCAGTCCATTGCACCCGAAAAAAGCCATTTTGAGTTCCTCTTCGGGCCCCATCCTTCTGAGGATTCTTTCCGAAAATGTCTTCATCGACCTCTCGGGATTAAATTTTGGCAGAATCAAACTGAGATGGAGATAGAAAAGACCAAACGTGACGACGAGCGCGATGAAGGACGCCTTTTTCTTTCGCTTAAGAAAAAAGAGAACCGAGACCAAGGATCCCAGAGGCAAATAAAAGAGGGTCCAGAGTTCTACGGATGGATAGGCTATCAGGCGGGGATATAATTTTTCTGGAATTCCCATAACAATCAGAAGAAACCCGATCAGGAAAAGGACCGTAAGAAAGACAAGTCCGGAAATAGTCCCCCAGCCTCCTTTCGAAGAACGAAGCTCAGAATCCCATAAAACACCGATGATGATCGCCACAGCCGGGTACAGGGGAAGAAGATAATTGTCTTTCTTCCCCTTGGAAAGGGTGAAGAAAAAGAAGATGAAAAGAAACCAAATGCTGAGAAATAGAAATTCCTTGCTCAATTGCTTTTTATTCCGGAATCCTGAAATGACGGCAGAAGGCAAGAGGACGATCCAGGGGAAAAAATCCAATGGGAAACGAATGAAGTAAAAGAAAATGCGTTCCCGATGAAAATATTTCTCGCTCCCCATCAATCTCCCAATGGTCTGCCCGAACAAGATTCTTTTCGTATACTCTTCTCCCCCAACCCAACAGGCGGGCAGGAGCCAGAGAAAAACGATAAGGAGAGAAAGGAGAATTCCCCAAAGCAGATGAGTGTTCCAGAACGCCTTGACCTTCCTTTGGGACAGACCGAAGATCATTAAAATAGGAACGGAGAGATAGGCAACTGGCCCTTTCGTTAAGACCCCGAGCCCCATAAAAAGTCCCGCAAAAAGATAATACCTTCGACGTCTCGCCTCATTCTCAAAACCCTGGAAGAAGTAAAAAATGGTAAATAGAAACAGGAGTGTGAACAGAGAATCTAACATCATCCAACGCGAAAATTGGAGAAATAAAATACTTGTCGCCAGAACCATCGCGGAGAGGAATCCAACTCTTGGATGGAAGAGTCTCTCTCCAAAAAGAAACGTGACGAAAAGGGTAATCAACCCCGCCAGCGCAGATGGAAGACGGTTCGCTAATTCGGAATTCGCCCCCCCCAAAAAAGTGCAAAGATTGACCAGCCAGAAAAAGAGAGGGGGCTTTTCTGCGTAGATGTCTCTGTTGAGATGAGGTAAAACCCAATCCCCACTTTGCGCCATTTCGCGGGCAACCACCGCATATCGGGTTTCATCGGGCTCCCAGAGATCCCTCCCCCCCAAATTGAAAAGGAAGAGAAGAGATCCAATGATGAGAATGATAAAAAGATATCTTGTCCTTGTTTCCATGAACTCGAAGCTTCTCTCCAATCTTCGCTCAAGAATCACTCAACAACCGGTATGCTCACAGGATACCTTCGAAAGGGTGCCGATTTTATTGATCGATCAATATAGCACAGAAAATAATTAAACCCACAAGAAATTTCCATTTCTTTTACTGACAGGAAACTCTTGATACGACCCGCATGAAGATTTCTTAATCTAAGTAGGTATGGAATTGCAAGAAAAAGATAATTGCGAATTTACGTTTGTTCCTTTATCCCGCCGAAAGAGACTAAGGAGGATTAAGGTTGGCTTGATGGGATTTTAATCAAAAAATGAGAGGGTTGAGTCAATTCGACAGAATGATTTCTCTTACCCGTCCAATTCAAAGGTTTTATGCCTGTTGGTTCATTGACCACCGAAGCCTCCTCAGAGACCGTTTGAGTAGACACAAATCCCGGCGGTCTTTCCATACTTCTTTTGCAATAGAATGTGGTATCCCTTCGATAGAAGATTGGAAAGAAGTTGGTCATTGTCGCAAAGGGAATCAATGACCAAGGTTGTTCCTGGCTGATCTTCGAACCGTCCCAATAACACATCCTGGTTTTCCAGGACGGGTATCCTCTTTCCAAGGTAGAAGACGGCTGCTCCTCGGGTGGTTTCGGAAGGGTTGACTAAATAGATCGGGCCATTCGTCCCTTGGCTTGAAACTGCCTTGTATAAAGGTCGAAGACTCTCTTTCCTCTCCATAGGGGTAATGACCATCAGGTAAACTCCAACGTATATCAAGAATATGGCGATCAGGCCATAAAATTCCCAACTTTTCACTCTTGGAAGCTTCTCTCGAATGCGGTCCCATCCCAGAGCGGCCAGGAGTGCAAAGGAAGGATAGAGAGGCCCAAGGTAAAGGGGTCGCTTTGCGGAGGCTAAGGAGAGCCCAATGAGGCCCGTCAGGAGCCAAACCAGGGAAAACCTGAGAAGAGAGCCGTGGGGAAGCGGCTCCCTTAATGGGGCAGGTCTCCATCGGTACCAGATTAAAACGAGCAGGAGAATCGTCCAGGGCAGGGGAGCCGTCAGGGCCGGAATGAAGTAATAGTAGAAGGACTTTGCATGATCCGCCGAAGAAGAAGAAAAGCGCCAGATGCTTTGCCGGATGATCTCCTTAAAAATATCCAATCCCTCGAGACACCAAACGCTGCCAACCCAGAGAAAGATCGGCAGAAAGAAGAAGAGAAGTGCGGGGTTCGAAAGCAGTTTTCCGATTGTTTTGAAATCCTTTCTGGTGATTAAGAACACTGCAACGGTAGCAGCCGGTATGGCCATCCCGACGATTCCTTTAGAAAGGAATGCTCCAGCCATTGCCAGGTAGAAGAGTGCAGAAAAGAGGAACCTTTTCCTTGACTCCTGGTAACCGGAGATAAATCCATATAGACTAAGCGTGACGAAGAAGAGAAGCGCCGGATCTACTCGGAAATGCCGGTGGTAGGTAATAAAACTCGACATGGTTGCCAGGATGAATCCCGCCATCAGTCCGATTTGCTCTCCGGCCAATTTTTTTCCGATGAGATACGTGATGAGGACCGTTCCCGTGCCCAGGAATACGATGGGAAGAAAGGCGAGAAAGTCCGGGGGATTTTTACTCATTGAAAGGGTGAGGGCAATAGGCCAATAGCCCAAAGAAGGATATTCGAGAAAATTCTCTCCGTTAAGCCGTGGAATTAGATAGTCCGAAGTGACGGCCATTTCACGGGCAATCCCAGCCACCCTGGGTGAATCTCGTCCTGAGAGATCAAGCCCCATGACAGAAAGTATGAGCAAGGCCAGAGTGAAAATGAGAAGGACCAACCATGACCTGGAAGACCTCTTCCCAGAATCTTCGAAAAAAGACTGCGACCATATTTTATATTTCAGCATACTTATCTTTCCCCTTCCATGATGAGATTCCCCTTCTTCCCGATTCCTCCGTCTGGAGGGAGTCCGGTTTAATCTGTGCCGTCAGCCGTTAGACACAAATACCATATCTCTGTTCCCTACGCC
>Ga0209048_10005477_pt1 | contig 11978 bp, 9 predicted proteins | sample FrelakmetCRP12CR_FD_187146 | JGI IMG/M metagenome (GOLD analysis project Ga0209048, IMG submission 187146) | Freshwater lake sediment microbial communities from the University of Notre Dame, USA, for methane emissions studies - CRP12 CR (SPAdes)... | ecosystem: Environmental > Aquatic >... | reverse complement strand
GGGATGCCGGTGCGTACGTTGGGTGCCTCCGACTGGTCCACGTATACCGTCACCCTCAGGTGCGACGGATCGGAGATCGTTACCACGGGAAGCGAAGAACTCTGATTCGAAGTCGCGTTGGTTACCAAAGCCCCGACATCTACGTAGCGCGCGGTCACGACGCCGGCAAAAGGCGCGCTGAGTATTTTGTAAGAGGTCAGCGCTTTCACACCGGCAACTTGCTGCTCCGCGAGCCGCACGTTGGTCTCGGCATCTTCAGCCGCCTGCACCGAGATAAATTTCTGGTCTGCCAGTTCGCGTTGGCGCTTCGCCAGGCGCTGTTTGTTTTCCAGGTCGGCCAGTGCGCTGCTGTACTGGTGATCCAGCTCGGGTGAGGTAATCTCGGCGATGAACTGACCGGCCTTCACGTGATCGCCCTTGTCGACCGCGATCTTGTTGAGATATCCGCTCACCTTCGAATACAGTGTCGCGCTCTTGTAGGGAAGCGCCTCGCCGAGCAGGGTGAGCTTGCGCACTCCAGAGCCTTTTTTGGAGGTCCCCACGGCCACGCTGGGTCCAGCTTCCGCGACTGCCGCGCGTTCCTTCAATTGCGCTGCGAGATCGCTCTGCTTCGTCTGCCAGAAATAGAACACCACGCCCGCACAAACGGCGACCAAGACGGCACCAAAGATGTAGAAACCGAAGAACGATTTCTGGCCTTGCATGCGCAAACCTCCGGAAGAACCTAAAGTGACGCTGCGGACGCGCCGCGCGACTCGGTAGCGAAGCGCTCGTCGAGCTCGTGCAAAGTAGGCGGACCTTTGCGCAGGAACGTGTAGATCACCGGCACGACGAACAGCGTCCCGAATGTGGCGAACGCCAGGCCGCCGATCACGGCACGGCCCAACGGTGCGTTTTGCTCGCCGGCCTCGCCCAACCCCAACGCCATGGGCACCATACCGATAATCATAGCAATCGCGGTCATCAATACCGGCCGCAACCGCGTCTTGCCCGCTTCGACGGCGGCGTCGATCACGTCCAGGCTGGGATTCGCCACCCGTATGTCATTGGCGAAGCTGACCACCAGGATGGAGTTGGAGACCCCGATCCCGACCGCCATGATCGCCCCCATCAGCGACATGACGTTGATGGTAGTCCCGGTGAGTGCGAGTATCCACAAGATACCGAGCAGCGCCCCGGGCACCGCCATCATGATGATGAACGGGTCGACCCAGGACTGAAATAGTACGACAAGAAGCGCATAGACCAGGATCACGGCGAGAATCAACCCCAGCAACAGGCTGGTGAAAGAGTTCTGCATCAACTCATATTGACCGCGCACGATGATCTTGACGGCCTTGGGGAAATCCGTGGCGCTTACGATCTCGGCGATCTTCTTCTGGATGTCGGAGACCACGCCACCCAAGTCGCGGCCGTCGACGTTGGCCGCGATGTCGATGACACGCTGAACCGTATAGTGGCTCACCGATTCGAAACTCGACTCGGGCCTGAGCGTAGCCAAATTGGACAGGCGGGTAATGGGCGCGCCAGGCATGGCGTCCAACCGCGCCGAGACTGAACCGTCGATGATTGGCGCGGTCGTCGCAGTGATCGAAGTCGCCATCAGATCGTCCACGCCGGTGATCTTTTCGATCGGCGTCTGCACCACCACCGCGTAGTTCACGCCGTTCGGCGCCAGGAAGTACGACGGATTGACGAGCGAGCTGGACGACAGCGTGGTGAGCAGACTGTTGGCCACGTCGCGCTGCGTGAAGCCCAAGCGGGCCGCTCGCAACCGGTCCACATCGACCCGCAGCCCTGGATAGTTCAGCACCTGCAGCTGACGCACATCCACGGCACCAGGAACTTCCTCGATCGCCTTGCGCAGGCGCCCGGCATACAGCTGTCCGCGCTCGAAGTTGAAATCCTGAACCTGGATGTCGATCGGGGCAGGCAGACCGAAGTTCAACACCTGAGTCACGATATCGGCCGCTTGAAAATAGAAGCTCGAGCCTGGAAATTTCGGCGGGACTTTGGCGCGGATCTCGCGCATGTACTCGACGGACGGACGGTGCGGTTCCTTGAGAGAGATCAGGATTTCGGCATCCATCCCGCTGATGTTGTCCGTCGGGACGAAGGCAAGGTTGAAGAAGATAGGCACGCCCTGCATGTCGTTGATAGTCGCCAACTCCGAGGACGGAATGATCTTGCGGATCTCCTCTTCCACCTGCAGTACCAGCTTCTCCGTTTCCTCGATGCGCAGGCCAACTGGAGCGCGGTAATGCAACTTCATGATTCCTACGTCGACTTGCGGAAAGAAGTCCGTTCCCACCACGCGACCCAGCACTGCGCTCACTGCACCGACTGCCACCATCAGCACCAGCACGAAAATCCTGTGCCGCATCAGCAGGGTTAGAAGGCCACCGTACCATTCGCGAAGCGCATCCAGCACATTCTCGCGTGTCCGATTCACCCGTGCCGCCAGACCGGAACCGCCATGTCCGGGCTCCTCGTGCTTTTCGCCAGCCAGCAAATAGCGGGACAGCATCGGCACCAGGGTGAACGACAGAAAATAGGAAGCGAGCAACGAGAACACCACCGACAGCGCGAGCGGCGTAAACAGGTACTTGGACACACCGAACAGGAAGGTCACGGGGAAGAACACGATACAGATGGCCAGCGTCGCCATCGTGCGTGGGAGGGCGACCTCGTGGGACCCGTCCAGGATGGCCACGGTGAGCGGTTTGCCCAGCGAGCGGTTGCGGTGAATGTTTTCCACTGCGACCGTCGCGTCGTCCACCAGGATACCGGTGGCGAGTGCGAGCCCGCCCAGCGTCATCAGATTGATGGTATTGCCTGTCAGGTACAAACAGATGATCCCGGCGAACATCGAGCACGGAATGGATGTGATCACCACGATCGTGTTGCGCCAGCTGCCCAGGAACAACAGAATCATCAGGGATACCAGCCCTGCCGCGATGAAGGCTTCCGACGTGACGTTACGAATCGCGGCACGCACGAACACCGATTGGTCGAAGTCCAATTTTATGTCGAGCCCCTCGGGAGCGGCAGCGCGAATGTCGGGCAGCAAGGAGCGCGCCGCATCCACCACGGCCAAACTGGAAGCATCGGCGGCCTTCAGGATCTGCAGGTAGGTCGCTCGGCGCCCGTCCACGTGAACGATATTGTTCTGCACCGCGAAGGAGTCATGCACGAAAGCGACATCACCGACCAGCACGGGCACATTGTTCACTACCTTGATCGGCATCTGGTTGAACAGGTCCACCGATGGCGGACTGGAGTTCATCATCACGTTGTAGTCGATGTCCCCGAGCCGGGCTGTTCCGGCGGGAATCAGCAGATTCGAGGTAATCAACGCGTTTACGACGTCGTTAGGCGAGATCCCCTTGGACGCCATCAGCGTCGGATTGATGTCGACTTGAATCTGGCGCAACTTGCCCCCGAACGGCGCAGGCGTTTGCAGACCAGGGACCGTGAAAAGCTTGACCCGTACGAAGTTCAGCGTGTAATCGAAAATCTGCTCCTCGGTCATGGTCTTGCTGCCGAGGATCATCTGCACGATGGGAACAGTGGCAGGATTGGACCGGATCATGACTGGCGGAGTGAGGCCAGGCGGCATAATGCGCAACGCCGTGCCGTTGACCGCATTGATCTGAGCGATAGCCGCTCCGATATCGGCGCCCTGGTGGAAGTAGACCTTGACCAGCCCCGTCCCAGGTATGCAGTAGGACTCGATGCGCTCGATGCCGTTGACTGTCGTGGAATACGCGCGCTCGCTGATGATCACGATGCGGCGTTCCACCTCCTCGGCCGAGAGACCCGGGTAGTTCCAGCCTACGAATACGATCGGGATGTCGATCTTCGGGAAGAAGTCGACGACCATCTGCTTCATCGACAAATAGCCGAGCAGCAGGATCAGCAGCGAAAGCACGGCAATGGTATACGGCCGGCGCAATGCCAACCGCACGAGTGCCATCATGTGGATCGAACCCCTTTCTTGAAACTTTCGGCCGGGCGTGAAACCGCCCGATTATGGGTTACATACCGGCTTGCTAAAGCGTAATGATAATCTCTGCGCGTTCGAAAAGGAAAACAGAAACGCTTCTCTGCGTCGTTGTCATGCTTGGAGATCGAGTCTGGGCGCGGGTTTCCGGGTTACGAAACGGGACGGCCCGGAATGATTATAGTACTCGAATAAACGCTAATACGAGCGCGGAAGTCCCAAAACGTGTTCGGCAATGTAACTGAGGATTAAGTTCGTGGAGATCGGGGCGACCTGGTACAGACGAGTCTCACGGAACTTGCGCTCTACATCGTACTCGGCTGCAAACCCGAAGCCGCCATGGGTCTGAAGGCATGCGTTGGCCGCTTCCCAGGACGCATCGGCGGCCAGCAGCTTGGCCATGTTCGCCTGGGCACCGCAGGGTTCACCGCGATCGAACAGTTCGGCGGCCTTGAAGCGCATCAGATTCGCCGCCTCGACATTGACGTAGGCACGCGCCAGGGGGAATTGCACACCCTGGTTCTGACCGATGGGACGGTCGAAGATGACGCGCTCCCTCGCATATGCCGTGGCTTTCTCCAAAAACCAATGGCCATCGCCGACGCATTCGGCGGCGATGAGGATGCGCTCCGCGTTCATGCCGTCGAGGATATAGCGGAAGCCTTTGCCCTCCTCGCCCAGCAGATTCTCGGCGGGCACTTCGAGGTTGTCGAAGAATACTTCGTTGGTCTCGTGATTAGGCATGTTGCGGATCGGCCGTACAGTGATGCCTTTGCCCATGCTCTCGCGCAAGTCCACCAGGAATACGGACAGCCCTTCGGCTTTCTTCTTTACATCCGGCAGTGGCGTAGTGCGCGCCAGCAGCAGCATGAGTTCGGAATGCTGCACCCGCGACGTCCACACTTTTTGCCCATTGACGATATAGCGGTCACCGCGCCGCACCGCAGTGGTTTTGAGTTTGGTGGTGTCGGAGCCCGTGGTCGGCTCGGTCACTGCGAACGATTGCAACCGTAGCTCGCCCGTGGCTATTTTTGGCAGGTACTGCTGCTTCTGTTTTGCGGAGCCATGGCGCAACAGCGTACCCATGATGTACATCTGAGCGTGACACGCTCCCGAATTGGCTCCGGAGCGGTTGACCTCCTCCAGGATGACCGACGCCTCTGTCACACCCAACCCGGCGCCGCCAAACTCCTCGGGGATCAGCGCCGCGAGCCAGCCAGCCTTGGTGAGGGCCAATACGAATTCTTCAGGGTAGGCGCGCTGCTCGTCGAGCTTGCGCCAGTATTCAGCAGGGAAGGTCGTGCAAAGGGCCCGCACGGCCTGACGCAATTCCGGGAAATCGGGTGAAGTGCCGTCAGCCATCTCGCAGACCCAAGGTACTCAAAGGAACCAACTTTATAGGGTGCAATAAGCGCAGCGCATTGCACCGGACTGGTTTAGCTATCTTCGGAGCAGCACACAAAACAAAAAGGGCTGGCAATCGCCAGCCCCTTATGTCGCTGCCGTTGTTACTTGCCCAGCAGCTTCTGTAATTCGCCCTTCTGGTACATCTCGCGGATGATGTCCGCGCCGCCCACAAACTCACCGTCCACGTAGAGTTGCGGAATGGTGGGCCAGTTGGAGAATTCCTTGATGCCCTGCCGAATATCCGGGTCTGCCAGAACGTTCACCGTCGCGACTTCGTCGGCACCGCAAGCTTCCAGGATCTGCACAGCCGCGGCGGAAAATCCGCATTGCGGCGCATCGGGCGTACCCTTCATATAGAGCACGACACGATTGTCGGTTACCTGCTTGCGAATGGTCTCTTGGGTATTCATATGTGTGATCCTCACAAAATGCCGATAGGTATCGCATTATCGATACCGTCCATGTAGTGCCTATGGTAGCGGTTTCAAGACGTTAGCGTCAACCAACGGCCCAGCGTCACGCGTGGAATGCCTGCGAGATCATCACGAGTAGCCACATCCATAAAACCTTGCCGCTCCAGTAGCGAGCGCACGTCCGCCGCCTGGTCGTACCCGTGCTCCAGCAATAGGCCTCCTGTTGCGCACAAGTGTTCTGGGGCATCGGCGATTATGTTGCGCAACATTTCGAGTCCGTCAGGTCCGCCCGCGAGAGCCATTCTCGGCTCGAAACGCAGGTCGCCCGCAGCAATGTGCGGATCATTCTCGCGAACATAGGGTGGATTGGAGACCACCAAGTCGAAGCGTTCTCCGGCCACAGGCTCGAACCAGTTGCCTTCCCGGAATTCGATACGACTGACGCCATGTTGCGCAGCATTCCCTTTCGCGATGGCCAAAGCCTGGAGCGACAGGTCGACTGCGACGATGCGGGCCAGCGGCCGCAGTTTGGCAAGCGTCACGGCTATGCATCCGCTCCCCGTGCCCAGTTCCAGGATAGAAGCTGGCTGATCTTGCGCGACTCGCTCCAGCGCAAGCTCGACCAACAGTTCCGTCTCGGGACGGGGAATCAACACCGCTGGGGAGACCTTGAAGTTCAGTCCGTAGAATTCGCGAAACCCAAGGAGATAGGCTACCGGCTCGCCTCTCAGCCGCCGCTCCAGCCCGTCGACGTATAGCAAGTAAGCGCGAGGGTCGGGGTGCATTTCCGAATGCGCGATAACATGGGCCGAGGTCACGTTCGAGGCATGAGTAAGCAGGACGTCGACCTCGCGCCGTGCCCCTGCCACGGAGATCGAAAGGGCTGCAGCAATTCGAGGCGCATCCCGGTGCTGAAGCTCGCCAAAACTGGGAATCGTCGGAGTAACGGTAAGCAGAGTTGTCACGGGAATCGTCGCGCGCGTGCCGACCCCTTATGCCGACGCCGCTTCCTCGCCCATCGCAGCGAGCAGCTCGGCTTGATGTTCGGACATGAGCGCGCCGACCAGTTCGTCGAGGTCTCCATCCATGATCTGGTCGATCTTGTAGAGGGTCAGGTTGATGCGGTGATCGGTGACACGCCCCTGCGGAAAGTTATAGGTGCGGATGCGTTCCGAGCGGTCGCCACTGCCTACGAGCGACTTGCGGGTGGCGGCCTCTTTGGTCTGACGCTCGCGTATCTGCTTGTCCTTGATGCGCGCCGCGAGGATGGAAAAAGCCTGCGCCCGGTTCTTGTGTTGCGAGCGGTCGTCCTGACACTCGACGACGATGCCTGTGGGCAAGTGCGTGATACGCACGGCCGAGTCGGTTTTGTTGACGTGCTGGCCACCGGCGCCGGAAGAGCGAAAGGTGTCGACACGAATCTCGGCCGGATTGATCACCACTTCACCGATCTCGTCCGCTTCCGGCATGACCGCCACCGTGCAAGCGCTGGTGTGAATGCGGCCTTGGGTTTCCGTGGCAGGCACGCGCTGCACGCGGTGGCCACCGGATTCGAACTTTAGGCGCGAATAAGCACCGGAGCCGATGATCTTGGCAATGATTTCCTTATATCCGCCGACTTCGCCGGAGCTCTGCGAGACGACTTCGACCTGCCACCGCTGGCGCTCCGCATAACGTGCGTACATGCGGAATAGATCGCCGGAGAATAGGGCCGACTCGTCTCCCCCTGTACCCGCGCGAATTTCGAGAAAGATGTTGCGATCGTCGTTTGGATCTTTCGGCAGCAGCAGGCGCTCCAGCTCCGCCTCGATGCCGCTCACGCGCTCGCGGCCTTGCTTGATCTCGGCTTCCGCCAATTCCCGCATCTCCGGGTCGGAGGCCATCTCCTGCGCTGATGCGATGTCCGCCTCGCTCCTGCGCAAAGCTGTATAGAGCTCTACGACGGGTGCTTTCTCGGCGTGCTCCCGCGACAACGAGCGATAGTTGTCCAGGTCGGCGGTTGCCTGTTCTGAAGACAACAGACGACTGACCTCCTCAAGTCTGGCGGTTACCTGCGCCAGCTTGGCCGCAATGCTGGGTTTCATTCCCGGCCGCGGATCTGGTACACGCGCTCGAGCAGACGGACGAGTTGATCCCGATCCGGTTCGTGCGCATCGTGTAGGGCAGCTGTCGGAGCGTGGAGCAGCTTATTGGTCAGCGCCTGGCTCAGTGCCTCGAGAACACGCTCAGGTGGCTCACCCTTGTGCAGCAAACGCAACGCGCGCTCGACTTCGTGGCGCCGCGCGCGTTCGCCCTGGTCACGCAGCGCGCGGATAGTCGGCACCGCGTCCCGACTGGCAAGCCACTGCATGAAGTCAATGACTTTTGCATCGATTATCTGCTCCGCCTTGGCAACCGCGGACTGTCGTTGGCTGCGACCTTCCTGGACCACCTTGCCCAGATCGTCCACGGTATATAGAAAGACGTCATCCAGCTGCCCGACCTCGGCCTCGACGTCGCGCGGGACCGCCAGGTCGATGATCAACATGGGACGGTGGCGGCGTGCTTTGAGCGCCCGCTCGATCAATCCCTTGCCGATGATAGGCAGTGGGCTCGCGGTCGACGTGACGATGATGTCCTGCCCCGCGACGATATCGCCAAGATCGTTGAGCGAAACCACCCGGCCGGAGTAACGCTGAGCCAACTCCTGAGCCCGCTCGACCGTGCGGTTGGCGAATGTCATAGCGCGCGGGCGCTGTCCACCGAAATGCGCCGCACACAACTCGATCATCTCGCCCGCACCGATCAACAGGACCTTTTGCTCCGAGATGCTGGGGTAGATGCGCTCCGCCAGGCGCACGGCGGCCGCTGCCAGGGACACCGAACTCTCGCCGATCTCCGTCGTGGTTCGCACCTGCTTGGCAACCGAGAAGGTTTGCTGGAATAACTTGTGAAGCACCAGGCCCAGAGTGCCTGCTTGCTCGGCGCTGCGGACCGCCTGCTTCATCTGGCCCAGGATCTGCGGCTCGCCAAGCACCATGGAGTCCAGCCCGCTGGCCACGCGAAACGCATGCTTGACCGCATTCTCGGTTGGCAGGGTGTAGATGAACGGCTCCAAGCTCGAGGGCTTCATATGGTGATAGCCAGCGAGCCAGCGCACCGCAGTGCCGGGCTCCTGGGTGCTGCAATACACTTCCGTGCGGTTGCAGGTGGAAATGATGGCTGCTTCGCGCACGGGTTGCTGGTCGACCAGATCGCGCAGCGCCACCGGCACGCCTTCGGCATTGAACGCGACGCGTTCCCGCACCTCGAGCGGCGCAGTCTGATGGTTAATGCCGAAAGCGAACAGTTGCATCGTCTAAGCCTATCCGGTGCATTGGCCGGGCCCATATTATAGGATAGATGGACACCGCCTTAACATTCAGCCTGGAAACGCGTTCAGCACCCGCGACAAGAATTCCTCCTGATCCCACGAATGGTCACGCCGGCTTAGCCCCAAGCGTACGATCACCAGATTGCGACTGGGAATGACGCTCACGAACTGACCTTCGTAACCGACAGCGTGGTAAGCCTCCGGCAGTACAGGCGGCACCGCCGCAACGCTGTTGAAGGGCGGCGGTACCTTGACCCACAGATGCGCGCCGAAATTCCCGTGTGTGGATTGCGGGGTCAGGGTGGCCATATACCGCACCCAGCCGGGTGGCAGGATGCGCTCCCCGTACCAGCTGCCATCCTGCCGCAGAAATTCGCCGAAGCGCGCCCAATCACGAGGGCTCGCATACATGAACGACGACCCGATCAGGCCACCAGACGCATCGGATTCGATGACCGCATGGCGCATTCCGATGCGATCGAACAGGGCCCGGCGCGGAAACCTCAAGTAGTCCTGCTCGCTGCCGTCCAGTGCATCGCGGATCACGCGCGCGAGAATGTTGGTGGTTCCACTGGAATACTGGAAGTGCGTTCCCGGCAGCGCTTCGAGCGACTTGTCGGCAGCGAACGACGCGGCGTCCGCCGTCGCGAATAACATCACCAATACATCATCCACGGGGTCCTGGTAGTGCTCGCCAAAGCGCAGGCCGCTGCTCATGCGCAGCAGATTGTCGAGGCTGATGCCGGCCCGCGCATCGCCTGAGTCCCGCCACTGCGGCAGCAAGGCCTTGCTGTCTGTGGCGAGCTTGGCATCCTGTACCAGGACGCCGATCAGCGCGCCGGTCACGCACTTCGCCATAGACCAACCGAGCATCGGCATATCGTCGGAGAAACCAGGTGCATATCGCTCCGCGACGATGCGACCATCCTGCATCACGACCACTGCGCGTGTGCGCCGCAGCTTGTCCGAATCCGGTTCGGAGAATGCCCAATCCAGCGCAGCGTTGAGTCGTGCGGTATTCACGCCCGCAGCGGCCGGGTCGACCGGCAAGTCGTCCTGGCCGGCGACCGCTGCAGCGGCACCTTCCAGCGGTGCGAGCCGGTCAGGTGGCACGCCGATGGCGAGCGTGCAACCCAGGCCAGGTCGATAAGCGGCTACCCTGCGCATCATTCCGAGAAAGCTGGCGCTTGCGATGCTGCGCTCCCGGTCTACGTCGGCACTGATGAAGCGTATCAACGGGTGATTGTCGGCGATGATGTCCTCTCGGATCACCGCGTCCGCCGCCCGCCCGGAGACGAACACGCCCGAGCACAGGATCTTGGCAGCGTAGGCGGTGCCGATCGGCCCAATGCGCGAAAACAGGTAGCCGCCGCAGGCAAGCGCAACCACGATGCCGACCACGAACACGACGAGGAAGACACGCAATGCGCGCCCATACTTTGGACGCGTCTGACGGAAGAGGACTAACGACATTGCCGCAATGATCCAGCATTGGCGTGGCGGACACAACCGTGCTGCCAAACCGCGCCACCGCTCCCAGTCGAATGAAGCTGGAACCGGCGTGGCTTCGCCCCGTTACTCCATGCACCCTGCTACCCTATATATTAGGTCATCCGTGTATCGGATTAACATATTGGATCATCCGTGCACCGGATTAACGTATCGGATGGCCGCGCCCCATTAGGCCGTGAGCGAATCGAGGAACGATTGTGAGTAGCAAGGTCAAGGGAAGAGATTCGAAGAAAGTCGTCGATCTGGTGGTCGTGCTGTTTTTCGGCGGCTTACTTTTTGCGGGCATCGCTCTTTGGACCCTCGCGTTTCGCGGCCCTGCAAAAACCGTTGCGATAGAGACTTCCCCTGTCGCGCAAAGCGCATCCATCAAGCTCTCCTGGGACAAAAGTCCGAGCGCAGCAGTGACGGGCTATCGGATTCTGTACGGCCCTCAATCCAAGGTCTATATCGACTCGATGACTGTCGGCAACGAATCGACGGCACTGCTGGCCAACCTCAAAAAGAAAACGAAGTACTACATCGTCGCCGTCGCAATCGACGCCAAGGGCAATCAAAGTCCTCCTTCGAACGAAATCGAAGTCGTCACCTCCGATTGAGGCGGCGACATGACGGTGCCATTCCCACCGGCGCCGTACCGAAGGATCTCACTGGTACCTATTTGCGTAACGGGCCGAATGCACGGTTCACGCCGATCGGCAGCTACACCTACTGGAAGCGTCTTTCCGATCAGTTCCGCCTGGTGAAGGTTCAGGTCTATCTTCTCAAAGTATCGCGGCAGCTGGAATTCTGGCAGGAAAAAAAGTCGCGGCAAATGGCCTGGCTGTCGCCCGCCGATGCGGCGCTGCTGGTCGACGAGCCGCAGCTCGTTGCCATGATCACCAAATTGGGCGACTCGCCGCGGCCGGGCTAAGCAAGCTGCCTGGTCGGCGGGCTGATGTGCTATAGCTGGCAAGGCCAAGCCGTGGCGAGGAGGAAAACCCATGGCACCGATATTTCGTCATAACAAACAGCACCATCGCTTTGAGCTGGACGTCGACGGCGCCATCGCCTTTAGCGTCTATCACGACACGCCGCAGGCTGTCGTTTTTACCCACACCGAGGTCCCCGACGCGCTGTCTGGCCGGGGCTTGGGCTCAATGCTGGCGAGACGATCGCTGGAAAGCGTCAGGGCGGACAGGCGTGCTGTCGTCGCCCAGTGCCCGTTTATCGCGCGGTTCATCCAGAAGAGCCCGGAATTTGCCGATCTTTTGCTTCAAGCCAGCAATTCGGACGGGGCTTTGCTCAAGTCACC
>Ga0209048_10005476_pt1 | contig 11979 bp, 13 predicted proteins | sample FrelakmetCRP12CR_FD_187146 | JGI IMG/M metagenome (GOLD analysis project Ga0209048, IMG submission 187146) | Freshwater lake sediment microbial communities from the University of Notre Dame, USA, for methane emissions studies - CRP12 CR (SPAdes)... | ecosystem: Environmental > Aquatic >... | reverse complement strand
AGGAGCGATCCGGATGAAAGCGTTGGGCACGAAGTCCCCCAGCCGGTCATCCGCGGCTGAAAGTGCCCGCCTTGGAAAGCCGCGCGGTTCGAAACGAAATCCGATGACGAGGCCGGTGACTGCTGCTGCGGCGCCTTTGAGAAAAGCGCGGCGTTCTATTTTCTTCATGCTCAACCCTCCGTCGGCGGGCCCTGTCATTTGCAACTGCCTTCAACGAGTGGCAATCTTCTTAGGTACAAAGTAAGAAAAGAAAGCCATGACTGAAAAGCCATATTCAATTGAACCCATGAGCCGTGGCGACCTGGATATTGCGACGTCGTGGGCCGATTTGGAAGGGTGGAATCCTGGCTTGCATGATGCTGATTGTTTTCATGCCGCCGATCCGACCGGCTTCTTCAAGGGGGTCCTCGGGGACGAAGTGATTGCCACCATATCCGCCGTCAAATACGGAGGATCTTTTGGCTTTATCGGGCTCTATATCGTCAAGCCGGAATATAGAGGCCATGGTTATGGCCTTAAACTGTGGAAGGCGGCGCTCGATACGTTGAAAGGCCGTAATATTGGTCTCGATGGCGTTCTGGCCCAGCAGGAGAGCTACAAGAAATTTGGATTTCAGTTCTCATACTTGGACACTCGCTATGAAGGCATGGGAACCGGTAACGGTTCTGCACCGGGTCATGAAGACATCGTTGACTTGTCCAAGGTCCCCTTTGAAATTCTTCTTGCCTATGATCAATCCTGCTTTCCCTGCGATCGCACTCCGTTCTTGCGCTGCTGGATCCAGCAGCCCGGCGGTGCCGCTTTGGGTATTTTGCAGCATGATGAGTTGGCGGGGTATGGCGTGATCCGACCTGCCCGTAACGGATACAAGATTGGCCCGCTGTTTGCTGATGCCTCGTCACAAGCCGAAGCATTGCTGACGGCCCTCACATCAAGGGTCGCGTCAGGCGCTCCGATTTACCTGGATGTTCCAAAGATCAACCCTGCCGCGGTGGCGCTGGCAGAGAAACATGGGATGAAGCCGGTGTTTGAGACAGCCCGGATGTATACCCAAACCCGTCCGGATTTGCCCTATGCGCACCTGTTTGGAGTGACAACTCTTGAGCTTGGTTAAGTCATAGGCATCAGCGTCCGAGCACATCCATCGCTGGGACATAAGGAAGCTTCAAGGCGCTAGCCACTGCCTGGCAGGTGACCTTGCCGTCGTGGATATTGAGCCCGTTCCGCAAATGAACATCATCGATAAGCGCCCGCGGAAAGCCTTTGTCAGCCAGAGCTAGAACGAAAGGACGCGTGGCGTTGTTGAGCGCAAATGTGGAGGTACGCGGCACGGCGCCGGGCATATTCGCGACGCAATAATGGACAACGCCATCGACCACATAGGCCGGCGTCGAATGCGTTGTCGGCCGGGATGTCTCCGCGCAGCCGCCCTGATCGATCGAAACATCGACAATGACGGCCCCTGGTTTCATGTTCGCGACAGTGCGGGCTGAGATGAGTTTCGGCGTGGCGCCGCCCGCCACCAGCACAGCGCCGATTACCGCGTCTGCCGATGTGCAGGCGGCTTCGATCGTCTCAATATTAGCGGGAATGGTGAGGATGCGGCCGGCAAAGCGCTGCAGCAGGCTTTGTATTGTTCCGGCGCTTCGCGTGATGACGGTGACATCGGCGCCCATGCCAATTGCCACTTCTGCTGCGCTCGATCCCACGCCGCCGCCGCCGAGGATGGCAACTTTGGCAGGAGCCACGCCTTCGACTCCGCCGAGCAAAATTCCGCGTCCGCCTTGCGGACGCTCCAGGAAATGCGCCGCAACCTGAATGGCCATGCGCCCGGCAACCTTCGACATTGGCGCGAGCAGAGGCAGTCTTCCTTCAGGATCGGTCACGGTCTCATAGGCGATGGCAGTGACGCCCGATGACAAAAGCTCGTTTGCCTGTTCCGGGTCAGGCGCCAGATGCAAATATGTAAAGATCATCTGGCCACGACGCAGCTTCTTGCGCTCGGAAGCAAGCGGCTCTTTAACCTTCACGATCAATGCGGCTTCTTCGAATATGCGGCCGGCAGTCGCGTCGATGCGGGCGCCTGCGGCGGCGTATTCGTCATCGCTTATGCCCGCGCCATTCCCGGCGCCGCTTTCAACGGCAACATCATGGCCTTTAGCAACAAGCTCAGAGACGGTCGCGGGTATGAGACCAACCCGATATTCTTCCGTCTTGATTTCCCTTGGAACGCCAATCAGCATGATCCGCACCGTCTTGAACTATTAATTCCCATGCCCCGACTTTGGGCGCAGATTGCAGATGCCAAACTCGTTGCGAACAGAGTTCGGACCATAAGTCTGAAACACGATGCGCCACGAAGACCTGTCGATGCCAAGGCTGATGTCGTCTGCGGCTCCAATCATCGATGTCGGTGTAATCGTTACATCTTGAAGGGACTTGTTAGCCGTGCCCTGACGCAGGCTCAGCGAGCCTTGCTGCTCGTCGAAGGTCACAACGATCGCTCTTTTCTCAACCGCAACCTGGCTGTCAAATTTGGTCTCCTCGCTCTTGGTTTCCACGTCAGTGAGAACGCAATCGAGTTCCTGAGGAGTGGATTTCGCGGTCCCAAAGGAACTGCTTATCAGGAAACTCAACGCGCTCAGGGCAAAAACTGTCATTAAGCTGCCCTGGCTTACTGAATTAGTAATCTGCCCCATAGGGCCTCGGCCGTTCCGATCAGTCATCTGCTTCTCAATCCTGATCACTCGTAGCGAAGCGCCTCTATTGGATCGAGACGGGCGGCCTTCCGTGCAGGATAATAGCCGAAGAAAACTCCGACCACTGCGGAGAACGCAAATCCGCCGATGACTGCGGCAGGCGAGACCGGCGCCTGCCAGCCTGTGATGAGAGGTATCGCCAGTGAAAAACCGACCCCGAGGAGAATGCCTGCGATTCCTCCGGTAACGCTGAGAAACACCGCTTCGGCAAGGAACTGCAACAGAACGTGGAGCCGGCGCGCACCGATCGCCATCCGCAATCCAATCTCGCGGGTGCGTTCGGTCACGGAAACGAGGAGGATGTTCATGATACCGATGCCGCCAACGACCAGGGATATCGAAGCCACAGCGGCAAGGAGAAGCGCCATGATGCGGCTGCTTCCCTCCGCCGCCTCGGCGATCTGGCTCAAATTGCGGACCGCAAAATCATTGACCTGTCCCGGCGGGATCCGGTGCCGCTGGACCAGAATATCGGTCAACTGCCTGATCGCAGCTTGAACCTCGCTCGAACTGACAGCCTGAACGTAGATTTGATTCACATAGCCCAGCATACGCGACTGCAAATTGTAGGGGTTGGGCGCTGGCAGATAGACCCAATTGAGAGGCGTTTGCGCCTGACTCGGTGCAGCGACACCGAGCACCTTCCGCTCCGCTGTCGTAAACGGGATCATGACGACATCGTCCTGATCCTGCCCGAATGTGGACTGCCCTTTTGGGCTAAGAAGACCGGTAACCCGAAGGGGCACGCCTTTCACCTGAATGAGCGCTCCAATCGGGTTCTCGTCTGCAGCGAAGAGCTGACGAACAACCGTTTGCCCAAGAAGGGCAACGAGGGCCGCCTTGCTTTCGTCGTCTTGAGTGATGGCTCGTCCGGCCGCGATCTGCCAGTTTGTGATGGGAGGGTAATTGGCGCTGACGCCTTGAATGGTTGTCGCCCAATTCTGGTTTTTGTACGCGACCTGACCGAGCTGCCGGATGAGGTAGCTGACCTTGGCAACGGCAGGGGCCTCCCGCCTGATCGCCTTCACGTCGTCCACGGTAAGGGTCGAAGCGCTTCCAAAGCCCGCTCGGAACCCGCCCGCAAGCGTGGCGCCCGGCACCACGACGAGAAGGTTGGTCCCGAGACTCTCGATTTGCTTTCGCACGGCCTCATTGGCTCCTTGCCCCACAGCCTGCATCGCAATGAGAGCGGCGACACCAATAAACACGCCCAGCATGGTGAGCGCGGACCGCATCCTGTTGCGATTGATAGCCTGCGCCGCGACCCATAGGATCATCACTCCGAAGGCAAGGAAGGCTCGCGACCGCGCGGCGCGCGGCTCGTCTCGGCGACGGAACAATCCCTCGCTTTCCACATCGCGCCCGACATTCAGCTTGATGTCCGAACGACGCGGCGGCGCTTTCTCATCGGATACGATCGCGCCATCACGCATTGTGACGACCCGGGCCGCGTAAGCCGCTATGTCGGACTCATGCGTGACGATGATGATGGTGACGCCCTGTTCGCGATTGAGTGCCACAAGGGTTTCCATGATCTCGTGAGATGTCCGCGTGTCGAGATTCCCGGTCGGCTCATCGGCCAAAAGCAGGCTCGGCGCATTTATCAGAGCACGCGCAATGGCGACGCGCTGCTGCTGCCCTCCCGAAAGCTGACCGGGCGTATTGCGTTCGCGTGCTTCGAGGCCCAGAAGTTTCAGGGCAACGCGCCCTTTCTCGTTACGAACGTCCCGGCTCGAAGCCACTGACCCAGAATAGAAAAGCGGCAAGGTTACGTTTTCCAGCGCACTGGTGCGGGGAAGAAGATTGAAGCTTTGGAATACAAACCCCAGGCGTTCACTCCTCACGCGCGCCAGTTCCGGCTCGTCGAGCTTCGCGACATCGAGGCCCTGGAAGAAGTAATGCCCTCTCGTCGGCCAGTCGAGGCAGCCGAGGATGGACATCAGCGTAGATTTACCGGAGCCGGACGCCCCCATGATCGCGACGAACTCGCCGGGCATCACGGTCAGACTGACGCCGCGAAGCGCATGAACTTCGACATCGCCGGCGCGATAAACGCGCGTGACATCCTCGACCTGGATGACGGGGGTTAGCATTTCCAAATCCCCTTCGCCTAAAGGCGCGGTGGCGGTATCGCGGCGCGCGCCCCCGCCGAACGCTCAGACACAATGACCTGATCCCCGAGCTGCAAGCCTCCTTTCACCTCGGTAAAGCTATCGTCATCCAGGCCGCCTTGGATCACCACTCGGGCGGGCCGGCCATCGCGAAGACCCCACACGGCGGTCTCCTCGCCTTCCTTCGTGGGGACGCTCGCCAAACCGGCCGCCGTGGGCTTGTAGCGTAGCGCCTCGTCCGGCACGCGGAGAACATCGCGGCGCTCATCGACTGTGATTTTTGTTGCGGCCGTCATCCCAGGCTTAAGGGCCAGGTCCGAGTTGTCGACGCTGATCACCACATCGAAGGTCACGACATTCTGTACCGTCTGCGGTGATTGGCGAACCTGCGCCACGATGCCTTCGAAACTGCGTTTCGGAAAAGCGTCCACGGTGAAACTGGCCTTGTTGCCAACTTTCACGCCGCCGATGTCGCTTTCGCTGACATTCGTGTCGACCTGCATTTTGGTGAGGTCAGTCGCGATTAGAAACAACGTTGGGGTCTGAAAGCTCGAAGCGACCGTCTGCCCTGCCGTCACGTTGCGCGACACCACCGTCCCGCTGACTGGTGAAACGATATTGGTATATTCGAGATTGACTAGAGCAGCGTCGAGTTCGGCCTGACGCTGCAAGATCAGCGCTTCATCATAAGCAATCTGCGCTACGGCCTGATTGTAATTATTCCTGGCGATGTCTGCGGCATCTTTCGAGACGGCGTTGGTTGAAGCCAAACCGGCAAGGCGCTCGGAGTTGGTCTTCGTATAGGCCAGATTCGACTTATCCTTTTCGAGCTGCGCCTTTGCAACCGCCAGGGTGGCTCTGTCTTGGTCGACCACGGTCTGATAGGGGCGCGGGTCGATCTTGGCGCATATTTGCCCGGGTCTCACCTGAGTATTGTAATCGCAAAAAAGCCGCTGAATGGCACCGGACACATAGCTACCCACAATGATCGTCAGGACCGGGTTGACGGTGCCCGTTGCGGTGACGGTGCGCGTAACCGCACCCCTCGTGACGGCGCGCGTGATGTAAGCCGTTTTCTGTGCGCCGTTCCATTGTCGCCATGCAAGCGCGCTTCCCACTAGAGCGACGAGCAGAGCAAGCCCGCCTATAATCCAAGGCCTGCCAATCCTGCTCCATCCCTTGTTTTCAGAGGGCAAATTCGGAACGCTCTCCCTGGCGGGAGCATCGGCGGGGTCGTGAATCCCCACCCATTCGTTCATCTTTCGCCTCGTTTAGAGGCCGCTCCCAGAGCTGAGCGACCTTCACAACAGGGAACTGCGATCCCCGTTTGCAGGGTATGACTTTTATCAAAGCACGGACGGCCCCATTGCACGATCTTCTTGGGCAGAGCGTGTAAAGCCCGATGAATTCGTCGGGCGGTCCGCGGCTTCATCATGGTGAGGCGCTACCATGGATCTCAAAGAGGCGATTTATACGCGGCGCGCGGTGCGTGACTTCACCGTCGAAGAAATCGACGACAAGACGATGCGCGAACTCATCGATGCGGCTATTCAAGCCCCGAGCGCGGTGAACCAGCAGGCTTGGTCATTTACTGTCGTTCGGGATAAGGCGCTGCTTGCAAGAATATCGCGTGAAGCAAAGGCATATATGCTGAAAACGCTGCCACCAGGGCCGATGTCCCATCATTTTCAGCAACTCTTGAGCAATCCGGATTTCGACATCTTCTATCACGCCCCTGTGCTCATCGTGATCTCAAGCACAGCGGACAACCCCTGGGCTGTTGAGGACAGCTCGCTTGCAGCTGAAAATCTCATGCTGGCTGCTCGCGGGGCAGGGCTCGGGACGTGCTGGATTGGCTTTGCTCAGAAGTGGCTTGGCACACCCGAAGGCAAGGCTGCGCTCAATCTTCCCTCAACATACCTGCCGGTTGCACCGCTTATTGTCGGCCATCCGAAATCCCCGCCTCCGCCTGTTCCGAGAAAGGAGCCGGAAATCCATTGGATGTGATCGAAAGCGCTCAGCAAGGCTCACACTCGCGATGGATCAGAAGGCAAAGCTCAAGGTCGGAAAAGCAGCAAAGTATGAGTTATTGTTATGAGCGACGAGCCGCTAAAAAACAAAGATGAAATTGAAAAAGACGTGCGCGCAGCGCTGAGGAGCGAGCCAAGGCTTGGCCCTGCCTTCCATCTAAGGGCGCTTCAGATCGAGGCCGATGGAGCCGTAATCCTTGATGGCCAGGTCCCAAGCGTGGCAGCCAAGAAGATCGTGCTGGAAAAGATTGCCGCGATCCCAGGCGTCGCGGGAATAGTCGACCGCCTTCATGTCGAACCCGCCACCCAGATGAGCGACGGCGAAATCCGGGTCCATGTGCGCGATGCCATGATTGAGGAGCCCGCCTTCGAGCAGCTGGAGATCCGCGAATGCGTTGGCGGCCAATTCCAGCTTACGCGAGGCGTTCCTCAAGGTGCGCGCGGCACGATCGACATCGAGGTTCACGAGGGGATCGTCACTCTGAACGGGGCGATCCCGGGACTGACCTCCAGGCGACTGGCTGGCGTCATGGCCTGGTGGGTGCCGGGGGTCCGCGATGTCGTAAACGGCATCGAAGTCAGCCCGCCCGAGGAAGACAGCCCCGACATGATCGAGGAGGCCGTTCGGGTCGCGCTTGAGAAGGACCCGCTTGTCAACGCAAGCCAGATCCGCGTTGGGGTCCGCAACACCTGGGTGAGATTAACGGGCGCGGTGGCCGCAAACGCGGAACGCGACGCAGCCGAAAGGGATGCCTGGTGCATTTTGGGCGTCGACAATGTCATTAACGAAATCGAGGTCATTCCCTAAGACTGAGCCGTTGCCCTCCGCCAGAGCTTGAGAACTGTCAAAGCGTATAGCGGCCATCCCGAAATAGAAAAGTGGGAACCTGTTAGGGGACAATGACAAATGGCGCATAAACAAGTTCTCTTTCGTGGCGCGGCGCGAGAAAAAGTTCTTCATGGCGCTACGCTCTTGGCGGACGCGGTACGAATAACGCTCGGACCGAAATCGAAGTCTGTTCTGATCCAGAAGTCTTTCGGCGCACCGATCGTGTGCAATGACGGGGTCACGATCGCCAAGGAGTTCAGCCTCAAGGATGCCGACGAGAACCTTGGAGCACAGATGCTCCGTCATGTGCGCCCTCCGAAGCCGAAATGAAATCGAAGAAGGAAGCACTGGATGATGCAATCAGCGCGACAAAGGCCGCGGTTGCCGAGGGCATTGTAGCCGGCGGAGGGCTCGCACTGTTGCGCTGTATTGGGGCTGTCTCGAAGGAAGCTGACTGCGAAGGAGATGAACTGACCGGCGTGCGTATCCTTGCGCGCGCCTTAACCGCGCCGGCCCGCCAGATTGCAGAGAACTCGGCGGCCGATGGCGGGGGGGTCGTGGCGCGCATGATGGAGGGCAAAGGCGACTATGGCTTCGACGCTGCCCGCAATCAGTATGTGGATCTCGTCGAGGCGGGTATCGTCGATCCCACCAAGGTGGTCCGGGTCGCGCTGGAGAATGCGGTCTCGATCGCAAGCGTGCTGCTCCTCACGGAGGCTACCATGACGGAGATTCCCGAGGCCCGGCAGGAAGGCAGATCACCGGACTTCGGGATGTAGGCTGACGAAGCCTCTGAAATGTTAAGCTTAAGTACAGCTCCATAAGTTCTACATGTGGGCGAAGTTCTTGTGACAAAAGTCGATCAGAAGAGAAGATCGTGCCTCGATTAGGACACACCAAAGTCAAATTATTCTAAGCACTTTTGATAGATCTCAAGGAAGAATAGTGACCGCTCCTCCTATCGTAGCTCCATCTAAAGCTTGAAGGAGGAGTCTCCTATGGCCGAAGCAGCAAAAACACCGGCAAAAGCACAGCCAGAGCCGCAGTCGCCCGCTCGGGGCGGAGAGAGGGATCTCTTCGGAAGTCTTCGCAATGAAATCGAGCGTGTCTTCGAGGATTTCGACAAAGGAGTATGGGGCTTCCCCGCGCGTTGGCGGGCATCCTTCCCGGAGACCCTTCGCAGGTCCCGGCTAGCCTTTGCCTTAAGCCCGTCGGTCGACATGATCGAGAAGGACGACATGTTCGAACTTACGGCCGATCTTCCTGGCGTTGATGAGAAGAACATCGAGGTCAAACTATCGGGCGATGCCCTGACCATCAAAGGCGAACGCGAAGAGCACAAGGAAGAGAAGAAAAAGGATTATTACATCTCCGAGCGGCAGTTCGGTGCTTTTGAGCGATCCTTCCGACTTCCGGACAATGTCGAGACCGACAAGATCAAAGCGCAGTTCAAGAATGGGGTCTTGACGATTGCGCTCCCGAAAAAGCCGGGCACTCAAAAGGCTGAAAAAAAGATCAGTATCAGCGCAAGTTGAAGTGTGAAAAAGGAGCTTTGGGCATTCCATGAGCCCCCTTTTTTAATATTCACTTCTTCAAGTGTGTGTTTCGTAGGGAGTAAAGTTATGTCTATGCTGAAGGTCATTGAAGTTCTGGCCGAGTCAAATCAAAGCTGGGAGGATGCCGCGAAGCAGGCGATTGCAAATGCTTCAAAAACGGTTCGGAACATAAAGTCAATCTGGATCGAAAATTTCGAGGCGACGGTCGATGCCGACAAGATCACGCGCTATCGGATCAACGCGAAGATCTCGTTCATGCTTGAGTAGACCGGCTCGCGACTCGAGAAGCGACAGCCTCCGAGCGGCACCGCCAGCATTGGTGATCTTATCGGGAGCAACACACATGAAAACAAGAGACCTCCACCGCGCGGAGCCGCGCCATGACGAGATGAAGTCCCATCACATTCAGGAGGAGGTGCACGATCCCTACAAGGCGCGAAGAAAGCCCCACGCGCCGCTCCTCTGCCCCAAATGCGGGGCGGTCAATGTGAGCGGTCGCTGGCAATGGTCCAAAGAGAAACATGAAGGCCTCGAAGAGGAGCTTTGCCCCGCCTGCCACCGCATCCATGACAATTATCCGGCTGGCGAAGTGATCTTGAGCGGCAGCTTTCTTGCAAAGCATAAGCAGGAGATCATCGATCTCGCACGGAATACGGAGAACGCAGAGCGCGAGGAACATCCGCTACAGCGGATCATGAGCGTGACCGAAGACGGCGACGCGCTCGTCATCACCACGACCGATGTTCACCTGCCGCGCTCTCGAAGATGAGCGCGTTCAGCCAGTCGACAAGCAGAAGCTCTATGTTCGGAGCAGCGCATTCGATGGTTACGGATTCCGCAAGGTTGACGTTTGCGGGGTCAGTGATGACGCCTATCATGGCCAGCGCGGCCTGCTCGAAGGCCTTTTCTAGCGTTGGTCCTAATCCGCAGATGCCGACATCCGCGTCATGCGGAAAGTGGGTCGCTTTCAACGGATGGCACTGGGCCTCGGAGGTCATGGAATCCTCCAGCGGGCTTAAGTTCGGTTCTTGCAACCAATAGCTAAAGTAATCTTAAGGGATCCTGCCGCGCTGCCTCAAGCAGAGGCGGAGCCGCTGCCCAGTTGGCCATCAGTCTCCGATTTGACAGGCGTCAATGCATCTATGGATCGCTCGCCCATTGTTGAAAGCTCATACAAAGGGCTCGCCATGGCGTGGGAGCGAATCCGTAAGCGTCCAGAGGATCGCGTCGGCACCAATCTTCCCGATTACGAGGAGTGCGCCAAGACATTCTCCTGGGCGCAAGCGCGGGGCCTCCTTGATGGCCTGCCAGGTGGCGGCCTCAACATCGCGCACGAGGCGATTGACCGCCATGTGATTACTGGCAAAGGTGAGAAGCTTGCCCTTCGGTGGCTTGGCCGCGATGGCCTGCTCCGAGATTTCACCTATGCGACGCTCCGTGCTGCCGTAAATCGGTTCGCCAATGTTTTGTCGGAACGTGGCGTAAGCAAGGGCGAGCGCGTCTTTTCGCTGCTTGGGCGCTCGCCAGAGCTCTATATCGCCGGTCTAGGCACGCTCAAAGCGGGCTGTGTTTTCTCGCCGTTGTTTTCAGCGTTCGGTCCGGAACCAATCAAGGCGCGCATGACAATCGGCGAAGCCAAGGTCTTAATAACCTCGGAGGCATTCTACCGGCGCAAGGTCGAGCCGTGGCGCAATGAGCTTGCCAGCCTCGACCATGTCTTGCTGACCGATTGTTCAAGCAATCTTCCATCCGGCACGGAAGATCTGGCGGCTGCCCTGGACGCTGCGCCGGATTCCTTTGAAACCGTGTGGACTGGCCCCGAAGACATGGCCCTTCTGCATTTCACAAGCGGCACGACGGGACGCCCAAAGGGAGCGGTGCACGTTCACGAGGCTGTCGTTGCGCACAACGTGACGGGAAGGCTCGCTTTGGACCTCCATGCCGACGACATCTTCTGGTGCACGGCCGATCCAGGATGGGTGACGGGCACGTCCTACGGCATTATCTCGCCGCTCACCAATGGCGCGACACTGATCGTAGATCACGCAGAGTTCGATGCAGAGCGCTGGTATCGCATCCTGGAGCAGCAGAAGGTCTCGGTCTGGTACACCGCGCCGACCGCCATTCGCATGCTCATGAAGGCAGGGTCCGCGATCGCCAAGCGGTTCGACTTATCCAACTTGCGCTTCATGGCCAGCGTCGGCGAACCACTCAACCCGGAAGCCGTCATCTGGGGCGTCGAGGCGTTCGGCAAGCCGTTCCACGACAACTGGTGGCAGACCGAAACCGGCGGAATCATGATCTCGAACTTTCGCTCCATGGACGTGAAGCCCGGCTCGATGGGCCGGCCTCTCCCTGGCATCACAGCAGGCATCGTTGAGCGGATTGAAGGCGGAGCGGTGCGGGAAATCACCGAGCCGATGAAGATGGGCGAACTTGCGTTGCGCCCCGGCTGGCCTTCGATGATGCGCGCCTATCTGAACGAGAAGGAGCGATACCGTAAGTGCTTTCGGGACGGCTGGTATCTGACCGGCGACCTCGCAATGCGGGATGACGAGGGCTATTACTGGTTTGTTGGCCGCGCTGACGATGTGATCAAGAGCGCCGGGCATTTGATCGGGCCTTTTGAGGTGGAAAGCGCCCTTATGGAACACCCCGCGGTCGCAGAGGCGGGTGTGATCGGCATCCCCGACC